>Ga0190272_10000664_pt1 | contig 17356 bp, 12 predicted proteins | sample Popmic504T_FD_133746 | JGI IMG/M metagenome (GOLD analysis project Ga0190272, IMG submission 133746) | Populus adjacent soil microbial communities from riparian zone of Shoshone River, Wyoming, USA - 504 T | ecosystem: Environmental > Terrestrial > Soil > Riparian zone | place: USA: Wyoming... | reverse complement strand
GCCGAGCTGGTGCCGGTGCGTCGACCGGTCCGCGAGCCCATCCCGCGCAGCTCGGAGCTCGTCGCCGTGCCCGCGATCTGGCTCATCCTCCCGGCGGCCGGCTTCGTCGCGGGCAACCTCGCCGGCGTCCGGTTCGGCGACCAGCGGACGTGGACGATCGCCGGCGTCGTGGCCGGGGTCGTGCTGGCCTGGCTCCTCCCGCTGGCGGTCGGCCGGTACCGCCGCACCCGCATCCGGTCGGCGCTGCGCTCGACGCGGCGGGTGGGCACCTTCGGCTACGTCGAGTGGCACCGCGGCCGCGGTGCCGACCTGCCGTACCTCATGATCGCCGACACGCGCGACGGAGCGGTCCGCTGGTGCGTGCCGCTGCTGCGCCGGTCGCACCTGCCGGTGGGCCTCGGCCCGGTACGGGTGCACGGTGGGCTGCGGCCGGGCCACTGGGCGGTCCCGCTGTCCGGCGACCGTCCGCTGTGGCCGGTCGGGCCGGTGCGCCACCGCCCGCTGTGGACGTCGGCGAAGGTGCTCGGGCCGCTGCCCGACGTGGCGCCGTCCATCCCGCGCGCCCGGGTGCGGGAGGAGGCGGCCGCCCTCGCGGAGCTCACCTGGTCGCCGGTGCGGCTGTCCCTCAAGCGCACCGCTGGGCGGGTGGCGGTGGTGGCTTACGAGCTGCACACCGGACGGGTGCTGAGCAGCGGGTTCCTCCCGGCCGGCGTCGGCGAGGGCCGCGCCCCCGAGCAGAACGGGCTGTTCGCCCAGTGCCCGCAGCGCAACTCGTTCCTGTACGGGCCCGGCTGGTCGGCGGTGGCGGTGCTGCTGTCGCAGAGCGGCGCGTTGGCCATCCCCGTCAGGCGGTCCGGGCTCGCCCGTTAGGCTCACCGCCCGTGGCTGGACGTCCCCTGAACGAACTGGTCGAGGCCGGCTGGGCCGAGGCTCTCGAACCCGTTGCCGACAACATCACCGCGATGGGCGAGTTCCTGCGCGCCGAGGTCGCGGCCGGGCGAAGTTATCTCCCGTCCGGCGCGAACGTGCTGCGCGCCTTCACCCAACCGCTGGCCGACGTCCGGGTGCTGATCGTCGGACAGGACCCGTACCCGACGCCGGGGCACCCGGTTGGCCTCAGCTTCTCGGTGGCGCCGGATGTGCGGCCGGCCAAGAGCCTGGTGAACATCTACACCGAGTACTGCGCCGACCTGGGGCACCCGATGCCGTCCAACGGTGACCTCTCGCCGTGGGCGGAGCGCGGCGTGCTGCTGCTCAACAGGGTGCTCACGGTGCGGCCGGGTACGTCGGGCTCGCACCGCGGCAAGGGCTGGGAGGCCGTCACCGCGCAGGCGATCCGCGCGCTGGTGGCCCGCGGCACCCCGCTGGTGGCGGTCCTGTGGGGCAACGACGCCCGCAAGCTGCGGCCGGAGCTGGCCGGGTACCCGTGCGTGGAGTCGGTGCACCCGTCGCCGCTGTCCGCGCACAACGGCTTCTTCGGCTCGCGCCCCTTCAGCAAGGTCAACGCCCACCTGGAGGCCCAGGGCGCACAACCGCTGGACTGGAAGCTCCCGTAGGGCCCTCCGACCGCCGGCATCTCGCATCCGTATGGACGTTTTCGGGGCCCGAAAGTGTCCTTACGGATGCGAGACGCCGGGGGTGGACCGGGTCTGCGGTCAGGCGGGGACCGGCTCCTGGGCGTGTTGCCAGAGGACGGAGCGGTCCGCCTCGTCGACCAGGGCGCCGCGCACCTCGGCCGGCTCGTACCGCGTGCGCGGCACCGCGAACACCGCGGTGGCCTGCCGTTCGCCGTATCGTGCCGCGTAGTTGAGGATGCGCCACTCGCCCTCGTCCCAGGTGTCGAGCAGGTCCGAGCGCACCCACCCGCCCGCGGCGAGGTAGGCCGGGCTGCGCAGCAGTTGCTGCACGCTCGACGCGACCGGCACGTCGAACCCGGCCGCGGCGGTGCGGCCGAGCGGATGCCGCAGCCGCACCCGCAGCCGGCGCAGCGGCATCAGCCAGTACCCGTCGAGGTCCTCCGACAGCGCGACGACCACGAGCGCGGCACCGAGCAGGACGGCCACCGCGGCCGCCGGCCGGGACGCCACGGCGTCGACCCAGTGGGCCGTGCCGAGCAGCGCCAGCCCGGACGCCACCGCGAGCACCGCGGCCCGGGCGAACGAGCGCCACCGCACCGGGGTGTGCTTGTCGCTCAGGCAGCCGCACGACGACTCGGGCGCCACCGCGCGGGAGTAGCCGAGGAACCCGAGAAACCCGACGCACAGCACGGTGGACGCCACGGCGTCGGCCGCGGCCACCGGCGGCAGGAGCAGCAGCGCCCCGACCGCGAGCTCGACGCCGCCGACCGCGCGGTACACCGGCACCGCGCGGTCCTTGCCGACCAGCCCGGGCAGCGCGCCGCGACGCGCCACCGCGGCGGCGCGGCGGCCCGCCAGCTTGAACGCCCCGGCCCACACCAGCACCCCGCCGACGACCGCCGGCAGCAGGGACGTGATCCAGGCGACCATGGTCACGCTGCCGCGTAGACGGTGGCGATGTCGACCTCGTTGGTGTCCGGCCGCCACGCCCCGATCACCTGCGCGTGCCCGCCGACCTTGAGCAGCGACAGGTCGTTGACCGCGGGCGTGTCGTTGTACACCGCGGCCGTCGTGCCCGCGATGACGTGCCCGACGACGCGGTCGCCGTGGTGGTCGAAGTGGATGACGTCGCGGCCGATGCTGGAGATGTGCACGACGAGGTTGACGATGTTCAGCCACACCGCGTCGGCGGCGAGCGTGCCGTCGCCCATGCGCACGCCGCGGGCGTACAGGCCGTCGCCGACCTTGGCCTGGTCCAGCGTGGTCGGACGCAGCTTCCACACGCTGGTCGCCGCGGTCAGCCGGATGCGGTGCAGGGTCCGGTCGGAGCCCGCGACCATCAGCATCGAGCCGGTGATGCCGGTGATGCGGCCCTCGGCGAAGTTGGGGTCCGGCGCGGAGAGATCGCCCCCGCCGACACCGTCGGGGCGGTTGGCCGCGAAGGCCGCCTCCGGGGCGACCGAGCCGAGCGCGGTGGCGCCGACGACCGCGGTGGCGGTGCCGAGCACAGCGGTGTTGAGGAACCGTCGCCGGTCCAGCGGGCTGCCGTTCATGATCGCCACCTCCTAGAAGCCTTCGCTGCTGACACGGACGGGGAGCTTGCCCGCGGACAGGCTGCCGATGCGGCTGAACGCGGCCGGCGTCAGGTCCATCAGCCGGTTGGTCGCGCACAGGCCGTTGCTGCAGCACGTGCGCTCGCCGCACCACAGGTCGGTCTGCGGGCCGCAGTCGGCGATCCGCACGGTCACGCGGTTCGAGTTGCAGCGGCTGGTGATGTAGAAGGTGTGCCCGCAGGTGCGCCGGATGGCGGTGTCGCCGCAGCGGTCCGGCCGGGTGATGGCGAAGCAGTTGTCGGACGTGTTGGGCCACGCGCACTGCAGGCTGCCGGAGTTGCAGGTGCCGCAGGCGCCGCGCCCGGTCCCACCGCACGGCCCCCACGCCGTGCCGCAGCAGAACCAGGTGGTCTCGGTATAGGTGGGTGCGTCGATCTCGGACGGTGCCATGGATCGCTCCCCTCAGAGGTCACAGAATGGCGTGGCTGACTGCCGCGTGACCGGCCGGGCAGGGGTGGGGCTCGGTCACGCGGGCAGCAGGAACGTCGGGGTTTGGTTGGTAATTGTCCAGAACGCAGGGTGTTCGGTTACGCACTTACCGCATCCGACGGTACGCCCGCCCGCGCCGCAGTCCAGCCGCCGTCCGGACGCACCCCGGCCGTCCTACCGGGCTAGACCTCCGACGGCGAAACCGCAGGTAGGAAGATCGAAACGCCAGGTTGCGGCCCGCCCCCACTGCCGTAAAGTCCGAACCGCTACACGTCTCGATCATGCTCGGTGCGGCATCGTCGGAGGTGGTGTGCATGGCTTCCATGAGGTCGAAGCTGTTCTCCGTCAGGGACGTCTCCTCCCTCGTCGCGGAGGTGGACGCCCAGGCCGACGCGGGGCTCAAGCGTTCCGTCGGATCCGTGCAGCTCACCGCCTTCGGCGTCGGCGCGATCATCGGCACCGGCATCTTCGTGGTGATCGGGGAGGGCGCGGCCCTCGCCGGGCCGGGGGTGATCCTGGCGTTCTGCCTGGCCGCCCTGGCGTGCGTGTTCTCCGCGCTGTCCTACGCCGAGCTGGCCTCGTCGATCCCGGTGTCGGGCAGCGCCTACACCTACGCGTACGCCACCCTGGGCGAGGCCGTCGCCTGGATCATCGGGTGGGACCTCATCCTGGAGTACGGGGTGTCGGTCGCCGCGGTCGCGGTCGGGTGGGGCGCCAACTTCAACGTCTTCCTGGACACCACGTTCGGCGTCGAGCTGCCGCTGGCCATCGCCACCTCCCCGGAGAACGGCGGCGTGATCAACCTGCCCGCCGTGGTGGTCGTGCTGGCCATCACGTTCCTGCTGGCCCGCGGGGTGCGGGAGAGCGCGCGGGCCAACCTGGTCATGGTCGTGATCAAGCTGGCGGTACTGCTGTTCTTCATCGCGGTCGCCGTCGCGGCGTTCAGCACCCGCAACTTCACCCCGTTCGTGCCGAACGGCAGCGACGGAGTGGTGAGCGCAGCGGCCATCATCTTCTTCGCCTACATCGGCTTCGACGCGGTGTCCACCGGCAGCGAGGAGGCCCGCAACCCGGCGAAGGACCTGCCGATGGCCATCATCGGGTCGCTCGTCATCTGCACCGTGTTCTACGTGCTGGTCTCCGTCGGCGCGCTCGGCGTGGCCACCCCCGAGCAACTCGCCGAGAGCGAGGCACCGCTGGCCGCCGCGCTGGAGGAGGGCGCCGGCATCAGCTGGGCGGCGTCGATCCTGGCGTTCGGCGCCATCGTCGCGATCACCAGCGTCATCCTGGTGATCCTCTACGGCCAGACCAGGATCTTCTTCGCCATGTGCCGCGACGGGCTGCTGCCGCGCCAGCTCGCCACCGTGCACCCCCGGTACGGCACCCCGGCCAGGCTCACCTGGGGCATGGGCATCCTGATCTCGGTGGTCGCCGCGCTGATCCCGCTCAACGAGATCGTGAAGCTCGTCAACATCGGCACCCTGTTCGCGTTCGTCCTGGTGAACATCGGCGTCATCGTGCTGCGCCGCACCCGGCCGGACATGCCGCGTCCGTACCGGGTGCCGTGGTCGCCGCTGCTGCCGGTGCTCGGCATCCTGTTCGCCGTCTACCTCATGGCCGACCTGCCGCTGGCGACGTGGGTCCGGTTCGTCGCCTGGCTCGCGATCGGCGTTCTCATCTACGCCGCGTACGGGTACCGCCACTCCAGGCTGAGGGAGAAGGACCGGTGAGCGGACCCGTCGTCATCGGTTACGACGGCGGACCCTCCGGCGCCGACGCCCTCGCGTTCGGCCTGCGGTACGCCTCGTTGGCCGGGGCCGTGCCGATCGTCGCCGTGGTCTATCCGTCGCCGGCGCCGATCGGGCCCGGCCGCGTCGACGCCGAGTGGGTGGCCGAGCGCCGCGCCGAGGCGAGCATCTGCCTGGCCAGGGCCCGCGAGCTGGTCGGACCCGACCACCCGACCGTCGAGTACCGGGCGGTCGCGTCGTCCTCGGCGGCGCACGGCCTGAGCGACCTCGGCGAGTCCGAGCACGCCGGCCTCATCGTGGTCGGCTCGGCCGGCTCCGGGGGTGGGTCGCGGGTCGTCGCGGGCAGCACGGCCAGCCGGCTGCTGCACGGCGCGGCCGCCCCGGTGGCGGTGGCCCCGCTCGGGATGCGTGACCGCGCCTGGCATGACCCGCCGACGATCGGGGTCGCCTACGTCGCGACGCCAGAGGCCGAGTCCGCCCTGCACGCCGCTGCTGGGTTCGCGGCCGCGGCCGGCGCGGTCCTGCGGGTCCACACCGTCGTCGCGGGCCGGGCGCCCGTCGTGCCGTGGCTCATCGGGGTGGACGCCGACCAGGCGTTCTCCGCGACGGCCCGGGAGGAGTTCGGGCGGGCGGCCGACCAGGCGCTGGCCCGGCTCCCCACAGACCTCGACGCGACGAGCGTCGTGCTGGTGGGCGACGTCGCGGACGCCCTGGCCGCGCTGGACGTCGACGTGCTGTTCTGCGGCTCCCGCGGGTACGGGCCGCTGCGCAGCGTGCTGCTGGGCGGGGTGTCGTCGCGGCTCATGCGCCGCAGCCGCAGCCCGCTCGTGGTGGTCCCGCGCGGCTGGGTCACGGCCACGACCGGTTGAGCACGTCGAACGGCCCGGGCGCCTGTTGGCGGACCCGGGCCGTGTCGAACGTCGAGGTGCGGCTGTCAGCCGCGGACCACCTTGCCGGCCTTCAGGCACGACGTGCACGCGTTGAGCCGCACCCGCTGGGAGGCGCCGACCTTCGCGCGGACGGTCTGGATGTTGGGGTTCCAGCGGCGCTTGGTGCGCCGGTGCGAGTGCGACACCGACATGCCGAAGCCCGGTCCCTTGCCGCACACGTCGCAGACGGCAGCCACGTCACACACTCCTGGAGTATTCGGTCCGGCCCAGATCGGCCGAGTCAACTTCGACCACAGTACCCACCCGGTATGCCGGCCTCCAACTTGGGGCACTCGGGGACGGCTACGCTCGCCGGCTGAGCGGGCGGGACGCCATCGGCCCCTTGATCGAGAACGGATCACGACGATGCTGGACGAGCTCGACCGGACCGCGGTGCGGCGGTGGGCGAGCACCTGCGTCGACGTGCTCGCCGCGCACCGCGACGAGCTGGACCGGTTGAACGTGTTCCCGGTGGCCGACGCGGACACCGGCACCAACCTCCTGGTCACCATGCGCGCGGCCGGCGAGGCGCTCGACGCCGCCACCGCGACGAAGGGCGACGTCGGCGCGGGTGGCCTGCTCCACGCCATGGCCGGCGGCGCCATGCTCGGTGCCCGCGGCAACTCGGGGCTCGTGCTGAGCCAGCTGTTGCGCGGGCTCGCCCAGGCCGGCGCGGCCGCCCCGGTGCTGGGCGCCGGCTGGCTGGGCGACGGGCTGCGGCTCGGCGCCGCCCTGGCCAGGGCCGCGTTCGCCACCCCGGTCGACGGCACCGCGCTGACCGTGCTGGACGCGGCGTCGGCGGCCGCGGCGGACGCGGGCTCGGACAAGCTGTCCGCCGTTGCCGACGCGGCGGTGTCCGCTGCGACGGCCGCCGTCGCCGACACCCCGCGCCTGCTGGACGTGCTGGCCCGCGCCGGGGTGGTCGACGCCGGGGGGCGCGGCGTGCTGCTGCTGCTCGACGCGCTGGCCGCGGTCGTCGCCCGTCGGCCGGCCATGGCGGCGGCCGCCCCACGGCTGCCCCGGACCGGCGAGGCACTGAGCGCGCCCAGGGAAGTCGGTGGCATCGGGTACGACTACGAGGTGATGTACCTACTCGACGACAGCACCGACGCCCGGGTGGCCCGGCTGCGGGCCGAGCTCGCGACCATCGGCGACAGCGTCGCGATCGTGGGCGACGGCACCACGTGGAACGTCCACGTGCACTGCACCGACGTCGGCGTCGCGATCGAGGCCGGCATCGAGGCCGGGCGGCCGCACCGGATCACCGTCGTCCGCTTCGCCGACCAGGTCGCGGTCGCGCCGCCCGCCGCGTCGCTGGTGGTGCGCCGGGCCGTGGTCGCGGTCGCCCCCGGCGGCGGCCTAGCCCAGCTCTTCGGCGGCGAGGGGGTGACCGTGGTGGCGCCGGCCGACGGCTCGGATGTCACCGCCGACGCCGTGCTGGCCGCGATCACCGCGACCCGCGCGGCGCACGTCGTCGTCCTGCCCAACGCCGCCGACGGCACCGCGGTCGCCGAGGCCGCGGCCGAGCTGGCCCGCGAGGCCGGGCACGACGTGGTGGTGGTCCCGACCGCGTCGCCCGCCCAGGGGCTGGCCGCGCTGGCCGTGCACGACCCGGCGCGGCGCGCCGGCGACGACGTGGTGGCCATGGCGGAGGCCGCCGCCGCCACCCGATGCGGGGAGGTCACCATCGCCGCCGAGGAGGCGCTGACCTGGGTCGGCCGCTGCTACCCCGGCGACGTGCTCGGGCTCGTCGACGGCGAGGTCGTGCTCATCGCGGGGTCCGTCGTCGCCGCCGGGTGCGCCCTCGTCGACCGGATGCTGGACGTGGGCGGTGAGCTGGTGACCGTCCTGCTCGGCGCCGACGCCCCCGCCGAGCTGCCCGGTGCGCTGGCCGACGGGCTCCGCCGCGGACATCCCGAGGTCGAGCTTGTCGTCTACCACGGCGACCAGCCGGGGTCACCGCTGCTCGTGGGGGTCGAGTGAGCGGGGATCGGGTGAGCACGGACGACGCGTCGTTGGACACTCCGCTGGAGAAGCTCCTCGGCGCGCAGACGGCCTCGGCGCTGGCCTCCGCGCTCGACCTGCACACCGCCGGCGACCTGCTGCGCCACTACCCCCGCCGGTACGCCACCCGCGGCGAGCTCACCGACATCGCGAGCCTGGAGGTCAACGACTACGTGACCGTGGTCGCCGACGTGCTCAAGGTCAACACGCGTCGCATGAAATCACGCCGCGGCACCCTGCTCGAAGTGCTCATCGGCGACGGGCGCAGCACGCTGAACTGCACGTTCTTCAACCAGGCCTGGCGGGAGAAGGACCTCCGTGTCGGGGTGCGCGCGCTGTTCGCCGGCAAGGTCACCCTGTTCAACAACAAGCTCCAGCTCGCGCACCCCGAGTACCAGCTGCTGCCGTCCGGCGCCGACGCCCTGCTGCCCGACGGTCTGCTGCCTGATGGCGCCGACGTTCCCGCCGAACCCGCTGTCGACCCGCTCGAAGCCGCTGCGGACTTCGCGCGCGCGCTCATCCCGGTGTACCCGTCCGCGCAGAAGATCCAGTCGTGGGTGCTCGCCAAGTGCGTCCGGATCGCCCTCGACTCGATCAGCGGCCCCGCCGGGCTGCCCGACCCGCTGCCGTCGACGCTGCGGGCCGCGCACAAGCTCCCCGGGCTGGTCGCGGCGCTGCGCGGCATCCACCAGCCGGACGGCTACCCCGAGATGGAGGCCGCCCGCAAGCGGCTGAAGTGGGACGAGGCGCTGGTCGTGCAGCTGGCGCTGGCGCGGCGGCGGATCGCCCTCGCCGACCGCCCGGCGCCCGCCTGCCCGCCCATCTCCGACGGTCTGCTCGACGCCTTCGACGAGCGGCTGCCGTTCACCCTCACCGACGGCCAGCGCGCGATCGGCTCGGTGATCGCGTCCGACCTGTCCGGCGAGCACCCCATGAACCGGCTCGTGCAGGGCGAGGTCGGCAGCGGCAAGACCCTCATCGCGCTGCGGGCCATGCTCCAGGTGGTCGACGCCGGCCGGCAGGCCGCGCTCCTCGCCCCCACCGAGGTGCTCGCCGCCCAGCACGCCAGGTCGCTGCGCGAGCTGCTCGGGCCCCTCGGCCGTGCCGGTGAGCTCGGTGGCGCCGACCGGGGCACCGCGGTGACCCTGCTGACCGGGTCCCTCGGCGCCCGCGGCCGCAAGCAGGCGCTGCTCGACGCGGCGTCCGGCGCGGCGGGCATCATCGTCGGCACCCACGCGCTGATCCAGGACCGGGTGGGCTTCGCCGACCTCGGCATGGTGGTCGTCGACGAGCAGCACCGGTTCGGCGTCGAGCAGCGCGACGCACTGCGCACCCGTGGTGGCTCGGCCAGGAGCCCGCACGTACTGGTCATGACCGCGACGCCCATCCCGCGCACCGTCGCCATGACCGTCTACGGCGACCTGGAGGTGTCGTCGCTGCGCGAGCTGCCGCGCGGCCGCTCCCCGATCTCCACGACCGTGGTGCCCGCCGGGGAGAAGCCGACCTGGCTCGCCCGTGCGTGGGGACGCATCACCGAGGAGGTCGCCGCCGGGCACCAGGCGTACGTGGTGTGCCCGCGGATCGGCGACGCCGCCGCGGCCGGCGAGGACGTGGACGAGCCACCGCCGGACCCCTCGACGTCGGAGCGTCGGCCGCCGATGGCCGTGTCCGACGTCGCGCCGGCCCTGATCGAGGGCCCGCTGGCCGGGCTGCGGGTGGGCATCCTGCACGGGCGGCTGCCGGCCGACGAGAAGGACACCGTCATGCGGGCCTTCGCCGACGGCTCGCTCGACGTCCTGGTAGCCACCACCGTGGTCGAGGTCGGGGTCGACGTGCCCAACGCCACCGTCATGGTGATCATGGACGCGGACCGCTTCGGGGTGTCGCAGCTGCACCAGCTGCGCGGCCGGGTCGGGCGGGGCTCCGCGCCGGGGCTGTGCCTGCTGGTGACCGAGATGGGCGGTGGCTCACCGGCCCGCGAGCGGCTGGCCGCGGTGGCCTCGACCACCGACGGGTTCGAGCTGGCCAGGCTCGACCTCGAACTGCGCCGCGAGGGCGACATCCTCGGTGCCGCACAGTCCGGCCGACGCTCCGGGCTGCGGCTGCTGTCCCTGCTGCGCGACGAGAAGATCATCGCCGAGGCCCGTGCCCAGGCGACACTCCTGGTGGCCGAGAACCCGACCCTGGACACCCACCCCGCCCTGGCCGCCCTGGTGGACGACCTCGTCGACGACGACCGCGCCGAATACCTGGAAAAATCCTGACGGTTCCGCGTGTCCGTCATCTCAGTAGCGCGTGTCCGTCGTTTCGACAGTGTGTGTTGGGCGTTTGAGTAGAGAGTGTCCGGCGTTTCGGTAGTTCGCGGGCTCGTGGCGATCGCGTCGGCCGGTGGCATGGGCCGCCGGCGAGGTCGGGTCTATCGGGCTGATCGCGAGGGCCCTCGACCATGATCGTCAGAAGTGTCGACGCCGATTCCACGTGTGCAACTCTGGCCGACATTCCTGGTGATCAGGGTCCGGGTCTCCCCATCCGCCGCCCACCTCAGCAAACGTCGCGGCCTCCGGATGATCGGGACGCCCCAACGCGGACCGTCGACACCGCGGACACCCGCGACTCAAACGCCCAACACACGCTGTCGAAACGACGGACACACGCTGTCGAAACGCCGGACACGCGCTACTTGGGATGCCGGACACGCGCTGTCAGGAGGGGAGTTGGCCTCGGTAGGCGTTGTCCAGCTTGGCCTGGGCCAGCCGGGGGATGCGGATCGTGGTGGTGCGCTCCAGCCGCGCCAGCTCACTGCGCGCCTTGCCGTAGGCGACGTGCCGCTCGGCGTCGTTGTCGGTGTCGCGCGCGGTGGTGAGCAGGCGCACGACGCGTTCCACGGTGGAGCGTTCCTTCTCCGGCAGGTGCGACAGCCGGATGCGCTCGGCGGCCTCGCGGGCGGCCTGCCAGGCACGCCACGCGGTGTCGACGGCCGCGACGTAGCGGTCGCGGTGCGAGTCCGGCACCGGGCCGTCGGTGTCGAGTGCCTGGGCCTCGGCGAACGCCTCGACGAAGCGGGCCGTGCTGGGGATGGTGACGTCGGCCAGCGCGGGCAGCCGGAGCACCGCCAGCGCGTCGCACTCGTAGGCGGCGTACTCGGAGCGGAGGGTGGCGAACCGGCTCCTGGCGCCGGCCAACGGGTCGATGACCGCGCGGGCCGTCAGCGCGCCGTGCGACGGCCCTGACAGCCCCGACAGGGCCTGTTCACGCCGGCGCCGCCGGGTGGCGAGGCGCGTCACCCCGACGGTCAACAGCACCGGGGACGCCAGGACGACGGCCACGACCGCCATGGTCAGCACGACCGCGATGACGGACAGCCCGAAGACGACGCCGAACACCACGAGCAGGAGCAGGAATGGCGGGGGTACGCGCCGGGTCGCCCGCCACACCCCGTGACGCCGCCCATGGAATCCGCCGGGGAGCCGGTGCATGCGGTGCAGCTGCGGCCCGGGGACGCGCGGAATGCGGGGGCTGGGCGGGATCGGGCGGATCGGTGGAGTGTGGCGCGTGGGTCGCCACACATCGCGTCGGCCGTGCATGTGCGACCACTCCCTCCGCGTCGTCATTCCTTGATACCACCGCGATGGTGCCACGCGCGAGCGTCCTGACGCCACAATCACGATTGGCGACGTCAATGGCGACGTCTGGTGACGTCAACGGCGCCGTCACCGCAGCCCGCGCCGCGACCGACGGCGATGCCCGTCACGTGGGAGGACGCTCCCGGCCGGCGGGATGATCGCGGTACCGTGCCGGGACGCCGGTCCGGTCCGGCGGGGGGCCGTGAAGCCGCACGGAACGGAGCTTCGATGTTTCGCAAGGTCCTGGTGGCCAACCGCGGTGAGATCGCCATCCGCGCCTTCCGCGCGGCGTACGAGCTGCGATCGCTGACGGTGGCGGTGTTTCCCCACGAGGATCGCAACTCCCTGCACCGGTTGAAGGCCGACGAGGCGTACCAGATCGGCGAGCCGGGCCACCCGGTGCGGGCGTACCTGTCGGTGTCGGAGATCGTCAGGGCCGCGCGCAAGGCCGGTGCTGACGCGGTCTACCCGGGGTACGGGTTCCTGTCGGAGAACCCGGAGCTGGCGGCCGAGTGCGAGCGGGCCGGCATCACGTTCGTCGGCCCCGGCGCGGCCGTGCTGGAGCTGACCGGCAACAAGGCGCGGGCGATCGCGGCGGCCCGCGAGGCCGGGCTGCCGGTGCTGCGCAGTTGCTCGCCGTCGGCCGATGTGTCCGCGTTGCTGAGCCAGGCGGAGGACGTCGGGTTCCCGCTGTTCGTCAAGGCCGTGGCCGGCGGCGGCGGACGCGGGATGCGGCGCGTGCAGAACGCCGCCGTCCTGCAGGAGGCGCTCGAGGCGGCGATGCGCGAGGCCGAGTCGGCCTTCGGCGACGCCACCGTGTTCCTGGAGCAGGCCGTGATCGACCCCCGTCACATCGAGGTGCAGATCCTGGCCGACGCCACCGGCGAGGTGGTGCACCTGTTCGAGCGGGACTGCTCGGTGCAGCGGCGTCACCAGAAGGTCATCGAGATCGCGCCCGCGCCGAACCTCGACCCCGGGCTGCGGGAGCGGATCTGCGCCGACGCCGTCGCGTTCGCCAGGCACATCGGGTACGTCAACGCCGGCACCGTCGAGTTCCTCGTGGACCGCGACGGCAACCACGTGTTCATCGAGATGAACCCGCGCATCCAGGTGGAGCACACGGTCACCGAGGAGGTGACCGACGTCGACCTGGTGGTGTCGCAGCTGCGGATCGCGGCGGGGGAGACGCTGGCCGACCTCGACCTGCTCCAGGAGAGCATCACCCTGCGCGGCGCGGCCATGCAGTGCCGGATCACCACGGAGGACCCGGCCAACGGGTTCCGCCCGGACACCGGGTCCATCACGGCGTACCGGTCGCCGGGCGGCGCGGGCATCCGCATCGACGGTGGGACAACGGACATGGGCGCCCAGGTCAGCGCGCACTTCGACTCGATGCTGGTGAAGCTCACCTGCCGGGGCAGGGACTTCGCCACCGCGGTGCGGCGGGCGCGGCGCTCGGTCGCCGAGTTCCGCATCCGCGGGGTGTCGACCAACATCCCGTTCCTGCAGGCGGTCCTGGACGACGTGGACTTCCAGCAGGGCAGGGTCACCACGTCGTTCATCGAGGAACGGCCGCACCTGCTGACCACCCGCGGCTCCGCCGACCGCGGCACCCGCCTGCTGACCTACCTCGCCGACGTGACGGTCAACCGCCCCAACGGTTCCCGACCGTCCACAGTGGACCCGGTGTCGAAGCTTCCGGACGCCGGCCTGGCCGACGACGCGCCGTCGGGGTCGCGGCAGCGGCTGCTCGAACTGGGGCCGGACGGGTTCGCCGCCGCGCTGCGGGCCGCGCCGGCGGTGGGCGTCACGGACACCACGTTCCGGGACGCGCACCAGTCCCTGCTGGCCACCAGGATCCGCACCAAGGACCTGCTGGCGGTGGCGCCGCACGTGGCCCGGCTGACGCCGCAGCTGCTGTCCGTCGAGTGCTGGGGCGGGGCCACCTACGACGTGGCGCTGCGCTTCCTGGCGGAGGACCCGTGGGAGCGGCTGGCCGCGCTGCGCGAGGCGATGCCCAACCTGTGCCTGCAGATGTTGTTGCGTGGCCGCAACACCGTCGGGTACACGCCGTACCCCGAGGCCGTCACCCAGGCGTTCGTCGAGGAGGCGACGGCCACCGGCGTCGACATCTTCCGCATCTTCGACGCGCTCAACGACGTGTCCCAGATGCGCCCCGCGATCGACGCGGTGCGCGACACCGGGAGCGCCGTCGCCGAGGTCGCGCTGTGCTACACGGCGGACCTGTCCGACCCGGCCGAGCGGCTGTACACGCTGGACTACTACCTCAAGCTCGCAGAGGAGATCGTCAACGCCGGCGCGCACATCATCGGCATCAAGGACATGGCCGGGCTGCTGCGCCCACCGGCCGCGGCGCGGCTCGTGTCGGCGCTGCGCGAGCGGTTCGACCTCCCGGTGCACCTGCACACCCACGACACCCCGGGCGGGCAGCTCGCCACCTACCTCGCGGCCATCCAGTCCGGCGTGGACGCCGTCGACGCGGCGGCCGCGTCCATGGCCGGCACGACCTCGCAGCCCGCGCTGTCGGCCGTGGTCGCGGCCACCGACCACACGGATCGCGCCACCGGGCTGTCGCTGCGGGCGGTGTGCGACCTGGAGCCGTACTGGGAGGCGGTGCGCAAGCTGTACGCGCCGTTCGAGTCCGGGCTGCCCGCTCCGACCGGCCGGGTGTACAGCCACGAGATCCCCGGCGGGCAGCTGTCCAACCTGCGACAGCAGGCGATCGCCCTCGGGCTCGGCCAGAAGTTCGAGCAGATCGAGGCGATGTACGCCGCCGCCGACCGGATGTTGGGCCGCCTGGTGAAGGTGACGCCGTCGTCCAAGGTGGTCGGCGACCTGGCTCTGCACCTGGTGGGCGCAGGGGTCGAGCCGGACGAGTTCGAGGCCGACCCGGGCCGCTTCGACATCCCGGACTCGGTGATCGGGTTCCTGCACGGCGAGCTGGGTGACCCGCCCGGCGGCTGGCCGGAGCCGTTCCGCAGCAAGGCATTGCGCGGCCGGACGCCGCCGCGGCCGATGACCGACCTCACCACCGACGACCGGCGCGGCCTCGAGAGCGACCGCAGGCACACCCTCAACCGGCTGCTCTTTCCCGGCCCCGCCAAGGAGTTCACCCAGCACCGCGAGTCGTTCGGGGACACGTCGGTGGTGCACACCAAGGACTTCCTGTACGGGCTGGTGCCAAACAAGGAGCACATCGTCGACCTCGAACCCGGGGTGCGGCTGCTCATCGGGCTGGAGGCGACCGGGGAGGCCGACGACCGCGGGATGCGGTCCGTCCTCACCACCCTCAACGGGCAGATGCGGCCGGTGCAGGTGCGCGACCGCTCCGTCGCGTCGGACGTGCCGGTCGCCGAGAAGGCCGACCGCGGCAACCCGAACCACGTGGCCGCCCCGTTCGCCGGCGTCGTGACCCTCACGGTGTCCGACGGCGACGCCATCGAGAAGGGCCAGACGATCGCCACGATCGAGGCGATGAAGATGGAGGCGGCGATCACCTCGCCGTCGGCCGGGACCGTCGCGCGTGTCGCCATCGGCAAGGTCCAGCAGGTGGAGGGTGGCGACCTGCTCATCGAGCTGGGCGGGTCGTAGCCCCCGGCCGGCAACACGCATCCGTGTCGTCGTTTCCGCGGCGTCGAAACGGCAACACGGATGCGAGACGCCGGGTGGGCCGCGGGATAGCGTCCGCGGCGTGACCACCGTCCGGCCGCCGTCGCTGTGGCGCAACCGCGACTTCATGCTGCTGTGGACCGGCCAGGTGGTGTCCACCGTCGGGGTGCGCGTCACGTCGCTCGCGTTCCCCCTGCTGGTCCTCGCGACGACCGGGTCGCCGGCCATGGCGGGGTTGGTGGGGTTCGCGCAGTCCCTGCCGTTCCTGCTGTGCTACCTGCCGGCCGGGGCCTACGTGGACCGGTGGGACCGCAAGCGGGTCATGCTCGTGTCGGACGCCGGGCGGGCGCTGGCGATCGGGTCCGTCGCGGTGGCCGTCGCGACCGACACCGCGACGCTGCCGCTGCTGATGGCAGCCGCGTTCGTCGAGGGCGCGCTGTTCGTGTTCTTCCAGCTGGCCGAGGCGTCCGCGCTGCCACACGTCGTGCCGCGGTCGCAGCTGAACCAGGCGCTGGCCCAGAACCAGGCGCGCGAGCAGGGTGCCGAACTCGCCGGGCAACCCCTCGGCGGCGTGCTGTTCGGCGTCGGCCACATGCTGCCGTTCGTCTTCGACGCGCTGTCCTACGTCGTGTCGTTCGTGACGCTGTGCTTCGTCCGTCCGAAGCTGCAGGGCGAGCGCGAGCCGGTGAGCACGCGGCTGCGCACCGAGATCGCCGAGGGCGTCCGATGGCTGTGGCACCAACGGTTCCTGCGCGCCATGGTGTCCCTGATCGGCGTCACGAACCTGGCGTTCAACGCCCTCACCCTGACGCTCATCGTCCGCGCCCAGCAGCTCGGGGCGTCGCCGGCGCAGATCGGCCTGGTGTTCGCCGGGTACGGCGCCGCCGCCATCCTCGGCGCGCTGGCCGCACCGGCGCTGCAGCGGTGGCTGCCGGGCGGCGTGGTCATCATCGGCTCGCTGTGGCTGTGGGCGGCCGCGTTCGCGCTCGTCGCGGTGGCCGCCACCCCGCTGTGGCTCGGCGTCGTCGCCGCGCTCACCGCACCGATCGGGCCGGTGTTCAACGTGGTGGTGAGCGCCTACCGGTACGCCCTCACCCCTGACCGGCTGCAGGCCCGCGTACTCAGCGTCGGCCGCCTGGTGGCGTGGGGCACCATCCCGATCGGCACCCTCGGCGGCGGCCTGCTGCTGGAGGCCGTCGGCGCCGTCCCGACCGTCCTGGTGCTGACCGCGATCCTCACCGCGGTCGCGATCACCGCGACGGCCCTCCCCGTGGTACGCATCCCCCCGAACCTCGACGACCCGCGGTAGCCGTCCGGCACCCGAATTCACGCTGTCGTGGGTGGCCCTCTTTGCTTCAGGGGAACGAATGACGCGTCGCGAGACGTCAGCGGCCCCAATCAGTCGGAGGAACTCGCCTACGAGGCGGACCGATTGTGGATCCTGCCGAGCAGCCACTGCGGCCGACTGGCCCGTACCGCGATACGCCCGCGTATCGCGGCTATCGGTGCGCCGCGAACCGCGACAAGCCCGCGTATCGCGCATCCAATGCCAACGTCCAGACCGAACCACGACTGCCCACCGACAGGTCCCACGGGCCGCGCGAGCAGGACCGGAGTGGCTAGGGCAGCCAGTCGTCCTTGGAGGCGAGCACGATGAGCTGCTGGGTGGCCCTGGTGAGTGCCACGTACAGGGCGCGGCGGCCGGTGGTGGACTCGGCGATCATCTCGCCGGGTTCGACGATGACGACGGCGTCGTACTCCATGCCCTTGGACTCCAGGCTGCCGACCGGTCGCAGCCGCTCT
>Ga0190272_10000663_pt1 | contig 17358 bp, 16 predicted proteins | sample Popmic504T_FD_133746 | JGI IMG/M metagenome (GOLD analysis project Ga0190272, IMG submission 133746) | Populus adjacent soil microbial communities from riparian zone of Shoshone River, Wyoming, USA - 504 T | ecosystem: Environmental > Terrestrial > Soil > Riparian zone | place: USA: Wyoming... | reverse complement strand
TGGGGGGTACGTCATCGTGACATGGGGGGTACGTCATCGTGACATGGGGGGTACGTCATCGTGACATGGGGGGTACGTCATCGATTGGGTGGGGCACGTCATCGATTGCGTGGGGGCACGTCATCGATTGGGAGGGGGCACGTCACCGATCACGTGGGGGCACGTCATCGATTGGGTGAGGGCACGTCACCGATCACGTGGGGGAATAGGAGTCAAGCGCGGCAAGTCGCCGCGACGCAGGCGATGCAGGGACATCGCCGAGGAGCGGCGGCGCAGCAGACGGCCCGCCGCCGCCGCAAAGCACCCACGTTTTCAGACGTGACACGACAATAGCCGCCTCTGAAAAGAGACCTCCGTCCCCCTCTGTGCCTTTGTGTCTCGGTGGTGAATGAGCGTGCGTCGAAGCTCCGAGCGCGGCCTCTCGCAAGAGACGCTGCCTTTTCGTGCGAGGGACGCTGGTATTCACCACGGAGACACAGCGCGGCAGAGCCGCAACCAAACAAAAAGCGCCCCCAACCTCCTAGGATGTTGGTCGACCAAGACACAACAAAGGAGGAGAAGGGCGCCATGCAAGAGTTTATCGCGCGTCACAAGGATCAGATCATCGGAACGTTGTCTGGATTCGATCGGCTGGTGTTTCGGGGAACGCTGCGATCGATCGCCTATCCGGACGGGATGCAGAGCTATCTGCGCAGCAACGGCATCCTGCTCAAGGATTTCGGACAGCACGTCGAGCAGGTCAGCGCGGACATCAAGCAAGCATCGCTGAATCATGCTGTCACGATGGGCCGACCGGTTCAGTATCTGTCCTCGAGCGCTACGAGCAAAGAAGGCCTGGCACGGCAGATCGCCTCGGATGATGGGGTTCGCGAAGGGCTGATCGCTGTCCTCACGTGCGTCGAGCCATGCAGGACATTCGACATCTACCGGAATCGCGAGGAGAAGAAGCTGGAGTTGGTCGCACGGGAGCGGAAATGCCTGTTCCTGTACCACTACTGGCTCGATCCGGTATTCGGGTTCATGAATGCCCGCATCCAGACGTGGTTCCCGTTCCCGATCCAGGTCTGCCTCAACGGCCGAGAGTGGCTGGCGCGGCAGATGGACGGGCAAGGCATGAAGTATCTGGCAGCAGGCAACTGCTTCCCGTGGATCGAGCAGTGGGATCGTGCGCAACAACTGATGGACACCCAGCTGCAAACGGAATGGCCGCAGGTCCTGGACCCGCATCGCCAGCAAGCTCGATCCCATTCACGACACGGTCTTTCAGAAGCATCCGGTTCGTTATTACTGGAGTACCTACCAGCACGAATGGGCCATCGATGTGACCTTCGATGACGCCGACTATCTGCGCCGGCTCTATCCCCGTCTGATCCACCACGGGATCACCACATTCGGCAGCAGCGATGTCCTGCGCTACCTCGGCAAGCGGACGCCGCTGAGCGGCGAGGTGCCGCGGAACTTTGCGGGGGAAGTCACAGCCACACTTAGAGAGCGCGAGGAGGGAGTGCGGATCAAGCACGTGGTCAACAACAACTCGCTCAAGCTTTACGACAAAGCATTTACGGCCATGGGCTCGACGCTTCGCGCGGAGACGACCTTGCAGAACACGCGGGACCTGCGCGTCTATCGTCCGAAGGAGGGAGACCCGGACGGTCCTTGCTCCTGGCGGCCGCTGCGTCGTGGCATTGCCGATCTGTACCGGCGGGCCGAGCTGTCGCAGAAAGCGACCGAGCGGTATCTGGATGCCTATGCCACGATCGAAGACTCGACCACATTCGAACAACTGGTCAGGAAAATCGAAAGGCCGGTCGTCTGGCGCGGTCGCCGCGTTCGCGCGCTACGCCCGTTCAACGACGACCGCCAGCTTCTGGCAGCCATCGCACGTGCCGAGTTCGACTTGACCGGCTTCCGCAATCGGAACCTGCAACAACTTCTTTTCTCTGGCGCACCACCGTCTGGTCGAGAAGCCCGCCGCCGATCCGCATGGGTCAGCCGTCAGCTCCGACTCCTGCGCGCCCACGGGCTGATCACGAAAATCCACGGTACGCACCGCTATCGGCTCACGCGTTTAGGACGCACGATGACCACGGCCATTCTCACCGCTCTCCGTGCCACGGTTCGTCAACTCATGCCTGCAGCAGCGTGAGAAAAATCGTTGCGCGCCGCGAAGAAACAGAGGGTTAGTAATACAGAGGCACAGAGGGGGACGGAGAACCCTTTCTCACGGCCCGCGCCGGTCGTTTTAAGTCGCGCCAAAGCGTGTAAGCCTGCCCCTCGGCGCCTCAACGGCGGTTCGCGAGGACGCCGGCGACGGCACGCACCAGGTCCTGCGGTGCGAACGGTTTCTTGACGTAGTCGTCAAAGCCGGCGGAAAGCGCCAACTGATGCTGCAGCGGGCCGCCGTACGCCGTCACGGCGACCGCGGGAATGCGCGATTTGTCATCGAGGCGGGCACGGATGCGACGGGTGAGAGAGTGACCGTCCTCGTCAGGCATGGCGATGTCGCTCACCAGGGCGTCGAAGGATTGCCCGGTCAGGTGCTCGAAGGCATCGGCAGCGCTGCCCGCCGTGACGACGGAAGCGCCGGCCGCGCGCAGAACCATTGTGATCAACTTGCGCATCTCCAGTTCGTCATCGACGACCAGCACGCGCATGCCGGCGATGGAACAGGGCTCGCCGGCCGCAGGTGGCGTATTCCTGTCACGAATGTGCAGCATGGCAGGCTCCTCGACGATGGTCGCGGACTCGCGCGCCGGAAGCGACACTGTGAACGTCGCCCCTTTCCCCTCACCCGCGCTTTCGGCGTGCACCGTGCCGCCGTGCATCTGCACGAGTTGTTTGACGATGGAGAGCCCGAGTCCGAGGCCGCCGTGCTCGCGCGTACTGCTGCCGTGCTGCTGACTCAGGCTATCGAAAACGCGCGGAAGGAACTCGGGACTGATCCCCTCCCCGGTATCGGTGACGACGATGTCGATCCGCGAATCCCTCGAGGAGAGCCGTACGCCGATGCGCCCGCCGGCCGGCGTGAATTTCACGGCGTTCGAGAGGATGTTCCAGAAGATCTGCTGGAGCCTTGTCGGGTCGCCGTCCACGGGCGAGACGCCGCGGGCGAACGACTTCTCCAGGGTGAGGTTCTTCTTCTCGGCCAGGGGCGTGATGGCGCGGAGCGCGAGCAGGATCGCTGCCGCGACGTCGACCGGTTCGCTGTTCAGCTCCAGCTTCCCGGTGAGCAGCCGTGACACGTCGAGCATGTCGTCGATCAGCCGTGATTGCGCCCGTGCGGACTGCCGGATGGAATCGAGGGCTTCGCGCTGGGTCTCGGCATCCAGGCCGCCGGTCACCAGCAGCTCGGACCAGCCCAGAATCGACGTGAGCGGCGTTCGCAGCTCGTGAGAGCTCATGGCCAGGAATTCGTCTTTGGCGCGGCTGAGCGCTTCGGACTCGTGGTACTGGCGCACGAGGGTTTCTTCGGCGCTCTTCCGGTCGTGAATGTCGGTGCTCGAACCGATCCAGATCACGATTCCCCGCGTGTCGCGCATGGCAGCGGCGCGGGTGAGGTGCCAGCGATAGACGCCGTCGGCGCGGCGGAAGCGGCTCTCGAGCTGGAACGGCTGGCCGCTTTCGATCGAGCGGCGCCAGAGGCGATCGTCCTCTTCCGTTTCGTCGGGATGGGTGAACGGTGTGCGGCCTGCCGCGCAGACCTCTTCGCACGCCAGCCCCGTGAACTCCGTCATCTGACGGTTGCAGAAGTCGATGTCTCCATTTGGTTTCGCCGTAAAGATGATAATCGGCATCGACTCGGCGAGAAACTGGAAACGCTGCGCACTGATGTGAGCCGCGTCCTCCGCCCACTTGCGGTCAGTGATGTCGCGGATGTTGCACTGAATGACCTTGAGGTCGCCGACCATGTAGGAGTTGCTGACGAACTCCACTTCGACGCGCTTCCCCCGCTTCGTTTCGAGCGGCATGTCCTCGTAGCGGATGTAGCCGGTCTCCCGCAGCCGCTGCATGGCGGCTTTGCTCTCCTGCGTGTCGGAGAACAGGCCGATCTGCCACAGCTCCTTGCCAATCAACTCGTCGAGGGGATACCCGAGGAGGTCGATCACGAAGGGATTGGCGTCCATGATCTTTCCGCTCGCTTCCTCGAGGATGAGGATCGCGTCCTGCGCGGTCTCGAAGAGCCGCCGGTAGCGCGCCTCGGAAGCACCGAGTGCATGGGCAGCGTGGGCGCGCTCGGTGATGTCGCGGATGTTGCACTGGATCACCGTCCGGCCGTCGACCAGGTACGTGTTGCTGACGAACTCCACGTCGACGCGTTTTCCCTGCTTGGTCTCGAGCGGGATGTCTTCGTAGCGGATGTAGCCTTCGCTCTGCAGCCGCTCCATGGCCGCCTGGCTCCCGGCCTTGTCGGCGAAAAGACCGATCTCCCAGAGCTCCTTCCCCATCAGTTCGTCGAGCGGGTAGCCGAGGAGATTGATGACGAACGGATTGGCGTCCATGATCGTCCCCGGTCTCTCTTCGGCATTGAGGATGAGAATCGCATCCTGCGCGGTCTCGAAGAGACGGCGGTAGCGGGATTCGGACGCTTCCAGGGCGGATTGGCCCCCGGGAAGCGGCTGACCCGCCCCTTTCGTGGGAGTTCGAGCTGCCATCGTTCACATCCTTTCCGGACAACCGTCTGAGGATGGAGGCAGTGGCGAAGCGCGCGCGGGATACCCGAGGGGTTCCATTCGTGGCGCTCTGTCGCAACCGGCTGATCAGGCGTGTAAGTTAAGGAACGGGCGCTGAACGCGGCGAATTTCGTCATCTTTACGGAAGCGTAAGAACCCGAAGGGGACGCCGCCACGCACAAGCCTGCCTCGACCGGAGCGGACGCCGCACGGCCGGGGAGTAACGGGTGACCGGAACCCGTTCTTCACGTCAGCAGTACGGCACCGGGACCTCTTGCCTCCTCCTGTCGCGACTCTCACGAGCAAGCGGGGAGGTTGCATGAATCAGGAAGCAGAACGTGCCGCGGCGCGGGAAGACAACGCTCTTCTTGCAGCATTGCCGGCGCGGGAACGGAATGACGCACACCGGGCGTCGCAGCTCTTCACGCTGGAATTCGGCGCGAAGATCCTGGAGGCCAACACACGCTCGCCGCACGCGTACTTTCCGATCCGGGGCGCGGTCTCTCTGATCCGGACCCTGAGCTCGGGGCCGACGGTGGAAGTCGGCGTCGTCGGCAATGAAGGAATGGTGGGCGTCGACATTTTCATGGGCGCGCCGGCCCAGCTCAACGACGCCATCGTGCAGGGCGAGGGATCGGCCTGGCGGATGAGCGCGGAGCACCTGCTGGCCCGCTTCCAGCGCAACGGCGAAGTGCAGCGGCAACTGCTGCGGTTCACGAACGCGTTCATCACTCAGGTCAGCCAGACCGCCGCGTGCAACCGCGCGCACGACATGGAAGCGCGGCTCGCCCGATGGCTCCTGATGATGCACGATCGGGTCGCCGCGCCGCAGATCCGCATGACGCAGCAGTTCCTCGCTCACATGCTCGGAGCGCGCACGGCCAGCGTCAACGAAGCGGTGCAGAAGCTCGAGGCGGCGGGCGTCATCGGACACCGGCGCCAGGAGATCAGCGTCCTGGACCGCCCGGGCCTGGAACAGATGGCCTGCGAGTGCTACGCAATCGTGTGCCGCGTTTACGACCAGGCCATCCTGAACTGAGCAGGATGCTCGCATTGCATCCACGCGGAGAAGGACGACCGGGCCGGTGCGATCGGCGGCGCACTCCACGGAGGGATCGGGAAACATTTGGGCGGCTGACCTCCGTTCTTGCCACGTTCCCACCGAGCCACGCAGTGCCGGCAGTCGCTACCCCGTGAACGGCCGGTTCGGACCGCGCTTCTCATTCGGAATCGCGCGAAGTTGTTCGCACAATTCGGAGACGACCGCGGTCGCCTCGTCACGGTTGAGTTTTTTTGTCAGTTCGCGGGCGATGAGTACGAGGCTCGTAACGACCGATGACAGTTCGATGGGCAGGATACGACGAGCAGTTTTTTCATCGGCCACTATCTGTATAGCAAGAATCGCGCTGAACGACTGCGACCTCTGCCGCTGCTCGACCGTTTCGTCGGCCGCCGATCGTGCCGAGGATACGGCTCCGTGATGATCCATTCATTCCGCGCACGGAATCCTGACGGTGAAAGTGGCTCCCTTCCCTTCTCCTGCGCTTGCCGCTGCGACCGAGCCGCCGTGCAGTTCCACGATGTGCTTGACGATGGCCAGCCCGAGCCCGAGACCGCCGAAGCGCCGCACGGTGGCCTGGGTGCCTCGGTCGAAGATGGATGGCAGAAAGCGCGAAACGATTCCTTCCCCGGTGTCGCACACTTCGACGACCGCGTACGCGCCGTCGCGCTCCAGGCGGATCTCGATCAACCCGCCGGCGGGGGTGAACTTGACGGCATTGGCCAACAGATTGGAGACCACCTGACCCAGCCGGGACGGGTCACCGTTGACGATGATGGATTGCTGCACGCTCGCTCTCAGCGAGACCTCTTTCGCCGCGGCCACCGGACGCATCGCGGTCAGGGCTTCGTCCATGACCGCGCGCAGATCGATCTGCGCCTCGGTGATGGCGAAATTGCCGGTCATGATCCTCGAGACATCGAGCAGGGAATCGATGAGCTGCGCCTGGAGAGCGGCGCTGGTTGCGATCGAACGGGCGGCCTCGGCGATGGTCGGAGGGTCGGGCTCTCTCTCCAGCAGCGCCGCCCATCCGGCGATCGACGTCAGCGGCGTACGCAGTTCGTGCGAGATTAATGCGAAGAAGTCGTCCTTCGCCTGAATGGCGCTCTTCGCCTCCTCGTACAACTGATTCATTCGCTCTGCGAGGGTTTGTGATCGAAGGTTCGCGATGACGAGATGGCCGTTGGCTTCGCGAAGCGCGCTCGTGAGCGCTTCGAGCTCCAGCAGAACGTCAGCCCTCTCCTGTTCTTCGCCGCGAAGGTGCTCCTCCTGTGCTTCGACGGCGTCTTCCCGCTGAGTGAGAGATTCTTCCCGTCCCGGATTGTCGCCGCTCTTTGCTTTCGATCCCGCCCGTTTCCGCTGCTTCGCCATCTTCGCCCCAACCTCGCTCAGCGCTTCTTCCGCGGCTCTGCTTTCGCAGGCGCTTCGCTTTCGATTTCATCGGGGTCGCCCGTGAGCAGCCCCTTAAAGTTTCCCAGCGGCTTGCCGACCACGATGCCGTTCTTGTTGATCTCGAAAAGCCGGAGATCGTTGCTGTGTGCGCTCCCGCGCACCTTCACGACAGCCATCACCCGTTGCAGCCGGCCCTTCAACTCGATGTAGCGCTGCATGATGATCACGTCGGTCAGAAAGGCCGTTCCGTGCGGACTGAAGCGAAGGTCCGTGTACGTGTCCTCAAGTTCGGCGGTCATCATCATCGTGACCCCCATCCCGGTAAGGACGGCCACCATGCGGTAGAGCGACTCGCGAAAGTCCTCCCGGAACGTGGGAGCCAGCGCCAACTCGAAACCGGAGAGCGAATCGACCACCAGCCGGCGGGCTTTCAGGCGGTGAATCTCCTCGACGATCTCATTGAGCGTTTCATCGATGGAAAGGTCGAGCGGCCGTGAGTGGATGACGCCCACTTTCTCCTGCTTGACCATCTGTTCGAAGACCCGGCCGCCCGGCGGAGTCTGCGAGTATTCGTTCGGGCGCTTCTCGAACACCGCCAAGATGCCCGGCTCGTCGTGGTGAACTCCGGCCATGATGAACTGCGTGGCCAGCACGCTCTTGCCGGAGCCCGAAGGGCCGGCGACGAGCACAGAGTAGCCCTCAGGGATGCCTCCACCGAGCATCTCGTCCAACTCCTGGTTGTCGAGTGACAGGCGCTGCCTCGTCTTACGGCTCTGTTTGCCGGAGGGACTGACGATGACTCGTGGAAATACCTCAATCCCATCGGTGGTGATGCGAAACGTGTGTAAGCCGGGGATCGGTGCCTGCCCCCGCATTTTCATCACCTGCGCCTTGCGGACCATGGAATTACGATCGATGCTCTGGTAAAGCCACACCACCCCGTCCGCCACCGTGAAGACCGGATCGCGCTCGGCCTCGCCCGGTTGATACTCGCCGATCAGAAATGTCGTGGCCTGCCATCCAGTCATCCTGATGGCGAGCTGTTGCACGAAGTGCTGCAAATCGATATCCCCGTCCCTCGCGGTTGCGGCGGCCTGAGCGATCGTCCGAAAAGAATCGACGAATACCAGGGCCGGGCTCGCGGCCTCCACTTCCTGAACGATGCGCGCCAGGACCTTCTCCAACGTTCCAGCCACCAGATCCTGGCTCAGGTTGACGAAGCGGACCGACCGGTCCACCCGATCCAGATCGAAGAAACGGTACTGCTGCTGGTAGCGCAGCATCTTCAGCGGTGGCTCGCCGACCACGGTGAAGTAAATGGCCTGGCACTTCGGCCCGGCCAGCCCGAACATGATGTGCTGCGCCAGCGTGGTCTTTCCCGAGCCGGGTGCGCCGGCAATGAGATTGAAGGAGAACTCCGGCAGGCCCCCGCCCAGGATCTGGTCGAGCCCCGGTACCCTGGTGAGGAGTTGTCGAATCGGTACCTTGTCGGTCATGCTTCCATCCCCTCTGACGTGCCGGCAAACCCGTCTGGCCACGCCTTTCGCAGGTAACGTGTCGTCAGTGGTTCCCCGATCAGCCCGGCCAGCAGCGCTGCGAACCTCCCGAACATCGCGGCGGCGGCATCGATCGCGGCGGTTCGATCCTGCCGCTCCAACCAGCCACTGACCCGGCCAAAGGCCTCGGCAGCCTGGTCTTCTCCCGCATGGTCCGGCGGATACTCGCGTGCTGCCAGGTGCAGCGCCCGCGCGACGAGCGCGTCAATGCCGGCCTGGCTGATCAGCGGCACGAGCGCGGCAGCCAGGTCGTCGTAGGCGCGACGGGCAGCCGCGGCCACGGCAGCCGCATCAGCGGCAGAACCAGCGCGCCGCGTGATCATCGTCACGACGACGGTCTGCAAGAGAGTGTCTTCGGGCGGTCTCATACGGAGCTGAAGTCACGCGGCCACTAACTTGGGGCAGAACGTCCGAATCTCGGCCCACGCGATGAGGAGCAGGGTTGAACCAGTCTGTGCTGTCTGCTTGCGAGGATCGATCCAACGCTCAATCATGGCTCTCGTCGCACGCGACGCGGAGCTGTCGGACTCAGTTGGACGAGCCGCAGCGGCCGGTCGTCTTTGCATCCTCGCTGATGCAGGGCTGCGTCGGACAGCCGGCGCGCCGCTCGAAGCCGATGGGAGCGCCACGGTGGCTGAGATCGAACGCACAGCAGACGTCGAACGTCGCGCGCAATCTGGTTCGCGCGCGCTGGACTCGTGACTTGAGCGTGGAGAGCGGGATGCCGAGGGACGCGGCGAGGGCGATCTGGGACTCGCCTTCGAGATCGACCTTCCGCAGCACGTCCGCATCCGCTTCGGAGAGTGCACCGAGCATCGGCTCGAGACAGTCGCTGAGCGCACCGATCGTCCGCTCGGCGTCGTCGGACGGATCGGTTCCGGCGAGGTCCGGCAGCGCATCGAGATCGATCGCCGGCCGCTTCTGCCGGTAGTACTCGGCGACGGCGTTGCGCGTGACGGCGAACAGCCACGCGCGTACCGACTCGGCCTCGATCCCGGCGCGACGCTCCAGGAGCTTGACCATCACCGACTGCACGATGTCGTCGCTGTCCGCGGGCGCGACGCGCCGCGAGACGTACGCGCGCAGACGATGTCCCAGCTCGTGCCACGCACCAGCAACGTCCACAGCTCGAGAGCCCGCGTCATCGGGCTCGATCGTCGAGGACTGCATCGTCTCTTCAAGATAGACGGAATCGCCGTCGAAAAGACGCATGGCCGCGCGAGAAATATTTTTCGCCCCCGGCACTGCGTCTTTTGCCGTCCGCCTGCACGGGAATCTCTCCAGTGCCGGCGAACGGTCTATCCGCTACACAGGCGAACGAGGCGCTCGGCCGAGCCGCATGCGTCGGTGGTGTCCATCGCGTCGTTGCTGCTGGTGACGGTTGCCGCGGCGGCGCGGTGGTCGGTGCGGTCGAGGCGCCCTTTCTCCGGCTCCTGGCCCGTCACCCGATCGAGACCACGGCCGTTCCGGTGAGCTGATCGCTCCGAAGATCGTGGCACAGTCGCGTGCGGTGCCGCCGGCCGCGGAGATCCTCGTCGTGACCGCGGCCTTTCTGGCGATCGGCGCGTACGAGGGAGCGATCGTCGGCGCGGCGGTCCCGCATTGTGCGACACACGCGGACGTGATCTGCGGCGAGTCGTGTCGCCGCCCTCAATACCGCTTGCGAACGTAACCTGTATTCACAGCGCCTCCTCGGATCACGCATGGCTGAACAGCAACGCAAAAAGGTCCAGCCGCGACGCCGATTCCACCAGTCGCCGCACAATTACGGTAAATGATACTTCGACAACTGCGTTCGGGTATGGAATTCGGCGCAGGTGTCACTCCTCTAAAGAGAGCGGCCTGCACGCATCCAAATGCGCGATGGCTTCTCAACAATGAGGAGGAACCGGAGATGCAGGACTCGATTCTTTTCTGGAACGCGGTGGCGCTCGAAGCGAACCGCGTCAGCCACAGCGATCCCGACAAGCGACAGCAGAACGGCCCCACGCTTTCGTCGAGGGCCATCGCCATTGTTCATTTGGCGATGTACGACGCTTTCGCCGGGATTTTCGGAGGGGGACTCCCGCGGTACTTAGCCGGGCCGGCCGCGCCGGCACAACCGCCGGACACCGCGCGCGACGCTGTGGCAGGCGCCGCGCACAGAACGCTCTCCAGGCTCTATAGCGCACAGGTCGAATTCTTCAACGCTCAATTGAGCTGCTTCAATGCCGGCAGCCCAAGCTTCATATTCGGCGAGCAGGTCGGTCAGGCTCTCCTCGACCTGCGCGCCAATGACATGGACGCGCGCGACTGCGGATACATGCCCTCGCCCAAGCGCGGCAGGCATCGGCGCGACCCGGACAACCCCGGCCAGGGATTCAACTCGCCCTTTTACGGCGCACAGACGAAGACCTTTGCCGTTAGAAGACGGCACAAGCTGGATCCGCCGCCGTTCGGCAACGGTGCCGACACGAAGTATCGGCGGGCACTGCGGGACGTCCGCGCGCGAGGCATCAAGCCCGACCTGACGGCGACGCTGCCGACTCCGCAATTGTTCAACAGGCGGCGAACCCCCGAAGAGACGCTGGTCGGCATCTACTGGGGATATGACGGAGCGAACCGCCTGGGCACGCCGCCGCGCCTCTACAACCAGATTCTTCGGCAGGTGGCGATGAACGTCGTCAACCCGCGGCTCGGGCGAATCCACACCGAAGCGGACAACGCCAGCTTCTTCGCCTTCGTCAACGCGGCTCTGGGCGACGCGGGCATTCTGGCGTGGGAGCAGAAGTACTGCCATGACTTCTGGAGGCCGGTCGTCGGGATTCGCGAGCACGACGAAACGCTCGGCCCTGCCGCACCGTACCCCGGTCCCGCCGCGTTCGCCGAGGGTGATCCAGGATGGCTGCCCCTCGGCGCGCCGAGCACGAACTCGACGGGCATGAAAAACTTCACGCCGGACTTTCCAGCGTACCCGTCCGGCCACGCCACCTTCGGGGCCGCCGCCTTACACATCGCCCGGATGTTCTACGGCCGACCGGCAAACAACAAGAACAATGACATCCTGTTGAAAGACAGCATGGGACGCCCGCTGTTCGTCTCGGACGAGTTCAACGGCGGCAACCGGGACAACGACGGAACGGTGCGTCCGCGCCACACCCGTCCCTTCCCCGGTGGCCTGTGGCAGATGATCCTCGAGAACGCCACCAGCCGCGTTTATCTCGGCGTCCACTGGATCTTCGACGCCTTCGATTTCACGGGAGGCGATAACGGGCCCCTGAACCCGTCCCTCGGCAACGAGATGATCGGCGGTGTGGGGCTGGGCCTGCGGATCGCGAGAGACGTCTACGCGCATGGGCAGAACGGGAAGGGACCCCAGATGACGCCGGCGAACGTCATGCCGCCGATCGCCACGCCGCCGGCCGGCTCGCCGATGCCGGTGCGCCCGGCCCAGCCCGCGGAAGTCGGGGGTTGCGCAGGCCCTGCCGTGGATCCTCCCGCAGCCGCTGCCGGGAAGGTGGCGGGGAAGAAAGCCAAAGGTAAAGGCTCCGGGAAGGGTCTCGCCAAAGTGCTGGCGAAGAAAGGTGCGGTTACGGACACCACCACGGGAGAAACTGCCGAGCAGGATCAGGAGCCCTGGCCGTCCGGAGTCGCTGAGCAGGATGGCGGTCAAGCCGGCGCTCCCGTGCAGGGCGCATGGCCGTCCGGAATCTCCGAGAAGTAAGGTCTGGCGGTCGGCTCCGGGGCTTCACGCCTCGGAGCCGACCGTCCCACTGATCGCCAAAGCACACCGCCGACTCGCGCTCTCGCTCTTCCCAACGCACCAGGCATTGCTCGGCGACACAGCGGAACGTGACGGTCGATGCGGACTGCAGGTCTACTTCAATTCGTCGCTCACGTACGGACTGATGAAGCTGTTCCGCGTGCCCTACGCAGTCGCGGCGCCCGGTGCGCTGATCGGTGCGTCGAACTTTTTCGAGCTGGCCGTGGCGACGGCCATTGCGCTCTACGGCCCCGCTTCGGGAGCAGCGCTGGCAACGGTCGTGGGCGTACTGGTGGAAGTGCCGGTGATGCTGTCGGTCTGCCGGATGTGCATTGCGACACGGCACTGGTTCGAGCCGGCGCGTTCTCCATCCGCATGACGAACGGCGTACGAAGTGATGATCCGCTGAAGAAGCGCGTCCTCTTTCTCTGCACGCACAACTCCGCACGCAGTCAGATGGCCGAAGGGCTGCTCCGGAACATGGCCGGCGATCGTTTCGAGGTCTTCAGCAGAGGGACGTTCAGAACGTTCGCGACGCGATCCGGAATCGGTTGCGCATGTTCGTCACGGTAGCAACGCGAGGGTGACCGCGCGGGCGCGTGCCGCGGCGGTCGTTCCTACTCTGACGCGGGCGCGGGGCGCACGCGGCGCGACTGTTCAACCTCGCGCACCAGTTCCGCTGCCTCGACGCCGAACACCTCGGCGAGTTTGAAGATCGTCGACAGGCTGGGGATGTTGCCGCCCCGCTCCAGAACCCCGAGCCAGGTCGCATTCAGGCCGCTGAGGCGGGAAAGATCCGCGAGCGTCCACCGGCGCTCCGTCCGGAGCCGAGTGACGATCGCGCCGAAGCGCATCGCATCTTCGTCAGGCACGCGAGCCCGTGGCATAGGTGGAATGGTACTCGCCCGATGCGTTGAGCGCCGAGATGCGATTTCGCTCTCGATGACACGGCAAATCTCCCGAAAGCCGCTTTACCGGCGTCGCCAACCGCATGAATCCGATCCATGGATGAGATTTATCCGATCGGCGATCACATCAATGTGTCCATGGATCGGATTCACCCGATCCACAGTCGAATGAATCCGATCCCGGGATGGGATTCACGTGGCACCGGGTCGCATGAATCCGATCCATGGATGGGATTCACCCGACGCGCGATGGCATGCATGTGTCCATGGATGGGATTCATGCCGCGCCTGCTCCGGCGTCGCCGCCTTCACTGCGACACTCACCGATCGTCCACCGCATGCACGCGATCGGCGGCCGCGCGGGTCGCGAGCCATCATCGACAAGCGACGTTGCGAGACGCCAGGTTGCGCCCGCTCGTCGCGTGCGTTCTCGATCGGGTCACGTCTCAGGCGCGACCCGCCCCGACGCCTCGGCGCCATCGCTGATGAGCGTCACCCGGCCACGCTCGACCACCACCTGCACCGCCGAGCCGATGGCGAACCCGTGCTCCTCGAGCCAGCTTCCGGACATCCGCAGGTAGGGTACGACCGCCTCGGGCAGGTTCCGCCGCGTGACGCGGCGCGCCGACAGCGTCAGCGCGTACGGCGGCCTTGCCGGCCGCGCCTGTGGCTCTTTGTGAGCCGCGACCGGCCGCTCGATGGGTCTTCGGACGCCGCGACGGCGCGGCCGACTGAGAACGGGAAGGCGGCGGATGGCATCAGACAGACGTGAGGGCATTTGCGTATCACCTCCAGGTGGATCGCTTCAGCACGCCCGGTCGCTCTCGCCGGCCTCCGGCCAGGCGATGGCTTCCGCGAGTCCCGGGATCAGACGCGAAAGGCGTTGCTGGTTGAGGTCCGTCAGCTCCTCGAACATGCGCGTCAGCATCGCCTCGACCGACTCGCGGCCGTCATCCGCCAGCACCTGCAACGCGCCGATCTGATACTGCGGCAGGCGCACCGTGAGCTTCCGCGTCCGCAGCGCCGGCGGCAGGACCAGCGTCGCATCCCGCCCGAGCGCCTCTTCGATGGCGGTCAAGGGCCACTGATGAAGCGCGTAAGCCGCGAGCTCGCGAAGCTCGATCCGCTTCCCGCTGCACGTTTCGACCACCTCGATCTCACCATTCCGGATCGCCCCGTTCATCGCCACCCGCGACCACCCCAGCATGCCCGCCGCCTCCGCGATCGTGACGCGCGGCTCGTGATGTAGGAAGATGGCACGGATGCGTTGGATGAGGGCTCGGTCGAGCATGATGCCTGATCTCCGTTTGTGTTCCTGTAGGATAACAACGGCCGTCCGCAAAGTCAAGCGAGTAGGTGCCGTGTGACGGCGCCTTTGCAACCGGAAGCGGAGATCTTCGGTGCACGTCTGAAAGAGCTTCGCGAGAAGCGCGGCGAGACAGTCCGGTCGCTCGCTGCGCTCGCGGACACGACGTTCGCTTACATCAGCGCCATGGAGCACGGCCGGAAGGTGCCGAGCCTTTCGATGCTGCTCCGCTTAGCCGCGGCACTGGAATGCAAAGTCACGGACCTGGTGAAGGTCTTCAACGATCAAGACCTCGGCACGCTAGTCCGCAAGCGGCGGTAGAACTGGGCGCCGGTTTGGTCTCGTGCTCAGGGGGCAACTGAATACACTGAGTACGCACACCGCAGCAAGATGCCACGCGGTCTAAACCTAAATCGTAGTTAAGTTAGTTAGCCGAACGTAGAATTGCGCCGATGCGATGCGTTTACATCGTTGGAGCAGGCTTCACGAAAGCGCTCGAGTACCGGCGACCGGTGCCACTGATGATGGATTTCGTTCAGGTCTTGGCGCTGCACGCCCGCAGTGACGACATCTGCCTCATGACGTTGATCGGACTAGAGCGGATGAACCTATTCCGTCATCGCAATGCGGCATCCCGCGAAATGGCCCGTGCGCAAGAGCCAAAACAATTTCGACACCAGCTGATCTCGAATGCGATCGCAAGGCCGCGGGAGTCGATCGAGACGCTTCTGAATCGAGCTAACAGGATGGATCTCGATTTGGCGAAGACGGCAGAGAGGACGAAGCGTTTTTCGAATGCAGCAATCGCTGCAGCGTTTAGTGATCCTCTGATACGTGTCCAGTATGCGATCAGTAGCGTCTTCCACAGAATCGGATGGCAAGTAAAGATCGACAAACTTGTCCGGTATTTGCGCCGTCGGTGTGCGGACGACGCGGCGCACACATTCGTCAGCTTTAATTATGATCTGGTGCTCGAACATGCGATCGAACGTGCTGGGTTACCGTGGTCAGCGGACGCTGGCTATGGCTTCCCGTTTGCCTGGCTGGCAACCGCTGACCCGAACCCGAATCACGGCGCACCCGTAGTCGCCCACGTCGCGGCGGCGACCTCGCGAATTACTGTGTTGAAACCGCACGGGTCTCTGAACTGGTTCACGCCGCGCCGTGCTGAAGACGTTGACACTCCGCCTGTGCTCGCAGCAAATTCCGAGGGAACGGTGCGGTACCCGCGCACGTTAAGACCTCACGCCGAGGTGCGGTTCCCTACGCTGTGGTATCCAATAGAGGTAACGCCATTGATCGTCCCACCCAGCGCGAGCAAGAATACCGCCATGCCGCTGCTGCGAACAATACGAGAACACGAAGCGGTGGCAATCCGTGAAGCCGACGAGGCATATGTCCTCGGATGGAGTATGCCGGCCAGTGACAAGGACCAGGTAGCGTTAGTCCGGCGGGCGGTCGCACGTCGACGCAAGCCGTTTAAACGTATCGTTGTGGTCAATCGTGAAGCCAAGGATAACTATTTTCGGCGGGTAGCTGCAGCTTTCGGAGTGACTGCTAGGCACATAACTCGATACAACGATGGTCTCGAAGACTTCCTTCTACGCGAGTCGCGCCGGCTAACTACACGGTGAAGCTGGTGCGGCCCGGCCTCGTCCCGCCGGCCGAGCCGCGGCCGAGCCGGCTGCGGCCTCGCAAGCGCGGTGGCGTCACGGCGGTTGGTGCGCCAGGAAAGCCACGAGGAGGGGGAAACGATGTGAGTTGAAGCACAGAGTGGAAACCTCCTGAAGCAACCCAGCAGGTGAGAGTCCTGCCCCATCAAGGTTGGCCGCCAGTGGGAGGCGAGTCTTGCGTGGTGTTCGATCGGAGTGATCCGAGCTGCGAAGCGTAGACAGCGAGCGAACAGGCTGTGTGATTGAGCCTCGAAAGGTGACCGAATGCGGAGCCGACGCCGTCAACCGCGCGGAAGGCAACATCTGGTGCATCGCAATGGCCTGATGCACGAGGTCCGCCGGGGTCGAAGAGCAGGGCATGTTCGCAAAGGGGTTGCCGGGGAACCTGGGAGATCCCGCATGTCTCCACGAGTGTGAGTCGAAGGCAGAGGATTGAGGCACCGGCGCAGTTCCGACGAGGAGCCGGCAACAGCAACTCCCCGCTGCCTCGCGACGAGCGGCAGTCCGTGGTACCGCTTGGCGAACGAAAGGGAGCAAGGCGGGATGGACGGTGGGAAGTCGGAGCGCTCTGGTAGTACCTGTGAAGCTGGCGAACTGTCGCCCGCGGGAGCCAGTGGAGGGAAGCGGAGTGCCGAGTCACGGAATCGTCGGAAGGAACCACAGCGAGACATCGTGCTCGAGTAGTTACTGTGTCACCGGAACTTCGACGGATAGCGAATTGAGGGCTGCACACATGCAGCGAATCCGTGACTCGAGGAGCCGGATGCGGTAATCCCGCACGTCCGGATCTGCAGGGGGGCCGGGGCGAGTAATCGCCTCGGTCTACCCGACCGGTTCGGCAGGCGTTGCACACAACTTCTCGCCGGCAACCGCCGAGCCGCTTCCGGCTTCGGCACGTGGCCCGGCCGCACAGCTTAGCGTGAGATCTGTTCTATGAAAGCGATTGTCAAGGACGGTTCTCTTCTTTGCTGATTGCTTTTTCGTCTTTTCCTTGGCAATCAGCCCCTTCCCACTCGAAGCCGCCGATGGCGAGTGCTTGTGGGCGGGCGGA
>Ga0190272_10000662_pt1 | contig 17372 bp, 14 predicted proteins | sample Popmic504T_FD_133746 | JGI IMG/M metagenome (GOLD analysis project Ga0190272, IMG submission 133746) | Populus adjacent soil microbial communities from riparian zone of Shoshone River, Wyoming, USA - 504 T | ecosystem: Environmental > Terrestrial > Soil > Riparian zone | place: USA: Wyoming... | reverse complement strand
GCGAAGAGCGTCTTCCACGACCTGCGGGAGGCCGTCGTGTTCACCGTGCGCACGCCGTGGCTGCTGTGGACCCTGCTGTATGCGACCCTGTGGGTGCTCGTGGTGGTCGGACCCGAGGAGGTGCTCCTTCCGTTCCTCATCCGGGAGCGGATCGGCGAGGACCCGCGTCTGTTCGGCTTCCTGCTCGCGGTCTACGGTGCCGGAGGGGTGCTCGGCTCGATCTTCGTGTCCTCGAGACCGCTCCCCCGTCGCTATCTGACCACGATGAACCTCGTGTGGGGCATCAGCACGCTTCCGTTCATCATCGTCGGCTTCACCGACCAGTACTGGCTGCTGATGGCGTCGCTGTTCGTCGTCGGCTTCGGGTTCAGCTACGGCAACGTCATCTGGGGGACGCTGCTGCAGCGGCGCGTCCCTCGCCACATGCTGGGGCGCATCTCGAGCCTCGACTTCTTCGTCTCGCTCGCGCTGATGCCGCTGTCCATGGCGCTCGCCGGACCGCTGTCCCAAGTGCTGTCGCTGCAGGTGATCTTCACCGCCGCAGGCCTCCTCACGCTCGCCTTCGGGATCATCGCGATCTTCGCCGCACGCATGCCGCAGGATGAGATCGCCCATCCCCTGGGAGACTGACAGAGTGCCCGCTCACCCCGCTGCCGTTCTCGGCACCCGCCCCCGCGTCTCCGTGGGGCTCGTTCCCGCACTCCTGGTGTGCCTCGCCGCGCCTGCGTTCTTCGTCGTCCGGATCCCGTGGCTCGGATGGGTCCTGCTGGCGGCGGGAATGCTCGCCGCGTGGCTCGTCCGCTCGCGGACGGATGCCGAGGCCGAGGCCGCGCGCGCGTCGGTGGAGGTCGCCCCAGGCGCTCCTGACACGCGGACGCCCAGCCTGGTGCGGGATCTGTCGCTCATCACCCTCGGCCTGCTGATCGTCAGCGTCATCGACCTGAAGGCGGAACTGGACAACGTCGCGTTTCTGCGTTTCGGCCTCGCGCTCGGCGGCGCCGTCGCCGTGCCCTACGTCGTGTCGCGGTTCGTGTACCGCGACCATGCGATCCGCTTCCCGTGGCGCGGCGGAGGGAGATGGACGAAGTTCCAATGGACCTGGCTGTTCGCGGTGCTCGCGCTGGGGTGGCTGATCCTGCCGTTCTACTTCATCACCTCGGGCGTGTACACGAACTGGCCGGTCGTGGACACCCCCGAGATGATCGCGCGCCTGTTCGTCGGGGTGGGCGCCGTCGGCATCTGGGACGAGCTGTTCTTCATCTGCATCGTGTTCACCCTGCTGCGGCGTCACTTCCCCGATTGGCAGGCGAACCTGCTGCAGGCGACCGTGTTCGTCTCGTTCCTGTGGGAACTCGGGTATCAGGCGTGGGGTCCTCTGCTGACGATCCCGTTCGCCCTCGTGCAGGCGTACATCTTCAAGCGCACCCGCTCGCTGACATACGTCGTCATCGTGCACCTGCTCTTCGACGCCGTCGTCTTCCTCGTGCTGGTGCTCGCCCACAATCCGGGTCTCCTCGACGGGCTCTTCCTGGTGGGCAGCCCGGCGTCCTGACTGCCCAGGCGCTGCCCAGGCGCGTTCGATAGCCTGGGAGCGGATCCTGAACCGGATCCCCGGACGACGGATCAGTACCCGGTGAGCGACAAGACTGGCCCTGGAGGCGAGTCCCATGTCGTGGGTCATCCTTGTTCTGTCCGGTGTCCTCGAAGCGGTCTGGGCCACAGCGCTCGGCAAGTCCGAGGGCTTGACCAAGCTCTGGCCGAGCGTCGTTTTCGGCGTCACGCTCGTCGCGAGCATGGCGGGCCTCGCGTGGGCCATGCGCGACATCTCGACCGGAACGGCCTATGCCGTCTGGGTCGGCATCGGTGCGGCCCTGACCGTCGCCTACGCGATGATCACCGGAGCCGAACCCTTCTCGATCGTGCGGATGCTGCTCATCCTCGGCCTCGTCGGCTGCGTGATCGGGCTCAAGCTCGTCGGCCACGAGTGACGCTCCGGAACCCGGAGATCTTCACCTTCATCTTCAGCTTGAGGTGACTTCCGCACGAACCCTTGACGCCCGTCCGGCGCTGAGTATCTTTAGTCCTGCGAAGCGAAAACGGAAACAGATCGGACCCGCAAGGGAAAGTGAAACAGAGACCGAGATTCGCGAATGATCGGCCCGGGGCTTCGGCTCCGGGCCGATCTTGCGTGCGCCCGGAAACCGAGATCCCAGGTCATCCCTGGGCCCGCGAACGATTGCGCTCCCCGGAGAGAGGCCGATGACGCGAGAAGCCGCCCCTTCGGGACGGCTTCTCGCGTCAGTGCCCCCGACTGGAATCGAACCAGCGACCTTTGGTACCGGAAACCAACGCTCTATCCCCTGAGCTACGGAGGCGTACCGATCGAGGTTATCACCAGCGCCGGGTCGGACCGTCCGCGTCAGGGACCGGACGGGCCGGGGTCGCGCGGTGCGTCGGCGACCACGACCGTGCTCTCGCTCATCATCGCGAGCGCCTCCGCGACCCGGGTCGCGAGATACGCGTGGCCGTTCGTGGACGGGTGGTCGCGGCCGATGCCGGTGTCGATGACCTGGGCGTAGTTGTCGGGTCCGATCCACTCCTCGGCGATGGGGGAGATGTACCACCATCCCCGGGCGGCGGACAGGTCGGCGAGGTCGGCGTCGATGCGGGCCGTCGTCTCCTGCACGGGCAGCACCTGTGGTGCGGGCCCGAGTATCACGAAGTCCGCATCCGGGTACAGCCCCGCGAGCGCGTCCCACGCCGCCGTCACGGCATCCCGGTAGCCGGCGGCCGGCAGGCGCCGGTCGTTGATCGACCCCTCGACGATCACCAGATCGGGGTCCAGGGCCGGATCGAGCGCGGCGATGCGCTCGCCGTACGAGCCGCCGTCGAGGCCGGGCTTGAGGTAGCCGCTGCCGCGGACTCCGTCGACCGTCGTCTCCCAGCCGAGACGCTCGCCGAGCACGTAGGCGTAGCCGAGCGTGGGAAGCGACGCCGCCGAACCGTACGTCCACGAGTCGCCGAAGACGAGCACCCGCGCCTGCTCGGGCAGTGCGAGCGCGGCCGGGGCGATCATTGCCGGGGCGGCATCCTGATCGCTGGCCACGACGGCACCCGGCGCGTCGATCCAGGGGCGGAGCGCGGCGACCGCGCACACCGCCGCGATCGCAAGCGCGGCGCCCGCCAGCGGCCAGAACCGTCGCACCCGACCAGACGCTCCGCGCGCGGTCGTCGGCGGGGCCTCGGGCACGTTCACGTAGCGAGAGTAGGCGAAGTTCGACGGTGCGCCGAATCACGTCCACAGGGTGTGCAGAAGCCTCGCCCGATCTCCGCGAGAACGCCGTGAACAGGGGCGCTGACCGGCCTCTCCCGCGGGCGTCGTCATCCGTCTTCCCCGCCCCGTGCGGAGCACCCGATCCGGCGTGCGAGGATACTTCGGTGCAACGAGTCGTGACCGCCGAACTGGACCTCGAACTGGGGTCGTCCGTCGACCTCATCTTCCAGGTCGCAGCGGCGCAGCATGTGCCCATCGTCAGCGAGGAATTGACGTTCACGCAGGGCGAGCGCGTCTACACCCCGACCGAGATCGTCGACCAGTCCGGAAGCCGCCTGCACCGCCTCACCGGCGAGGCCGGCCGGCTCGAGATCCGCTACGAGGCCACCGTCGACGGGCAGACCACGAGCGGCCGCACGAGCGACCTCGAGGCGATCACCTACCTGCGCCCGAGCCGCTACTGCCAGTCCGACGAGGTGTTCGGTCAGGCGCGGCGGCAGTTCAAGGGGCTGCAGGGCCACGATCTGGTCTCCGCCGTCTCGGAGTTCGTCTCGACGAGCACGACCTACACCCCTGGTCTCAGCCAGGGGACCGACAGTGCGGTCACCACCCTCATGACCGGGCAGGGCGTGTGCCGCGATTACGCGCACGTGGTCATCTCCCTGCTGCGGGCGATGGACATGCCCGCCCGGTACGCCGCCTGCTACGCGCCGGGCCTTCAGCCGATGGACTTCCACGCGGTCGCGGAGGCGTACCACGACGGTGCCTGGTACGTCATCGACGCCACCCGGCTCGCGAACCGCCGCTCGCTCGTGCGCATCGCGACGGGAAGGGATGCCGCGGACTGCGCGTTCCTGAGCTACCACGGCGGGCACGTCGGGCTCTCCCACATGCGCGTGGACGCGTGGGTCATGCCCGATGCGGCGTCGGAGAACGGGCTCGAGGGAGAGGGCCGGCCCGATGCGCTCGAACGGGCGCTGGACGCGGGTGGCGCCGCATCCGACCCGTCCCTGGACGACTTCACCACGCTGATCCAGCTCGCCTGATATCTGCGGGACCGTTCCGGTGTCGCAACCGTCCCGGGACCGTTCCGCTGTCGCCAACCGTCCCTTCGAGCCGCACTGAGGGTCGGTTGGCGACAGGGGAGCAGTCCAGATGGCCGCTTCGCGACGGGGGAGCAGTCCCGGGGAGGCACCGCGGGCGACCGTAGACTGGTGCGGCCATGAATCCCGAAGAACTCTCCGCCGCCCTGCTCGCCGTCGTGACACCTCTCGCCGAGGCGCGACGCGAAGGGTCGACGGCGGGACTGACGGCGTCGGACCTCACGCTGGACCGCCCCAAGAACCGCGACCACGGGGACTGGGCCTCCAACGCCGCGCTGAAGCTCGCCAAGGCGGTGGGTGCGAACCCCCGCGAACTGGCCACCGAGATCGCCGCAGGTCTGACCCTGACGCCGGGAGTCGCCAGCGTGGAGGTCGCCGGTCCGGGGTTCATCAACATCCGGCTGGATGCCGCCGCCGCGGGTGCGCTGGCCAAGAAGATCGTCGAGGCCGCCGCCGCCTTCGGGACGAACGAATCGCGCGCGCACGAGGTCATCAACCTGGAGTTCGTCTCGGCCAACCCGACCGGCCCCATTCACCTGGGGGGCACGCGGTGGGCAGCCGTGGGCGACTCTCTCGCACGGATCCTTCGCACACAGGGCGCATCGGTGACCCGTGAGTACTACTTCAATGACCACGGGGCGCAGATCGACCGGTTCGCCCGCAGCCTCGTGGCCGCATTCGAGGGCAGGCCCGCGCCGGAGGACGGCTACGGCGGTGGTTACATCGGCGACATCGCTCGGCGCGTCGAGCTCGGATACCCGGGTGACCTCGCGGCTTTGAACCCGACCGATCGCCAGGAGGCGTTCCGCGCGCTCGGCGTGCAGTTCATGTTCGACGAGATCAAGCAGAGCCTCCACGATTTCGGAGTCGACTTCGACGTCTACTTCCACGAGAACGAGCTGCACGAATCCGGCGCCGTGGACCGCGCGGTGGCGCGGCTGCGCGAACTCGGCCACATCTTCGAAGCCGATGGAGCGACGTGGCTGCGCACCACCGAGTTCGGAGATGACAAGGACCGCGTCGTCATCAAGTCGGACGGCGAGGCCGCCTACATCTCGGGCGATCTCGCGTACTACCTCAACAAACGCGAGCGCGGCTTCAACCGCTGCATCATCATGCTGGGGGCAGACCATCACGGCTACGTGCGCAGGCTCATGGCCATGTGCGCGGCCTTCGGTGACGAACCGAACGTGAACCTGCAGATCCTGATCGGGCAGCTGGTCAATCTCGTCCGGGACGGTCAACCCGTCCGGATGTCCAAGAGGGCCGGAACCGTGGTGACGATGGAGGATCTCGTCGAGATCGTCGGCGTGGATGCCGCCCGTTACGCGCTTGTGCGCAGTTCAGCCGATTCCAACCTGGACGTCGATCTCGACGTCCTGCAGAAGCGGACGAACGACAACCCGGTGTTCTACGTGCAGTATGCGCACGCACGGACGCACAACGTGGCTCGCAATGCCGCGGCATCCGGCGTCGACCGCAGCGAGTTCGCCCCCGAACTGCTGGGTCACGAGACCGAGTCCGCGCTGCTGGGCGCTCTGCAGGAGTTCCCGCGCATCGTCGCCTTCGCCGCGGAGGTGCGCGAGCCGCACCGGGTCGCGCGCTATCTCGAGGAGCTCGCGGGCCTGTACCACCGCTGGTACGACAACTGCCGCGTCATCCCGCTGGGCGACGAGCCGATCGAAGCCGTGCACCGCACGCGGCTGTGGCTCAACGACGCGACGGGCCAGGTGCTGCGCAACGGGCTCGACCTCCTCGGCGTCGACGCGCCCGAACGGATGTAGCACGCGATGGCATCCGGGGACACGCAGCCCACCCAGCCGCTCTCCGGGGCCTGGGCGTATTCCGATCCCGCTCCGAGGAAGCGCCGCCGCGCATGGCCGTGGATCCTCGCGATCGTGATCATCGGCGGGCTGGCCGTCGGAGCCTGGTTCGCGGGGGAGTGGATCGCGCGCGACATCGTCACCAGGACGATCCGCGACCAGGTCATCACCCAGCTGGCGCTGCCCGCCGACCAGGAAGTCGACGTCGTGGTGGAAGGCGCGGTGCTGCCTCAGCTCATCCGCGGCAGTCTCGATGACGTCACCGTCTCGTCGGAGGACGTGGCGCTGGATGCGTTCGTCGGCGACGTGAGGGTGCATGCGCAGGACATCGCGATACGCGGGGATGCCGCTGCCCGCGCCGCGTCGGCCACCGTCGTCCTGGACCTCGAGCAGCTGAGGACCCTGCTGTCGACGATCGAGCAGCTGCCTGTCGAGTCCGTGGGCCTCGCCGAGCCGGACGTGACGATGACGACGGAGCTGAGCCTGTTCGGCGCCACCCTGCCGATCGGAGTCGCCCTGACCCCGAGTGCGGTCGACGGCGACATCGTGCTCACTCCGGCCTCGCTGCAGCTCGCGGGCAATGAGATAACGGCCGACCAGCTGACCTCGCAGTTCGGCGGGATCGCCGACGCGGTGCTGCGCGACTACACGGTCTGCATCGCCCAGTACATCCCCGCCGGAGTGGAGCTGTCCAGCATCGCCGTGACCGGCGATCAGGTCGTCGCCCAACTCGACGTCGACGGCGCCATCGTCAGCGACACCGGACTTCAGGAGATGGGCGTGTGCGCATAGGCGGCGCGCGCACGGTGCCGGGCGTCACAGAAGCCGGGTGCGGCATATGAGGTGCCCTAGACTTCTGGGAACCGCCCGGCGCGTGAGTCCACCGCTGCCGCGGCACCACCGCTGAGACCGGGCCTCGCCCGCTGCAGTCGCGCCGAAGCACCCTTTCCACGATTGGTCCGAGTTGTCCGCCTCCACTTCGCTCGCCCCGGACTGGCTCCTGCCGCCGGACGACGCGAACGCGCTCGCCGACGGGGTGTGGCCGGCATCCGCCCATCGCGACGACGACGGAGTGCTCCATATCGGCGGCGTCTCCACGTCGCAGCTCTCCCGTCGGTACGGGACGCCGCTGTACGTGGTCGACGAGGAAGAGCTGCGCGCCCGTGCGCGCCGCACGCTCGCCGCGTTCCGGTCGGCGGTCGAGCCGCACGGGGTGCAGGCTCGCGTGTACTACGCCGGGAAAGCGTTCCTGTGCGCGGAGGTGGTCCGCTGGGTCACCGCCGAGGGCCTCGCGGTGGACGTCTGCACGGGGGGCGAGCTCGCCGTCGCCCTCGCCGCCGGCGCCGATCCCGCGCGGCTGGGGTTCCACGGGAACAACAAGAGCGTCGCCGAACTCGAGAGCGCGGTCGGTGCCGGCATCGGCTCGATCGTGATCGACAGCTGGATCGAGCTGGAGCGGCTCATCGCGATCGTGGAGCGCGGGGGCGGGACGCAGACCGTGCTCGTGCGGGTCAACAGCGGGGTGCACGCCGAGACCCACGACTTCCTCGCGACGGCCCACGAAGACCAGAAGTTCGGTTTCACGCTCGAGGAGGCCCCGGCCGTCGTGGCGCGCATCCGCCAGCATGCGTCGCTCGTCTTCGCCGGGCTGCACTGCCACATCGGCTCGCAGATCTTCGGGACGGCCGGCTTCCAGGAGTCCGCCGCTCGCATCGTCGAGGTGCACGCCGCTCTGCTCGAGGGCGGTGAGATCCCCGTCCTGAACCTCGGCGGAGGGTTCGGCATCGCCTACACCTCGGTCGATGACCCCACGCCGATCGAGGCGCTCGCCTCGGGCATCGTCGAGGCCGTCGCCCGCGAGTGCGCGCGCCGCGGCATCCGGATGCCGAACCTCGCGTTCGAGCCGGGTCGTGCGATCGTCGGCCAGGCCGGCGTCACCCTGTACGACGTCGGCACGACCAAGCCGGTCGAGATCGGCGACGGTGCGCAGCGCCTGTACGTGAGCGTGGACGGCGGCATGAGCGACAACGCCCGGCCCGCGCTGTACGGTGCGGACTTCTCCGCGCGGATCGCCTCCCGCGTGAGCCACGCGGAGCCTGCGCTGGTGCGCGTGGTGGGCAAGCACTGCGAGTCGGGCGACATCGTGGTCGACGCCGACTACCTGCCCGCGGACGTCGCGCCGGGCGACCTTCTCGCCGTGCCCGCGACCGGTGCCTACTGCTTCTCGCTGGCCAACACCTACAACTACGTTCCGCGCCCGCCCGTCGTCGCGGTACGCGACGGCTCGGCCCGCGTGATCGTGCGCGGCGTGGGCATCGAAGATCTCCTGGCGCACGATGCCGGACTGGATGGGGGGGCAGACATGCCTGTACTGAGCGAGCGGAGCGAGTCGAAGTGATCGACTATCGCCGACTGAGAGTTGCGCTGCTGGGGGCCGGAGCCGTGGGCTCGCAGGTCGCCGCGCTGCTGCTCAAGCACGGAGACGAGCTGGCCGACCGAGCGGGTGCCGCTCTCGAGCTCGTCGGGATCGCTGTCCGCGACCTCGACGCGCCGCGCGAGACCGACCTGCCGCGCGAGCTGTTCACCACGGATGCCGGGTCCCTGATCGTCGGCGCCGACATCGTGATCGAGCTCATGGGCGGCATCGAACCGGCCAAGACGTACCTGCTGCAGGCGATCAACTCCGGAGCCGACGTCGTCACGGCCAACAAGGCGCTGCTCGCCACGCATGGTCCGGAGATCTTCGACGCGGCCGACCAGGTCGGCGCCCAGGTCTACTACGAAGCCGCCGCAGCGGGGGCGATCCCGATCATCCGCCCCCTGCGCGACTCGCTCGCGGGCGACCGCGTCAAGCGGATCATGGGCATCGTCAACGGCACCACGAACTACATCCTCGATCGCATGGACACCGAAAGCGCCGACTTCGCGGACGTGCTGGCCCAGGCCCAGGCCCTCGGCTACGCCGAGGCAGACCCCACCGCCGATGTCGAAGGCTTCGACGCCGCGCAGAAGGCCGCGATCCTGGCGAGCCTCGCGTTCCACACCACGGTGCCGCTCGAGGCCGTCCACCGCGAGGGCATCAGCGCGATCGACAAGGCGATGATCGACTCCGCTCGTCACTCGGGCTACGTCATCAAGCTCCTGGCGGTCTGCGAGCGCCTGACGGCGGACGCCGATACCCCTGCCGAGTCCATCTCCGTGCGCGTGTACCCGGCACTCATCCACCGCGACCACCCGCTCGCGAGCGTGCACGGCGCGAACAATGCCGTGTTCGTCGAGGCCGAAGCCGCCGGCAACCTCATGTTCTACGGTGCGGGCGCCGGAGGCGTGCAGACCGCGTCCGCCGTGCTGGGCGACGTCGTGTCGGCGGCGCGCCACCACATCGCCGGAGGGGTCGGCGTGGGCGAGTCCACGCGCGCGAACCTGCCGATCGTCCCGATCGGCCACGTCACCACGCGCTATCAGATCACCCTCGAAGTCGACGACGAGCCCGGGGTCCTCGCGACGGTCGCCGGCATCCTGAGCGACGGCCGCGTATCGATCGCGACGGTCGAGCAGTCGGTCATCGACGACCCCGCCCCTTCGACAGGCTCAGGGACCGAGTCGGCCGCTCCGGCCGACGCGATTGCGGTCGCACGACTGGAGATCGGAACCCACAAAGCCCGTGAGCAGGACCTCAGCGACACCGTCGACCGCCTCGCCGCCAGCGGCGTGGTCGAGCGGGTCGTGTCGGTGCTGCGCGTAGAAGGAGATTGACCATGGCACACGTCTGGCGCGGAGTCCTCCGCGAATACGCCGACCGTCTGGGCGTGACCGACGCTTCGACCGTCATCACCCTCGGCGAGGGCGGCACCCCGCTGCTTCCCGCGCCCGCACTGTCGCGCCGCACCGGCACGGACGTGTGGGTCAAGTTCGAGGGGATGAACCCCACCGGCTCGTTCAAGGACCGCGGCATGACCGTCGCGGTCTCGCGGGCGGTCGAGCACGGTGCGAAGGCGATCATCTGCGCCTCGACAGGCAACACCTCGGCCTCCGCTGCGGCCTATGCCGCGCATGCCGGCATCACCGCCGCCGTGCTGGTGCCCGAGGGCAAGATCGCGATGGGCAAGCTCAGCCAGGCCGTCGCCCACAACGGCCAGCTCATCCAGATCCGCGGAAACTTCGACGACTGCCTCGAGATCGCCCGCGAGCTTGCCGATCACTACCCGGTGCACCTCGTGAACTCGGTCAACCCCGACCGCATCGAGGGTCAGAAGACCGCCGCCTACGAAGTCGTCGAGACGCTCGGCGACGCGCCGGACTTCCACTTCATCCCGGTCGGCAACGCCGGCAACTACACCGCGTACTCCCGCGGCTACCGCGAAGAGGCCGACGCCGGTGTCTCGACCCGGGTGCCTCGCATGTTCGGCTTCCAAGCCGAGGGCAGCGCGCCGCTGGTGCGCGGTGAGATCGTGAAGCACCCCGAGACGGTCGCCAGCGCGATCCGCATCGGCAACCCGGCCTCGTGGGAGCTCGCCCTCGAGGCGCGCGACGCCACCGACGGATACTTCGGCGCGATCGATGACGACCGCATCCTCGCCGCGCAGAAGCTCCTCGCCGGCGAGGTGGGGATCTTCGTCGAGCCCGCCTCCGCGATCAGCGTCGCTGGTCTGCTGGATCGCGTGGAGGCCGGCGTGGTCCCGAAGGGCGCCCGCGTCGTGCTCACGGTCACAGGCCACGGCCTGAAGGACCCGCAGTGGGCCCTGCGCAACGCGGACGGCTCGCAGGTCGAGCCCACCGTGGTGGATGCGACCACCTCCGACGTGGCATCCGTCCTCGGCCTGGCATCCGAGGCCCACGCGTGAGCGGAACCGCGGCGCCTGCGCAGGGGCGCTCCGTCGCGGTGAGGGTTCCCGCGACCAGCGCGAACCTCGGTCCGGGCTTCGACACGCTGGGCCTCGCGCTGAGCGTGTACGACGAGCTCGTGGTCACGACGCTCGCCGATGACCGCATCGAGGTGGTCGTCAGCGGCGAGGGGGCGGATGCCGTTCCCCGCGACGCGTCGAACCTCGTGGTCCGGGCGATCGCCTACGCATATGACGCGGTCGGACGCCGGATGCCGGGGCTCCGCCTCGAGGCGCGCAATGTGATCCCGCACGGGAGGGGCCTCGGCTCATCGGGCGCCGCCGTCGTGTCCGGCCTGCTGGCGGCGAAGGGGCTGCTCGCCGGAGACGTCGAACTGGGCGCCGAGACACTGCTGCGGCTCGCGACCGAGCTCGAGGGCCACCCCGACAACGTCGCTCCGGCCCTGTTCGGCGGCCTCACGATCGCGTGGGTGGACGAGTCCGGGCCGCAGCACAAGAAGCTGCTCGTGCACCGGGGCGTCTCGCCGCTGGTCTTCGTGCCCGAGTCCACGATGTCCACAAGCGTGGCTCGCAGTCTGCAGCCCCTGCAGGTGCCGCGCGAGGACGCCGTCTTCAACGTGTCGCGGTCGGCCCTGCTCATCGCCGCGCTCATGCAGAGCCCCGAGCTCCTGCTGGCCGCGACCGAGGACAAGCTGCACCAGAGCTATCGCGCTCAGGCGATGCCCGAGACCGATCGCCTCGTGCAATCGCTGAGGGCCGAGGGGTTCGCGGCGGTTGTATCCGGCGCCGGTCCGAGCGTGCTGGTGCTGGCGGACGGACCCGGTCGGCGGGGGGAAGCGGCCGACCTCGCAGCCCGTTCCACGGACACCCCGTGGCAGGCGCTGATGCTGGCCGTCGACTTCAAGGGTGGTACAGTGAGAGACATAACGGAGGGTTCCACGTAGCTACGTGAATCTGGCCTCCTATCGCATTCTGCGAAACCCTGCACGACCCCCTGCCTTCGCAAATCATCACTGTTGCGCAAGCGCGGCGCGGGCTGACGTCCGTTGTGGCGGACGTCTCGTTCAGACCTGATCATCCACATTTTCACTAGGGAGAACTCGTGGAGTCCATCTCCGAGATCCAGTCCGTCGACGCCACCGAGGACGAGCGCACCGAAGCGCCCGAATCCATCGAGGACATCGACACCTCGGCCGAAACCGTCGCCGAGTCCACCGAAGAAGCCACCGCGGAGCGCGGGGCCGCCGCCCCCGCGGAGCCGGTCAGCGCTGCCGTCCCAGACACCGAGGCGGATGCCGCGGCGCAGGCTCCGGCCGACGCCCCGGTGGACGCCACCCCGGCAGCCGTCGAGGCGCCGGTCGAGCCCGCTCCCGCCACGGCGCCGCGCAAGCGCGCGCCGCGCCGTGCCAAGAGCACGGGCGCCGCTGCCGCACCGGCCGCCGAGGCACCGGCCGAGGCACCGGCCGAAGCCCCCGTCGAGGCACCCGCAGAGGCAGCCGCAGACGCCGAGGCAGACGCCGAGCCGCCGGCTGGGGCCGAGCCTGCGGCAGACGCCGCGGCGCCGGCTGAGGTCGAGCCCGCCGCCGAGTCCGTGCCCGAAGCGGCCGACCAGCCGCAGGCCGAGGCGGCGGAGGAGTCCGCGCCCGACGATGCGGGCGATGCCGCCTCCGAGCAGACGACCGAGGGCGAGGATGCCGACTCAGCCGAGGGCGGCGCCGACGGCGCCCCTTCGCGCAGCCGCAGCCGGAGCCGCAACCGCAACCGCAACCGCAATGCGCAGGGCGGTCAGAACGCCCAGGGCGGCCAGGCTGCTCAGGGCGGCCAGGCTGCTCAGGGTGGCCAGGCGCCGCAGGGTGGCCAGGCGCCGCAGGCAGCCGCCAAGGCCGAGCCCCAGGCCGCGGCATCCGACGCCGACGAGGACGGCTCGTCGGGCCGCAACCGTCAGCGCAACAAGCGCCGCCCTCAGGGCGGCGGCGACGAGTTCGACACCGAGATCGGCGAGGACGACGTCCTGATCCCGATCGCGGGCATCCTCGACGTGCTCGACAACTATGCGTTCGTGCGCACCACCGGCTACCTGCCTGGCACGAGCGACGTCTACGTCTCGCTCGGCCAGGTCAAGAAGTACAACCTCCGCAAGGGCGACGCCGTGGTCGGCGCCATCAAGCAGCCGCGCGAGGGCGAGCAGTCGAGCCGCCAGAAGTACAACGCGCTGGTCAAGGTCGATGCGGTCAACGGTCTGTCGGTCGAAGACGCCGCCGAGCGCGTGGAGTTCGGCAAGCTGACTCCGCTCTACCCGCAGGAGCGCCTGCGTCTGGAGACGGCACCCGAGAAGCTGACCCAGCGGATCATCGACCTGGTCGCCCCGATCGGCAAGGGCCAGCGCGGCCTGATCGTCGCGCCGCCCAAGGCCGGCAAGACCATCGTGCTGCAGCAGATCGCCAACGCCATCGCGACGAACAACCCCGAGGTCCACCTCATGGTCGTGCTCGTCGATGAGCGTCCCGAAGAGGTCACCGACATGCAGCGCACGGTCAAGGGCGAGGTCATCGCCTCGACCTTCGACCGCCCCGCCGAGGACCACACGACGGTCGCCGAGCTCGCCATCGAGCGCGCCAAGCGCCTCGTCGAGCTGGGCCGCGACGTCGTGGTCCTGCTCGACTCGATCACCCGCCTCGGCCGGGCGTACAACATCTCCGCCCCGACCTCCGGTCGCGTGCTCACGGGTGGTGTCGACGCGTCAGCCCTCTACCCGCCGAAGCGCTTCTTCGGCGCGGCGCGCAACATCGAGAACGGCGGATCGCTCACGATCCTTGCCACCGCGCTCGTGGAGACCGGCTCGAAGATGGACGAGGTCATCTTCGAGGAGTTCAAGGGCACCGGCAACAGCGAGCTGCGCCTCTCGCGTCAGCTCGCCGACAAGCGGATCTTCCCGGCCGTCGACGTCAACGCGTCGAGCACCCGCCGCGAAGAGATGCTGCTCTCGCCCGACGAGGTCAAGATCACCTGGAAGCTGCGTCGCGCCCTCGCGGGCCTGGACACCCAGCAGGCCCTCGAGGTCGTGCTCGGCAAGCTGAAGGAGACGCAGTCCAACGTCGAGTTCCTGGTGCAGATGCAGAAGTCCATCCCCACGCCGACCGGCGGCGGTCACAGCCACGGCCACGAGAACAGCATTCGCTGACCTGAGCCGTTCGGAGCATCATGTTCGAATCGGTGAAGACCCTCATCGAGGAGCACAAGGCCGTGCAGGAGGAACTCTCCGACCCGGCCGTGCACGCCGATGCGGCGCGTGCGAAGCGCGTCAACCGGCGGTACGCCGAGCTGTCGCGCATCGTCGCGGCGTACGAGGCGTGGGTGCTGGCGACGGGCGACCTCGAGGCTGCGCAGGAGTTCGCCAAGGAGGATGAAGCCTTCGCGGCCGAGGTGCCTGCCCTCGAAGAACGTGTCGAGGAGACGCAGGAGAAGCTTCGGCGCCTGCTCATCCCGCGCGACCCCGACGACGGCCGCGACGTGATCATGGAGATCAAGGGCGGCGAAGGCGGCGCGGAGAGCGCGCTGTTCGCGGCCGATCTGCTGCGCATGTACCTGCAGTACGCGGCATCCCGCGGATGGAAGACCGAACTGCTGGAACGCACCGAGTCCGATCTCGGCGGCTACAAGGACGTCCAGGTCGCGATCAAGGGCTCCTCGACCGACCCCGCCCAGGGCGTATGGGCCTCGCTCAAGTACGAGGGCGGCGTCCACCGCGTGCAGCGCGTGCCGGCCACCGAGTCGCAGGGCCGCATCCACACCTCGACGACCGGCGTCCTCGTCTTCCCCGAGGTCGATGAGCCCGACGAGGTCGAGATCAACCCGAACGATCTGAAGATCGACGTGTTCCGCTCCTCGGGCCCGGGCGGTCAGTCCGTGAACACCACGGACTCCGCGGTGCGCATCACCCACCTGCCGACCGGCATCGTCGTGTCGATGCAGAACGAGAAGTCGCAGCTGCAGAACCGCGAGGCAGGCATGCGCGTGCTCCGCGCGCGGATCCTCGCCAAGCAGCAGGAAGAGCTGGATGCCGCATCTTCGGCCGCCCGCAAGTCGCAGATCCGCGGCATGGACCGGTCCGAGCGCATCCGCACCTACAACTTTCCGGAGAACCGGATCGCCGATCACCGCACCGGCTACAAGGCCTACAACCTCGACCAGGTGATGGACGGCGCATTGGGCCCCATCGTCGAGTCGTGCATCGCCGCCGACGAGGAGGAGCGCCTGGCCGCCGTCGGCGCCTAACCCGCCTCCGCAGGGCCTTCGGGACTGCTCCGCCGTCGCCAACCGTCGCGCAGGGCGGGTGCGATGGACGGCTGGCGACAGGGGAGCGGCCCCCGTCGGTTCCTGCACAGGCGCGCAGTGACGGCGTGTGTGCACCGACATGGCACGCTGCAGCGAGCGAGGCGGGAGCAATGCCACCGTCGAGGGATGCCGCGTTATGACATCCCCGATGACCTGGGCACCGCGTTCAGTGTCGCCGCGGCGCTGGCCCGCGGAGTCGGAGAGAAGCGACTCCGCGGCGTCGACCTCGACCGGCCATTCCGTGGTATCCGCGCACTGAGGTCTGGTACCGACGCGAACGGTGCGGATTCGCTGACCCCATGGGAGCGACGGCTCGCGGCCATCGAGAAGAGCGTCCGCGAATACGCCCTGCGGATGCCGGAGCACGAGTTCTTCAGTCACCAGACCGCTGCGCTCCTGTGGCGTGCGCCGCTTCCACCGCGCCACGTCGACTCGTTGCGATCGGACGGCGGTGACCGAGAGCTCCTGCACGTGTCAGTCCTCGCACCTCATCGTCTGCCGCGCGGTGCTGGCGTTCGCGGTCACGAAGCGCGACCCCAGACCTCGAGGGTCGTCACCCATCCCGGAACGGGATTGCGGCTCGCCAGTCCTGCGACCACGCGGGCGATGCTGGGCGGCGTGCTTCGGCATCCGTACGACCTGATCGCGGTCGGCGATCACATGATCCGCGTCCCGCGCATGCCGGGTGGATTCGCCAAGGCGCTGCCGCCACCGCTGGCCGTGCCGGCACAACTGGAAGCGGCCCTCTTCTCCGGTCGCCGAGTCGGCAAGCCGGCGCTTCGCGACGCGCTGCCGCGGCTGCGCACCGGATCGTCGTCGCGCCCGGAATCCTGGATGCGCGTCACCGTGGTGGACGGGGGACTTCCGGAGCCCGAGATCGATGTGGACGTCTACGCCCCAGACGGGCGCTTCATCGGCTGCGTCGATGGCGCGTACGCCGCGCGGAAGATCGCGCTCGAGTACGAGGGCGACCATCATCGGACGGATCCCGCAACCTGGAACCGTGACATCCAGAAGCACGACGACCTTGTCGCGCACGGGTGGCGCGTCATCCGGGTCACCCGCGAAATGCTCTTCGTGCATCCCGAAGTGCTCCTGCGTCGTGTCGCCGACGCAATCCGCGATCGCTCGTGACTGCGCTGTCCCTTTCCGTCCGCGGAGAGCCCCATAAGGGACGGAAAGCGACAGGGGAGCAGTCCCGCCTGGCGCGGACGAGCGGATGCCGCGGCGCTAGGCTCTGGGCGTGATCACGTTCCTCATCCGCGCCATGATCTTCGTGGTCTCGGCGGCGCTGGGCCTCATCGTGGCCGACCTCATCCTGCCGGGCTTCCACATCGATTGGACCGACTGGTGGGGCTTCGTGCTCGCCGTTGTCATCTTCGCGGTCATTCAGAGCGTGCTGGCGCCATGGGTCTTCCGACTCACACGGCGGCATGCGGCGCCGCTGCTCGGCGGCATCGGCATCATCTCGACGTTCATCGCGATCCTGATCGTCGTGCTCATCCCGAATGCGGGGGTCGGCATCTCCGAGCCGCTCGCGTGGATCCTCGCGCCGGTGATCGTGTGGATCATCACCGCGCTGGCCACCTGGCTCCTGCCGATGTTGTTCCTCAAGCGAGAGGTCGCGCAGCGTCGCGCCGACTGACCGATCCGGTCAGATGCTGTATTCGGGCACGGTCAGCAGCGCACGTGTGTCCAGACCCTCGCGCTTCACACGCGGCTTCGCCGGAACTCCGACGAGGATGCTGTCAGCCGGGGCATCCCGGGTCACGACGGCATTCGCGCCGATGACCGATCCCGCTCCGATCGTGATGGGCCCGAGCACCTTGGCGCCCGCACCGACAGCGACGCCGTCCTCGATGGTGGGATGCCGCTTTCCGCCTTCGCGCTGACGACCTCCGAGCGTGACGCCGTGGTACAGCATGACGTCATCGCCGATCTCGGCCGTCTCGCCGATCACGACGCCCATGCCGTGGTCGATGAAGAAGCGCCG
>Ga0190272_10000661_pt1 | contig 17381 bp, 18 predicted proteins | sample Popmic504T_FD_133746 | JGI IMG/M metagenome (GOLD analysis project Ga0190272, IMG submission 133746) | Populus adjacent soil microbial communities from riparian zone of Shoshone River, Wyoming, USA - 504 T | ecosystem: Environmental > Terrestrial > Soil > Riparian zone | place: USA: Wyoming... | reverse complement strand
TCGGGGACCGTCAGTGGGCGCTCGAGGAGTTCCCCGCAGTCCCGCCGCTCACGTAGCTCGGCGTTCTGGGGCTCAGCGTCGCCCAGGCGGATGCGCCAGGGTGGCGCCGGAGATCTCCACACCGCGGGCTTGCGAGGCCTCTCGACTCATCTCTTCGAGTATCGCCTGATCCAGTTGCGGCGGCCTGCTGCCCTCGAACTTGTAGTGGAGATCGCACATGGGATGCAGCCAGACGGAACTGCGTCCGCTGCCGACGTCCTGCGAGTCCGTCCATGAGACGAGCAGTCCCTCGTTGCGCCGCTGCTTGCTTGTCACCAGCGCCTTGAGGTGCGCGAGAGTGACATCTTCGATGATGACGGGTATTCGTCCTGCGCCGTAAAACAGCGTGCCCATAGGTAGCTCCAAGCTTGGATGGGAAAGAAGTGGGGTATCTCCGGAGGCTACCCTGGTGGGTCGATTCGCGCCGACCCGGCGATCGGGTGTCCCCATACCCGAGCACCTCAGACACGACACGTTGTTCCGGCGTCCGAAGGCCTCGGCGTCACCCGAAAGGGGCGGCGCGCCGCTCTTGCATCCTGATCACCCGTCTGGGACGCTTGACCCACTTCGCGGCACGGCAGCCGCGACCGGCGCGAGAGGGGGCGAGCACGCATGACCCGCATCCCCGCCGCCGAACGCCGCGCCGCACTCGCCGAAGCGGCCCTCACCGTCATCGCACGCGACGGGCTCGCCGCCGCCACGACCCGCGCGATCGTCGCCGAGGCCGGGATGCCACTGGCCAGCTTCCACTACGCCGTCGCGAGTCGCGATGAGCTGCTCCGCGACGTCGTCGACCTCGTCGTCGCCGGCGAGGGAGTCGCCGCCGGCAGCTTCCTCGCCCACGCGACGACACCCCGCGAAGCCATCCGCCTCGCCCTGCGCGGCTACCTCGATCACGTCCGCGCCGACCCCGGCAACGAGCAGGCCATGTTCGAGCTGACGCAGTACGCCCTCCGGACGCCCCACCTCGCCGACCTACCGGCCGAGCAGTACCACCGCTATCACGCCCTCGCCGCCGACCTCCTCGAGGCCGGCGCATCCCTCCTGCACATCGAATGGAGCATTCCCGTGCCAGACCTCGCCCGCCTGCTCGTCACCCTGACCGACGGGCTCACGCTCGCCTGGCTCGCCGATCGCGACGATGCCGCCGCCGAGCGGTCCATCGATCACGCCGCCGACGCCATCTCGGCGTTCGCGCGCGAGGCGGTGGCCGCATGACGACCACGCAGCCGGCCCAGCCCACACCGGCCATCTCGCCGTTCGCCGAGCCGAAGCGCGCCATCACCGGCGGCTGGATCGCGGCCTTCGCCGCCGCCTGGCTCGGCATCTGGATGGCGCAGCTCACGCCCATCCAGCTCCTGCTCCCGGTGCAGATCGACAACGTGCGCGGCAACACCGGCGACTGGCTCGACTCGGTGGTCGCGTTCGGCGTCATCTCCGGGATCGCCGGGCTCTGCGCGATCATCGCCTACCCGCTGTCCGGTGCCCTCTCCGACCGCACCACATCCCGGTTCGGCCGTCGCCGCCCCTGGATCCTCGGCGGCGCCCTCGCCTTCGCGATCTCGCTCGTGGTGCTCGGGTTCCAGACGACCTTCGTGGGCGTCGGCATCTGGTGGTCGCTCGCGCTCACCGGATTCTGCGTGCTGACCGCCGCGCTCACCGCGACGATCTCCGACCAGGTGCCGGTGCGGCAGCGCGGATTCGTGTCGGGCTGGATCTCCGCCCCCCAGGCGATCGGCACGATCCTCGGCCTCGTGCTGGTGACCTACGTCATCACAGCGCAGGTGCTGGGTTACGTCGCTCTCGCCGTGCTGCTGCTCGTGCTCGTAGCGCCGTTCCTGATCTTCATCAAGGACGCCGTGCTGCCGCGCGACCAGCGCCCGAAGCTCTCGGCCGCCGCGGTCGTCCGCGGGATGTGGGTGTCCCCCCGCAAGCACCCGGACTTCGCCTGGACGCTCGCCAGCCGCATCCTGATCAACCTCGGCAACGCTCTGGGGACGACCCTGCTGTTCTACTTCCTGCAGGACGGCCTGAAGCTCGCCAACCCCAAGGACGACCTCATCACACTGACCTTGGTCTACATGGTGTTCGTCATCCTGGCGTCCCTGTTCCTCGGGCGACTGAGCGACGCGATGGGCCGACGCAAGGCGTTCGTGACGTTCGCGGCGATCCTGCAGGCGACGGCGGCGCTGCTGCTGGCCCTGGCGCCGAACTACACCGTGGCGATCGTCGCAGCCGGCCTCCTCGGCCTCGGCTACGGCTGCTTCCTCTCGGTCGACCAGGCGCTCGCTACGCAGGTGCTCCCGGAAGCCGCCGACCGCGGCAAGGACCTCGGCGTCATGAACATCGCGTCGGCGGTGCCCCAGGCGCTCGCCCCCCTGCTCGGCGCCTACGTGGTGGTCGCGCTCGGCGGGTTCACCGGGCTGTTCCTGCTCTCCGGCCTGGTGGCGCTCCTCGGCGCCGCGACGATCACGCCGATCAGGTCGGTGCGGTAGACCGTGCCCACTGCGACGCTCGCCCTCACCCGGCCGACGGGGGAGGCGCCATGGCGGGAGCCTGCCCGCTACTGGCCGGCGCTCACCGAGGCGACGACGCACCTCGAGACCCCGCTCGGCGCCATCTCGGCCGCCGGGCTGGCCGCGAACGCCTTCGACATGCTCGATCGCGCCGCCGGCACGCCGATCCGGGTGGCGAGCAAGAGCGTCCGGGTGAGAGGGATTCTCGATGCGGTGCTGGCCCTGGCCGGCTACCACGGGGTTCTGGCGTACACGTTGCCGGAGGCGCTCTGGCTGGCCACGGATTCTGACGGAGCAGCAGGGATTCAGGATGTCGTGGTCGGCTATCCGAGCGTCGATCGCGCCGCCCTCGCGCGGCTTGCAATGGACGAGGGGCTCGCATCGCGGGTCACGGTCATGATCGACGATGTCGCGCAGCTCGACCTCATCGACTCGGTCGTCGCGCCGGCGAAGCGCAACAGCATCCGCGTCTGCCTCGAACTCGACGCCTCGTTCCGCGCCCCGGTGCTCGGTCACCTCGGCGTCCGCCGCAGCCCGGTGCACACGCCGGCCGAGGCGCGCACCCTCGCCGAGGTGATCGTCGCCCGCCCCGGGTTCACCCTCGTCGGGATGATGGCGTACGAGGCGCAGATCGCCGGCGTCGTCAACAAGGGACCGGGAAAGCTCGCGGTGCGCACGATGCAGAAGGCGTCGGCGTCCGAGCTGGCCGAGCGGCGCGGAGCCGCCGTCACCGCCGTGCGCGAGATCGCCGAGCTCGAGTTCGTGAACGGCGGCGGAACCGGATCCCTCGAGACCACCCAGGCCGATCCGAGCGTCACCGAGATCGCGGCCGGCTCGGGCCTGTTCGGACCGCACCTGTTCGACGGCTACTGGCAGTTCACCCCGGTGCCCGCGGCCGCCTTCGCCCTCAGCGTCGTGCGCCGCCCCACACCCGACGTGGCGACGCTCCTCGGCGGCGGCTGGATCGCATCCGGCCCGCCCGCCGCCGACCGCCTGCCGCAACTCGCCTGGCCCGAGGGGCTCCGGATGCTGCCCCGCGAGGCCGCCGGAGAGGTCCAGACCCCGGTCACCGGCCCCGCCGCCCGCGGGCTCGCCATCGGCGACCGGGTGTGGCTGCGCCACACCAAGGCCGGAGAGCTGAGCGAGCACCTCGACGCCTTCGCCGTCGTGCAGGACGGCAAGGTCATCGCCGAGCTGCCGACGTACCGCGGCGAGGGCAAGGTGTTCCTCTGATGGACGACGGCCTCCTCGTCGACCCCGTCACCCCGTGGCGCAACTGGAGCCGGGCCGAGAGTTCGACCCCGGCGTACCGTGCCCGCCCGACGAGCATCGACGAGGTCGTCGCCGTCGTCGCGGCCGCCCGCGAGCGCGGGCTCACCGTCAAGGCGGTCGGCGCCGGCCACAGCTTCACCGATATCGCTGCGACCATCGGCGTGCTGGTCGACGTGGGCGCGATCGACGGTCTTCTGCACGTCGATGCCGAGAGGCACCGCGCCACCCTCGGCGCGGGCACGAACCTGTACCAGCTGCCGGCGCTGCTCGATCCGCACGGTCTCGCGCTCGAGAACATGGGCGACATCGACCGGCAGACGATCGCCGGTGCCACATCCACCGGTACCCACGGCACGGGCGCCCGCTTCCGCGGCCTCGCCGCCCAGATCGTCGGCATGCTCCTCGTCACGGCCGACGGCCGCCTGCTCCGGATCGACGAGGAGCACAACCCCGAGCTGCTGCCCGCAGCGCGTCTCGGCCTCGGAGCGCTCGGCATCGTGGTCGAGGTGACCCTGCAGTGCGTGCCGTCTTTCCTGCTGCGCGCGGTAGAGCACCCGGAGGCGTTCGACGCCGTGCTCGACACGTTCGAGCAGCGCGCGGTCGAGGCCGACCATTTCGAGTTCTACTACTGGCCCCATACCGACGTCGTGATGACGCGCACCAACACGCGCCTCCCGGCCGACGCCGCGCACAAGGGGCCCGGCGCCGTCTCGAACTGGGTCGAGGAACGCCTCATGCAGAACGGCGCCCTCGGCGTGAAGTCGGCGCTCGGCAGCGTCATCCCGCGGTGGACCCCCGCGATCAACCGCTTCGCCACGCGCGTCTACGGCGACCGCGAGTTCACCGACGTGTCCTACGACGTGTTCACGAGCCCGCGCACCGTGCGCTTCCGGGAATCCGAGTACGCCCTGCCGAGACCCGCGATCGCGCAGGCCCTCCGCGACATCCGGGGCCTGATCGACCGGCAGGGCTGGCGCATCGGGTTCCCCATCGAGGTGCGCGTCGCGGCCCCCGACGACAATTGGCTCTCGACCGCCTACCAGCGCGAGTCGGGCTACATCGCGATCCACCAATACTGGCGCGAGGATCACCTCCCCTACTTCCGGGCGGTGGACAAGCTGCTTCGCAGCTACGACGGACGGCCGCACTGGGGCAAGATCCACTTCCAGGATGCCGCCGAGCTGTCGGGCCGCTACCCCCGGTTCGCCGACTTCCGCGCCCTGCGAGACCGCCTCGACCCCGACCGCGTGTTCGCCAACCCCTACCTCGACAGGGTGCTGGGGAAATGACCGCGGACCCACCCCTCGAGCTGCCCAAGAGCTTCCTCGTCGGAGCAGCCACGGCCGCGTTCCAGATCGAGGGCGCCGCGGACGAGGACGGCCGCACCCCGTCGACCTGGGACGAGTTCGCCGCCCGCCCCGGCGCCATCCTCGACGGCTCGGACGGCCGCGTCGCCACCGACCACTACCACCGGTACCGGGAGGACGTCGCGCTGATGCGCGAGCTCGGCCTCGACGCGTACCGGTTCTCGCTGTCCTGGACGCGCATCCAGCCGAACGGCATCGGGCCAGGCAACCCGGCCGGGATCGCGTTCTACGACCGCCTGCTCGACGAGCTGCTCGAGGCGGGCATCCGGCCGATGGCGACGCTGTTCCACTGGGACACGCCCGTCGAGCTGGAGCAGCGCGGCGGCTGGCGTCGCCGGGACACCGCCCTGCGGTTCGCCGAGTTCGCCCGGATCGCGGGGGAGGCCTTCGGAGACCGCGTCGACTCGTGGGTGACCATCAACGAGGCGGCCACCGTGAGTCTCGAGGGCTACGGGCTCGACGTGCATGCGCCCGGCCTCGGCAAGACCCTCTCGATCATCCCGGTGGCCCGCCATCTGCTGCTCGCTCACGGCCTCGCGGTCGAGGCGCTCCGCGCCGTGCCGGTCCGCGGGCGCATCGGCATCACGAACGTGCACACCGCCGTCGTGCCGGCCACGGCATCCCGGCGCGACGCCGCCTACGCTGACCTCTTCGACTTCCTGCACAACCGCCTGTTCGCCGACCCGGTGCTGCTCGGCAGGCCGGCCAGCCCGCCGTACGGCGTCGGTCCGCTGGGAGTCGCCCTCAGCATCCTGTCGCGCACCCGCAAGCGCGATCTCGCGCGCATCTCGCAGCCGCTCGACTTCTACGGCCTCAACTACTACTTCCCGAGCCGGATCGCCGCGGGGCCTCCGCCACCGGGATCCGGGAACCCGGACGGGGTCTCGGAGGCGATGGATTCCGCGCCGTTCCACCTGGCCGACTGGCCGGAGTTCCCGCAGACCGGATTCGGCTGGCCGATCGCGCCGGACTACCTGCGCGAGGTCCTCGAGCAGCTGCGCGATCGCTACGTCGACCGCCTGCCGCCCGTGATCATCACCGAGGGCGGGGCGAGCTTCCCGGATGCCGTGGGCACCGCCGGAGCGGTCGACGACCCCCAGCGCATCGCCTACCTCGCCGCGCACATGAAGGTCGCGGCGGAAGGGGTTCCCGGCCTCCGCCCCGAGGGTTATTTCGTCTGGACGCTGCTGGACAACTTCGAGTGGGCCGCCGGTTACAGCCAGCGGTTCGGGCTCGTGCACGTCGACTTCTCGACGCTCGCGCGCACGCCCAAATCGTCGTTCCGCTGGCTGCAGGGAGTTCTCGCAGCCCGCAGGTAGAGATTCTGGGGCACGCCCTTATGATGAGCGCATGGAACTTCTGATCGTCATCCTCGTCATCGTCGCGCTGGTTGTCATCATCGGCATCTACCTCTGGGCGACCTACAACAGCCTCGTGCGGCTCAATGTGCGCGTCGATGAGGCCTGGAGCGACATCACGGTTCAGATGAAGCGTCGTGCCGACCTCATCCCGAACCTGATCGAAGCCGTGAAGGGCTACGCCGCTCACGAGAAGCAGGTGTTCGAGAACGTCACCGCTGCCCGCGCCGCGACGGTCAACGCCAACAGCCCCGCCGAGGCGGGCAAGGCCGAGAACATGATGCAGCAGGCGCTGAAGAGCATCTTCGCTGTCGCCGAGGCGTACCCGCAGCTCCAGGCGAACCAGAACTTCCTGCAGCTGCAGGGCGAGCTGGTCGACACCGAAGACAAGATCCAGGCCTCGCGCCGGTTCTACAACGGTGGCGTTCGCGAGCTGAACACCAAGATCAAGGTGTTCCCGAACACCCTGTTCGTGCGCAGCCTCGGCTTCAAGGAGCGCGAGTTCTTCGAGGTCGACGAGCCGGCAGCCATCGCCGAGCCGCCGCGCGTCCAGTTCTAGAGCTCAGTCCCGCTGGTTGAGGAGCGCCGCGCGATGCGCGACGCGTCTCGAAACCGACCCCGAGGCACACAGACATGTACAGCGCGATAGCCCGCAACAAGCGCAACACGGTGTTCATCATCCTGCTGTTCCTGCTGATCATCGGCGGCCTCGGCGCGCTCGTCGCGTGGTACTTCAACGACTGGTCGATCGCGATCATCGTGTTCGTCATCGCGGGGCTGTACGCCTGGTTCCAGTACTTCATGGCGACCAAGCAGACGCTCGCACTGAGCGGCGCGCACGAGATCCAGAAGTCCGACAATCCGCGGCTGTACCGCGTCGTCGAGAACCTCGCGATCACCGAGGGCCTTCCGACGCCGAAGATCTACCTCATCAACGACCCGGCGCCGAACGCGTTCGCCACCGGGCGCGACCCGGAGCACGCGGTCGTCGCGGCGACCACCGGGCTGCTCGACCTCATGAACGATCAGGAGCTCGAGGGCGTCATGGCCCACGAGATGGGTCACGTCAAGAACTACGACATCCGGGTCTCGCTGATCGTGTTCGGCCTGGTCATCGCGATCGGCCTCATCGCCGACATCATCTTCCGGATGATCTTCTGGGGCGGCCGCAGCCGCAACAGCAACCTCGGCGGGCCGGCGTTCCTGATCGTGATCGCGATCGGCCTGATCGCGGCGATCCTGGCGCCGATCGTCGCCGCCGTCGTGCAGGCGGCCGTCTCGCGTCAGCGCGAGTATCTCGCCGATGCGACGAGCTCGCTCACGACCCGCAACCCCGAGGCGCTGGCCAGCGCGCTGGAGAAGCTCGGCGCGAACGCCCGGCCCGTGGCGCGGACCAACACGAGCATGTCGCACCTGTGGATCGCAGACCCGAACCGCCCCGGCTTCCTGGCGCGCATGTTCAGCACGCACCCGCCGATCGTCGAGCGCGTCGCCCGCCTGCGCAACAACGCGACGAAGTTCTAGCCGGCGGCGATCTCGGCGCCGATGGCGAGGAGTGCGTCCTCGGGGGGCATTCCGCCCGTCTCGAAGCCGCCTGCGATCGAGATCTTGATCCAGGTGCCGCCGATCACGAGATCCAGCGAGACCGAATCCACGTGCTGGTAGAGGGCCGTCGCACCGGCCGGCACTCCGGCGACCGCGGGAGTGGGCACCGGGCCCCCGACGAGGGCCTCCATCGCCGCCTTGGCGTCGGCCTGCGCCCATGCTCCGCCCGGCAGCACCTCGATGTTGGCGATGTCGTAGAAGCCGCCCGATTCCTTCCAGCTGCACTCGGATCCTCCGACGTCGAGGAGTGCTGCGCGGCCGATGTAGGGGAACGGATGCTCCTCGGACACCGCTGCCGGACCGAGCCCGAGGGCCGACGAGAGCCGAGCACCGGTGATGACGCCGGTGCATCCGCCGCCGAACGCGTCGTCGGGTGCCGGGAACGTCCAGGCCGGGTCGGCGGCGGGCAGCGCGCTGGCCGCGGCCACGATCGATGAGAAGACGGGGGTGGCGAGCGTCCGCAGGGCCGCCTCAGTGGGTGCCGCGCCGGCGTCCATGTTGTCCGCGGTCAGCTTCAGCCACCACCCGTTGGCGAGGTACTGGTTCAGGTCGCAGCTCCAGGCGTAGTCGTAGCACTCGAGCAGGCGGTCACTGCCGTCTCCATTGGCGTCCGAGAACTCCTGCCATTGCGGACCGGAGGCGGCGATGAGCTCCAGGCGGAGGCCGTCGTAGCCGAAGCGACCCTCGGAGGTCACCATCGCGTCGACGTTGGACCACTCGCAGGCGAAGCCGCCGTCCTGGCGGATCACCCACGCGTCGGCGATGCGGGCGCCGATGTACTCGGCGGTACGGGTCGGCGGGGCTTCCGCGACGGGACGGGCGAAGAGCGGATCGAGGAGGGCCGGGTTCGCGAAGTCGGAGCACGCCGCCTCGGCACGAGCCTCGGGTCGCTCGCCGGATGCTGCGGCCGGCTCGACGGGCCCGGGCGTGGGAGATTCGACGACCGGGACGTCAGGAGTGGCCGGGGAGCCCGGCGGAAGCCCGCAGGCGGTCGCACCGAGCGCGACCGAGACCAGGACGGCGCCGAGAGCAGCGCGACGCAGAAGCGGGTTCATTGCCATACTCTGACGACGCGCGCGAGCCCCGTCTAGGTTGACAGCGAGACGCCGAGCGCCCCGGCGAGCTCGCGAGCGAGATCGCCGCGATCGGCCACCGCGATCGACTCGCAGCCCTGCCAGGCCGCGATCTCGCGCAGAACCGGCACGATCCGCTCGGCGCCGCCCGGCCGCGCTCCCTCTTCACGCCAGGCCGACTGCACGCGCAGCACCTTCCCCTGCCGGTCGTTCTTGAGGTCGATGCGGCCGACCAGCTCGTCGTCGATCAGCACGGGGAGCGTGTAGTAGCCGAAGATCCGCTTGGCCGCTGGCGTGTAGATCTCGATGCGGTAGTGGAAGCCGAAGAGGCGGAGCGCCCGCTCGCGTTCCCACACCACCGGATCGAAGGGCGACAACAGCGCGGCGGTCTCGATCCTGCGGGGCACACGGGCATCCCGGTGCAGGTAGGCCTTCTTGCCCCAGCCGGGGACCGCGACCTCGCGGACGACGCCCTCGTCGACCAGCCGCTCGAGCGCCGGCTTCGAGTCGTACTGCTTGATGCGGTAGTAGTCGGCGAAGTCGGAAAGCGTGCCGATGCCGTGCGCCTCGGCCGACATCGCCATGAGCCGGTGGACGGCCTCTGCCCGCGGGACGTCTGCCGCGATGATCTCGGGGTCCAGCACCTGCTCGGGCAGCGCGTAGGTGCGTTCGAAGTTTCGTCGCCCGCCCGACACCACCTCTCCGAGGCGGAACATGCGCTCCAGGCCGCGCTTGACGTCGTCCCACTCCCACCAGGACCCGCGGCGCTGCTCGACATCGCGCTCGATCTTGGACGCCGGCAGCGGCCCTTTCTCGGCCAGCTCGGCGCGGAGCCAGGCGAGCGTCTCCTCGTTCGCCGCCATCCAGTCGTCGCCGACGCGCGTGAAGTAGTCGCGGTACCACTGCATCCGCCAGCGGAACAGCGGCCAGTGCTCGACCGGGATGACGGCCGCCTCGTGCGCCCAGTATTCGACGTACCGGCCACGGCGGGCGAAGGTCAGCTTGTCGAGGAGGGTCTTGTCGTAGGGCCCGAGCCGTGCGAAGACCGGCTGGTAGTGGCTGCGTTCGAAGACGTTCACCGAGTCGAGCTGCAGGAGGCCGAGCTTCTGGATCGCGAGGTTCAGTTGGCGGGTGCCCACCGCGCCCGAGGGCCCGGCGGGTCGCTTGGTGCCGAACCCCTGGGCCGCGAGGGCGATGCGGCGCGCGACAGCAGGGGAGATCGAGTCGGCCACCGTCCGAGCCTAGCGACGGCCCCGGACACCCGCCCGGCATATGCTCCGGGCGGCATCCGTCTGTCCGGGCTGCGCTGCGGCGATGCCTAGACTGTCGCCATGGCGAACCGCTCCAGCGAGAAGACCGCGCCGGCCCTGACCGACGCGCATGTGACCGAGTCAGTGGCACCGGGAATGAGGATCGCCGCGGCATGGGGATGGCGCATCCTCGTCGTCGCCGCGGTCATCGCGCTGATCGGGTTCATCGTCGTCCTGCTCCGCGACGTCGCGGTGCCGGTCTTCGTCGCCATCCTGCTCTCGGCCCTGCTCGTTCCCCTGTGCAACTGGCTGCAGCGCAAGGGCTGGCCGAAGGCGCTCGCTGTCGCCCTCTGCGAGATCGGTTTGCTCATCGTCATCGCCGGGCTCATCACCGTGATCGTCATCACGGTGCGGCGGGGTCTTCCCGACCTCGTCGAGACCACGCAGGTCAGGTACGAGGACTTCGTGCAGTTCCTCGCGGCGCCCCCGCTGAACCTCAGCGAGAAGGACATCACCGGCTACGTCGACGGCCTCGTCAAGGCGTTCCAGTCGGATGGCGGCTCGTTGCTGACCGGTGCCCTGTCCGTCGGGTCGACCGCCGGCCACGTTCTCGCCGGAGCACTCATCGCCCTCTTCATGACGCTCTTCATCCTGATCGACGGTCGCAGCATGTGGACCTGGATCGTGCGCCTGTTCCCCTCCCGTGCGCGAGCGGCCATCATGGGCGCCGGCGAGGCGGGCTGGATCACGCTCTCGACCTTCGTGCGGGTGCAGATCTTCGTCGCATTCGTCGACGCGGTCGGCATCGGCCTCGGCGCCTTCCTGCTGGGCTTCTTCATCGGCGATCCGTTCCCGCTCGTCATCCCGATCGCGATCGCCGTCTTCCTCGCGTCGTTCATCCCGGTCGTCGGCGCCGTCGCGACCGGCGTGTTCGCCGTGTTCGTCGCGCTCGTGTACCTCGGGCCGGTGCCGGCGCTCATCATGCTGGGCATCGTGGTGCTGGTGCAGCAGCTGGAAGGCCACGTGCTGCAGCCGTTCCTGATCGGCAACGCCGTCAAGGTCCACCCGGTCGCCGTCGTGCTCGCGGTAGCGACCGGCGGGTTCGTGGCCGGCATCCCCGGCGCTCTGTTCGCCGTGCCGCTCGTCGCGGCCCTCAACGTCATGATCGGCTACGTGGCGCGCGGCGACTGGCGCACCAACCCGCATCCGAGTCTCGCGGATGTCGTTCCCCCGAAGAAGGGCCCGGTGACGCGTGGCGAGTAAGACCAAGGCGACGGCGCCGGCCGGGCTGGCCGGACCGACCCTCGCGGAGATCCGTGAGGCGCGCGAACGCGTCTCGTCGGTCGTCGACACGACGCCGATGGAGAAGTCGCGCTACCTGCGCGAGCTGCTCGGACAGGACGTCTACTTCAAGGCGGAGAACCTGCAGCGCACCGGCTCGTACAAGATCCGCGGGGCGTTCAACCTGCTGTCGCAGCTCAGCCCCGAACAGCGTGCGCGCGGCGTGGTCGCGGCGTCGGCGGGCAATCACGCGCAGGGCGTCGCCCTCGCCGCGCGCGAGCTCGGCATCTCGGCCACGATCTTCATGCCGCTGGGCGTCGCCCTGCCGAAGCTGCAGGCGACCCGCAACTACGGCGCCGAGGTCGTGCTGCACGGCCACGTCGTCGACGAGACCCTGCAGGCGGCGGCCGAGTTCGCCGAGCGCACCGGGGCGATCATCATCCCGCCCTTCGATCACGCGGATGTGGTGGCCGGCCAGGGCACGCTCGCACTGGAGATCCTGGAGCAGGTCCCGACCGTCGAGAACGTCATCGTGCCGATCGGCGGGGGAGGCCTCATCGCCGGCGTCGCGAGCGCGTTCGCCCAGCTCGCGCCCGAGATCGGGCGCAAGGTGCGGATCATCGGCGTGCAGGCCGAGAACGCGGCCGCCTATCCGCCGTCGATCGCGGCGGGCGAGCCCGTGCAGATCATCACCGCACCGACGATCGCCGACGGCATCGTGGTCGGGCGACCCGGTGATCTGAACTTCGCCATCATCCGGGAGACCGTCGACCAGATCGTCACGGTCGCCGACGACGACACCGCCCGCGCCCTGGTCCTCCTGCTCGAGCGCGCGAAGCTCGTCGTCGAGCCCGCGGGCGCCGTGGGCGTCGCCGGCGCGCTCACCGGGGCATACAGCGTCGACGGTCCGACCGTCATCATCCTCAGCGGCGGCAACATCGATCCGATGGTCATGGAGCGCGTCATCAGCCGCGGACTCACGGCGTCCGAGCGGTACCTGCGAATCCGGATCCCGCTGCCCGACCGTCCCGGTCAGCTCGCCCGTACCGCCGAGCTCGTCGCCGAGGCCAACGCGAACGTCGTCGAGGTGCTGCACACCCGCCACGGCGGCGGGCTGCAGATCAGCGAGGTCGAGCTCGAGCTGCACATCGAGACGCGCGGGCCCGAGCACGCCGAACTCGTGCTGGCGAAGCTGCGGGATGCCGGGTACCGGCCGAGAGTGGACTTCTAGCCCTTGTAGGTGTCGACCTTGGTGACCTCGACCGCGATGTCCTTGCCGGACGGCGCCGTGTAGGTCGTCGACTCGCCGACCTTGAGGCCGAGGATGGCCTGGCCGAGCGGGCTGGTCTCGGGGTAGACCTCGATGTCGCTGGAGTCGTCGGCGATCTCGCGCGAGCCGAGCAGGAACGTGCTGGAGTCGCCCGCGATCTTCGCGGTCACGACGGTGCCGACCTCGACGACGCCGTGGCTGGCGGGGGGCTCACCGACCGTCGAGTTGCGCAGCAACTGGGTGAGCTGGCGGATGCGGGCCTCGATCTTGCCCTGCTCGTCCTTGGCGGCGTGGTATCCGCCGTTCTCCTTGAGATCGCCCTCATCGCGGGCAGACTCGATCTTCTTGGCGATGTCGGCGCGCGCGGGACCGCTGAGCTCCTCGAGCTCGGCACTGAGCCGGTCGTAGGACTCCTGGGTCAACCACGTGGTGGTGGGTGCGTCGGACATGGTGGGTGCTCCTTACAAGCATCAAGACCGGCCGGTGGCCGGTCTCTCAGAGGACAAGCCTAGGTCAGCCAGCAACGGTAGATCAAGCCGGTGACAGCGGGTTCCGAGGTACGGAGGGTCTCGCGGAACTGGCGTGTGCCCTCGTCCGACGCCGGGATCGCGACGACCTTCCACCCCACGATCGCAAATGTGTCGTTCAGGGCCTGCAACGCGCACGACACGGGCTTGCCGGCATCCACCGTCACTTCGTACCGGACTTCGATCGCGTCGTCGCCGATCAGGGCATAGCCGAGGTCGCGGCTGCCGAGTGACGCGTCCGGTCCGAGGAGCCCCACCCAGACGACCCAGGCGACGACAACCGCCGTCACGCCCGCGGCAGCGACGATCGCCAGCACGCGGCCGCGCCGCTGTCGCCGGGGGCTGCGGCCGTAGCGCGCCTCGATCGGGTCCGTGCTCACGTCCGTCTCCCCGTTCCTCGGCGCGTTACGCTTGATTCCAGGCTATTCGCTAACCGGAAGGCGCACGTGCTCTGGTTCACCGTCCCGGATCCGTCACCGGTTCCGACCTCCGGCGTCGACGCCGACCTCGTCACGCCGGGCGTGTGGGGTTTCGTCGTCACGTTCCTCCTGATCATCGTGGTCGTATTGCTGATCATCGACATGACGCGACGCATCCGCAGGGTCACGCATCGCGCGCAGGTGCGTGAGCAGCTAGCGGCCGAGCAACTCGCGGCCGACGCGGCTGCAGAGCCGAAGCCGAAGCCGAAGCCGAAGGCCTGACTAGAACGCGATCGGGTTCATCGCGATGAGCAGGATGCCCGCCCAGTGACAGAGGAACGCGATCACCGTGCAGGTGTGGAACAGCTCGTGGAACCCGAACACCCCCGGCACCGGGTTCGGACGCTTGAACGCGTAGAACAGCGCACCCACGGTGTACGACAGTCCGCCGACGATGACGAGGATCATCGTCACCGGATTGGCGTTGAACAGGTCGCCCATGTAGATCACGGCCGCCCAGCCGAGCGCGATGTAGAGCACGACGTACGACCAGCGCGGCGCCTTCAGCCAGAAGATGCGCGACAGGATGCCGATGATCGCGCCACCCCAGATCACGGACAGCATGATGACGTTCTTGGGCCACTCCAGGGCGTCGATCGCGAGCGGCGTGTACGTGCCGGCGATCAGCAGGAAGATGTTCGAGTGGTCGAGGCGGCGGAAGACCGCCTTCGTCTTCGGCTTCCAGTTGAAGCGGTGATAGACCGCCGAGACGCCGAACAGCAGGAGCGAGCTCGCCATGAAGATCGCCGATGCGACCTTCGCGGGCACGCCGTCGGACAGCACGATCAGCACGATCCCGGCCGCGATCGCGAGCGGGAACGTGCCGGCGTGGATCCAGCCGCGCCACTTCGTCTTCGCGGCGAGCTCGGCCTCGTGGTCGATGGCGTCGTCGAGCAGCGGGATGTTCGGCAGGTCGTTCTCTTCGGTCACCGGCTGCGTCGCCGCGGCCAGGGGATCACTCTTCCGAGGGCGTGCGGCGTACATGCGGCAAGAGTACGGGCTGCGCCCAGGGTGATGCCTGAGAGGCGGGTAACGTTGTCGCGTGCGTGAACGCCGGGGCCCCCGTGGATCGGGCATTCTGTATGGCCTCTACTCCGCGCGCCTCCGCCGCTCGCTCGCCGACGCTCCGGCGCCGCATCACGTCGCGATGATCATCGACGGCAACCGCCGCTGGGCTCGCGAGCGTGCGCTCGAGACGGCGGCGCACGGCCACCGGGCCGGCGCGGAGAAGATGCGCGAGTTCCTGCGCTGGTGCGACCAGCTCGGCATCCGGGTCGTCACGATCTACCTGCTCTCGGCCGACAACCTCACGAGCCGCAAGGGCGACGAGCTCGACCAGCTGTTCGAGATCATCGCCGACCTCGCCGACGACCTCTCCCGCGCGGCCGACTGGCGCATCCAGCACGTCGGCACGATCGAGGGTCTTCCCGCCGAGCTGACCGATACCCTGAACGCCGCCGAGGCGCGCACGTCGGGCAACACCGGCCTGCACGTGAACCTCGCGGTCGGGTACGGCGGGCGGCGCGAGATCGCGGATGCGATGCGCAGCATCGTGCGCGACCACGGCAAGGGCGGCGGCTCGATCGACGATCTGGCCGAGATCCTCACCCCCGAGCTGATCGGCGACCACCTGTACACGCAGGGGCAGCCGGATCCCGACCTCATCATCCGGACCTCGGGAGAGCAGCGGCTGAGCGACTTCATGCTCTGGCAGAGCGCGCACAGCGAGTTCTACTTCGTCGAGGCGCTCGGGCCCGATCTGCGGGAGGTCGACTTCCTGCGCGCGCTCCGCGACTTCGCGAAGCGCGAGCGCCGGTGGGGCAGATAGCGCCTCCGATGGACATCGACGCCTACGCCGCCCGCTTCGATGAGGAGCCCGGATACCTCGACTTCGCCCGCGTCGGCCCGATCGGCGCCGCCGTCGTCGAGGAGGAGGCGGCCCTCATGCCGCTGCTCGCGCGGGCGCGGTTCGGCTCGCTCGACGCCCTGCTGCCGCCGGGCCCGGATCCGCGCGTGCGCGGCGCCGTCGCCGCGCTGACCGGGTTCCGCCCCGACCAGATCGTCTTCCAGCCGAACACGACGCAGGCCCTCATGCACGTGATGTTCGGCATCACCGGCGGGGTGGCCCTTTCGCCGGCCGAGTTCCCGAGCCTGACGTTCGCGGTGACCCGCGCGGCGCAGGCCCTCGGCGTGGTCGAGCCCGTGTGGCTGGACACGCAACCGGGCAGGATCACGCCGGGCGGCATCCGGGATCAGGACCTGCCGTCGTCGGCCGTCGCGGTCGCCGCGAGCCTGGTCGACTTCCGTACCGGCTATCTCGCGGACATCGAGGGGATCCGCCAGGTCATCGGAGACCGGCTGCTCATCGTGGATGCGACGCAGGGATTCGGCGTCGTCGATGCCCCGTACTCGCTCGCCGACGTCGTGGTCGGCGGCGGGCAGAAATGGCCGCGGGCCGGATGGGGCACCGGCTTCCTGGCGCTGAGCGACCGGGCGCTCGATCACCTCACGCCCGTGTGGTCGGGTATCAACGCGACCGATGTCGAGGGCACGCCGATGGACGAGGTCCCGGAGCCGACGCGCGGGCCGGGCAAGTTCTCGGTGAGCAACCCGGATCCGGTGGCTCAGGCGCGGCTCGCGGGGGCGCTCGAGGAGATCGCGTCGGTCGGCGTGCCGGCGATCAATGCTGCGATCGCCGGCAAGATCAGCCGCATCATCGACCTCGCCGACGAGTACGGGCTTCCGGTGACGTCCCCGCGCGCCGATTCGGAGCGGGCCGGCATCGCGGTGATCCAGCCCGAGCCGGACCAGCTGACCGTGCTCGCCGCATCGCTGCACAACCACGGCATCACGGCCACCGTCAGGGCCGGGCACGTCCGGCTGAGCGCCCACGCATCGACCGGCGAGGAGACGTTGGGGATGCTGCGCGCGGCGTTCCTGGCGTTCGCCACGGCCGTGTCCCGCTGAGCGTTCTGGATTTCATCTGACCGAAACAGCGTGCGGGCGTGTCGCTGCCGAGCCTGTCGGAGCCCGGGCTTACGTTCAGGTCATCAGGCATGGCGTCTGATCGGAGCGGCCACGTAAGTTCGCATCCGTAGAGCCCAACCGGTCGTTCCGTCACAGGATCCGGGTGGACATGTGCCACTCGGGGATGGAGTGGCATTGCCAGCGCTCGACAAGCCTCAGCAGAAGACCACCACCGCACAGAGCCCGACGAGGGACTCGGAGCCACATCGGGAAACGAGCACAGCGCAGAGGCAGGGGGAGCGCACCTATGTGCTCGACACCTCCGTCCTGCTGAGCGATCCGAAGGCGATATTCCGTTTCGCGGAACACGCGGTGGT
>Ga0190272_10000660_pt1 | contig 17412 bp, 24 predicted proteins | sample Popmic504T_FD_133746 | JGI IMG/M metagenome (GOLD analysis project Ga0190272, IMG submission 133746) | Populus adjacent soil microbial communities from riparian zone of Shoshone River, Wyoming, USA - 504 T | ecosystem: Environmental > Terrestrial > Soil > Riparian zone | place: USA: Wyoming... | reverse complement strand
GGAAGCTGGCCAGCTGCCAGCTCACGAGCCCGCCTCGCGCAGCGCCGCCGCGCCCTGCTCGGGGGTGACCACGCCGGGCAGGTCGAGCACCCGGGCCACCTCGGTGGCGAAGTACCAGCCGCCGGAGAGGATCTCGGCGGCGGGGCCGTCGGCGATCGTGACGCCGTCGCCGAGCAGCACGACGCGCTCGGCGAACTCGGCCGCGAACTCGACGTCGTGGGTGGCGACCACGACCGCGGCCCCGCGCTCGGCGAGATCGGCCACCAGCGCCGTCAGCTCGTCCTTGCGGCTGCGATCCATACCGCGGGTGGGCTCGTCGAGGGCTACGACTCCGGGCAACTCGTCCCCTTTCATGCGACCAGCGAGAACGATCGCCAGCGCCAGCCGCTGCCGCTCTCCGCCGGAGAGATCGCGTGGGTCAGCATCGATCGCATGCTCCAAACCGACCGTCCGCAGGGCCGCCAGCCCAGCGTCCCCCGGCAGCTCGTCCCCAACGCGCTCCCGGACTAGAAAATCGGACGGGTTCTGGGTCAGCAACGCGATCCCCCCCGGGACTTCCAGCTTGCCTCGCACCGGATCGATCAACCCCGCCGCGGCCTTCAGCAGCGTGCTCTTGCCGGCGCCGTTGCGGCCCATCAGGGCGACGCGCTCGCCGGGGGCGATCGTCAGGTCGATGCCGCGCAGGACGTCGTGCGGCTCGTCGTTGCGTTCGAGCTCTACCCAGAGATCGCGGGCGGCGAGGGGGCGGGCCGAGAGAGGGGCACCGGACCCCCTCCTCTCTCGCATCCTCTGAGGGGCGGGGACGATTGTTCTTGGGGCCGGGTTGGCAGAGTTGCGGAAGACGTTCGGAGGGGGTCCGGTGCCCCTCTCTGGGAGGTCCACTCGGGACGCGAGGAGGGTGCGGGCGTCGCGGACGCCGACCGGTAGCGGGTCGATAGCTGTCAGGGAGAAGAGGCGCGCTGCGGGGGTCTCCAGGGCTGGGTCGTTCTCCTGGGACCAGGCGAGGAAGTCGCGTGGTGGGCCGTCGAAGGCGATGGAGCCCGAGGTCATTGCGACGACGCGGTCGGCGGCAGCAAGGCAGCGCTCTAGGCGGTGTTCGGCGAGCAGGATGGAGACACCCCACTCCTCGTTGAGGCGGCGCAGAAGCCATATGAGCTCGTCGCCGGCTACTGGGTCGAGCTGGGAGGTGGGCTCGTCTAGGAGGACTAGCTGCGGGCGGGTGACGAGGGCGGCTGCCAAGGCGACGCGTTGGAGCTCTCCGCCGGAGAGGGTGTCCACGGTGCGGTCGAGGAGGTGCGGGATGGCGAGGGCCAAGGCCACCTCCTCGATCGCTCTGGCGCGGGAGCTGGCCGGGTCTCCCCTCATCTCCAGGGGGAGGCCGATCTCGGCTGAGACGGTGGTCGAGACGATTTGGGTCTCGGGGTCCTGGGCGACGTAGCCGACTGCCGCGGCGAGCCGGCCGGGGCCGGCGGCGAGGGCGTCGAGGCCGGCGACGGCGACGCTGCCGTCGATCTGGCCGCCGTGGAAGTGCGGGACCAGGCCGCAGGCGGCTTTGAGCAGGGTCGACTTGCCGGAGGCGGAGCGGCCGGCGAGCAGGACGAACTCGCCGGCGGCGACCTCCAGCGAGACCGCGTCGAGGGACGGGGCGGTCGCGTGGGGATAGGAGTAGGAGAGGCCCTCTACCGCGAGGACGGGTGCGGGGCGGCGGCGGGTGGCGGTCTCAGGCACCGGGGGCTCCCAGCGGCCTGGCGCCAGGTGCGGTGGCTACGGGCGTGGAGCGGCATCGCGGTTTTCGGCGCAGCGGCGCCAGACCGGCGAGGGCTATCAGTGCGGCGACCGCAAGGGTGGCCGGCGCGAGCCCGACCTCGATCGTCGGGAAGGCGCGGAAGGCGTCGGCGCCGAGCAGCTCGCCGGCGATCGCGATCAGCAGCACCGTCGCCCCAGTCGCGTAGAAGCGCCGGTCGAAGCGCGAACGGCGAGTGGCGAGTTCTCCTCGCCCTGGCCGGGAAAATCCGCCAGTCGCGCGACGAATTCGAGGGTGGTCGAGGGAGTAGCCGCGCAGCTCCAGGGTCGCGGCGACGTCGACGGCGCGGTCGAGCGAGCCGGCGAGCAGGCGGCGGGCCAGCGGGGCCTTGCCGACCGGCGCGGCGCCGGGGCCGCGCAGCCGGGCCGCGTCGCGCAGCCGGGCCGCGTCGGCGGCGGCAACCGGGACCAGGCGCGAGACCAGCGCCGCGGTCAGCGCCGAGCGGGCGGCGAGCGGGCGCAGGGCGCGCAGCACCCGGTCGGGGTCGACGCAGGCCGAGTAGACCGCGAAGGCGACCATCGCGACCAGCGCCCGCAGCCCGAAGACGGCGCCGTCGGCGAGCGCCTCGGCGGTGACCTCGACCGGCCCCAGCAGCGGCCACTCGCCAAGCCGGGCGACGACGGTGGCGCCGCGGTCGACCACCAGCGCGTTGACGACGACGATCGGCAGCGCGATCAGCAGGCCCAGCTTGACCGCCGCCCGCACCGCCCGGGTCGCGCTCGCCAGCCGGCCGGCGAGCACGGCCGCGACCCCAGCCCCACACAAGACCAGGGGGCTGGAGTAGAGGAAGGCGACCGTGACCAGCGCGCCGAGGTAGGCGACGGCCGCGCCCGGCGAGGCGGCCTGCAGCGGGCCCGGCCGCGGCGTATAGGCGAGCGGCGACCTCATCCGCCCCTCTCCAGCGGCAGCGGGATCGCCTCTCCGGCCTCGACCGCCACCGCGAAACGGTCGCGCAGGCCGGTCGCGTCGAGCAGGTTCGCGGCGGCGCGCACGCCGGCCGCCGCCGCCCCGGTCACCACCCAGACCGGGGGCGCCTCGTAGCGCCGGGTCGCGGCGACCAGGCCGGCGCCGGGGCCGAAGTCGCGGACCGCGTCGCCCTCGGGGTCGAGGCCCATCAGCCGGTAACCGCTCCCCTCCCGCTCGAACTCGGCGAAGACGCCGCTTTCCTCGACGCCGGACTCGATCTGCGCCGCCGCCGGATCGGATCGCAGCCGCGCCCAGGGCCCGACCAGGACGCGGATCGCCCGCGGTGGCGAGCCGCTCGCCGGCTCCACCCCGGCGGCCCCGAGCCGCTCGCGGACCGTCGCGCAGGCGTCTCCCCCGCCCCGGCACTCGACCGCGACCGGGTAACTGCGCCCCCCGTAGCCGTCGGTGAACGGGGCCGGCCAGGAACCGACCACGGCGGGGATGTGGTTGGTGGCGCCCCAGTCGTGGCGGTCCCACCAGATCCGCTCCCCACCCTCCAGCGGGTAGTCGGCGGCGCCGACCGGCGATTCGACCCCGTCGACGTAGAAGAACCAGTCTCGGGGGCCGCCGCGATCCTCCGCCTCGATCCCCTCTATCGAGTGCACGAAGCCGCCGCCGTAGCGGGTCTCGATCTCGGCGTTGCGTTCGAGCACCCGCATCACCGTGTCGGACTCGGCGACGTCGCCGACCGAGCGCTGCAGCATCGGCTCGGCGCCGAAGTCGCGAGTGACCGTCAGCTCGACCGAGCCGACGTCGTCGCCGGGCCCGAGGCCGCAGCCGGCGACCGCGAGCAGCGCCAGCAGCGCGCCCGCGATCGCCGTGCCGCGGCGCCGGATCACCGGGCTAGTAGCCGGCGCCGCAGGCGATGCCGATGCAGACCGGCACTGCGGCGGAGGGGATGTCCTTGCCGTGGGTGGCGCGCAGCGTCCCCGGCGCCGAGAGCGTCACCATCGTCTTGCCGTCGGCCCCGGTGAGGGCGGCGGCCCCGGTCACCTTGGCTCCCTCGACCGGCTTGCGCTTGCCTTTTTCGTCGTAGGAGTAGACGGTCACCCCGAACGGCTGCCCGCCGAGGGCGGTGTCGGGTGCGACCAGGGCCAGCTCGTTCGGGTACGGGTAGGACGGGGCGAGGTTCCAGAGCACTTCGTCGCCCGGCTTCAGCTTGACCGCGTCGCCGCTGAGCGTGGCGCCCTTGTGGTTCACCTTCAGGTACCAGGAGGCCTTGCCGGAGACGACGCTGGTGCCGACCCCGCAGATCCCGAGCCCGAAGTCGAAGGCGTCGGTGATCAGCAGCGGCCGCAGCGCCGCGGTCGACTTCGAGGCCTGGGCCAGCAGGCCGGTCGCGGTCGCGCCTTTGATCGTCACCGACTTGCCGCTGCCCGCGGTGCCGGCGCCGAAGCAGTTGGCCTTGGTGCTGGTCTTGACCGAGATCGTGCCGGTGCTGAGGGTCTGTTCGCTGAGCACCTTGCCGCCCTTGCCGACCACGCGCAGGTCGGCGGAGACGCCTTTGGCAACCGCGCTCGTGGCGAACGCGGCGAAAAGCAGGAGGGCGAGCGCGCACGCGGCGAGCTGCCTGGATGAGATCGTTCTTGGCATGAAGCCACCCCTTCCTCGAGGGTTCGTAATGGCTGGCCGGGGACAGGTCTCCTGGCTTCCGGGGTGGTCGGCCGCACCTTCCCGGAGGCTCTGTGTCGCCCCCAGTGGCCGGCGCTCGTGGCGCCCGCGGCTTCCTTTCCCGGTCACAGTGGCGGGACCGCGCCGGTATCTCACCGGACTTCCCTTGACCACCGACCGTTTATGTGGACGCGAGTCTATCCACGCCGCTTCCGGACTTTCGTCCAGCTGGGATAAACGCTCGGGTATCTTGCCTCCACTCGAAACTGCTTCGGCCAACCGGGGCGATGGACAAGGGGGACCGAATGAGCAGGGAACTGCGGCACTTGCCAGCGCTGGCGCTCGCCTCGATCGCGCTCTTCGCGGCCCTCGGCGGCAGCGTCTACGCGGCGGCGAAGAAGCTCGACGGCCGCACCGTCAAGGTCAAGTCGCTGCCCGGCAACCGGCTCAAGCCGGCCTCGGTCCCGGGCAACCGGCTGAAGCCGGGCGCGATCCCCGGCAACCGGCTGGCGCCGGGCTCGCTGACCGGCGTGCAGATCGACGTCGCCACCCTCGGCCAGGTGCCGAGCGCCGTCCACGCCGACAACGCCGACAGCGCCCGCGACGCCGAAACGGCGCTGAGCGCGGTCAACGCCGTCAACGCCACCACCGTCAACGGCCACAGCGCCGGCTGCCGGAAAGGGGAACGCACCTTTGCCGGCTCCTGCTGGCAGCCGGTGAGCAGCGAAGCTGCGCTGAGCGCCCCGGCTGCCGCGGCGGCCTGCGCGGCGGCGGGAGCGGAGCTGCCGAGCGCACTGCTGCTCGCTGCCTTCTCGCAGCAGCCGGGAATCGTGCTGGCGGCTGGGGATGAGTGGTCGAGCGATATACCCGTGGTTTCAGGGGTCGATCTGTATGCGGTGGTCACCGTTTCGCCAACCGGGACCATCAGTTCAGCCATCTCCACCACCGCCAAAAAGTTCCGCTGCGTCACCCCGCTCGTCACCTGACCGACGACATTCGCGGCGACGGCCGTCCGTCCAGCCCATCGCGCCGCCTCTCTATCCTCCACTCCGCATGCGGAGTTCGCACCCGGCTAAGTCCCGCCTCGCGGGCCTGCTCGCACCGGCCTGCCTGACGGCGGCGCTGCTCGCCTGCCCGGCGGGCGCCAGCGAGCGCGCCCACTCCCCCGCCCCGGCGACTGCGACTGCGACTGCGACTGCGAGCAGCGAAGCCACTGCGGCGGCCCGGGTCGCCCGCTACTGGACGCCGACCCGGATGCGCAGCGCCAAGCCGCTCGACATGGCGCTCGAGAACGGCCGCCTCGAGCCCTTCGCCGCCCCGCCCGCCGAGGCCTTCGCGACCGCCAGCTTCACGCCGATCGCCACCCCCAACGTGCCGCCTTACGCGGCGATCGGCCGGATCTTCATCCGCCAGGGCGGCCAGCGCGGCTACTGCTCGGGGACCGCGATCAACACGCCGACCCGGCAGCTGGTGCTGACCGCCGGACACTGCGTCAACAGCGCCCCGCGCGAGGGCGGCCGCGCCGCGATCTGGTCCCAGTACCTGCAGTTCGTGCCCGCCTACACCGGCGGCTCCGCCCCTTTCGGCGCCTTCGTCGCCCGCCGCGGCGAGGTCTTCGCCCCGAAAGCGTGGATCAAGCACGGCAACCCCGACTTCGACCTCGGCGCCTTCCTCACCCACCCCAACGCCGAAGGCGTCAACGTCGCCGACGCGGTCGGCGGCGGCGCCACGATCGTCACCGACCTCGACCGCCACCAGAAATTCCAGACCTTCGGCTACCCGGGAGAGAGCACCCGGATGCAGGGCTGCCGGTCCCCCTACATCGGCGACGACGCCCTCACCTACCCCTTCGCCGGCCCCCCCACCATGGGGATCCGCTGCCGCTGGGCCCCGGGCGCCAGCGGCGGCGGCTGGCTGATCGGCGAAGGCGCCGAAATCAACGGCGTGACCAGCTACCTGCACACCGACAACACCTCGAAGACCTACGGGCCCTACTTCAACGGGGAAACCGTCGGCAAGCTGGTCGCCGGGCTTTAGACGAGGTCCAGCGGCGGCGCCGCTCAGGCGTCGAGCAGGCGGCGATAGAAACGGTAGTCGCGGCGGTCGGGCCGCAGGTTGGAGGCGAGCGCGAGGTGGTGGCGGGCGCGGGCCTTCTGGCCGGTCTGGGCCAGCGCCCGGCCCAAGCAGAAGTGGGCGAAGTCGTTGACGTGGTGGGTCTCGACCACCGCTTCGAACTCGGTCGCCGCCTTCGCGTAGCGGCCGGCGCGGTAGTAGGCACGGCCGAGCGCCTCGCGCACCGAGGTCTTCTCCGGGGCCCGCCGCGCCGCCTCCGCGAGCGGCGCCGCCGCGTCGACGAAGTCGCCATCTTCGAGCAGCTCGATGCCGCGCCGGTAGAGCGTGTAGATGGGCTCGGCGGCCGCTTCCAGGGACATCGGAAAAGTGTAGGAGGCGCGTCCAGCGGGCCGGCCGGGCGCGCAACTGTTTGACTTGGGGGGATGAGCCGGATCGCGATCGTCACGGGGGCCTCGAGCGGGATCGGCGCCGCCACCGCGCGCGCCCTCGCCGGCGACGGCCTGCGGGTCATCGTCGGCGCCCGGCGGCTCTCCCGGCTGCAGGCCCTGGCCGAGGAGATCGGCGCCGAGGCGCTACCCCTCGACGTCACCGATCCCGACTCCGTGGCCGCCTTCGCGGCCGCCGTCCCCGCCTGCGACGTGCTCGTCAACAACGCCGGCGGCGCCCTCGGCCTCGACCCAGTCGGCGAGGCGGACGAGGAGCAGTGGCGCTGGATGTACGAGGCGAACGTGCTGGGGACGATGCGGATGACGCGGGCCTTGCTGCCGGGACTGCGCGAGCGGGGCGACGGGCACGTGATCGGCGTGACCAGCATCGCCGCCTTCGAGCCCTACCGCGGCGGCGCCGGCTACAACGCCGCCAAGCACGCCCAGCGGGCGATGCTGCGGGCGCTGCGCCTGGAGTTGCTGGGGCAGCCGGTGCGGGTCACCGAGGTTGCCCCGGGCATGGTCGAGACCGAGTTCTCGGAGGTCAGGCTCGGCGGCGACGCCGAGGCGGCGACGCGGGTCTACCGCGGCATGAGCCCGCTGCGCGCCGAGGACGTCGCCGAGTGCATCCGCTGGGCGGTCTCATTGCCCGCGCACGTCAACATCGACGAGATCGTGGTGCGGCCCCGCGACCAGGCGAGCGCCACCGAGGTGCACCGCAGCGGGGAATAACAATTCTGAACACACGGAGAGAATTAACCATATGCTGCGCTTCCTTCGCCCCCCACGAGAGAGGAAGCAATGCCGGATTGGCAGACGTTCTTGTACGGAGTAGCGGGCGCCCTACTGGTGGTCTACCTGGTCGAATCCCGGGTGATCCCGCAGTTTCGTTCGTTCTGGGACGTCTCCCAGGACGTCGCCGACGAAAAGCTCTACCGGGAACGGAACGCGAAGATCCGGTCGGAGCTCGATCGAGTCGACAGCCAGAAGGCCGACAGCCTGATCAGAGAGCTCACCGCCAACAACGAAATGCTGATCAGGGTCAGCCGCAAGGTTTCCCTGAACGGCTTCGTCAGCCGGCTGACCGGGATCGTCTTCTACCTGCTGCTGGGCGGCCTGTTCGCGGTCCTGTTCTCCGATGAGGTGAACATCGCGCCCGACGCCCCGGAGGTCAACGCGATCCTGATCGGTTCCGTCTGGACCTCGATCGCCAACGTGTTGGGGTTCCGTGGAAAAACCGAAGACGCCGCACAGCTGGGTGAGATCATGGGCACGATCCAGGGGAACATGCAAACGCTCGACGGTCAGCTCGGAGGCGTTCAGAGCGCCGTCAAAAACGAAGACCCCCTGGAGGCCACCAATCAGGCAACCGAGGCAATACAGACCGTCGAGAAGACCAAAGCCAATGCGGCCCTTGGTCATCATCTGACCCAGCGGCTCAAGCCTGGCGAAGGCATGTCCCACCAGTAGAAGCTTCCGGCGAGGCGCGCCGGGCTCTATCGCGGCCGCAGGGCGAGCCGGAAGACCAGGCAACTGCCGTCGGCGTCCTCGTGGTCGCGCTCGGGGACGCGGCGGTAGCCGGCCGCTTCGTAGAGGCGGTGCGCGGCGGTCTGGTAGGGCCGGCTCCAGAGCACGATCCCGGTGGCGCCGGCCACAAGAGCCAACTGCGTGCAGTGGTTGACCAGGGCACAGCCGACCCCCCGGCCGCGGCTGCCCACGGCGACGACCAGCCGCGACAGTTCCGCCTCGCCCTCCAACGGCACGGCCCTGCCCCCGGCACCGGGCGGATAGAAGACGACGATCCCGGCGGTGCGCTGGTGGTCGACAGCCTCCCCCGCCGTCCCCTCCTCCTCGACCGCGAGGAAGGGCCGCCCCTCGCGGGCGGCCTCGAGGAACTCGGCGGGCGCGTAGGGCACCGAGCGGCCGCCCGGTGCGACACCGGTGTAGCCCTCGGTCCAGAGACGGGCGGCCACCTCGGCATGGCTGTCATGGGCCGGCCGGATCTTCATGCCAGCAGCTTCTCGCACCCCGCCCCACCGAGGCGGCGAACCGCCTCACCAATGCTTTAAGTAGTTTAAGTAAAAGAGACAATGTCCGATATACGATCGAGCCAACAGCCCCCGCCCGACGAACTCCGCTCGGAGCCGGTTCCCCTGGCCGCCTCCGGGGGCCCTCCCGTCGACCCCCCGGAGGCGTCGCGGGAACCGGAGGACCGCCATCAGGAGGCGCTGCTGCGGTTCTGGCTCGCCGCCGTCGGATTTGCCGCCGTTGCCGTCTTCGTGGCCGCGACCGAGAGCGACCACCCCCCGATCGACGCCTCGATCACGACCTCCCTGCCGAGCCCGCAGAGCATCACCGAGCTATCCAACGCCGCCCCCGAAGCGCCGGTCGAGGCGAGTCTCGAATCCTTCGCAATCAACCGGATCCCACCCTCTGCCGAGACCGCCATCGCCGGCCGTGGCATGGAAATGCTGATCAGGATGAGGGTGTCGAGGTCGGACTGCTCAGAGCTGGAAGCAGAGATCGGGGGGAGCTGCGACGGCCGTCCGAGGCCCCCGCTGCACGCGATCGAGCGCTTCACGGCCCGCTCCTCGGCCGGGCCGATCTCGGCGCTGATCTCCTCGACTCAAGCGGACGTCTTCAGGTTGGGGCAGAACGGGGCGCCGACGCGCCAAGGACCACCGGACCAGTGGTGGCTGGTGGAGAACGCCGGACGAACCAAGGTAAATCTCATCTGCAGGTGGGACATCCCCCTTGCGGTCACGCTGCTGCCGGGCCGGGCCGAGGTCGAGTGCTCACCCGACGAAGCGGTCTTCAAGCTCCTCTGGGTCAACCGCTCGGCATATGCCCCAACCCTCTCCCTCGGCCGGGTCGACTCCTTCGAAGCCCGACTCCGGGGTCGCCGGGCGACTATGGCGATCGACGACGGCCTGCTGAGACTGGGCGGCTCCGAGACGGAAATCCAGAGCCCGCGGGCAAAGCGCATCGCGCTCGATGCCGCCGGCTCGGACTTCGTCCACCTCAAGACGATCGCCCCGACGGAAGACGGCGGCGCGCGGACCTCCCTGACCACGCCAGGCGCCGCCCAGGCGTCGATCGGTGGCGACGAGCTCATGCCGAGCTGGCTCGATCGACACGACCAGGTGCAAGGTCTCGCCTACAGCGCCGCTGGTGGCCTCCTGCTCGGTGCGGCGGGTGCCCTGCTGGCCCTGGTCATCGTCCGGCGGCGCGGGTCGCGATGAGGATCCGGGCAAGGAGATCGGCGGCGATGCTGCTCGCCCTCTCGGGCGCGCTCGCGCTCTGCCTCGCACAGCCCGCCGCCTCGCCGGGCTGGTCCATCGGCTCGTTCGACCCCGATGTCAAGTGGTGCGGAAGCTCGGGAGCCGGCGACTCGGTCTGCCGCTGGCTGGGGCATACCTATATCGACGGCCAACTGCTGCCAAAGCGTCGGCCCAGGCCCCTGGCACCGCTCACCAAGGTGTTCACGCCGCTGAACAGCCTCTCCCGCCTCACCATGCGCAACCAGGCCCGGTGCACGGTGGGCGGTGGCGACCGACCCAGCGAAGTCGTCTCGCGCTGGGAGGGCTCCCTGCTGAGGCAGATCAGTGGGGATGCATCCTGCACGAGCCTGACGACCGGGCTGCCCCTCGAAACCCTCTGCGACCCGACCGAACACTGCTCCGGGGAGATCAGAGCGCGCGGCACGTTCCTCGTCAACGTCCTCCCACCCGCGGATGCCAGCGCGTCGCTCACCGAATCGTTCCGTCGCCGGGCCAAGATCGTGATCTGCGCGGGCGCGGTAAGGGTGAGGGTCGGGAACGACTCGACCTTCAGCGAAGCCAGCGCCAGCGTGACGGGCGGCAACCGGTTCGTCATCTTCATCGAAGAGGTTCGCTCCCTGACAAGGGACGAAGCCATCACCGAAACGGAAACCTCTATCAGCAGTTCCACCAACGAATCCACCGACCTGGAGGTGTGGGGCACCATGCCAGGGCCCGGGCCCTGCGACAGCTCGTTCGTCGAAGAGCAGGAACACACGGTCACCGGCTGATCGAAGGGTGGGTGGCGCGAGCCGCTACCCACCCTCTTCCTCGGCGAAGGCGCGCCGCAGCGCCTCGTCGAACGACTCCGGCACGATCCCGAATGGCTCCGCCCCAGTGGGGTCGGTGACCACCGTGGCCGTGGTCAGGCCCTCGACCAGGGGGCGCGCCACCTTGGTGTCGACCGGGGTCACCAGGCCCAGCCAGAGAGAGGAAAGCGAGGGCGTGATCAGCGGGACCGGCAGCTTGCGCCGCGGCCGCTTCCCCATCGCGATCGCCATCCGGTCCAGCATCTCCGAGTAGGAGAGCACGTCGGGACCGCCAATCTGGACCTCCCTCCCCTCCGACTCGGGCACCTCGGGGGCCCGCCGCAGATACTCGATCGTGGCGTCGACGCCGATCGGCTGGGTATCGGTGCGCAGCCAACTGGGAGCGATCATCACCGGCAGCCGACCGACCAGGTAGCGCAGGGCACGGTAGGACTCGCTGCCAGCACCGACCACCATCGCCGCCCGGAAGTAGGTCAGCGGCGGCCCCTCCTCGGCGAGCACGCGGGCGGTCTGGTGGCGGCTGCGCAGGTGCTCTGACTCGCCCTCTTCGCCGAGCCCGCCGAGGTAGATCACTCGCCCGATGCCCTCACGCTTGGCCATCTGGGCGAAGTTGAGCGCGCCGACCCGCTCGCGCTCGGCAAACCCGGCGCCCCCTCCCATCGCGTGCACGAGGTAGTAGGCGACCTCGACGCCATCGCCGGCGCCGGCCAGGCTCTGCGCGTCGGTGACGTCGCCGACGCGGAGCTCGGCGCCAGACGCCTCCAGCGATCGCGCCCTGGCGCGGTCGCGGACCAGGCACCTGACCCGCGAGCCCGAGCCCGCCAGCGAGGTGGCCAGCCGGGCCCCGACGAAACCGGTGGCTCCCGCGATGAGGGTGCTTGGGGCGATCTCCTTAAGCTACTCGCCGTGCCGACCTACCTCCTCGAGCGCAGCCAACGGGTTGAGGTCCCGGTCGAGCAGGCCTTCGACTTCTATGGCGACGCCCTCAACCTGGAGCCACTGACCCCGCCCTGGCTCCACTTCGAAGTGACCACGCCGGGGCAGATCAGGATGCAGCCCGGCACCCTGCTCGACTACAAGCTGCGGCTGCACGGGTTCCCGGTCCGCTGGCAGACCCGGATCGAGACCTGGGACCGGCCGACCGGCTTCGTCGACACCCAGCTCAAGGGGCCCTACTCGCTCTGGGAGCACACCCACACCTTCGAGCCGGACGGCGAGGAGGCGACCGTGATCCGGGACCGGGTCCGCTACGCGATCCCCTTCGGCCCACTCGGTGCCCTCGCCCATTGGCTCTTCGTCCGCCGCGACCTCGAGCGGATCTTCGACTACCGCAGCGCCGCGGTCGCCGAGGGCCTGCGCCAAGTGGCCCCCGACGGCGACTGACCGTGACCTCTTCCGAGCCCGCGGGGCGGCGCGAACCGCTGCGCTCGATCTTCATCCGCTTCCTCAAGTTCGGCTGCCTCGCCTGGGGCGGGCCGGCGGCGCAGATCGCGATGATCAAGCGCGAGTGCGTCGACGAAGAGGGCTGGGTGCCCGAGTCGAGCTTCAAGCGCACGCTCGCCGTCTACCAGGTGCTGCCCGGCCCCGAGGCCCACGAGCTCTGCGTCTACTTCGGCCGGATGCGCGGCGGCCGGGCCGGCGGTTTCCTGGCCGGGCTCGGCTTCATGCTGCCCGGCTTCGTGCTGATGCTCGGCCTCTCGGTCCTCTACGTCGAGGCCGACATCGCCGACAGCCTCGGCGCCCTCTTCTACGGGCTGACCGCCGCGGTGGGAGCGCTGGTGGCGCGGGCCCTGGTGCGGCTCGGCGGGACCTTCATCACCGACATCCCGCTCGCCCTGATCGCGATCGCCGGCTTCGCCCTGACCCTGTTCGCCGGGGCCAGCTTCGTCCTCGTCCTGCTCGGCGGCGGGCTCGCCTACGAGCTTTGGCGCAACGCCTCGGGCTGGCTCGGCCGGGCAGGCTCCTTCTCGGTCGGGCCGCTCGGGGCGGTGGCGATCCTGGCCGGCGCGATCGCCGTCCCGCTCACCGCCGAGATCTTCCTCGAGGGCCTCAAGGCCGGGCTGCTCACCTTCGGCGGCGCCTACACCGTGGTCCCGTTCCTGCGCGACACCGCGGTCGAAGGCCACCACTGGCTGACCGCCGAGCAGTTCGTCGACGGCCTCGCGATGAGTGGCATCCTGCCGGCACCGCTGATCATCTTCTCGACCTTTATCGGCTACCTGGCCGGCGGGTTGGTCGGCGCCCTGGTCATCACCCTCGGCATCTTCATCCCCGCCTTCGTCTTCCCGATCTTCTTCCACCGCCAGTTGGTCGCGATCGCCGAGAACCAGCGCCTCCACCTCTTCCTGCTCGGCGTCGCGGCGGGGGTGATCGGCCTGATCGCCGCGGTCACGGTGGAAATCGTTGAAACCAGCGTCGTCGACGCCTACACCGCCGCCCTCGCGGTCGGCGCCTTCCTCGCCCTCAACCGCTGGCACGGCAAACTCACCGTCCTCTACGTGATGCTGGGCTGCGGCGCGATCGGGGCGCTGCTGCAGGCGACGGTGGTCTGAAGCCAGGAGACCTTCTAGACGATCGGTACCGGCCCGCGACCCTGGGACGGAGAGCAGCCGGTCCCGGGCAGCGTGCAGGCTAGGGCCTGCGGATCGCGGCCACCGGTGCTGGCCGGCACCGCAGTAGCTACTGCATGCCCACTCTTCATGGATGACAGTTTTTTACTTTTCAGCCAAACTTGTGCATATGTCCCAAAACGATTGGAGGATCAACATATGAACAACACTGAAAACGAGGGAATGCGCGCGTACCACTTTGGCATGACCCTGCTGGAGGCCGGTAAGACTGCTGACGCCATCAAGGCGCTGGTTCGGGCTGAGAAACGAGGTTGCGCTCCTGCAACGTCCGCCCTCGACAGCATGGTCACCCCACTGCCCGGCGAGCATCCAATTAGCTTGGAAGAGCGGCGCGCAGCTCTTAGGCGCCGTTGATCGCAACAGACCTGCACATTGCGACGAGACTGAGCCGCAGAGACATACCCCCAGCGGAACACAAGACGAACCAAGTGGCGCGGATCGCCACCGAGCCGTTTTCCCTCGTTCGCTGCAGGGGTCGGCGAAGCGCCCCTCGAGGCGACTCACCCAGTTGGAGCGCGCAGGTCCACGACCGCGCATGAATGCTCAGCTGCCCGGTCAACGATCTCGGGGTCGCCGGTCCAGAGCGGCGCTTCTACCCGGAGTGCGGTCGCGAGACAAAAGGCGTCGGCATACGAGAGACCGCCGTGGGCCTTGACCCTCGCCGCCTCCGATATGAGAGGCCAGTCCGGGTCAACGACATCAAGACGCTGACGAACCCGGTCGATGTCGGCGGCAGCCGCGTCCTCCCCGTCGCCCCGCATGCGGATATAGAGAACCTCGCCGAGGTTGATCGAGCAGATCGTTGCTCCCTCCTCGATCCAGGCAGACTCGATGCGATCTGCCGAGTTCTCGTCCTTGAGATAAGCCAGCAGCGCCCAGCTATCGAGGACGATCAACGCCCCACCTCTGGGCTTTGCGCTCCTCGATGTCGCGTTCGCGCCGCCGCTCCCCCAGCAACTCCTCCGTACCGCCTCCGGCCCCGGCCCAGATACCGCGCAGAGTGCGGATCCCGTCGGCACGGCGCCTGGGATCGTCGTTGACACGCCGCACCCGGACCTCGGATCCCTTCGGCTCGAACGTCACCTCGTCGCCCGGCTTGATCCCGATCTCGTCTCGGATCGCCTTGGGGATCACCACCTGGCCCTTGATGCCAACCCTGTGAGTCATACCCTCAGTATAACCGGCTGGTTCCCCGATGGCCACGGGCGTGCCGAAGCGCCGCGTTAGGCTCGAGACTCATGGCGCTGCCCCCCGAGGTACTTGATCCCGCGATATCGGTCATCGCGACCTACTGCGCGACGAAGGTGCCCTCTGAGCACGACGACATGTTGAAGATCGAGTACAAGGTTCACGGAAACACGATCACGGTCTACGAATGCCGCCCGCCCTGGCGAGAGGACTTCGGCCCGGACTGGACCAGGAAGCGAGTCTGCACTTTCGAGTGGGACCCGGGAACCCGCCTTTGGACGCTCTACGCGCGCGACCGAAACGACCGTCGATTGGCGTACCCGTACATCGAACCCGTGCACGACCTGGCGCCGCTGCTCCGCGAGCTCGACAACGATCCCACCTGCATCTTCTGGGGCTAGGATCACGACCGCCAACGCAACTGGCTCGAGCGAATCCGGGCCTTGCAGTCGTTGCGTCCTAGGACCGGATTCCGCAGACAAGACATTTCGGCCAAGGTAAGATCGACGGCCGAGTGAGACCCGAGCCCCCACATTTCGAGGTAGGTCAACAGGTGCTGGTCGACGAGGGCCTGCCTGGAGAGATCACGGCCGTCAAGCGCGGCACGGTTCCCGGCGTCTTGGACCTACCTCCGCTGGACACGTGGCTCTACACGGTCGAGCCCAACACCGGCGGCGATCCGCAAGTCAACGTCCCGCAGTACAACGTCGTCACCCGCGCGAACCTGGGCCGCTCCCTCCCCGATTGACCGTACGCCAGCAGCCCCCAAACTTCGACCACCGCAACGAGCAGTACCGCTACAGCGTTTCGTCCCTAACGGAGAGATCATCGTGCCCGTAGAAGCGTCGCTGGATTTGGCTCCGCAAGCGGCAAAGCGGCTTGGCTCCTACAAACAGGTGAGGGTGCCCCGAAGGGACATCCCGAAAAAGTCGACTTGACTTCGGCCCCAGCGGAGCTACCTTCGCCGACGCCAAAGACATAAGTGGCCCCGGCGGCGCGCAAACGCCCCGGGGCCTGGCACCGAAGTAGAAGCCTTCGATGCAAGCGAAACCGTACTCGCCGTAGCCCCTCTCGGGCGGCATCCCTGGCCCTCTTCGGTGCCCTGACCGAAAGGGGCACCGATGGTGACCGAGGCGCAGGAGCTGGGGAAATACACCCCGGTCCCCGACATGCTGATCTTGGCGGCGGTCCAGCGAGCCGAACGCCACGGGCCGAAACCGCCACTTCCGCATCGGATCGTCGGCGCCCACCTCGGCTTCAAGAACACCGCGCCGAACTCGCGGCTGTTGCTTCCACGCCTCAAGGCCCTGCGGGACGCTGGCTCGCTGGCGAGCAGCCGCAAGTTCGGCAAGGACCGCTGGACCCTGTCCCGCTCTGGCCGCAGCCGCCTCGCGGCCGCGAGGCGGAAGGGCGAAGTGGGAGAGCTGCCCGAGTCGCCGCAGCACCGGGAGTGGCGCCATGCGCGGGAAGAGGCGGCGAAGCGGATCGTCGGGTTCAAGGAACACACCCGCGATCTGGTCGAGGAGGCAGACCGCAAGCTCGTCGACGCCAAGCACCCCACCGCCGACGAACTGCTCAGCCTGAGCCGCCGTTTTGAATGGGCGTTCTGGCTGCTGGGCTCGGCCACCTACTGTTTGCACGAGTGGCCCGAGCCCGACGACGCGAAGATGGACAGCGGCGAACACCGCGACCGGCCCTTCTCGCGCCGCAGCGTCGTCTTCTGGGACAAACCCTGGGCGGGTGACAAGGAGGCCCAGGCGCGGCCATGACCGACCTCAACCGGCGCTTCGCCGAAAACCTCCTGCTGCTGCGCCGTCGCTCGGACCTCTCCCAACAGAGGACCGCCGAGCGCTCCGGCCTGCACCTCGGCGAGATCAGCCTCTTGGAGCGCGGCCTCAGACTGCCGCAGCTAGACACCATCGTCAAACTCGCCGGCGGCATTGAAGTCGAGCCGTGCGAGCTGTTGGCTGGAATGAGCTGGCGGCTCGCAAGCAACGTCCGGCGAGCCGGAACCTACGTGCCGAAGGGCGGCTTCGAGGTCGGTGCCGCCGATCAGTCGGAGCCTTCCTGAATGGACTCGCTACTGGCAGACCGGTTCGGCCGCAACCTGTGGCGCAGCCGCCGTCGCGCCGATCTAACCCAAGCGGAGCTAGCCCGCCTGGCCGAACTGCACCGAGTCGCCATCGGCGAGCTTGAGCGCGGCAAGCGGCTCCCCCGCCTCGACACGATCCTGAAGGTGTCGGCAGGGGTGGAGGCTTCGCCGTGCGTACTGCTCGCGGGCTTGCGCTGGCAACCGGGCTACTACGTCGAGGGGGAGTTCTGGATCGACGGCGAGCCATGAGGCGCCGAAGCGGACCCCTGCCGCCCACCGACGAGCTGCGCGAGAGGTTTGCGATCAACCTGCGGGAGTGCCGAGCGCGGCTCGGGATCAGCCAGCATGAGGTCGCGTTCCGATCTGAAACTCACATAACCGCTATCTCGCCGCTGGAGCTAGGTCAGAAGTGGTCTGCCCCCGGTTTCGACGACACCTGACCGCTTGGGTCGAAAGACTCAGGCAAGGAGGAGTCGATGCCACCCACCAAGCCGCCATACCCGCCGGAGTTCCGGCGTGAAGCCGTGCAGCTC
>Ga0190272_10000659_pt1 | contig 17427 bp, 14 predicted proteins | sample Popmic504T_FD_133746 | JGI IMG/M metagenome (GOLD analysis project Ga0190272, IMG submission 133746) | Populus adjacent soil microbial communities from riparian zone of Shoshone River, Wyoming, USA - 504 T | ecosystem: Environmental > Terrestrial > Soil > Riparian zone | place: USA: Wyoming... | reverse complement strand
TTGCCGTCGAGTTTTCAAACCCAAATACATCGAGAGAGGTTCCCTCATGTCATTCAACAAAGTCATTCTTGTCGGAAATCTGGGACGTGATCCCGAGTTGCGCTACACGCCGCAGGGCACACCTGTTTGCAGTTTCAGTATGGCGACCAACGAACGGCGCAAGGACAAGAACGGCGAGATGCAGGACCAGACGACGTGGTTTAAGGTGACGCTGTGGAATCGCCAGGCGGAGACGGCCGCGCAATACTTAACCAAGGGCCGGCCCGTTTACATCGAAGGGCGTTTGCGCGTGGAAGAGTGGACCGATCGCGACGGTAAACCCCGGCACACGCTCGAAGTTCACGCCACTGACATGCAGTTTATTGGGGGCGGCAGAGGCGAAGGAGAACCGCCAATGGAACGAGCCGCATCGGCACATGGAGCTGGCGGAGGCGGCGGAGGTGGTGAAGCTCCACAGCCCGACATTGCAGACGACGACATTCCGTTCTAAAGATATGAAGTTTAGAGTACAAGCTTTAGCTTGCTCGTCGCTTTAAAGGCGCGACCTGGAGGTTGTATTCTGAACTGCAGCCACTTATCGACGAGCAAAACGCAAACGAACTGTTTGCGTTACTCTAAGTCACCAAAACAATTTTTCCATAACTCTGACGGCTCGCGATTAGTTCGTGGGCCTTTCTAATTTCCGCCAGGGGAAACGTGTGTCCCACCTGGATTTTTATCTGGCCCGTGCCGATCCAGGTTAACAAAGTCGTCAGTGACGAAATCATCAGATCGGGCCGGCTAATAATTCCGTTAAGGTGAAAACCCATTACCGATTGCGATCGGAAGAAGAGTTTCAGAGTATCTATCGGCTGCGCTTCCCTGCCGGCAGCGCCAAACACCACCAGGCGTCCCAACGCCGGAATTATCCCAAGGCTGCGGCGAAACACATCCCCTCCAATTGATTCAAGACAAATATCCGGTCCGCGCCCGTCAGTCATTTCGCGTGCTGCTTCCTCAAACTCGTCGTAGCCCACCGCGACGTCTGCGCCCAGTTGAATCACCTTCTCGCGTTTCTCGGCCGTCGAGGCAGTCGCTACGATCCGCAAACCCAATAGCTTCGCGATCTGAATTGCAGCGGTGCCAACGCCTCCCGCGGCCGCATGAATCAACACCGTTTCCCCGGGTTGCGCATGGGCCAGGGTAACGAGGGTGTGATACGCCGTGAGGTATTGCACTGGAAACGCTGCACCTTCGATGAACGACATGTTTTCCGGCAAGACGATGCAGGCACGAGCGTCAGTGGTGAAAAGCTCAGCATGAGCGCCGCGCCCAAGAGCTACAACCCGCGAACCAACCGGGGGAGCCTTCATAGTTCCGGGTCCGTGAGATTCGACCACACCCGCCGCCTCCATTCCGGCGAGATAAGGCGGTGTCGGACCTCCGGGATATAAGCCGAGACGCTGCATCACATCAGCGTAGTTCAAGCCGCCCGCCTTCACCCTGACCACAACTTCTCCTTTTGCGGCTACGGGATCGGGCAAGTCGGCAATCTCAAGCTGGTCAGCTTCACCAAAAGCATTTACTCGTGCAGCTTTCATTTTTACCTCGTTGCTGTTTTAAAGTTCTGCAACTCTTCGCGCGATTCCAGTTCCGTCATAAAAAAACTCATCAACGCTTCGGCAGAGTGGGATAGTAGCGCGTTTTGCCGGTAGGTTAAGAAAAACTGGACCCGTTCAGGAAATGCGACGACAGCCAGCGCTGCGCCCATGTGCAGGCAAACCGGTGTGTAGATCCGTTCGTTAAAGATTCGCAACCTGCCCTCTGACAGTTGGCTGACTTCCGCCGCCAGATGCGTCCCTGGCTCAAACCAGGTGAAGTGGCTGGTCGCAAAGCCGGTGGTTTTTGGACTAACTGCGACGCGGCGAAATAGCCCCCACGGCAGGAATTTTCCCGGCGCGCTCAGCAGCGGCATGCTCAAGTGTGCGTGGCTACGCATCGCGGAACTGAGTTGCTGCTTGATGCTTAGCGCGATTTGTCCGATTGGTTTGGTTGCGTCTGAAAAAACCACGAGGGGTGAAATGAAATTGCCGACGGTGTCGAGGCCCGCATTTTTAGCTCGACGCAAGCTGACCGGAATTTCCAGAGACACCAGCGGATTTCCAGCCTGACCCTGAGCAGTGTTGAGCAAATGGATTGCTCGCATCCAGGCGGCGGCGCACCATGCTGTTGGCATCACCCCAGCCTCAGCGGCGAGCTGCCGTAGTTGAACGAAACCGTGACTGTCAATTGTTCGCACGAGGCTGTCAGTATCGCCGGGGCTGCAAGCATCCATTGCGAGCCGAGTGCTGCGCTGAGCACGTGCCTCCGAGCCGAGCCAGCGTGCATAACGCGACGCGCTGCGAATTCTCTTAAAGGTGAATTCCTTTCGAGGAAAAAACCTGGCGGGTTTGGGATCTGCTTTGGGTGATGAACTAGCGTCGGCATCAGTCTTGTCACCTTTGCACAGCGCTAGAAAACGCAGAGCTTCTATTCCTACCTGGAAAAACGATTCGCCGTCCATAACCGAGTGATGGGCTCGGAGGGCCAGCGTTCCTCCGCCGATACGAGGCACCCATAGCGCCTGGAACGGTGGTTCGCGAAATGGATCGATAGCCGTGTTATGCCAACGACCTGGTTCGCTGCTCTCAGCCTTCCCAATCTTTAGCATGTCTTCGTGCCGACAATCGCCAAACCATTTCAATCCCACAAAGCCTTTCCGCAGCGTCTGGCCCAAACGTGGCCACCGCATAACGAGACTGCGTATCATCGTCTCTAAATCATCTCTAGATACGTCACCTTCAATGTCCGTTTCACCACCTAGTTGCATAAGCACGCACGACGCCTCCTGATAGGCAACGAAGAAGGCGTCAGTTGCCGACAGTCTGTGTGGCGTAGGGGCATTAGTGCTATCTCGCGTCATGCCCTCTCCTTCCACAGCGCGAGGCGCGCTTCACGCGCTCTTATTGCTTCCTCCCAAGCCGGAGTGGCTTCGGTCATCATCATCACCAGTTGGGCGCGCATAACAAGCTGCCCACCTACCTCGGCAGTGACACCGACGGTGATACTGGAAGTGTCGACCCGTTCGGCCTTCGCGAATAGGTCAAGCGTGGCAGGCAATGACACGGGTTGGAGAAACTTAGCATCGCGGATCATCCCGATTAGAGCCCACCGATTGGTATCGTGTTTCTGCCGCGTCAATTCTTCGGCCAGGGGGCCGGCGATCTGTGCGGTGAGTTCAATGAGCCACGAACCGGGCAACAAGGGATTACCGGCAAAATGGTCCGCCAACAAGGCCTGGTCGCTACCAACCTGCGCTCTGCCTTGCGCCAATCCGGCGGCAACGTCAATCGAAATGGATTGGATAAACTGGAACATTGTGCTGTTGCCGGTGGACAGTAGTCAGCCACCAATGATCAGTGGCCAGTAATGAGTCGTTGATAGGGAGTCCGTTACTCGATAGGAATCTGTCAAATCAATGGCAAGCTACTGACTATCGAGTACTGGCCACTGATCACTGACCACTCCCTCTTAATTGGCCAGCCTGTGCTCAACCAGACGAACGAAAGCTGCCACCGTGCAGTAGCGCGGAAGCGTGCTCGCGTGGATCCGGGCCGGGAATATTTCGGCCGGCGAATCGGGGAGCAATTCCATCAGTTTTCGCCGGCCCACCTCGCTCAGCACGCCTTCCTTCGCAAAGTCGGTTTCGGCCATATCTCCGCGTGCAAGCTGATAGATCGTTCCCTCGGGGATACTGATCTGAAAATGTTGCTCGATGCGAAACAGTAGATCCAATAGATCCATAGAGGTAAACCCAAGGTCGTAAAACAATAGTTGTTCAGCCCTGATACTCTCCGTTTCTGGAAGTGCGAGAGTTTGTCTGACGAGATCAGCAACCTGCGCAAGAATATCGTTCGTATCGCGGGGTGCGCTGGCGAGTGTGCTCATGCGGTGTAACCTCCATCGATACACCAGACTTGTCCGGTGACATAGGAGCTCATGGGTGAAGCGAGGAAAAGGACAGCGGGCACTACTTCATCTGCATGTCCGGGTCGCCCCATGGGAATAGCGGCCTTTGCGTGGTCCAACTGCTCCTCCAGAATTCGCGTTGCGAGGCCACCGGAAAGTAGGCCCGGCGCGATCGCATTAACTCGAATACCGCGCACGGCGGTTTCCCGCGCCGAGACTCGGACAATCGCCTCCAACGCCGCTTTCGAAGACGCATAGGCCGCTTGACCGGCGCCGGGTCGAGTGGCTGCGGTTGAGGAAATGATCACAATACTCCCGGAGCGATGAAGAATCATTGGGCGCAGAGCCGCTCTTAGTGTGCGGAGAGCGCCCCAGAGATTAACTTCATAAACGTGCGAGAGTTCATAATCAGTCAACCCCGCAAATAGTCCGTCAGCCAGCGTTCCGGCATTGATTACGAGCGTGTCGATTCGGCCGGCTTTGACGAGCGCCTGGCCCACGATGCGCTCCCCGGCTTCGCTGTCAGCCATGTCTGCGGCGAAGGTGTGAATCGGATTCGCATCCGGTAGCTCTTTCGCGAATTGGTTCAAAGCCTCTTCATTGCGAGCGGTGAGCACCAGAGTAGATCCGGCGGCGGCAAATCCCTGCGCGATGGCCCGACCAAGATAGCCGGTGGCGCCCGTAATTACGGTTACGCGATCCTTCTGGCCCCAGTCGGGCGACGCTGGAAAAGTCATGCTCTTGTTCACTCGCTAAATCGCCGCAGCAACAGCGCAGCATTCTGTCCACCCATGCCAAACGAAACTGACAGGACAGTGCGCGCGTCGACCTCGATCGGCTCTCCAATAACGTGGCTTAGTTCACATCCTTCGTCGGGATCAAAAAGATTGACGGTTGGCGGCACTATTCCAGTCTGCACTGTCTGCGCCGCGACGATGGCTTCAATTGCTCCTGCCGCAGCCATGGCGTGTCCGATTGCTCCTTTAACTCCGGAAACGGGAACGCGCTGCCAATCACTCCCCAACAGACGACGGAGCGCTGCTGCTTCCGCGAGGTCACCCAGGTATGTTGCGGTCGCGTGGGCGTTCACGGCATCGATCTCGAAGGCTTGGATCTTAGCGTCATGCAATGCCCGTCGCATGCAAAGCTCCGCACCAGCGCCGTCCTCGCAGGGTCGATTGAGATCGAAAGCATCCTGGCTCATTCCAAAACCCACCACTTCCGCGAGGATCTTTACGTTCCGGCAGCGAGCGCCCTCAAGCGATTCAAGCACGAGCGCACCGGCGCCATCAGCCAGGGCGAATCCTTTGCGGCGGCGATCGAAAGGCGCGCAGGCGCTGGAAGGTGGACCACCATTGTCAGCCGCCACCGCCTGCAATCCGGCAAAGCCGATGAGGTAGAAAGGCGTCAGCATCACACTCGAGCCGCCGGCAACACAGGCGTCGATTCGACCGTTTCTGATTAGCCGAAAAGCTTCGCCAACTGCCTGTGTTCCGGATGCACACGCTGCGGCTATCATTCGTTTCGGCTCGACAAAGGGTTCGGCGAGGGCTGAAAAGCATTGTCCCGCTGAACGATGGACAAAGCCTGCAACGTCGTTTGCTCCGGCCTGAAACGTGTCGAGGCCCGTTGACCAAATGAATCCGCATTCCTGGTGCAGGCGGCCGGCTTCGGTCAACGCATTCCCGATAGCTCGGTCGGCAATCTGGTAATCGCGATCGATTTGATCGTGAGGCACTGCATCCACTTCACCGCCGGTGGTTACGACGATGCCCGACGCCACCAGGCGCGAAACCGTGCGGATGCCGGCGCGATTGGCGAGCAGGCCCTCCCAAAGTTCGCGGGTTGTGGAACCCAGGGCGGAAAGCGCTCCGGCGCCGGTAATCACCACGCGACGACGATTAGATTCAGATTCACTTTGTGCGCAACTAAGATCGGGAATCACTAGTCGATCTCCAGGACGATGGTTACCCGTGAGCGTCCGTCCGTTTGTTGAATGGGAACATCATGGGTAACTGGGCCGGGATTGTGCGTGGTGAGGACCGACACAAGATCGGCCAAGCCGCTTGCTGCGTGAGGAATGTTTGCCTCAACGTGGCCCGTCAAGCGTCTCTCAATTCTGACTAATCTCACGGGCCGGTTCACGGGCGCAAATGGCCGCAAACGGTTCGAGAACAACAAGGCGATCCCCAGTCCTGCCGCAGTTTCGGTCGCTTCGTTTTGATCACCCGCCATCAGCAGTACTTCCTCGACGCCGTTTTCGATTCGTTCTAAAACCGCCTCCAGTCCGCTCCATGCCTGCCCTGCCGCGCCGCCCAAACCGAGACAATCGGCGTGATTGCCAAACGTGATTGCGAAAGCAGACATCGCAAGGTTGTCTACAGCATGCAACGTCTGCGTTGGGTTCATTCGCAAGTCGCCAAGTGTGCCGCTGAGCATTCTGGAAGTCACCACATCACCCCAGCGATAGAGTTCGGCTGATCCGGGTTGGCATGGAGCGAGAGATATCACCTCCACTAATTTTGGATCGTTTGAGGCCAACATCACATCCTCTGCGGCAGCCAACGCGAGTTGGACCGGCAAGTTATAACGGCGTACCCGGCGCCACGTGTCGGGAGATTTTGCTCGGATTGTTGCCAGGTCGCGGTGTTCGGCAAATGCCACGAGGTAAGCCATTGTTCTTTGTGTAGCGCAAACTGTTAGTTTGCGCCTTTGGTTAACTAAAGCGCGGCGTGTTTCGTGCCGGGGTTTTCGGCCCGCATCGTTTGAATCATCTGCGCAAGCTTGCGGAGAGTCGCCCCGCCCGCGCACGCGCTCGTCAGCGAGTCGAAGGTGATGCGGATTGCGAAACGATCTTCAACGGCCACGACCACACCAAGCAGAATCAATGAAGAAAAAGGAATGATTGAGTCGAGCGCCTGGTCTTCGCCACACTCACGGACCTTCAACGCCTGGGAAGGATCAGGCGCTGCCCTGACGATCAGCTCACGCAACTCGCTGATAATTTCAGCGCTGGTTTCCACCTTAGGCCTGGGCTTCCCTTCCGGTGATTTGCACCAAAGCAGGGGCCGCGTCAGCCCTCACCGGCATAGGTGAAACGGGCTCGGCATCCGGGAAGAATCGATCATCTTTGTGACGGTAGAGATTGTTGTAAGAACAACCGGGCATCAGCCGGCCATCAGGCATTACATAGTGAGTGCAGCATTTCTTGAGTCGCGCGACATCGAGGTCGTATGGATCCATGAAGTTGTGAATGAAGAGCGCTTTGCTTCGCGCCTCGGTCCGGCGCTCGATATCCGAGGCTGACAGTGGATTGCGCGAGTTGAAGGTGTCCTTGAGAAATGTCTTCAATGAGGCAAGGATTACATCTGAGTCCTCGCCCACTTTCGTGGCCGACCACAGGTTAGTAATCGAATCCATAATCATTTTTTCCAGTTGATCGTCTGAACGAATGATCGCGCGATTAGACATTGCGTCCAGATACTGGCGAATATTCACGAACTCCGGCAATGGCACGTATTTCCCGTCGTTCATACGGAAGAGATAGGTTGCGGTGTAACAGCTCGGATGCGAACAGGGCACCGGATGAAAATATTCCTTCTTGAACCAACCAGTTTGCTGTTCGATTAGTTGATGGACTTCCGGCATCGTCAACCGGTGACCCGCGGGACTGCCATGGTATCCGTCGCCGCCGTCTCCCGTGTGGGCCATTGGTTGAATCACGATGCTCGAGCACTGTTCGAGCTCCAAACCGAATTCGATGAGGGCGCCAAGCTCTTCGCTGTTGTCCCCCTTGGAAACTGTAGGGACGATGACCGTGGGAATATCGAGCTCTTTAATGACCTCGATGCATTTCATCTTCATGTCGATCAGCTCGACGCCGCGCGTTTTCGGATAGACACCGGCGCGCAGGGTATCGAATTGGAGCGAGGCGTACATGCCGCCGGCTTTAAACCTTTCGGCGAACTCACGATTGTTTGCCAGCCGGCGCCCGTGGGTTGAAATAAGCAGGCGCTTGATCTTGCCGGCGTGCGGTCCGCGCAAGACGTAATCGCAAAACTCGAAGAACTGCGGATGCAGCGTCGGCTCGCCGCCGGAGAGGAGCATGATCGGCAACTCACCTTCCGCGGCCACCAGAAAATCCACTGCGCTCTTAAATTCATCCAGCGACATCGAATACCGTTGTTGATTGCGGACGATACAAACCGGGCAGGTCAAATCGCAGATGTCATTGATTTCGAGAATCGGCGAGCAGGTGTGTTGAAGGTGGTCCTCGCATAGGCCGCAGTCCATCGGGCAACCATGCTCAACCTTGGTGGCAAACCGGTAAGGCATCGTTCCGGGCTTGGTGTAAGAAAGCGATTTGACGTAGTACTCCGCGTCGCTCGAAATCTCGACTTCGAAGAATCCGTGCTGCGTGCATTTTTTTTGCATGAACACGCGGTCTTCGCGCAGCACGATGTGGGCGTCGATTACCTTCTTGCACATGGGACAAATCGATCGCGTGTAGGAAAAAAACGCGGCGTCGCGATCTTGTTTAGGGGCCGGGTTCTCGAAAAGAGAATTGAGTGGCAGCATAGCGAATGCTCCTTTTCTAGCTTCGCCATCATTTAGACGGGAAGCCGGTGAGAAAGTGGTCTGAAGTCTTAAAGCGAGGTAAAACAGAAACGTCGAACTAATGCTATCGGAGCCTTGATTCTATTTCATTCTTTGCAAGATTCAAACAAAAAGTGAGTGTGAGCGCTTTGGCGTGTACGGACGCGCTCTCACTGGGACCGGGGACGTCCCGCCCGCAATGAGCGCGAAGCGCGAACAATTCTCTTGTGTTTGGCACCGCCCGCTAACGCAGGCGGTTCTGACAGAACGACGAGCGGGACGTCCGTGGGGTCCCGGCAGATCACTTAAATCGCTAAGCGAGTGTGCCGCCGTCCAAAAAGATTACGGTTCCGTTAATGTAGGTATTGCGTTTCGATCCCAGCCAGGCAACCGCTTCGCCACATTCGCTGGGCGTACCAAAACGTGAAAGGGCGCAGGCATCGAGGTAACGTTTCTGATGATGTTCCGGAATTGTCGAGCGTAGTCCGCCATCAAAAATCCCCGCCGCGATCGCGTTAACCAGTATGCCGTATGGCCCAACTTCGTGTGCGAGGCTGCGGGTCATTCCTTCCAATGCGCCTTTGCTGGCGGCGTAATGAACCGGCCCGGCGATTGAACGCGATCCGGTAATTGAGCTGATGTTTACGATGCGGCCATGTTTTTGACGAATCATTCCGCGTAGCGCGGCGCGACACATGCGAAACGCGGCGAAGAGGTTTAGTTCCATCAACTCGGCAAAGTCGTCATCGTCCAGCAGGATGAATGGAACAGCTTCGCTGACAGCTGCGTTGTTGACGAGCGTGTCGACCGCGCCCCAGTTCTTTTCAACCTCTTCAACTACACGTGTGGCCGCATCGCGTTCGCGCAGGTCGGACTGAATGGCCATGCAGTCGTGCCCATGCTCGCGGACCTTCTCTTCCGTATGTTTTGCGCCTGCCTGATTTCCATTCCAGGTGAATGCGACTCTGGCGCCTTCGCGGGCTGCCACAACGCAGATGCCCTGGCCGATTCCGCTCGAACCACCGGTAACCAGCACGCGCGCACCTTCCAAGAGCCCTGCACCCCCTCCACCTGTTGACTCGCCTGCTTGAATCGCCGGAACGCGATCAGCTTCAGACATTCCAGATGATTTCACGGTTCTCTCCTGTTCCCTTTACGTCAATTCGGGCGACGCGAAGACCCAGCGATTCACACGAAGGAATAAGCGCCCAGGTATTCGCGTCTGCATCAGTCGCGCCTACCATGCAAAGCGCCGGACCGGTAAATCCCCAGCACTGCGCGATCAGTTGTGAAATAAAGCCGGGCGTAATCTCCAACACAGCGCTCGGCAGCAGGCGCTCGCCAAACCACGCGCTTGCCGGCGGCGTGAGCGGTTCATCCAGCCGAACTACGAGTAGATCAGGTGGGCGAGTGAGATTGGGACGTTGCGCAGTCGCGTCTGCCGCCACCTGTTTGAGAGTTGGGTGCATCAATGGACCGGGTCGTTTGGGCTGCTGCCAAACTTCTGCTGCGCTTGTTCTCGCCTGAGTGTTTTCCTGTTCGCGGCTGCGGCCTATCACCGCTGCTGCGAACGATCCATCAAGAGCACCCGAGGTCAGCAGGATGGTTTCATCTTTCCTGAGTTCGTCAGCATTGGATAAAAGTGGACGCCCGTCGCGTGTAGTTGTGGCAGGCATCACCAGCGACAGCGGGAAGCGTGCCTCTCGCTGGGCCATGACTGCGAGTGCCATCGAAAGGAGCCCGGAAGCGCCCAGCGTGTGTCCAAAATGTAGCAGCGGGGTAGAAACTGGGACGCTGTTGGCGATCATGGTCTGGAATGCTGCCAATTCGTGCTTGTCTCGAGTGCTGGATCCGGTTCCCTGCCCGAGAATAATTGCGGACCTGGTCGGCGACAATTTCCGCAGGACTCTTCGCGGTCCATCAACCTCATTGATGGTGTTGGTTAATTCCGGGCCCGCAAACTCAGGGTACATACCCGTCTGGCTTGTGGCCGTGATTCTGAGTGCGACCGCAGCTTCGCCGAGAATGAAGCCGCTGGAGTTCTGTTGCCAGGGCGTTCCGGGCGATTCTGAAAGCACTCGCAGGCTTTCAAAGTTGCTCTGATTGATGCGCGAAAGAATATCAACCGCTAAAACCACCGCTTCCTTTGCTCCGGCCTCCAACGCTTTTGTTGCTGCGTACAAAGCGTGAAGACCCGAGTTGCACGAAGAGCTGAACATGGGCAAACACTTGCCCGCCCAAGGCGTGCCTTCGAGCATCCGGGTGGTGTCGAATGACTTTCGCCAGTCCGCCTCATCGATGCCATCAGCAGCACCGTTACAGGAACCGATAAAGATCGGAGTTGCTGCGTCTGCGTTTGGAATTTCACTCCCAAAACAATCCACCAGGGCCAATCGTGCGAGACGCTGCCAACGTGGGATTCCTCTGAGGGTGCGGTCGACGCCAACAGCTGGACGACAGACGGGAGATGTCGCCCATCCGTTAACCGGCCAGGGCCACGTTGCGGGTTTACGCAAACTCGTGCTGTTGAATGATTGGGTGAGACTACCCTGGGCAGATGCAATGCCCGCTGCTGAGATCGAGAGGCGCATTGGGGTGTTCAACGAAACTGGAGCGAAAGAGTGATACCTAACGAGAGAAGCTATGCAATCTATGCCGGTTACGCGGCAGTGCCCCAACGGCCAAACTGGCGCAGCTTATGATAGCGTCGAGCCAGTCGTTCTTCCTGGCTGCAACTCACCGCTTCCCCCAATCGTTCAGTCAGAGCTGCATCAAGAAAGCGAGCGGCTTGATCGTAATCAGTATGAGCGCCACCCGGCGGTTCCTGGATGATCTGGTCAACCAGTTTCTCGGCGAAAAGATCCTGCGCGGTGAGCCTCAAGCCGGTAGCCGCTTGATCGGCGCGTTTTGCGTCTTTCCAGAGAATTGCAGCGCAACCTTCAGGGGAGATCACTGAGTAAATAGTGTTTTCCAACATCATTACCTGGTCGCCGACGCCAATTGCGAGGGCTCCTCCCGAGCCACCTTCACCGATTACGGTGACAATCACAGGAACTTTCAGACGCGTCATCTCGCGAAGATTGTAGGCGATAGCTTCGGCCTGGCCGCGCTCTTCCGCGTCAATGCCCGGATAGGCCCCAGGCGTGTCAATTAACGAAAATATTGGTCTGCCGAATTTCTCAGCGAGTTTCATCACCCGCAACGCCTTTCGATAGCCCTCCGGCTTCGGCATGCCGAAGTTTCGATATTTACGTTGCTTGGTGTCGCGCCCTTTCTGATGGCCGATGACAACGATGGGCAGTCCATGGAACCGTGCAGAGCCACAGATGATTGCGGGGTCGTCAGCGAATCTACGATCGCCATGGAGTTCGACAAATTCGTCGAACAGGCGCTCGACATAATCCAGCGTGTAGGGACGATCGGCATGACGTGCGAGCAGAACTCTGTCGAACGCAGATCTTGAATCGTGCCCGGCCGGCGCAGGCGCGGTGGCGACTGTTTCCGGGGTGCTCGGATTCTTTGCTGGCTTAACTTTCTTGGACACGTTTTTTTGGATGTTCGATTTTTAGTTCAGATCGCTTTACCTGCTCCAGCCACTCCTGCTGCTGACGCCTGTGGCATCTTTTCAATGCGCATTTCACACCCAAGTTCTTTTAAAGCACTCGTGAGTTTCTCACTTCGCTCGATGCGTAACGACGAATTTACCTTAACTCGTACTATCAAGTCAGGCTCCACCCTCGTCTCGATTGCCACATCGCAGTTGCCGGGGTTGGTATTCATCAGGTGCAGGACGCTGTCGAAAAACCCAGCCGGGTCTTCCGTTTTCGGGACCGTCAAAACAATCAGTTCTTTCGATTTCGCCATTTCGTCCAGACTTTGTACCTGATCGACAATAACAGATGGAGGATTGTCTTCGCTAAGCTCGAGCTTCCCAGACATCAGCACCGGAAGCTCATTGACCACCAGCAGAGAATACTTCCGGTAAGTTTCCGGCCACAGAACGCACTTTGTGCCGCCCGCTTCGTCCTCAAGCCGGAGGAGGGCAAACCGATCGCCTTTCTTGGTGGTCCGCGGCTGCAGGTCGCCGATGATGCCACCGAGACTAATGCGTACGCCGCTCGTAAGATTGGGTAGGTCGACCGATTTCGTGGCCTTCAGGATTTGAAGAAGATCCACGTATCCCCTCAGTGGGTGGTCGGTTACATAAAATCCGAGCGCCGCTTTCTCAGCCAGCAGGAGTTGGGACCGGGTCCAGGCCACGCCGGCTGCCACGGGTTGGTCATTGACTTCATCCTCAGTCGATCCAAACAGGCCGTTCTGACCAATCAGCCTTTCACGACGCGCCCTGTTAGCCATGGATAAGGCGCCGTCGATGGAACTCGAAAGAGCTCCCCGCCATTCACACAATTCGCGCGCGTCTGACTTCAGCGAATCAAAGGCGCCTGCCCCAACCAAACCCTCAAGCGTGCGTTTATTGAGAGTACCGTGGCCCAGCCGTTCCGCGAAGTCGAAAAAGGATTTGAACGGGCCGGCCTTGCGCGCCTCAATAATCGAGTTTACCGCCGAGTTTCCCAGTCCCTTGATAGCAGCAAGTCCGTAACGGATCGCGCCACTCAGCGGCGTGAAGCCCAAAAAGCTCTCGTTCACGTCGGGTGGCAGGAGATTGATACCCTGACTGCGAAGCTCTTTTGAATACTTGAAGACTTTTGCGGCATCCTGGGCCTCACTGGTTAGCACGGCCGCATAAAAATGCTCGGGATAATGTGCCTTGAGGTAGGCGGTCTGAAAAGCGACGTAGGCGTAGGCCACTGCGTGACTGCGAGGGAAGCCGTAGTCGGAGAACTTGTCCATCAGCGAAAATATCTTTTCCGCCTTTTCTTTCTTGATCCCACGTTCCACCGCTCCGTTAACAAATTTCTCCTGGTGCAGGGCCATCTCATCGCGCTTTTTCTTTCCCATCGCGCGACGCATGAGGTCGGCTTCGCTGAGCGTATAGCCCGCGAGTTTTTGCGCGAGCTGCATAATCTGCTCCTGATAGACGAGCACTCCAAAGGTATTGCTCAGAATCTCCTTCATCTCAGGCACGAGATAACGCACGGTCTTGAGTCCGCGATGGCGCTGGATAAACTCCTCGACCATTCCACCGTCGAGCGGGCCCGGCCTGTAAAGCGCGTTTAGAGCTGAAAGATCTTCGACGCCCTTGGGTTTAAGCTTGCGGCAGATCTCCTGCATCCCTGAAGACTCAAACTGAAAGACGGCATCCGTGCGGCCTTCCGCAAAAACCGCCATCGTCTTTTCGTCGTTAAGCGCTATATCCGCCCAGTTAATCTCCGCGCCAAGCATCTGCTTAATCGACTTTAAGCAATCATTTATTATGGTTAAGGTGCTAAGCGCTAAAAAGTCCATCTTAAGCATGCCCGTTTTTTCAAGGTCGGACATGGGGTATTGAGTGGTTACTTCTTCCTTACCGGAAACGGCAATCGGAATCAGTTCCTGGAGCGGTGTAGGCGAAATAACCACGCCGGCAGCGTGAACTGATGAATGCCGGGCGCAACCCTCCAGGCGCTGCGCTATCTCCATGAGGTCTCTGACGGCCGGATTGGTCTCAATCTCCTTCCTCAGTTCAGGTACCTGCTCGAGTGCCTGGGTGAGGCTTACGTTTCTTCCCCGAACTGGAGGAGGTATCATTTTTGCGATGCGATCGACTTCGGAATAGGGCATCTCAAGTGCCCGCCCAACGTCCTTAATCGCCGCCCGCGAGGCGAGGGTGCCGAAGGTGATGATTTGGCAGACTGAGTCGCGGCCATAGAGCTCGGCCACGTGGTTGATTACGTCGGCTCGTCCTCGCACGCAGAAATCGATATCAATATCCGGCATCGAAACTCTACCGGGGTTAAGGAATCGCTCGAAGATGAGGTCATACTGTAAAGGATCTACATCAGTTATCTGGAGACAGTAAGCCACCAGAGAGCCGGCCGAAGAACCTCGACCAGGACCGACGGGGATGGAATGATCCTTGGCATAGCGGACAAAGTCCCAGACGATTAAGAAGTAGCCGGCAAAACCCATCTGCTTAATCATCGCGATCTCATTTGAGAGACGGGTCTGATAATCGGCCATCTCGTGCCTGAGCTCGCCGCGTCCCTGCTGGCGGTCCCAAACGCTTTGCCGGCGCTGTTCGAAACCCTGCCTTACGACCTTCTCAAAATAGTCGTCCGCGGAGGAGTCTTCGCCGGCCGGTATTGGATAGTTGGGAAGATGGTTGACGTCTTTCGGAAGCTGAAGATCACATCTTTCGGCAATCTCGACCGTACGGGTGAGCACCTCGGGCAGTTCGTCACCAAAGATTCGCCACATCTCCTGGGGCGACCGGACATAAAAATTGGGGCTCGCGTAGCGGAGCCGGTTAGTTTCGTTGACTGTCTTGCCTGAACCAATGCACAGAAGAACGTCGTGGGCACGAGAATCCTCCGGCATTAGGTAGTGGGCATCGTTGGTGGCGACCAGGGGCACGCCGGTTTTTCTTGAGAGTTCGACTAACGGTTTTCGTATCCGTTGCTGAGCTTCCAGACCGTGCTCCTGAATCTCGAGGAAGTAGTTTCCCTTCCCCATCACTTCTTCAAACTCAAGCGCGGCTTTGGCCGCTCCATCGAAGTCGTCGCGAGCCAGAGCGGCAGACGGCACACCCGACAAACACGAGGAGAGCGCAATCAACCCCTTGGAGTGTTGCGCGAGTAGCTCCATGTCTATTCGCGGTTTGTAATAGAAACCTTCAAGGTAGGCCTTTGAAGTGAGTCGGGCGAGGTTATGGTAGCCTTCGAGATCTTTCGCCAGAAGAATCAGATGAAAATTTGCTTTCTCCCCCGGCGCAGCGGCCGCCCTTTCTCGTCTACTGCCCTTCGTAATATAAGTTTCACAACCAATGATGGGCTTAATGCCCTTCCCCTTCATCGTGTTGTAAAACGTGATCGCGCCAAACATATTGCCGTGATCGGTCATCGCACACGCAGTCATCCCGAGTTCTTCGGTACGTTTCGCGAGTGGTTTGATTTGTATTGCGCCGTCGAGGAGGCTGTAATCGGTATGGAGATGAAGGTGTACGAACTGTTGATCCGGCATAGGATTCCGAAATGAAATATGCGTCTGGAGCTTCCAGCGCAGTTAGAAATAAAAGGGTATGAATGAACTGACGTTTGCCACTATACCACGTGCGAACGACCGAAGCGCGACACTCGAAACACTGAGACCTTCGAGCAAGTTTATTCCCACTCGATCGTGCTTGGGGGCTTCGAGCTTATGTCGTAAACAACTCGATTAATGCCTCGGATTTCGGAGATTATTCGCGATGAAGCACGCGCCAGTAGATCGTGAGGAAGTCTTGCCCAGTCAGCCGTCATTCCGTCTACACTCGTTACCGCACGAATTGCCACCACTTTCTCATAGGTTCGCTCGTCTCCCATAACTCCGACAGTTGAAATCGGCAGCAAGACGGGAAATGCCTGCCACACCGAATTGTATAGTTCCGCGAGGCGCAACTCTTCATCGAAAATTCGGTCAGCCGCCTGAAGCAGGCGAATGCGCTCTTCGGTTACTTCGCCGATTATTCTCACGGCCAGCCCCGGTCCGGGGAAAGGGTGGCGGCTTAGAATCTCTTCGGGAACTCCCAATTCCCTGCCAATCAGCCGCACTTCGTCTTTGAACAACTCCCTGAGTGGCTCGATCAGCTTCAACTGCATCTTCTCCGGCAGTCCACCAACGTTGTGATGGCTCTTGATCACTGCCGAGGGTCCAAGCACTGAGACCGATTCAATCACATCCGGGTATAACGTTCCCTGCATCAGGAAAGCCACATCGCCGAGGCGATTCGCTTCCTGCTCGAAAACATCTATGAACGTCTTACCGATGATTTTTCGCTTTTGCTCAGGATCGATAATTCCCTTCAATCCCCTAAGAAACCTCTCGCCCGCGCGCACGCCCACAATATTCAGCTTCATTCGTTGCTGCAAAAGAGTGAGCGTAGAGTCGAACTCGTTCTCTCGCAACACGCCGTTGTCGACGAAGATGCACGTTTGTCGCTCACCGATGGCACGATGTACGAGCGCGGCGGCTACAGTGGAGTCCACACCGCCCGACAGCCCGGAGACCACTCGTCCCTCGTCGCCAACGGTTTCGCGAATCTTTTCGATCTGCTCTTCAATGACTGCCGCCGGAGACCAGTCTCCCCGACACTCACAAATTGCAAAAAGGAAATTTCGCAAGACTTGCGCACCTAGCGGTGTATGAGCAACTTCGGGATGAAACTGGACGCCGAAGATTCTGCGTTCGGTATCTTCGATCGCGTTGAGCGCATCGTCAGTCAACGCGGTCAAGCGGAAGCCGGGAGGTACCGACATGACCTGATCGCCATGACTCATCCACACATCCATCTCGGTGGGCAGGCCCTTGAAAAGTAAACTGGACTGGTCCACCACCTTGAGGCGTGCATATCCAAATTCCCGATTAGGAGACGACTTAACTTCGCCCCCCATGTCGAACGCAAGTATCTGCAGCCCATAACATATGCCAAGCACCGGAGCGTCAATTCGTGCGGTTAGGTCCGACGGGGGCCGCGGAGCGCCGTCCTGATACACGGATGAAGGACTGCCCGAAAGAATAATGCCCTTTGGCTCCCGCGCGGCGATTCGTTCGATTGGTGTGTTGAACGGAAGAATTTCGCAATACACGCCAGCTTCGCGAACCCGGCGCGCGATGAGCTGTGTGTATTGCGATCCAAAGTCAAGTACTATGATGGTTTCGTGTTGTGTGTCACTGGACAAAAAAAGCACCTCTGGGGACGCTTTGTGC
>Ga0190272_10000658_pt1 | contig 17452 bp, 12 predicted proteins | sample Popmic504T_FD_133746 | JGI IMG/M metagenome (GOLD analysis project Ga0190272, IMG submission 133746) | Populus adjacent soil microbial communities from riparian zone of Shoshone River, Wyoming, USA - 504 T | ecosystem: Environmental > Terrestrial > Soil > Riparian zone | place: USA: Wyoming... | reverse complement strand
GCCCAGACTCCAGCTGGGTGCTGCTCCCACGCTCACCCGGCGACAGACACTGCTGGCATTCCTCGCCGGTGCCGCCGCAGTCGCCTTGCCCACTGGCTGCACCTCGACACCCTCTCCGCCGCCCGTCGATAGCAACCGCGTGCTCCTTGAGTCCGCGTACGCCGCCGAATCTGTGCTGCTCGCCGTGTTGGCTGCCGACGATGCACAGCTCTCCCGCAGCACGCTGCGTGCCGAACTCGAGCAGGTCATCCGCGAACACCTCGATCGGCTGTCCGACGTACTAGGGCGATCTGCTCCCTCCGGCGAATTACCCAGCGCAGACGCATCACCCGATTTTGCGGCCGCGGCAAGAGAAGCGGCACATTCGCACCTAGACGGTGTTGACGGCGCAAGTCCGCAGACGTCACAACTGCTGAGTTCGCTCGCCGCCAGTGATCTGGTGATGGCACGGGCCTTCCAAGACTCGCGATCCGACTCTGACTCTGACTCTGAGCCATCATCGTGAACGCGGTTGATGCGTGGCGAGCGGTGCTGGAGCGGGAGTACGCAGCGCTCTATGGCTACGGCATCGTCGGCGGGCAGATCAACGCCGAGCAGAGCGACGAGCAGGTCAGCGTGCGTGCTGCCCTGAGAGCGCACGCACTCATGCGAGATCGCGCCATCGCGGCCCTTGAGTCCAGCGGCACTACCCCAGAGCCAGGGGCACCGGCGTACAGCGCACCGGGCTCATCAACTGGATCTGCGCAAAGGACGCCACGAGAACTTGCCGCGGCCATCGAGGTCGACTGCGCCTTTGCCTACCTGCAACTCATCGGTAGCGACACAGTTACTGGTGGCGCTGACGCTGATGAAGATGCTGACGCACATACACGCACCAAAGAAGTCGCTGCTCGGTGGCTCCAGGAGGCCGCCCATCGTCAATGGCAATGGAGTGGCGCGATCATCGCCTGGCCAGGCTTCAGCTAACGATTATCTCTTCGTGGATGGTGGCCGCAGCCTCCCCCACAGGCACCTCACGCTTGGCGCCGGTTCGTCGGTCCCGAACTTCGATCGCGCCTTCGGCCAGGTTCTTGCCGACCACCACGATCGTGGGAACGCCGACCAGTTCGGCGTCTTTGAACTTCACTCCGGGCGAGACCTTGGGACGGTCGTCGTAAATCACGCGGACGCCCATGGACTCCAACTCAAGACTCAAAGCTTCCGCGAACGCAAAAATGGCCGGCTCCTTGCCGGTAGCAACAATGTGCACATCGGCTGGCGAGATCTCGCGGGGCCAGCACAAGCCGAATTCATCGTGGTTCAGTTCAGCGATGGTTGCGACGGCACGCGAGACGCCGATGCCGTAGGAGCCCATCGTGACGGTGACGAGCTTGCCGTTCTCGTCAAGGACACGTAGGTCGAGGGCCTCGGAAAACCGGCGGCCCAGTTGAAAGATGTGGCCCATCTCGATGCCCCGAGCGGTAAGCAACCGGCCGCCATCAATAGGACAGTCGTCTCCCTCGCGCACATTCGCTGCCTCTATGGTGCCATCGGCCACAAAGTCGCGACCGACTGTGAGGTCGATGACGTGCCGACCGTCTTCGTCGGCACCAGTGACCCAACGCGTGCCCAATGACACCCGCGGATCGGTGAGATACCGAATTCCCGAGGCATTCTGCTCACCCAACGCCATCGGTCCGATGTAGCCCTTGCGAAGCGCTGAATTCACAGCGAAATCAGCCTCAGTGAAGGCCTCGAGTTCGGCCGGTTCGACCTGCGCCTGCAACCGCTTTTCGTCGACCTCCCGATCTCCCGGGACACCGATCGCCAAAGGTTCACGCCGCCCGTCGGGATGTTTGAGTACCACGAGCACGTTCTTCAGCGTGTCCGCCGCTTCCCACGCACGGTCATCACGCGGGAAGGCGTGGTTGAGGTGAGCCACGAGGGTGTCGATCGTTGGTGTATCTGGGGTTACCTCAACGTGCGCAGCCGGTGCATCGTCTAAGGGAATTGATACTGGGGTGGGCACACGCACCGCCTCGACGTTTGCCGCATAGTCGCACGACGAACAGCGAACGTATGTGTCCTCACCAACTTCTGCGGTGGCAAGAAACTCCTCGCTGGCCGAGCCGCCCATGGCACCCGACATGGCCGCGACAATCACGTAGTCGAAGCCCAGGCGATCGAAGATTCGTATGTATGCCTGACGATGCGCCTGATAGGAGCGGGCAAATCCCTCGTCGCTGACATCGAAGGAGTACGAGTCCTTCATCACGAACTCACGACCCCGCAGAATTCCGGCGCGCGGGCGCGCTTCGTCGCGGTACTTGGTTTGGATCTGGTAAAGCGAAACAGGCAGGTCTTTGTACGACGAGTACAGGTCTTTCACCAACAGGGTGAACATCTCTTCGTGTGTTGGCCCAAGGAGGTAGTCCGCGCCCTTGCGGTCTTTCAGCCGGAAGATGTTGTCGCCGTAGTCGGCCCATCGGTTGCTTGCTTCGTACGGCCCCCGCGGCAACAGCGCCGGGAAGTGAACTTCTTGCGCACCAATGAGGTTCATCTCTTCACGAATGATTCGCTCGACGTTGCGAAGCACCTCGTACCCAAGTGGTAACCAGCTGTAGATACCCGGCGCAGCTCGACGGATGTAACCCGCGCGGACCAGCAGTTTGTGGCTGGGGACCTCTGCGTCTGCCGGGTCCTCGCGCAACGTGCGAAGGAACAACGACGACATGCGTAGTAACACTGGGTCTCTCTCCCTATTACGAACCATTGCGAAAACTATGGCGAACTAGTGGAACGGGTCGACGTCCAGCACAGTGCGGACTGCAGGGCGGACTAAGGCAAACCCGTCAGAAGAGCACCGTGCTGAACTGCCCGACCTGATTAAACCCCACTCGCTCATAGGCCCGACGAGCCGCGACGTTGAACGCATTGACGTACAAGCTGACAACGGGCGCGATCGTCGCCTGAGCGGTTGCCACGACCGCCGCCATTGCTGGTGCGGAAATCCCCTGCCCACGCAAACGGGACGGGACCCACACGCCCTGGACCTGGCAGGCCTCCTGGGAGGCAGCACCTACCTCTGCCTTAAACACCAGCTCATCGTCGTCGAACCGAGCAAAAGCACGCCCAGACATCACCAGTTCGCGCACCCGTGCTCGGTATAGGGCGCCGCCGTCGGCGCCCACCGGTGAAACTCCGACCTCTTCAGTGAACATCTCGATGCACGCGGGCAGGATGCGCTCGAGTTCGTGAGGCTCCACTCGACGCACGCGCGGGTCGGGGGTAAGTAACGGCGCCTGCGTGATGGCCATCAATGGCTGGTCGGCCCGGTACTCGCGGGGTGGCCCCCATGCCGGCTCGAGGTGTCCCCACAGCTCAGCGATCTGGGGTGCGGGTCCAACGATGGATGAGCATCGCCGCCCCTGGCGCTTAGCGCGTTCCGCGAACGCACGGAGCGCTCGCGGATCGCTGGTAGCCGGCACGAGGTTGGCCCCGGAATAGCACAGCCCGTGCAACTGGCCACCGTCGAGGAATCCCCATAGTTCGCCACTGAGCCGCCATCCGTGCTCTCGCGCTACTTTCAGTCGCGAGCCAATGAAAACGTTGGTCACTGGATCGTCGCGAAGAAACGTTTCCGCCGCCTCGAGGGAGTCCTGGCCAAGCACGCGAAGGGTCGCCGTCGCCAGCCCCGGGGCGGGCATGCTCACCCGACGACTACTTCCGCTGCGGCTTCTCCGGTGTCCGGGTCGACACCCATCTGCTCGGCAAGTTTCAGCGCCTCTTCGATGAGTGTCTGCACAATGTCCGACTCCGGAACCGTTTTGATGACTTCGCCCCTGACGAAAATTTGCCCCTTACCGTTCCCGGATGCGACGCCCAGGTCGGCCTCCCGCGCCTCCCCTGGGCCATTGACCACGCATCCCATCACGGCGACTCGGAGCGGCACCGACAAACCTTCGAGCCCGGCAGTCACTTCTTCAGCAAGCGTGTAGACGTCGACTTGGGCGCGCCCACAGCTTGGGCACGACACGATTTCAAGACCCCGCTCTCGCAACCCGAGAGATTCCAAAATGGCATGGCCCACCTTGACTTCTTCCACCGGAGGCGCCGAGAGGGAGACGCGAATCGTGTCACCGATTCCTTCAGCGAGGAGAGCGCCAAACGCAACGGACGACTTGATGGTCCCCTGGAAGGTCGGGCCAGCTTCTGTGACGCCCAAGTGCAACGGGTAGTCGCATTGCTCAGCGAGCAGCCGATAGGCCTGCACCATCACTACTGGATCGTGATGCTTCACCGAAATCTTGATGTCACGAAAGTCGTGCTCCTCAAACAGTGAGCACTCCCACAACGCCGATTCCACCAGGGCTTCGGGTGTCGCCTTGCCATACTTTCGCAGGAGGCGTGGGTCGAGTGACCCAGCGTTGACACCGATCCGAATGGGAACGGCAGCGGCCGCAGCTGCGCGTGCGATCTCACCCACTTTGTCATCGAACTGCTTGATGTTTCCTGGGTTAACCCGAACACCCGCACAGCCGGCGTCTATGGCAGCGAAGACGTACTTCGGTTGAAAGTGAATGTCTGCGATGACTGGAATCTGCGACTTCTTCGCGATGGCGGCCAGGGCATCCGCGTCGTCTTGACTCGGGCACGCGACACGCACGATCTGGCAGCCCGTTGTGGTGAGTTCGGCAATCTGTTGCAGGGTGGCGTTGACGTCGGCGGTCACTGTGGTTGTCATCGACTGCACGCTGACAGGCGCGTCACCACCGACGGCGACCGGATGAGTGGGGTGACTCAAAACAATCTGTCGACTCGGTCGACGTTCGGCAAGGGCAGCCGGGGGGGTGGTAGGTATCCCCAGTTCGATGGCGGTCACGCCCTAGCCCCCTAAGCGGATGGGGTTCACGATGTCGGCATAGATGAGTAAACCGGAGAAGGCGATCAAAAGCACCGCCACGGTATAGGCAACCGGCAGCAACCGGGCAACATCAACCGGGCCTGGATCCGGCAAGCCGCGCCGCTTGGCGATTTGTCGCCTGCCGCCCTCGTACAAGGCGCCCGCAACGTGGCCACCATCGAGCGGCAGCAGCGGAATGAGGTTGAACAAGAACAGCGCCATGTTGAGTGAGGCCAAGAGCAAGAGCATGCTGCCGCTCTTCCAGCCGATCGGTGCGGGCTGTTCGGCGACCTCTGCGCTGAAGATGCCGACCCCGACGACGCTCACCGGCCCAGTGACGTCGCGTTCTTCGCCCGAGAATGCCGCCTGCCACACCCCGGCCATTTTGCTCGGGATCGACACCACGGCTTTGGCCGACAGCGCGACGAAGTCCCAGATGCGTCCAGGGACGGCGGTCACCGGCTGCCGGACCTGTTCGATCGTCGACGACACTCCCAGGTAGCCAGCCTCGATGGTGGCATCGGCGTTGTCAGGGTCTTCTCGCTCGGCCACCGCAACGTCGACCTCTACGTCCCGCACCTGCCCGTCGCGATCTACGGCCAGGGTGAGCGACTCTCCGCCCTCCGCCTGCACCCATTGCACGAGTTCTTCCCACGACTGTGGCTGTTGCCCGTTGACGGCCACAATGACGTCGCCCGGCTGCAGCCCTGCGATCGCCGCTGGACTTTCAGGATCCGACGGAGCACAGCTGTCACTGCCCGCTTGAGGAACGCACTCGGCTACCGACTCGACCTTGGTGGTGGGCTCGGCAACTCCCACCACTGCGAGCGCGAGCGTGAACAGCACAATCGCCAGAAACAGGTTCATGCAAGGGCCACCGAGCATGATGACCAGCTTCTTGGGCACCGACAACGCGTAGAACGCGCGGTGTTCCTCACCGTCAGAGATCTCAGTCATCGACGACTGGCGAGCATCCTCAATCATCGATTGAAACGGCCCGGTGCTTGTCGCGCTAAACACCAACTCACCGTCGGGTGCCCGGCGCGCCGGAAACATTCCCACCATGCGGATGTAGCCGCCCAGGGGGATGGCCTTGACGCCGTACTCAGTCTCACCCCGGACCTTGGACCACACGGTGGGACCGAACCCGACCATGTACTGAGTGACGCGCACGCCGAAGCGCTTGGCTGGCACGAGGTGTCCCACCTCATGGAGGGCGATGGACGCCATAATCCCGAAAAAGAAGATCAGCACTCCAATCAGCGCTGGCCAACTCACCGGTGGTCCTCCAAACGTTGGACGGCGCGGGTACGCGCCCATGTTTCTGCACTCAGAACATCGTCAATCGTAACCGGCCGCTGGAGGTCTCCCGACTGCTGAAGGTATTCGCGGACTACCCAATCGACGATCGAAATGATCTCTGAGAAAGCCGCCTCCCCGGCAAGGAACGCCGCCACGCCCTCCTCGTTGGCTGCGTTGAGCACGGCGGGAGCGCAGCGCCCAGCCGCTGCCGCCCGGCGAGCCAGTTGAATGGCCTCAAAGACCCCTTCGTCGAGCGGCTGGAAGTCCCATTGAGCGGGGCCAGACCAGTCACAGGGGTCAGCTGCACCAGGCACTCGATCGGGCCAAGCAAGTCCAAGGGCGATCGGCATGCGCATGTCCGGTGGGCTGGCCTGCAGCATCGTTGAGCCGTCGACGAACTGGACCATGGAATGAACGACGGACTGTGGGTGCACGACCACGTCGATGCGTTCCAGCGGGATGTCAAAGAGTAGGTGTGCCTCGATGACTTCTAAAGCCTTGTTCATCATGGTGGCTGAGTTAATGGTGACCACCGGTCCCATATCCCAAGTTGGATGCGCCAACGCATCCTTGACCGTCACGTTGTCGAGTTCGTGCCGCTTCTTGCCGCGAAACGGCCCGCCGCTAGCGGTGAGAATCAGGCGCTCGACCTCGGCGGCCCGACCACCTCGCAGACACTGAGCAAGCGCCGAGTGTTCAGAGTCAACGGGAACGATCTGTCCTGGAGCTGCTCGGGCGCGGACGAGAGCGCCACCGACGATGAGCGATTCCTTGTTGGCCAACGCCAGTGTTGTGCCCGCGTCCAGAGCGGCGAGTGTCGGCGCCAACCCGATGGACCCAGTAATGCCATTCAGCACGACCTCTGCAGGTCTGCCTGCGAGTGCGGTCACCGCATCTGGGCCCACCCCGACGTCTGCCGGGTGCCCTAAAGCGCTGAGGGCACTTTTCAGAGCACCTTCGCTGTCGGGGTTAGCAATCGCGAGCGCGGTAACGTCGAATTCGGCTGCTTGCTGGGCCATGAGCGCTGGGTCTGCTCCCCCGGCCGCCAGCCCAACAATCTGGAACCGATCGCGGTTTGCCCGGACGATGTCGAGGGCTTGGGTACCGACTGACCCAGTAGAGCCCAGCACCACGACCTCTCGCATGCGCCCATTGTCTCCTAGAAGTGTTCTAGAAGGTGAGGCCGGACAGCACGAGCACGCGGTCGTCGGTGAAATCATTCATGGTGTAGCGAACGCCCTCGCGGCCAACACCTGACTCTTTGACCCCGCCGTACGGCATCTGATCGGCACGAAAGCTTGGCACGTCCCCCACGATGACCCCACCCACGTCGAGTTTGGCGTGCATGCGGAATGCCACATGCAGGTCTTTGGTGAAGACACCAACCTGCAGGCCAAAGCGCGAGTCGTTGACACGCTCGATCGCCTCTTCGACACCGTCAAAGGGGGCAACGCACATCACGGGGCCAAACACTTCCTCAGCCCACACCTTGGCGTCATACGGAACGTCAGTGAGCACAGCGGGAGCGACTCGGGCGCCGTCCCGTCCACCCCCGGTCAGCAACTTTGCCCCGCCCTTAACCGCTTCGTCGATCCACGACGTGACTCGCAGCGCAGCTTGCACGTCAACAAGCGGGCCAACGTCGGTTACGTCGTCGTTTGCATCGCCGTTTACATCGCCATTCAGCGATTCAGTGGCAGCAACGATGCGGGCAACCATGTCGTCGTAGATAACGCGATCCACCAATACCCGTTGCACCGAAATACACGACTGACCTGCCTGATAGTTAGCGAAAACAGCGATTCGGTTCGCGGCGTAATCGAGGTCGGCGGGCGATGAGTAGTCGGCCATCACCACCGCAGCGGCGTTCCCACCCAACTCAAGCACCACGTGCTTGGTGGGTACAGCAGCCGCGATGGAGTAACCCACTGGCGCGGAGCCGGTAAACGACACAACGGGTAATCGTGGGTCGCTCACCAGGGCTGGCATGGACTCGTTGGGGACAGGTAGCACCGACCACATCGCACCGGGTAACTGAGTTTCGGCGAGGAGCTCACCAAGTATCAACGCACTCAATGGGGTAGCTGGCGCCGGTTTCACCAGCACAGGTGCGCCCACGGCGAGAGCTGGAGCCAGCTTGTGGGCTACCAAGTTCAGCGGAAAGTTGAAGGGGGCGATAGCCAACACCGGGCCCTTGGGAAATCGACGCACCAGCGCCATCCGACCTTCACCGGCGCTGTCAGTGTCCAGTCGCTGGACCTCGCCATTCCATCGACGGGTTTCCTCCGCGGCCCATCGGAAGACTGAGCTGGCTCGCTGCACCTCAATGCGGGCCCACTTGATGGGTTTTCCGTTCTCCGCGGTAATAACCCTCGCGATCTCTTCTTGCCGGTCCAGCAGACGAGCCGACACGTGCAACAACGCGTCCGCGCGAATTCCGAGTGGGATTTCCGGGGCCTCGGCGTGGTAGTCGGCATGGGCGGCCACGGCTCGCTCAACATCTGCCGCCGAGGGCAGCGCGACCACCGCCACTGGCGTTCCGCTTGGCGCTTCCACCAGCAGGTGCTGGTCGGAGGTGCTCCGCGCACCCGCCACCCAGTAGTCGTATCTGCTCAAGTCGTTGCTCAGCGTCGGGGTCATATCAGCCACGGTAAGCACGGCATTGATAGCCGCGGCTATCCAAAGTGGCGCAACGAAGGAACCGACTAGGCCAGCCTGTCCTCCTGCTGGTTGCTCAGTGGGCATCCCGGTCACGCACGGCCAAGGCCACCCACAATTCCGCTCGTAGATCGGGGTCATCCAAGGGCCTGTCCAACAGTTCCTCCACCCGCTTCATCCGGTACCGGAGCGTGTGGCGGTGAATGCCTAGAGACGACGCGGCGGCATCCCACTGGCCGTGGTGCGCCAGCCAGGCTCTCACCGAGGCCACCAGATCTCCGCGATCGCGCGCCTCCAACGGCCCGAGCAGACCATCGGCGAATCCTCGTCCGGCCTCGGCATCGAGCAGCCCGACGATTCCGTGCCGGGCAAGGTCACCAAACTGACGGACCCCGCCGGGTCCGGCGGCGGCCAGCGCCCGCCGAGCCTGCCGGACTGCGTCGCCCAGCGCGGAGGCTGGCACTGTGTCGCTGATTCCCCACGCAAGGCTTTTGTGCTCGCCCACAATGGGGTGGACGTCGACGCCTGCGTCGACTTCCCCGGAAGTGACCACCACCAAGCGCTCGTCATAAAGGACAGCGCCCCGCCAAGGCGGACCGCTCGCTTGCTCTTCCACTGCCTCTAGCACCTCAAGGAGTGCTGCAGACGGTCCATCAGCCATCAACACATGAATGGGACCGGTAAACAGCTCACCCCACCCCACCCCGGCAACAGGAAGCTGAGCGACCGCTATCCCGTCGACAAGGAGGGCGAACACCGCGGTGCGCAATTCGCGGCGGGCGGTGTCGGTGCCGACTGAACGTTCCAGAGCTAGCGATACCAGTGCGGCGCCGACGTTGACCAAAGCGAGATCAGCCGCGTCAAACTGCGCCTCGCGCATGACAGCTAAGAATCCGCGCACGCGGCCTGCCGGCGCGAGAGGCTGCATCACGACGTGATGCCTGCCTTCGTCGTCGAGGGTGAATGCCGCCGCGCTTCGCGGTCCGCGTTCACGCAGCCGCTCGACCTCGGGAGTTAATTGCGAGAGCAGACCAACCGCGGATCGGGGGGCAGCATGAACCAAAGACCCCCCCGAGTCGAGCAACAACGCTCGTCCGCTGAGGGCAGCGGCGAGTTTAGCCACCACAGCCGCGGCACCGTCGGGAGCCAGCGCAGCTCGCGTAAGGTCGCGCTGATCCTCGACCGTTCGGGTGACCGCTTCATACTCCGCGGCAGCCAGATACTCCGACACGGTTTTCGAGATGGCGATAAACGGAGTGGGTTCGGGCACCTCGACCAATGGCAGGCCCAGCCGATCAGCCACCTCTACCCAGGCAGTCGGAATGCTGGGGTGAGTGAGCCCCACGCCCACGCCGAGGCCCGCAACACCGCTGCCGGCCAGCCGTTCGATGTAGTCGGCCGCGCTGTGGGGTTCCAGGCGCAGCCCGGTCGTGAGCACAAGTTCGCTGCCATCGAGGTAGGGGGTGGGGTCTTCCAGTTCGCTGACCGCCACCCATCGCACCTCCCGATCCAGACCAGCCTGGCCGGCCCGCAGGCGCAGGCCCAGCGTGGGCCGGTCCAAAAGCGTCCGGATGGTCGGGATCATCACCACTCCTCTCACCAGCACCACGTGCGCCTGCCTGGCGACCGCGGGCCAGGACGATCTGGACAAGGGTATCGCCCAAGTTGTCCATCCGGTCAGGGCGACGCTCGCGTCAATCGGGACGTACAGTTTCCGCACACGCGCGGTCCGCACGATGACTTTCCCCCTGACCGCGGCTCCCGGCGAAAGAGAGAACGTCATGGCTGGATCTACCGGACCCATTGGTGGCCCCACACTCCCGCAGGAGCGGCGCGTCGTCACGGCTATCCCCGGCCCGAAATCGCAGGAGCTGCTCGCCCGCAAACAAGCGGCGGTATCCGACGGGATCGGCACTATTCTGCCCGTCTTCATCACCGCGGCGGGCGGCGGGATTTTGCAAGACGTCGACGGCAACTCCCTGATCGACCTAGGCGCTGGCATCGCGGTGACAAACGTGGGCAATGCCGCACCGCACGTGGTTGAAGGCATCACCAAGCAAGCGGCCCAGTTCACTCACACCTGTTTCATGGTGACCCCGTATGAGGGTTACGTAGCCGTCGCCGAAGAGCTCAACCGACTCACCCCAGGAGACCACGCGAAGAAGACCGCGTTGTTCAACTCAGGGGCGGAGGCGGTTGAGAACGCCGTCAAGATTGCCCGGTACGCAACCAAGCGACAGGCAGTCGTGGTCTTCGAACACGGCTACCACGGACGCACCAACCTGACGATGGCGCTCACGGCCAAATCCATGCCCTACAAGTATGGGTTCGGACCATTTGCCGGAGAGATCTATCGAATGCCGCTGGCGTATCCATTCCGATGGCCCGGTGGCGCTGAGAATGCCGGGCGGGAAGCCCTCGAGCAAACGATTGGGAAAATCGAAAAGGAAATCGGCGCCGACCAAGTGGCCGCAATCTTGATCGAGCCAATCGCCGGTGAGGGCGGATTCATCGTTCCCGGCGAAGGGTTCTTGTCGGGATTGGCTTCGTTCGCCAAGGACAACGGAATCGTCTTCATCGCCGACGAAGTCCAGACCGGATTCGGTCGCACGGGCAAGATGTTCGCCAGCGAGTACGACGCAGTAGTGCCCGACATCATCGCCACTGCCAAAGGCATCGCAGGCGGCATGCCACTCGCCGCAGTCACCGGGCGAGCAGAAATCATGGACGCAGTGCACGGAGGCGGTCTTGGGGGTACGTACGGGGGTAACCCGGTCGCCTGCGCTGCGGCGCTCGGTGCGATTCGCACCATCGAAGAGCAAGACCTGGTCGGCAAGGCCCAACACATCAACGAACTGATGGTTCCGCGACTGCTCGAGATGCAGGCCAAGTACCCCGTGATCGGTGATGTACGCGGCCGCGGCGCGATGTTGGCCGTCGAACTGGTCAAGCCGGGAACGTTGGAGCCAGCTACCGAGGCTATTGCTGCCGTTACCTCGTTCTGTCACCGCGAGGGTGTGCTGGTGCTGACCGCCGGCACCTACGGAAATGTGTTGCGCTTCCTGCCCCCGCTCACCATGCCTGATGCCCTGCTGGACGAGGCTTTGGGCGTGCTCGACAAGGCGTTCGCGTCACTGCCGTAACCCGAATGGGCTAACGGGCGCCGATAGCACTCACGTTAGGTGGCCTCGGACATCTGGGTGGCGGGCTTCACTCACGCTCAGCATCTGCCGAAACCTGTCTAGGGGAAGGTGGGGCGAGGTGAAACGCTGTCTTCGATGCCGCAACAGACCATGCACCAGACCATGACGACCGCGGAGTCCGCAACGGCGGCCGCAGGCGCGCCCGTCGATGACGACGAGGCGCGGTCTCTGGTTGTCACGGCCCTGCACGCCGGCGCACCGACCATCGTGGTCCAGCCGATCCTTGGGCTTGGCGTTGGCCGCGCCATTGCCTATGAGGCCCTGTCCCGGTTCACCCACGGGGGCCCATCGCTATCGCCCGACCAATGGTTCGCCATGGCACACAGGGTGGGCCTTGGGGCGATGTTTGAAGCTCGCGCCATCGATCTCGCCATCAAGTCGGGTGCGAGTCGCCCACCTGGCACGCTGTTGTCTATCAACGTCAGCCCGTCGGTATTGGCCTCCCAAGAACTTCATCAGGTTCTGCCTCTGGACCTAGGCAACCTGCAGTTCGAAATTACCGAGAAAGAAGTGGTCGACGACCCCGAGAACTTAATGACAATCTTGCGCGCACTCCGCGAACGTGGCGCCCGGATTGCGGTCGACGACGTGGGCGAGGGATACGCAGGACTCCAGCGCGTCATGGCGCTCTCCCCCGACCTGTTGAAACTCGATCGTTCGCTGGTATCCGGCGTCGAGGCTGAACCGGGTAAGGCCGCGATGGTTGAGGCAGTGGTCCGCTACGCGGGCAAGGTCGGCGCGGCCGTGTGCGCCGAGGGCGTTGAGAGTTTGGACGATCTCTACACCCTTGCTGACCTCGATGTCGCTGAGGCCCAGGGTTGGGTCATCGGCATGCCGTCACCAACATTCGAAGAAGTCAGCGACGCATCACGACTTACCTGTGAGAGTTCCTTTGCGCGCGCACTTGCCGTTGGGGGCAGGAGCGCAGCACCGGACACAGCGCTCAGCCTGGAGCATCTGCTTGGACGACTGGTCGATACCAAGGACCTCGACGCCTTGGCTGGCCTCATGACATCGGTGGCTCGCACGTTGAACTGCGATCGCGTCGAACTTTCTTACGTGGACGAGTCAGGTCAGTATCTCGAAGCTGTAGTCCCCGGAACCTGGCAGCCTGAGGGCATCCGCTACCTCATTGACGACTACGTCGCTAGCCGCGACGCCCTGTCCCAACAACAAATGATGCAAGTCCTTGCCAGCGATCCGGGTGCGGATCCCAAAGAACGAGAGTGGATGCGCTCAGAGGGCGTCGGCTCTATTGTTGGAGTCCCCATTGTGTGCGCGGGACGATCCATTGGATTGATGGAGTGTTGCCACGTCGATGAGACTCCCTGGCGCCGCCAGCAACTTCGTCACGCTCGCATCGTGGCGGCAGTCCTAGGGCCGGTGCTGGGCACTCTTAACCCCGCCCCGTACCCCGCTCCGAATCCCGCCCCGTAGACCTAGCGTCTAAGTGCGTGGCGTGTCCTCGCGCTGACCCCACGGCGAGCCGTAGTCAACGAGCTTGTCGAGGAAGGGCTTCGGCGGAAAGCCTTCGGGAGCGACCACGCCCGTGCCTTTCCAGACACCTTCAGCAAGCAACTCCATCGCGATGACTGGGTTGATGGCGGTTTGCCAAACCACAGCCTGCGAGCCGTACTCCTTCATGGTCCACTCGTTGTCGACGACGTGGTAGTAGTACGTGGCACGGGGCTGGCCATCTTTGCCCTTGCCTGTCACGAAGAGGCCGGCGCAGGTTTTGCCGGTCATCTTGTCGCCCAGACTGGCTGGATCGGGCAAGCAAGCAGCCACGACGTCGCGCGGGCTGACCTCAACTCCCCCAACCTTGACCTTGTCCGTGCTGTCGAGACCGAGCTTGTGTAACACCTTGAGCACATCGATGAACTCGTCGCCTAGCCCGTACTTAAACGTTGCTCGTTTGACGTCGACGTAGCGTGGAATGAGCAGTACTTCTTCGTGTTCGACGTTGACGCACTCGACAGGACCGATCCCTTCGGGAAACTCAAAGACCTCAGGCTCGGAGAACGGTGGTGTGGTGTACCAGCCTTTGTCTTTCTCGTAGACAACAGGTGGGTTGAGACATTCCTCGATCGTGGTCCAGATTGAAAATGATGGGGCGAATTCATACCCGCTCACTTCCAGGTTAGCTCCGTCGCGAACCCCTGCCTCGTCGATCTCGCTGAAGTGTTCGTCCGCGGCATACCTGGCAAATACGTCGGCTAGTCCGGGCTCGATGCCAATGCCGACGAGGGCAAGTCGTTGCGACTGTTCCCACTCGTCCGACTTGGCGAACTGCTCGTCACCGAGTTTGACGCCGGTCTTCGCGTACGGTTCGGTGGGGTGTGGCTTTGACAAGGACATGGCCATGTCGAGGTAGTCGGCTCCCCCTGCGAAGGCACCGTCGAAGATGGGCATGACAAAGCGTGGGTCTACCGCGTTCAGGACGTGTGTGATTGAGTGAGCGCGAACGAGCTCAGCGACTGATTCGCTGTCAGAAGCGTCGACTTGAGCAGCGCTGAACCGGTTGTCGTCAACCTGCGCTATCGCGCGTTCCGCCTTCGCCGCGTCGTAGTCGGCGACCACCATCGCGTCAAAGAACTGACGACGAGCGGCAATGGGAACAACGGCTCCGCCGACCCCACCGGCACCAATGAGCAGAATCCGCATGAGTTGACGTCCTTCCATCGGCGGGGCATTTCCCAGCCAATCTTGGCTGCCAACCTACCGCCAGTCGGAGGAGAGTCTAACCTGCTTAGCCGCCTTCGCCGGTTAGTGGGGCGACTTCCTTCCGGGCCGGCGCTTCCTGTCGCTGTCTCTCTTCACGACGGATAGCCAACCGCGCCTCCAAGGTGCCCTCAGCAAAAGGAGGCTCTATTGCGTCCACCGCAGCGGCATCGGAGGCCTCGTCTGCCTCAGCTGCCTCAGCTGCCTCAGCTGCCCAGGGAACATCCACCTGCGACGGTACCCAGGGGCGCTTCACCAGCCGTGAGCCGCAAATCTTGTGGGCGCCATAGAAAGCTCCGATGACGATCAGCATGTCACCGATGCTGTAGACGTTCGAGAAAGGCATCGGCTCTGGCCAGACGAAAATATCGCCAAGCCACGACAGCTTGGGGTTCTCCAATACGCCAGAGTTCACAAACTCATCGGGGCCAACCTCAATGCCGGCCATCTTGAGCGCTGGCCGAGAAGCGGGCAGCGTCCCGCCATTGATCGCAATGGTGATGCCATTCGCAGCCCCGCCGAGGGCGATGATGACCAGCCCGGGGATCCGCCAGTTCACCGCGACAAATACACCGGCGATCACGTACGTGGCGAGATGAACAACGTTCAGGAGAGTCTCGTTAGCGTCGGGAAAGACTTCGATGATGAGAATCTGGGAGATCAGGGCGCCAAAGAGCAACCACCAGTAGCGAAGCTTGACGTAGGCCAATCGTGACAAGTGCCCGCCCAGCAGCACCGGCGATGCCAGCGCCAAGATTGTCGCGACAAGAACGAGCATCAGACGTTCCCTACCAGTCGAAGCGGCGCCTGGTTGCGCGGTTCTGACTGGTCATCGTCATTTGCCTGCAGTCGCTGTAGTGCAAGGTCTGCTACGCCTTCGGCCGTAGTGGGCCGGCTGATGTGGTAGCCCTGCGCGATGTCGCAGCCCAATCCGCGCAGCCACTCCAAGGTGGAGGCAGACTCAACGCCCTCCGCCACGATGCGCAGGCCCAGGTTGTGGCCGAGTTCGATGGTGGAGGCCACGATGATGGCATCGCTGCTGTCCTGGTCGAGTTGCATGATGAACGATCGGTCAATTTTGAGTTCGTCGATGTCCAGTCGCTTCAAGTAGGTCAACGACGCGTGACCAGTGCCATAGTCGTCGATGGCCACCGCGACGCCGATACGCCGAAGCTGCTGCAGCACACCAGCAGCCCGCTTCGGATCGGTCATAACGCTGCTCTCAGTCACCTCGATAATGAGTTTGGACGGAGCGACGCCCCAACGTTCCAACGCCACGGCGATGCGATCAGGAAGGCTCATGTCGGTCAAGTGGCGCACCGAAAGGTTGACCGCGACATCTAGATCCAGGCCGGAGTCTTGCCACATCCGCACCTGCTGGAGCGAACGCTCCACGACAAACCAGGTGATCGGCGTAATGAGGCCCGTGTTCTCGGCAAGGGGGATGAAGTCATCGGGGCGGATGATTCCCCGCGTTGGGTGGTTCCAGCGCACCAGCGCCTCTGCACCCTTGACGATGCCGGTCGCTAAGTTGACCTTCGGCTGGAACTCCAAGAACAGTTCCTCATTGTCGACTGCTGATCGCAGGTCGGCCAGGATCGCCAGTCGTTGCGGGGTGTGGATGTCTTCCTCCGCGCGGTAGGCGCAAAAACGCGCCCGTTCCCGCTTGGCTTCGTACAGGGCGATGTCGGCTCGTTTCATCAACGTATGTACATCCTCGCCGTGGTCGGGCGCCAACGAGATCCCCAGACTTGCCTGTACGACCAAGCGCACACCCCCAGCAGAGAATGACTTCCCGAGCACCGACAACAAGTAAGTCGCGACGTCTTCTGCGACCGACATGTCGGGAACATCGGGAAGCAGTAGGGCGAACTCATCGCCACCGAGTCGAGCCACCGTCGAGCCGACGGGCTTGGCGTCATCAAGTCGTCGGGACACTTCGCAGATCAACTCATCACCGACTTGGTGGCCCAAGGTGTCGTTAATTTCTTTGAAGTGGTCAAGGTCAATCATCATGACAGCGAGCGGCTGCTGCACCCGCTTGGACTCTTCCAAGGCACGAACAGCGCGCCCGCGAAAGAGTTCGCGGTTGGGCAGGCCAGTAAGTGCGTCGTGGTTGGCCTGTTGCTCTTTTGCTACCGCCATTGTTGCGCTGTTGTGCACCGCAACAACCGGGGCGACCAGCAGTGGAAGCATGAGCGGCTGGAACTCAATGGTGACTGCCGCCACCGGCCCGAGGGCCGCGAGCACGCCGGCCGTCATCGCTTGGAACCTGATGTCTTCGAGGAAGACGGGCATGATGTTCTGGTCGGAGGCAAGCGCCACTACCGCCGAGACCAAGACGTGGTTCACCGTCAAGAAAACGAGTCCGGCACACATACTTGCGGCGAAATCCTGCATGCTCGAACCAAACGGCACATAGGGCCCGAACACGGTTGAGCCGGAGTCGGACACCAGGCAGTACACGGCCCGCGCTGCGACGATGGCAATCATGTACTGGGCGACGTTGAAAATGATCTGTTCGCTGGTCTTGCGCTTGCGAAAGTCGTCGATGAGGACGGCAATACCTTGCGCCATCATGGCCAGGCTGATCGGCCCGAGGATGACCAAAGCCACCGTAAAGGTGGTGGAAATAGTGATCGAGTCGTGCGAGTCACCGCCTCGCGGTACTGGCACCGGTCGCAAT
>Ga0190272_10000657_pt1 | contig 17465 bp, 19 predicted proteins | sample Popmic504T_FD_133746 | JGI IMG/M metagenome (GOLD analysis project Ga0190272, IMG submission 133746) | Populus adjacent soil microbial communities from riparian zone of Shoshone River, Wyoming, USA - 504 T | ecosystem: Environmental > Terrestrial > Soil > Riparian zone | place: USA: Wyoming... | reverse complement strand
ATCCGGTTGCCGGTATTCGGATTCCGACCGATAAAGGTCCCGACCGCCCAGCTCGAAGGCTGTGCCGCGACCGAGATCGCGCCTGCTAAAATGCCGATGGCCACTACTAACACCAGATGTAACTTTTTGCTTTTCATATAATCTCCTTGTCTAAAACCTTTCTGTCCGGCATCCGCAAAAAAACAAACGAACCCTCGCAAAACATTTGGGAAGCAAAACGCGTGCCAAACCGCACAAACTCCTATTTAATTGGTTCGCCCGTAACGATTTCCCGGTCTTGCGTATAAGGAATTATACTTGAAGCAACCGATCCGAACAATTTTTTCGTATGCTGATATCCGATTTCGACTACAATCTTCCCGAAAACCTCATCGCCCAGTCACCGCTCGAGAAGCGGGAAGATTCACGGATGCTGATCGTGGACCGCCGGTCCGGGGAGCTCGCCGACCGGAACTTTTACGATCTGCCGGATTTTTTGCGCGAGGGCGACGTTGTCGTCCTGAATAACACGCGGGTCTTCCCGGCCAGGCTTTTCGGCCGGTCGGAGACCGGCGCAAGGGTTGAGATTTTTTTGGTGCGGGAGACGAGCCGTGGAATCTGGGAAACGCTGGCCCGGCCGGCGCGGAGGCTAAAAACGGGAAAGAAGATAATTTTCAGTGAAAAGCTGATCGCCGAGGTTATCGACAAAACGGAAGACGGCAAAGTACGGGTCCGGTTTGAGGCGGACGGCAATTTCGACCGCATCCTCGACGAGATCGGCCGGACACCGCTGCCGCCCTACATCAAGCGCAAAGAAGGCTCAATCGACGCCGACCGCGAGCGTTATCAAACCGTTTTTGCACGGGAGCGCGGCGCCATCGCCGCCCCGACCGCCGGGCTCCATTTCACCCCGGAAATACTGGAAAAGATCATAGCCATGGGCGTTACGATCGCCGAGGTGACGCTGCACGTCGGTTACGGCACCTTCGAGCCCGTCCGCGTGCGTGACCTCTCCCGGCACAGCGTGATGCCCGAACAATACGAGATCGGCGATACGACTGCCGAAACCCTCAATCGCGCCAAGGCCGAAGGCAGGCGGATCGTGGCTATCGGCACCACAACCACGCGCGCGCTGGAAACGGTCATGACGAAACACGGGCATTTCGAGGCCGAGCGGGAAAGCGCCAACCTGACGATCATACCCGGCTACAAGTTCAAGGCGATCGACGCCCTGCTTACCAATTTCCACCTGCCGCAAAGCTCGCTGCTTGTTTTGGTTTCTACTTTCGCGGGCCACCAACTTATAATGGATGCATACAATCACGCCGTCGGCAAAAGTTACCGGTTTTACAGCTATGGCGACTGTATGTTGATAATTTAGAGAAAGGATGCAGGAATTTTGGCAGATCAGCTACCTGTTTGCGCCGTTGCTGCTGGGGCTTACCGCGCACGGCGTGTGTATTCGCTTCGGCTGGCTGCGATTCCTGTACAAAGCGGTCGATGGCGGTGCGCTGATGGGCGGGAAACCCGTCTTCGGCGCGAATAAAACATATCGCGGGATCGCTGCCATGTCGCTGGGGACCGGGCTCGGCTTTGCGCTACAGGCGTTATGGCTGCATAATTATGAGTCCGTGCGGTGGTTGGAGCTTTTTGAATATACCGCGGCGAAGCCGATAATTATTGGGTTGCTGGTCGGCCTCGCCGCCGCCTTAAGCGAGCTGCCGAACAGCTTTATCAAGCGGCGGCTCGACATTGCACCCGGCTCGACGGCGGACGGCCCGGTAAATTTGTTATTTTACATACTCGATCAGGTCGATTTCCTCGTAGGAGCGTGGATAGTTCTCTCTTTTGTGATCGATATCACAACCTGGAGAGTGCTTTATTCGTTTATATTTTTGTTCGTTACGCACCAGGTAATATCTTTTCTGGGCTACCTTCTGGGAATGCGTAAGACGGCGAGATAGTTTCGGTTTATGGCGGTTTTGCAAACAATCAGGAAATTTTTTGTCCCCGTGGCCGAGCCGGTCGCGGAGATAATTGTCCCCGCGCCGCCCTGCGTTTACGACATCAAGCCGCTTACGGCGAAAAATCTGAAAGAGGTGCTGCGGCTCAATATCCGCTGCTTCCGCGATGGGGAAAACTACACCAAGCACACGTTTTCTTACCTGCTGAACGAACCGAAAACATTGAGCTACCGGGTGGTTACCCCGGCTGACGAGATGGTCGGGTTTGTCGTGGTCATGGTAAACGAAAATGGTGCGGCCCATCTCACAACCATCGGCATCGCCCCCGAGCATCGCCGCCGCGGCCTCGCCAAACGCTTGCTGGACCATACCGAAAAGGCGATCAAAAACCGTGACATAAACACCGTGATGCTCGAGGTGCGTGTGAGCAACACCGCCGCCCAGAACCTCTACCGCGAGAACGGCTACGCCATCGCCCAGCGGATCGGCAGCTACTATAACAACGGCGAGGACGGTTTCCTAATGATGAAACCGCTCGTCTAAGTTTCAAAGGTTCCGGGTTAATTGGACGTCGGATCTTTGACCTTTGATCTTGGACTTTGGACCTTGGACTATAGACCTTGGACTACATTCTTCCTAAAATTTACCCGATTACCGACACCCGCCTCTCGGGCCTCTCTCATACCGCGCAGGTCGAAAAGCTTATTGCAGGCGGCGCGACCCTTATCCAGCTTCGCGAAAAACACGCTGCGCCGCGCGAATTTTACAAGGATGCCGAACAGGCGCTCGCAATAGCCCGCAGCCATGGCGCAAAGATCATAATTAACGACCGCGTCGATATCGCGCTGGCTCTCGGCGCTGACGGGGTCCATCTCGGCCAGGACGACCTTCCCCCCCACCACGCGCGCAAAATACTCGGTCCGCAGGCGATTATCGGCTTTTCGACTCACACCATCGAGCAGGCGATCGAAGCCGCCTATCTCCCCATCGATTACATTGCGCTCGGGCCCATTTTTACCACAAAAACCAAGGAAAACCCTGACAAAACCGTCGGCCTTGACGGTATAAAAAACGTGCGCGAGGCCATTGGCGGTTTCCCTCTTGTCGCCATCGGCGGGATAAATTCGGGCAATGTATCACAGGTCATTCAAGCCGGGGCCGGCTCGGCCGCGGTCATTAGCGTCCTCTACGCATCACCGGAAGATGTAGCCGGCAGGATGGCCGTGCTGCTCACGATCGCCGGCCAGTAGGTAAAATCTTGTTAATCATTATTAAAAAATGACTTGCATTTCCGTGCGCACTTAGGTCATAATGATTGATGACGAAGCGGTTCCGTACCGGCTGCTTAAGCTCAGAAGTCTTCCCTTTCCACTTCTTTCAAAATCTTCGAGGAGTAAATCCAACTAATGAGTTTGCTAGATATAGCGCCGATAATTGAGCAAATGCTGCTCATTTCCGACAATGTGAGCGACCTGAATTTCTCTTGCGGGCAAAAACCGCAGGTTGAGATCAACGGCTCTCTCTATTCGGCGGCGCCGCTTGGATTAGGAAAACTTAGCCCGTTTCAGACCGAGATGATCGCAATGTCGATACTCCGGGACCACCCCGAGGCGGCCCTGCAGCTTTCAAAATTAGGGACGGCCGATCTGAGTTACGCCCTGCCCGCACGCTGCCGCTTTCGCGTAAATATCTTTCAGCAACGCGGATCTTACTCGATCGTGATGCGCGTAATTCCGCACGAGATACCGAGTTTCGATTCGCTAAAGCTGCCCCCGCAGCTCGAGAATATATGCGGTATCCGAAACGGGATCGTCCTGCTCACGGGCCCGACGGGTTCGGGAAAAAGCTCGACCCTGGCCGCGATCATCGACCATATAAACGAGACAAAAAGCTATCATATCGTAACCATCGAGGACCCGATCGAGTTTCTCCACTCGCACAAGAAATGCACGATCAACCAGCGCGAGGTAGGCGCCGACACAAAGGATTTCGCCTCGGCCCTGCGCGCCGCTCTGCGCCAGGCCCCGAAGGTCATCCTGGTCGGCGAAATGCGTGACCTCGAAACGGCCGAGATCGCCCTCGAAGCCGCCGAAACCGGCCACCTTGTATTATCGACCCTGCATACTATCGATGCTTCGAAAACTATCGACCGTATTATCGGCCTCTACCCGAAAAACGAGGAAAAGATCATCCGTACCCGGCTGGCCCAGACATTTCGCTACATCGTTTCGCAGCGCCTGATACCGCGCGCGGACGGCAAGGGGCGGATGGCCGCGGTAGAAATACTGACCTCCAACCCGCGTACCCGAGAATATATCGAGCGCGGCGAGACGGAAGGAAAATCGCTGCTGGATGCGATGCGCGACGGCGAGCTCGATGGAATGCAGGATTTCGACTGTGTGATCCGCGAAATGATCGAGAAAAACGAGATCTCGCTGGAGGACGGCCTTTCGTTCGCCACAAACCAGAACAACCTTTTACTCCAGCTGAAAGGGCTTTCCTCAACCGAGGATTATGCAAATATGGGCAGCAACCAGCAGCCCGTGCCGCCTCCCGCGGTTGCGCCCCCGCCGCCGGCCCCGAAGAACCCGAATTCGATGCTCGATATGATCGAGTAACTTGTTAATTGATAATGGTTAATTGTTAATTGCCAATCCGGCAACCAACCACCGACCACGAACTACGAACGACGAACCACGAACCATGATAATCCGTTGCGACAATTGCTCAACTTCCCTGCAGCTCGACGAGACCAAGATCCCGGGTGGGAATTTCACCGTGCGCTGCCCGCGCTGCCAGAACCTGGTCCGCGTTCAAAAGGGCGCCGGGAAGGGCTCGCCGACCGTACAGCAGCTCGAAGCCAACAAGCCGGCCGCGGCCGTGCCCGATGGCGCCCAGCAGTTCGCAGCCAAGGAATCCGAGTTTCAGATCAACAACGCGCTCAAATCCCTGCTTTCCGCTCTGCAGACCGAGAAAAAGAATATCGAAACCGATGACGAAACGGCCGAAAAACCGCGCCGCGTCCTGCTCTGCCTCGGCAAAAAACGCGAGGAAACCGCCAAGCTTCTGGCCGGTGCCGGTTACAAGGTATATCTGGCGCAAACCCCCGCCCAGGCCAATGAACGCCTGCGCGACGGAAAGACCGAGATAGTTTTCTTTTCGCCCGATTTTGCCGCCGAGTTCGGAGGCGCGTCAATTCTCCAACAAAAGATAAATGCCCTGCCTTCATTCGAAAGGCGACGCATGTTCCTGGTTTCTCTCGAAGATGAAGGCACCACGATGAGCGCTCATGACGCTTTTCTTCGGAACCTGAATCTTATTATCAACACAAACGATCTCACTCAGCTTCCATTGATCCTGAACCGTGCAATTCACGATTTCAACGATCTCTACCACTATTACTACCAGGCTGCAGGTATGGAAGCTATCTAAGTTCTGCTTTTCCCAAAGCTACTTCGGCGGGCTCATTTATTGAGCTCGCCATTTTTAGACCCGAGTGGCGGTTCAACCGCGGATCACATTTATAAAGACAATTACCACGTTATATATCAGGGTAAAGTTATATGGGATGGCGATGTTGACAGGCTTAAATTGTTTGACGGTTACGCGACGGACAAAAATCGTGTTTATCTTAATGGTTATGTTTCCAAACGATTAGACCCACAAACTTTTGAATTACTTGGTTGCGGCTTTTGGCGTGACAAACACGGGGTTTACAATATATGGGTTGGAACTGATAAACCTATCCCCGAAATAGATAAAGATACATTTGAAGTTCGTAACCCGCGAGAATGCCATTCGGAAGTCCCATATACGGCAAAAGACAAAAATCAATTCTACAAGTCTGATGGTATATCTGGATTTAGGGTTATTGATAGTGTGTAAATCAAGACGAGACGAACAATTCAGTGGACTTGGGAAGAGGGGGGCAGCCACCGCAACCTTTCCTATATCGTAAAAAACACCGCCTTTCCCCTAAATTGGCCTCTCACCTTCAAGCAAAAAAGGCATAAGATAGCCGGGCGGCTCACTGCCCGCTCTAAACGCGCGGGAGCTTTATGTTGCTGGATATTTGAAAATCTATATCGGGAATTTTGGAGTTACTAGGAGGATCCGTAGACCGAGGCGTTAACTTTTATCCCATGAACATTGAACACGGCAGACGGATTGCGATTTCGAAGGTTTTTACGATCTGTTGGAAATAGAAGCGCTCAACTTTTTTCGTTGAACATAGGCCATAAATTTAAACCATTGTGTTTGAAAGATTTAAGACCTATCGGGATTCGAAGCGTTACTTTTATCCCTTGAACATTGAACACGCTAGCTCCTCTCCTTACGAAGGAGGGGTGGCGCCTTTAGCGCCGGGGTGGTTCTCTTCCAATCCTAAATCCGCAATCCCAAATCCCAAATCGAGTGGGGGGTGTCAGCCGTTTCGGCTGACGCGCGGGTGGTTCTCAATAAGCTCCCCTCCTTACGAAGGAGGGGTGGCCGAAGGCCGGGGTGGTTGTCTTTCAAATCCCAATCCGCAATCCCAAATCCCAAATCCGAAATCGAGTGATGGCGCTCCAGACTTCCCAGAATCGATCAACTTTGGTAATCTTCGAAAAACGCAGTATCTTAACGAACCCGGGGCAGGTCTGGAATAGACATTTCCGAAATGTAGGGCCGAATGGCATTTCTGTATTACGGAGACGCGTTAGGAACCGCGCTCAAAAGAGCTCCCATTCCCCCAAAGCAACCTGGTAAGAGATCAAAAGGAGAAACCAATATGACAAATGCCTTAAAAGCAATTTGCTGCTTGATCGTCTTGAGCGCAGTGGGATTTATTTGGTCGTGCGGTCCGAGCAATCAACCCGGATCGAATAATACAAATGGCACGCCGGCGGCTTCCGGTGAGGTCAAACCGGCGCCGTTTCCAAACCCGAATATTCCGGGCTTCAATTTCCCGGAGCAGGCGGCCGTTATCGACGGGTGGGTCAAAGATGGAAACAATGCCGAGATCTATAAACACGGATGGGGGATCTGGGCCGGGCTTACTACAGCTACAACGCAGGTCCCGCCCGGAGGCACCCAGCCGCTGCTGGTTTTTGAAACCTGGCTTACCCCGGATGAAATGATAGCCATGATCAACGCAAAGCCCGCACCCCGGTCAAACCGGGCAAATCTTTCAAAGCCGCACCAGTTTTTGCATGCGGCTGCAAAAGATAAGTCGTTCGACCTGGGTGATACGAAGCCCGCTGCCGGCAATACGAATTCCACTGCCGGCAATACCAAGCCCGTCCCCGGCAATACCACGGCCAATACGGGCAATACGAATTCCAGTCCCTTGCGGACACGGCCTGATTTTAACAATGCGGTATCCGTTTCTTACAGCCCCCCGGCTTCCAAATACGCGATCGACAACAAAATATTTTTATGGGACACGCTAAAGGGATACGGCGATAAAGGCATGACGGATATCCCCGCTTTCCCATCGGATGCAATAACGATCAAGCCCGTTTTTAAGGTGATCGAGAAGAGTGAGCTTAACCCCGCCGGGTTGTTTGTAATGCCTTCGTGGCCGGGCCCGATCGATATCGTTGCGCCATTTCCGGAACCGCTGTGGAAGTCGTGCGTGTACGTCGACCTTAAAAACAACGGAAAAGGTGACGGAAGCCAGGACCCGACATGCAGCAATGCGACCCCTGCCACCACCTATAATTTGACCGATTTTGTTAATTACACGTTAAACCAGGAAGACGCGGATTTTTACAACAAGGAGTTTGGGCTGAGTGCCGCCGCGGGCGATACGGCCATTTTGGTCGGGATGCACGTTACCACAAGGGAGGTCAAAAAGTGGACGTGGCAATCCTTCTACTGGGCGCCCAATCCCGCAGATCCCAAGGGCCCGAGCTCGGCGGAGATAGCTAAAGCGAGGCCGAGCCAGATAACCGGCGCCCCCGCCCACTACGCGATGGCGCTTGCTTATGCCATGGTCTTTCCCGTCCAGCCGGACGTGGGCGGTGAAAGCGTAGGAGACACGATCTACGGCTATAACCCGTATCTTGAAGCAGGCTTTGGGCCCGGCGTCTTTACGGGCAGCAACAGCTATGTGACAAATAACAAGGGCGTTAAGGTAGCGACGGACGCCGGGGTAAGGACCAACTGCATGAGCTGCCATGTCTACGCCTCGGTGACCGCAAGCGACCCGTGCCAATCGACTACGCCGTATAGCGGCGATGCTTATGTAAGTTTGGACGATCCTGCATTCAAGGACCAGCTCAAAGTCGATTTTGCCTGGTCGATTCAGGCAAGTGTGCAAAAGAACGGAGTGCCCTGTCCTACGCCGACACCGGCACCGGCGACCCCCAGCCCGACTCGGTGAGGATATTTTGATTGCCCCCGGGCATTTGGCGAGGCCGTCTGAAAAGTCTTAACGTCCCTGAAAGGGACATATATTAAAGCGTAGGGTTGAGGCGCAGCCGAAACCCTACGTACTGTCAAAATACCGTCCGTCCCTGAAGGGGACGAACATAGACTATTGATTATGCGACCCTTTCAGGGTCGGATGCCTCGGGGAACCGCATACCCAGGGTGGCGCTCGCTTCGCTCGCTGACCCTGGGCTTTAATATTTGTCCCCTTTGGGGACTTTCCCGGCATTAAATTGACGATTGGTTTTCTGGCACCAAAGGACTTTTCTGTGATTAAATTGTCACCTATGCCCGACTACGAAATCATTTTCAGAACCGCGACCGCAAGCGACGCAGAAGCCTTGGTCCGGCTGATAAACCGTGCCTTTGCCATCGAATTGAAATTCTTTTCTACCGAGCGGATCGACCTGCCCGGCATATTGGAACACATGAAAAAGGGGACGATCATGGTTGCGGAGGAGACGGGAAAGCTGGCGGGATGCGTCTACCTCGAAGTGCGCGCCGAATTAAGCTATTTCGGGCTGCTGGCGGTCGACCCCGACCAACAGGGACGAGGGATCGGCTTGAAGCTGATCGATGCGGCCGAAAGCTTCGGCCGCGACGCCGGCTGCACCGTAATGCAGATCCGTATCCTTCACCTCCGGACCGAGCTTCCGCCTTTTTATGAAAAATTGGGTTACACCGTGCTCCGGAACGAGACCCCGCCGCAGATCCCCACGGCCTACCAGCCGTACCAGTTTATATTGATGGAGAAGGGATTGTAAGTAGTTCGTGGTGCGTCGTTCGTTGTTGGTGGTTCGTAGCCAAAAGTCGAAGTTGGTACCTTGAAATTTCTTTTAACCACGAACCACCGACCACGGACTCCGAACTACCATCTACGAACCATTTTCCAGATAACCCTTCAGCCCCGACAAAAACATATTCCAGCCGTCGCCGAAACCCTTCGCGTGCGGGTTGGAGCCGTCGAGCCGGTCGTGAACGAGCACAAGCTTACATGTTTCGCCCATCTCGGTGATCTCCCACGTAAGGCGCGATTCCGCGATGGGTATCAGCTCTCCGGCGGGTGAATGCGGCTGAAATGTCGTAACCAGGCGCCGCGGCGGATCGCTTTCGACCACCTTGCCCTGGGTCAGACGCGGCCCGCCGGGCACGACGAAATAATATTCGGACCCCGGCTGCCAGTCCGATTCGATACGCATCCCCATAAAGAATTTCTCCATCGTATCGGCATCCGTCAGCCCCTGCCATATCTTTTCCGGCGTGCTCCGGATCTCGATCTCGTAAACGTTTCTTATTTCTTCAGACATCTAATTCTCCTATATTGCAGGATCGTGGTTCGTTGTCGGTGGATCGTGGTTCGCTGCTACTGACCACCAACCACGAACCACGAACAACCGACCACTAACTATTAACCACTAACGATTCCCCCGTTTCCATGTAAGTCTTCAGTGAGGACAGAATGATCGACCATCCGCCGAAGAATTCCTGCGTCAGCGGGTTTCCGGCATCGAGCTGATCGTGGACGAGCGACAGCTTGCAGGCCTCGCCCATCTGCGTGATCTCATAAGTGACGCGGGAGGTCGGATAACTGACTCCCTCGCCAAAGAACAGCGGGTTAAAGCTCATCACGAGCCGCCGCAGCGGTTCGATCTGGAGAATTTCACCGTCGATCAGCGTTGTATTTTCGGAACCCGGGCGACTCTCGGCTCCGACGTACTCGTATTTCGACCCCGTCTTCCAGTCGCACTTCACCGTGCTGCCGAAATAGTAATTTTTTGTCATTTCACCGTCGGTCAGCGCCTGCCAGAGCTTTTCCGGCGTGGTCCTGATATAAATTTCAAAAACATGCTTTGGCGATTCCGCCATTTTTGTTTCGGTCATAATGGTTCTCCTTAATCATTGCTTGTCCGTGGTCCGTGGTCCGTGGTCCGTGGTCCGTGGTTAGTAGCCAGAAAACAAACGGGCTAACGACAAACAACGGACCACCAACCACGAACTACGATCCACCATCATCTTCAAGTTCATACTTCAATTCCGTCAGCGACCGCGTCCAGCCCTTGGAATATTTACTGACCCAACGGTCGTACACCATCTGTATCGGAACCGGGTTCAAGTAGTGCAGCGTTTCACGCCCCTGCTTCCGGGTCGTAACGAGCCCCGCTTGCTCAAGGATCTTCAAGTGCTTCATCACCCCGAACCGCGTCATCTCGCCAAGCTCCCCGGAAAGCTCTTTCAGCGACCGCCCGTCTTTTAAGAAGAGCAGATCGAGCAGCTTTCTCCGGCTGACATCGGCAAGCGCTTTGAAGACGAGATCCTGATCCATTTGAAGATTATATGTGACCATATAGTCACCTGTCAAGGAAAAATTCTTGAATTTCTTGATAGACTATGAAAACATAAGCGGCAAAAGTTGAAACAATTCTTTCCCAAAATCTTTAAATAAGGAGCTTCCCACATGGATGAAGTTTATCGCGCTATTTACAAGGAGATGTTTCGCCGATCTGTGGTTATTTCACCAGATTATCCCTTCTTCCCCCCCTTTAGTAGGAGGAATTACGTCGTAAACCAACGTTTTCTGGAAAAGATTAAAGACATTATTGAGTCTCAGGAACGCGAACATCTTCACCTCAGGCCAGATGCCCGGTATTTTCTATTGTTAAATTTATATTGCATGATAGGGCTTCCGATTTATTTAAGAAGAATCGAAATGTATGACGCGGACCACGAAACTGGGGTGAATTCACAATCTCCAGATATAACCAACAGCGAATTATTAGAAGCAATTGAGAAGGATGTTTCGACGCTTCTTAAAACAGCCGCGGAAATAAGTTCCAGTCAGGATTCCTCTGAGCCTATCGAAATCTCGGACACAAAAGAGATCTCTGGCCATGCAGTTTTACAAGCAGTCGATCGTAATTGGTCAAAATTACGAGTAAATAAATATGCCGTTTGGGCAAAACGATGAATAATTTGTATGGATCCAAATAATCAAGAAAGTCAAAAAACCGCAGTTTCAATGTGGTCCGGACTCAGTTCCCAGTTAATTACTGCCGCTCTCGCGGTAATTGCCGTAGAAGGAGCTCTTATAACATTTGTCCTGGACAAATACGTCTCCGCCCATTGGGTATGGATTCCAACGTTTATAAGTGTGGCGTTGCTCATTTCAAGTGTTTGGATGGGTGGCAAAGGTATAAATGCGATGGCCACAAAAGGATCGGATGGAGATTGGAATATTGATCACGGAGCGTGGGATTTTCAGCTGCAAGCCCTAATGTGTCTCCTGGGTTTGATTTTTTTCGGAATGGCTTTGTTATCCTTGCCCTTATTGGCAACGAAAAAAGAAGACGCGGTAGAAAAGAACCTTATCGACATCAAACAAATCTTGGTAAATCAACAGCAAATGCAAACGCAGATAAATTCTCTCGAAATGAAAATCGACGGAAATACAACGATTGCAAACGGGAATACCCAAAGCTGCTGTTGTTCAAAATCTTGTACGCATTATGACCAAAAAAAGTAATACGGGAAATAATTTTCCGTCGACATGAAGCATGTATCTCTCAGACCGCTAGTAAATTCGCCCCCTCCGCGCCTCGGCGGTGAATTCTTATATGATGGCCAGTTCGCAGACGAGCATTTCGATCTGCATGCGGGAGCCGGCGGGGCCGCCTCCGCCCTTCGAGGTCTTGATGGCAAGATCGGTATCGGCGATGCGTTTTAGTATGCGGGTTAGTTTCTTATTGTCGGTGCGACGGGCGCTGGCCAGGAAATTTTCCTGGTCGCTGTAGCGGAGCTTCATAACGCGCGCGACCTCGCTGCGTTCGGCGCCCTCGGCCATCATCTCGCGGGCGAGAAAAAGGCGGTTGTAGTTATACGAAATAAGTCCGAGGATCATCAGCGGCTCGGCCCCGTCCGCGAGTATTTTGCGCAGGACCTGCAGGGCGCTCGATTTGCGGCCCGCCATCAGGTGATCGGTAAGCGCGAAATTGGAGAGCTCGCGCGAGTTCGGCACCAGCGCCTCGACGAGATCGTAGGTGATGTGCGAATCGGGCATCGCGGCGGTCGCGAGCTTTTCGATCTCGATGGTCAGCCGGCGGACGTCGTCGCCAACCAGCGCGACCAGCTGATGGAGCGCTTTCTCATCGGCCTCGGCGCCGCTCTCCCTTACCTTCACCCGCGCCCAGGCCATCAACTCGTTGTCGTTAAACTTACCGAATTCCACCGCCGTGGCGTTTTCAAGCAGCAGCTTGGACATCCGGCGGCGCTTATCGAGCTCGTCGGCGACAAAGATCACAACCGAGCTTTCCGCGGGCCGTTTCAGATACGCCGTGAGGACATTTTCCGCGTCTTCTTTGAGGTTTTCCCGGGCGCCGGTGGCCGAGACGCGAATGTCAGTGACCCTAACCACCCGGCGCGCAGCCATCATCGGAAGCTGCTCGCAGGCAGCCAGGGCGTTACCAAGATCGGTGTTATTCAGAGAGAATTCGGTCTCGTTAAAATCGCGCAGCTCACCCGCGGTGAATACAAAATCGGCGATGGTTTTGGCGGCAAGGTCGCGTAGGTAGGTCTCCGGGCCGAACAACACGTAAACGGGCGCTATCTCGCGCCGTTTTAGTTGGTTACGGAGGTCTTCTCTGGTGAGTACAGGCATAAAGAAAGGTTAGCCGCAAAAAGGCACAAAAAGCACAAAAGGTTGTTAAGCATTGCTAAGGACGAACTTTTTCACTTGTAGTTTAATAGCTCCAAAATTAACGAGCAAGCCGTGTTCAATTTTAGAAGAACGAAGGTAGCCCAGCAGTTGAGCAATATTATCATCGCCCAAATCTCGACAGGCTTTGACTTCAACTATCAGACACTGCTCGACAAAAAGATCGGCCTTATAATCACCGAGAATCGTGCCGTCCTCATTGTAAACCGGTAACTCAAACTGTTGCTCAACATAGAGTCCGGCTTTTCGCAAACGATGCGCTAAAGCGTTTTCGTAGACCTTTTCAAGATGCCCATGCCGATGAAACTTGTGTATTGAAAAACTGGTTTCACGGACCAAATCGCAAAGCTTAAAGATGTCATTGTCCTTTCCAGACTCTGATAGGAGAATCTCCAACCCCATTTTTCTTCTTTCCTTTTTTGCGTTTTTTGTGCCTTTTTGCGGCTATCTACTTCTTCTCTTCCCTGACGCCGATGCCGTTGACGATGGTCGAGACAACCGATTCGGCGAAGGCGCGCGCCATGCGCTCGACCGCCGGGTCTTCTTCGTTAAAGAACGAGCGCGGGTCTTCGGAAAACTCGAAGGAATCGCGAAAGATAAAATTCTGGTTGTCGTAGAGTATCTTATTGTCCGCGAGATCGCGGACCGTGACGGCTGAAACAACCGTGACCTCGTAAACGCGCGCGCGGCCTTCGCGGTCGAGCAGGACGCCTGAGAAGGTGAAATCGCGGATATTGCCCTCAATCACGGCGTCGGCCCCTTCGATGGCCCCCTGGACCTTGAGTCCGTTGCCCCGCCGAATAACCTCTTTGGTCACCGCTTCGGTAAACCGCGAATCAATCCGGTAGCGCAACCCCTTGGCCTCGAATTTGAAGGCCGGAACGGCGATGGTCTTGATGCGCTTCGGAAGGCCGGAATTCGTGACCGGCTTGTAGCATTCGGTAAAGCCCGAAACCAGTAAGAAAAGGCAGATGATTAATGTAAGACGAAAGTATTTCATAAAAAAGCGTCACATTTTGTTTCATTTTGTTTCAGGGTGAAACACGCGGGTTTTCCGATAAGCCCCGTAAGGTCTTATGTTTAGACGGACAATCCGGAGTTGTTTCACCATGGAACGTAACAACAAATGTAACAGGAAATTATCCGGTTTCGTAAAAAACATATGGTTTTGTAGAAACCCCCAGTCGGGCCACTGACACCGTTGACGATTTCGCCCTTACTAACGTGCGGGCTTATGCATCGAATCCCGTTTCCGGCGGGAGAACCAGACGCCCCCGAAGATGAATGACAGGCTCAGAAGACTGCCGGCAGCGATGTTCGCCGCCATGTGCGAATCGCCGTCGTTATCTTCGACCTCACCGCGCTTCTTTCCTGCCGGTTTTGTCTCGACGGCCTCGATCTTCTTGTCCGCGCTCGCCTTTAGTACGTACGCCGGGTTTTTCCAGGTCTTCTTTTCCTTTTTCTTTATATACGCGTCGAAATCGTGCGAAAGGAGCTCGATCACCCCATTGACCTTTTTATCTCTAATGGCCGCCTGAAGGGCATCCATCGTTTCCGGGGTCGCGGGGCCATCGAACGCCCCGCCGAGGTCCTGGTTCGATATGGCGATCAGGGTGGTGTACTTCATCGACCCACCGCGGCCCTCGGTTGAAACGGTGGTTGTTTTACCTTTTGCCAGCTTGATCTCCTCGAACCCGCCGGGCGAATCGAGGAAAAAGCGGTAACCGGCGAAATCGTCCTGGGGTGTGACGATCAGCGGAGCGCCGACGCGGACATAACCGGGCTCGGGACCGGCATCGGCCAGCGCGAGTCCGGCAAAGGCCAATAATGTTGTTGAAATAGCTAATATTCTTTTATTCAGCATCATTTTTACTTTGTTATGCGGTGTGAGCAAGATGCTCACACGACAGCCGGCAAGATGCCGGCGCTACCTTATATTTTTGATCGCCTCGGCTACGCGCACCGCGTCCACCGTCTCCCTGACATCATGCACGCGGACGATATTCGCCCCGTTCATAACCGCTATCGCGGCGCTCACAGCGCTCGCCCCGATCCGATTCCGAGGCGCGGCATCGCCTAAAATCTTCCCGATAAACGACTTCCGGGATGTGCCTATAAGAATCGGATAAGCGGCAAATTCGCTTTTAAGTTTACCAAGTTTAGCGAGCAATTCTAAATTCTGCTCGAAGGTTTTGCTAAACCCTATCCCCGGATCGAGCGCTATGTTTTCAAACGGCACGCCGAAGCTGTTCGCCCCGGCAATTGAAGAACGAAAACCGGCTGCCACTTCTTGCAAAATATCTTCGACCGGCTCCTGGGCGTGCATGGTCTCAAAGTCCCCCCGCAAATGCATGAGTACCAGGCCGGTATTGTATTTGGCGGCTATTTCCCGGATCCTTGGATCGAATTGCAGCCCCGAGACGTCGTTTATTATCTCGGCGCCGGCCTGGGCGGCAGCTTCGGCAACCTCCGACTTGCTTGTGTCGATGGAGATGGGGATGTCGAAGCGCTTCGCAAGCTCTTCGATCACGGGCACGACCCGGCCGATCTCTTCGCCGGCGGAAACGCGCGCGCTGCCGGGGCGGGTCGATTCGCCGCCAATGTCGATTATGTCGGCGCCTTCATCGATCATTTTCCCGGCTTGCCCGATGGCGGAATCTAGAGTTGAAAATTCGCCGCCGTCCGAGAAACTGTCCGGCGTGACGTTCAGGATGCCCATAATGAGGGCCTTATCGAGGGACAAGATTCGATTGGAAGTGTGCCAGGGCATACAACGATTTAAGCGCGGATACAGAGATTCTTCAACCTTAGGAGGATAAAGGAAATTTTACAGGGATAGAAGGGATGAGGGGGATGAAAGGAATCGGACGGAATTTGATTTCAATCCCCTGTCTCCCCTCCATCCCTGTAAATAACTTTTTTGTGCGATTCCATTCGAAAAATAACCGGCGGAAAGGCTCAAAACAACTCGTCCAGCAGGCGGTAATAGTAGAGCTTTTCTTCATCGAGCGAGTCGATGCCGTAGGCCCGGCAAAAGACCTGACTAACATCCATACCATTCGCCGCATTGAACCCGAAGCTGCGCAGGAACAGGGCGATATCCTGATACCGGTCCGCCACCCCGCCGCGGTCGAAATCGATAAAACCGCTGATCTCGCCATCCAGGACCATATAATTCGGCAGGCAAAGATCGCCGTGAGTAAACACGAGGTCTTCCGCGGCTGGTTTCTTTTCAACCAGCTCTTCATATATCGCTTGCGCGGAGCGTCCCTGGTTTTCCATGTCGAAATCACTTTCGTCGACAAACCCGTGACGGATATTTTCCAGGGTAGAGACGAGTTTTATATCGATATCCTGGCGCAGCGGGCAGGCATCGATCGGGAGGTCATGGACCGCGCGCATGGCCCGGGCGGCCTGTTCGACATGGTGTTCGATCAGGGCCGGTTGGTGGGAATTGGCCGCCACATACTCCGAGGCCGGCACACCTTTTATTTCGGAAAGCAGGATCAAATGCTTGCCGTCAATCTCTTCGAAACCGAGAACTGTTGGAACGTCCAGCCGGCCGTCGAGCCATTCGAGAACCGCCTTTTCGTGCTCCAGATCGGACGGGCCGCCGACCGGAGTTATTTTCAAATAGGCCGCCAGATCGGGGAGGTAGTAGGCCTCGGCCCCTGACCAGCCGGTAAATATCTGCCGGTGGCCGTGCCGGGAAAGTAAAGAAGTTAGTGAGTTCATTGAGTTTATTGAGTTCTCAAAATAGTGGAGATCTTTTAAATTGCCGTCTGCTTTAGCTGACGGTTGAGTATCCAAAACATTTCCGGCTTTAGCCGAATGGACTTGGGCTAAAGCCCCGGCTTATTGATACTTCTACCGTTGGCTAAAGCCAACGGCAATTTAAAAAAGGGATGAAGATTTTTATCTCCATCCCTAATCTGATCTACTAAACCCGTCCGCTTACGGTACCGACAAGATGCTTAAGCCGTTGCCGGGTTATTCCCGGTGATCGGCGGAAGGATCGGTTTCTTGGCCCGTTTGGGTTTTTCTTCCGATTGGCCGCCGCCATCCGAGACCGATGACAGACCGTCGTCGCCATCGAGCGGCAGGCCTGCCACTACGCGGCGGATCTGCACGCTGTCGAGAGTTTCGAATTCAAGCAGCGCCTCGGCCAGCCTGACCATCGCATCGCGATTTTCGTCCAGGATCTTATAAGCAACAGCGTATTGGTCGCGCACGATCTTCTGGACCTCGTTATCGATCTTGATCGCCGTATCTTCCGAGTAATCGCGGTGCTGCGAGATCTCGCGGCCGAGGAAGATCTGCTCTTCCTTTTTACCGAAGGTCAGCGGCCCGAGATCGGACATGCCGTATTCGCAGACCATGGCGCGTGCCACTTCGGTCGCTCT
>Ga0190272_10000656_pt1 | contig 17467 bp, 24 predicted proteins | sample Popmic504T_FD_133746 | JGI IMG/M metagenome (GOLD analysis project Ga0190272, IMG submission 133746) | Populus adjacent soil microbial communities from riparian zone of Shoshone River, Wyoming, USA - 504 T | ecosystem: Environmental > Terrestrial > Soil > Riparian zone | place: USA: Wyoming... | reverse complement strand
GTCTGCTTCGCCCGCGACAACCCCGCCCTCTACCGCGTCATGTACGAGCGTTCGCGCGACAAGGACGCCCTGCCCGAGGACCTGAAGGACAACAAGGAAAGCGCCTACTGCCTGGTGCAAGACACTTTTCGCGAACTGGCCGGGCCGTCGGTGCCGGAGGTGGATGTCGAACTGGCCACCATCGCCGCCTGGTGCGCCGCCCACGGGCTGGCCGAAATGGCCGGTTTCAACCAGTTCGTGCCGCTCAAGGCCGAGCTCGGCAACGAGAAGGACTTCCTGCGCGCCGTGCTCGCCCACCTGGGGATGTTCGCCAGGTTCGCCCAGTCCGAGTAAGAGGGGCGCGTGAGCACCCCATTCGTCACCCGTTTCGCCCCCTCCCCGTCCGGCTACCTGCACCGGGGTCACGCCTATTCGGCGCTGAAGGCCCATGAGGCGGCGCGCGAGGCCGGCGGCCGCTTCGTCCTGCGCATCGAGGACATCGACACCGCCCGCTGCCGCGCGCCGTTCGAGGAGGCCATCTACGAGGACCTCGCCTGGCTGGGCCTCGAATGGGAGGAGCCGGTGCGCCGGCAGTCCGAGCACCTCGATGACTACCAGCAGGCGCTGGACGGCCTGCGCCAGCGCGGACTGCTCTATCGCTGCTTTCGCACTCGCAAGGACCTGCTGGAGGAGATCTCCCGCGCGCCGCATGGGCCGACCGAGCCGTTCAAGGCCGGTCCCCTGTCCGACAAGGAAGAAGAGCGGCTGCTGGCCGAGGACCGCGCCTATGCCTGGCGGCTGTCGCTGACGGCGGCGCGCAAGGCGGTCGGCGGATTCGCCCAACTGACCTTCAACGAAGAGGGCGAGGGACCTGAAGGCGAGACCGGCCCGATCAAGGTGCGGCCAGAGCTGCTCGGCGACGTCGTGCTGGGCCGCAAGGACGTCGGCGTCGCCTACCACCTGGCCGTGGTCATGGACGACGCGCTGCAGGGGATCACACATGTGATCCGGGGCGAGGACCTGTTCGAGGCCACCCACATCCAGCGGCTGCTGCAGGCGCTGCTTGGATTGCCAGAGCCCACCTACCGCCACCACCGGCTGCTGGTCGGCCCCGACGGCAAGCGCTTCGCCAAGCGCGACAAGGCCCAGACCCTGCGCGAGCTTAGGGCCGGCGGCATGACGCCCGCCCAGCTCCGCGTCGAATTTGGTCTCAACTGAGACTTTCCAACCCCGGCCGCAACGGCAACAAGGCGCCATGGATTCCAGGTCACGCGCATCGGCCCTGATGGCCCTCGTGTTCGGCGCCGTGGCGTTGGGCTTCACGCCGATCTTCGTGCGGCTGACCGAGACCGGCCCGGTGGCGGCCGGCTTCTGGCGGCTGGCGCTGGCTCTGCCGCTGCTGGCGCCGTTCGCCTTTTATTTCAGGGCGCCGGACGGGGGCGGCAAGCTCAACCGGGTCATCGTTCTGGCCGGGGTCTTCTTCGCGCTGGACCTGGCCTTCTGGCACTACGGCATCACCTTCACCTCGGTGGTCAACGCCACGGTGCTGGCCAACCTGACGCCGATCGTGGTGACCATCGCCGGCTGGTGGATGTTCCGCGAGCGCCCGGCGCGGGCCTTCCTGATCGGCCTGGCCATGGGCTTGGCGGGGGTGCTGATCATCACCTTGGCCCATAACAGCAACGTCGCGCCCGGACGAAATCCAGCGCTCGGCGACGCCCTCGCCCTGGCCACCACCGTCTGGTACGCGGGCTACTTCCTGGCGGTGCGCAAGGCGCGCGGCACGCACGGCGCCTGGGCGATCATGTTCTGGTCGAGCCTGGTCGGCACGGTGCTGCTGAGTGTCGCCATGGTCGGCCTTGGCGAGGACATCACGCCCGAGACGTTGGGCGGTTGGGTCGCCTGCCTCGGGCTGGCGGTAGTCCACGTCAGCGGCCAGGGCGCCATCGCCTGGGCCTTGGGAAAACTGCCCACGGCGACCGCTTCGGTCGTGGTGCTGATCCAACCGGTTGTCGCCGGTCTGCTCGGCTGGATGCTGTTTGCCGAGACGGTCGTGGCCATGCAGGTCGCCGGCGCCGCGCTGGCCCTAACCGGCGTGGCCGTCGCCCAATGGGCTTCGGCCAGAAATGAGGGGCTTCGGCCGGGAATGAAACGGGCGCCGATCCCGCTGGAGACCGGCGCCCGTGAATGTCCGCGTCGGCCTGACGCTTAGAGCGTCTTTAGGTCGACGGCGGCGGTCTTGCCGCGTTCTTCCTTCAGCTCGAAGCTGACGCGCTGGCCTTCGTTGAGGCCGGTGAGGCCCGCCCGCTCGACTGCGCTGATGTGGACGAATACGTCGCTTCCGCCGTTTTCGGGCTGGATGAAACCAAAGCCCTTGGTGGCGTTGAACCACTTGACCGTACCGGTGGCCATGCAGGTGTCTCCTTCAAACCATTCCTAAGTTGGACCGCAAACGGCGATCCGCCAACAATCTCAGGTGTCTGGGAGATCGGCTTCTCCGGCCCGGTTAAGGTCGCCGGGCGCGAAGGAACGTCTGCAGGCCCATCGCTAGGATTGCTTGCCCAAAGTTGCCCACGAGGTCGCTGAACGGTCAACCCAAAACAGGGGTCAGCGCTCGGCCAGCAGCCGCTCTACCAGCCCGCGAGCTTCGGTTGAGGACCAGTCGGCGTCGCCCGCCAGCCGCGCCCGCTCCATCCCCTTGCGGTCGTAGATCACCGTGGTCGGAAAGCCCTGGGCGCGCGGCTCAAGCCCGAAGGCCACCTTGTAGCCGGGGTCGAGATAGAGCTTCAGCGGCGTGTTCCTGGCCATCTCGGCCTTGGCCAGCTTGAGGTCAGCCGGCCGGTCGACGCTGATCGCCACCACCTTGAACGGCTGCACGGCGTAGGCGGCCTGGAGTCGCGCCAGTGTCGGCATCTCAACCTTGCAGGGCGCGCACCAGGTCGCCCACAGGTTCATCACCACCACCTGGCCCTTGAAGTCGGCCAGCCGCACCGACTTGCCGGCCTCGTCGGTGAAGGGGATATCGGGGGCGGGCAGCGGCTCGCTCGCCACCACCAGCTTTTCCAGCGACCCGCGCCGGAACTCCCGCAGGTCGGCGACAGGCTTTGGTTTGAAGGAAGCGGCGCCAATGACGTATAGAACCGCGGCCGCCCCGACGAGGGCGACCACCAGCATGGCCCACCGCAGGATATCGGGCCGCCTCTTGCCCGCCTGGACCTGGCTCATATGACCGACGACGCCTCCAAAGCACCCGGATCGAACGCGGGGCAAGCTATGTGGGGCGGGCGCTTTTCAGGCAAGCCCGCCGAGCTGATGCAGGCCATCAACGTCTCCATCGGCTTCGACAAGCGGCTGGCCAAGCACGACCTGATCGGGTCGAGGGCCCACGCCGAGATGCTGGCCAAGGTCGGCGTTATCTCCGCCGACGACGAGGCCGAGATCCAGAAGGGCCTGGACGCCGTCGAAGGCGAGCTGGACGCCGGCACCTTCCCGTTTCGCGACGAGTTCGAAGACATCCACATGAACGTCGAGGCGCGGCTGCGCGAGCTGATCGGCCCGGTGGCCGGACGGCTGCACACCGCCCGTTCGCGCAACGATCAGGTGGCGCTCGATTTTAGGCTATGGGTGCGCGAGGCCTGCGACCGCACTGGCAGCCAAATCAAGGCGCTGCAACGCGCGCTGGTGGCCAAGGCGGACGCGCACGCCAACACCCTGATGCCAGGCTTCACCCATTTGCAGCCGGCCCAGCCGGTGACCTTCGGCCACCACCTGATGGCCTATGTCGAGATGTTCGGCCGCGACGCCTCGCGTTTCGCCGACGCGCGCACGCGGATGAACGAGAGCCCGCTAGGCGCGGCAGCGCTGGCCGGCTCGCCCTTCCCCATCGACCGGCAGGCGACGGCCGAGGCGCTGGGCTTCTATGAGCCGACGGCCAATTCGCTGGACAGCGTCTCGGCCCGCGACTTCGCGCTGGAGGCGCTGGCGGCCGCCACAATCTGTGCAACCCACCTCTCGCGTCTCGCCGAAGAGATCGTGCTGTGGATGACGCCGCAGTTCGGCTTCATCCAGCTGTCGGACGCCTTCACCACCGGCTCCTCGATCATGCCGCAGAAGAAGAATCCCGACGCCGCCGAGCTGGTGCGCGCCAAGGTCGGGCGCATCCTCGGCTCGCTGACCACCCTGACCCTGGTGATGAAGGGCCTGCCGCTGGCCTATTCGAAGGACATGCAGGAGGACAAGGTCCCCACCTTCGAGGCGTTCGACGCCTTGGAGCTGAGCCTGCTGGCCATGGCCGGCATGGTCGCCGACCTGGAGCCGAACGCGCAGCGCATGGCCGCAGCGGCGGGCGCGGGGTTTTCGACCGCCACGGACCTGGCCGACTGGCTGGTGCGCGAACTGGGCATGCCGTTCCGCGACGCCCACCACGTCACCGGCTCGGCGGTGAAGCGCTGCGAGGCGCTGGGCTGCGACCTGCCCGCCCTGCCGCTGGACGAATTGCAGAAACTGGACCCGCGGATCACCGACGGCGTTTACTCGGTGCTGACCCCCGCCGCCTCGGCCGCCAGCCGGACGAGCTACGGTGGCACGGCTCCCGCCCAGGTCCGGGCCCAGATCGCGCGTTGGAAGGAAACACTCGGATGATCGCAAAGACCCTGGCCATCGGCCTCCTGACGGGCGTCGCGCTCGGCGGCTGCGGCCGGACTGGAGAGCTGGAGCGGCCGATGCCGGCCGGCGCCTCGACGGCCGGCGTGCGCGGCGACGCCACCGCCACGGGCCAGCAGTACGACGACAACGGCGACCCGCGCACCGGCTCCGAAGGTCTCGTCAACCGCCAGAGTCCCGTCAACCGCGACGTCGATCCCGCGCCGCCCCGCACCCTGCCGATCGAGGGCATGCCTTCCAATCCAGGCCAGGTGGCTCCGCAGGGCGCGCTACCGGACCCCTACGCCAACCCGCAATGAACCACTTCGAGCTCCGGGGGGGCGAGCTCCATTGCGAGGACGTGGCGCTGAGCGCCATCGCCGAGGCGGTGGGCACGCCGGTCTACGTCTATTCCACCGCCACGCTGGAGCGGCACTATCAGGTGTTCCGCGCCGGCCTGATCGCCGCTGGTCTTGGCGAGCCGCTGATCGCCTATGCGGTCAAGGCCAACTCCAACGTCTCGGTGCTCAAGGTGCTGGCCCGTCAGGGGGCCGGCGCCGACACCGTCTCCGAAGGCGAGATCCGCCGGGCGCTCGCCGCCGGCATCCCGCCCGAGCGCATCGTCTTCTCCGGGGCCGGCAAGACCGCCGCCGAGATCGCCTTTGCGCTCGATACGGGCGTGGCCGAAATCAACATCGAGTCCGAGCCCGAACTGGCGCTGGTCGAGGCGATTGCCGCCGAGAAGGGCGTGGCGGCCACCATCGCCATCCGCGTCAATCCGGATGTGTCGGCCGGCGGCCACTCGAAAATCTCCACAGGCAAGAGCGACAACAAGTTCGGTGTCTCCATCGCCGAGGCCGAGCGGCTCTACGCCCGCGCAGCCGCCTCGCCGCACCTGAATCCGGTCGGCGTCGCCTGCCACATCGGCAGCCAGATCACCGAACTCGCCCCCCTGGAAGCGGCTTTCCGCAAGATGCGGGCGCTGGTCGAGCGCCTCCGCGAGCAGGGCCAGAGCGTTGAGCGTCTCGATCTCGGCGGCGGGCTGGGCGTGCCCTACTTCAACAGCCCCGAGCCACCCTCTCCCGCCGAATACGCCGCCATGGTCGGCGGGGTGATGGAGGGCCTGGACATCGTCTTCGCCTTCGAACCCGGCCGGGTCATCGCCGCCAACGCCGGGGTGCTGGTGTCGCGGGTGATCCACATGCACCCGCGCCCCGAGGGCCGCCGCTTCCTGGTGCTCGACGCAGCCATGAACGACCTCATCCGCCCGGCCATGTACGAGGCCTACCACGAGATCGTGCCGGTCACCGGCGCGGCGGCCGGGGCCGAGATGGAGGTGGTCGATGTGGTCGGGCCGATCTGCGAGACCGGCGACACCTTCACCCGCGACCGCAGCCTGCCGGCGCTGAAGGCCGGCGACCTTGTCGCCTTCATGTCGGCCGGGGCCTACGGCGCGGCCATGGCCAGTGAATACAACACCCGCCCGCTGGTCCCCGAAGTGCTGGTCGAGGGCGTCCAATGGGCCGTCATCCGGGCCCGCCCCACCTACGACCAGATGCTGTCGCTGGAGCAGATGCCGCCCTGGCTGTGAGATTGGCATAGGCCTTGGCATATGCTAAATGCGAGCCATGGGTATCGAACGACACGTGAAGCTCTTCAAGAACGGCTCGAACCAGGCGGTCCGCATTCCGCGTGAGTTCGAGATGCCGGGCGAGGAGGTCATCATGCGCAAGGAAGGCGACCGCCTCGTGCTGGAGCCGGTGAAGCGCATGTCGCTCGTCGAACTGCTGGATTCGTTGGAGCCTACCGACGAGGATTTCGACTTTGGCGAGGACCTGCCGGCGGAGCCATTTGAGCTTTGATGGCTCGCTACCTGCTCGACACCAATATTTTGTCAGCAGCTATTCGTGATCCCCGGGGACACGTCGCACAGCAACTGCGCCGTCAGGCTGACGAAGTCTGCACCAGCATCATCGTAGCTGCCGAGCTTCGCTTTGGCGCAGCCAACAAGGGATCGGCGCGGCTCTCTCAACTCGTCGAGTTGGTCTTGTCGAGTGTCGAGGTGCTCCCCTTCGATCGGCCGGCCGACCAGATCTATGGCGTTGTACGCGCCGATCTAACGCGGCGAGGGCGACGCATCGGCCATCTGGACGAGCTGATCGCCAGCCACGCCCTGGCGCAGAACTGCGTTCTCGTGACGGACAACGAACGAGACTTTGCCCAGGTCGAGGGATTGCGGCTGGAAAACTGGCTCCGCTAGTCCAGCGCCGCGATGTGGGGCAGCGACCGCATGGCGCCGGCCGCGTCCAGGCCATAGCCGACGAGGAAGCGGGGCGGGGCTTCCCAGGCGACGAAATCCGGTTCGATGGCGCGCTTTTGCGGCCATGGCTTGCGGGCGAAGACGCAGGTCAGGACTTCCGATGCGCCGGCGTCCCTGACTAGCCGGGCGGCCTCGCTGAGCGACAGGCCGGTGTCGAAGACGTCGTCGAGCACCAGCGCCTTGCGACCGGCCAGCGGGCGCTGGAGGTCGGCGCGGACCTGGCAGCGGCCAAGGCTGCCCCGCTCGTCCTTGTAGGACGACAGCCACAGCGCATCGAAACGCAAGGATCGGCCGTGGCGGGCCAGGGCGCGGGTCAGGTCGGCGGTAAACCAGATGCCGCCGGTCAGCAGGCAGATGGCGACCGTCTCATCGTCGACATGCGGCGCTATGCGCAGCGCCAGCGCCTCGACGCGCGCGGCGATCTCGTCCTGCGTCAGAAGAACCTGCGGCTGGTTCATGACGAGGCCAGCCCGACGGCGGCGTAGGCGCGGGCGGCGCCGGGCCACTGGCGCACCACGTCCTGGCGGAACACCAAGGCAGCAGCGCCCACGCCGGTGATGGCGAAAGCCAGCCCGAACCACAGCGCCCGCCGATTCTTCGGTCTTTGCGGTCTGGCGTGGGAGCGCGGGTGCTTGAACTCGGGCAGTTCGGTCAGCGGTTCGGGCGGTTCAGGCGGCGCCTGCAGCGGCGGCTCGGCCTCATCTGGCTGCGGCCAGGCGATCCAGACGTCGCCGCAGGACGTGCATTTCACCTTGCGGCCTTGCGGGCCGACCTGCTCTTCGCCCACAAGATAGCGGGTGGCGCATCGGGGACAGGCCAGGATCATGACGGCGGACTTGGTCGCTCCTGTTGCGGCAGCTTCTCATCGAGGTCGCTGATTTCGGCTCGCATGTCCAGAAACGCAGAACCCTACCCGGCGGGCGACGCCCCCGCGCTGAGATTTGCCGACGTGGCCATGCGCTATGGCCACGGGCCCGATGTGCTGCGCGACGTCAGCTTCGAACTGGAGCCGGGCTCCTTCCATTTCATCACCGGCGCATCGGGAGCGGGCAAGAGCAGCCTGCTGAAGCTGATCTACCTGGCCGAGCGGCCCTCGGCAGGGCGCATCGAGATGTTCGGCCAGGACGTGGTCAGGATGGCGGCCGCCGAGCGGCCGCGCCTGCGCCGGCGCATCGGGGTGGTCTATCAGGAGCTGCGGCTGCTGGAGCACCTGTCGGCTTTCGACAACGCCGCCCTGCCGCTGCGGCTGGCAGGCCACAAGCCGGCCGAATACCGCACTGACGTGGCCGAACTGCTGGCGTGGGTGGGCCTGAAGGAGCGCATGGACGCCCGCCCCTCGGCCCTGTCGGGCGGCGAGAAACAGCGGCTGGCCATCGCCCGGGCCGTGGTCGCCCGCCCCCACATCCTGCTGGCCGACGAGCCGACGGGCAACGTCGACAACGAACAGGCCATGCGCATCGTGCGGCTGTTCAGCGAACTCAATCGGCTCGGCACTACCGTGCTGGTCGCCAGCCACGACGAGGAACTGGTGGCCCGCGCCGGCCAGCCGGTGCTGCACCTCCACGACGGCCGCCTGATCCCCTTCGGCGGCTCGGGAGGCTCGCTGTGAGCGCCTTCAACCCCGAACGCTGGAAGCCCGCGCCGCTGTTGCCCAAGGCCGACGCCCGCGACGGCTCCCTGCTGTTCGTCATCGCCGTGCTGGTCTTCCTGGCCTGCCTGACCTGCATCGGCGCGCTGGCCGCGCACCGTGCGGCCGAGGGGTGGAACAGCCAATTGCAGGGCTCGGCCACCGTGGTCGTGCGCCCCAAAGGGATCGAGAACGCCGATGCGTCGGCTGCGAGGGCGGCCGAGGCCTTGGCCGGGGTGGCGGGCGTGGCCGAAGCCCGCGTGCTGGAGAAGGAAAAGGCTCAGGCGCTGCTGGAGCCGTGGCTTGGCGAAGAAGCGCTGCTGGACGACCTGCCGGTGCCACGCCTGGTTACGCTCGAACTGAGCCGACGAAATCCGCCGACCACGGCGGCGCTGGAGGCCTCGCTGGCGGCAGCGGGGGTCGACGCCACGCTCGACGACCACAGGCTGTGGATCGCCGACATCGAGCGGGGGGCGAGCCTGGCCCGCTGGACGGCGCTGGGCGTGTTCGCGTTGATCGCGGCGGCGGCGGCGGCGGTGATCGGATTCGCCACCCGCGCCGGCCTCGCCGCCCACCACGACACCATCCAGGTCCTGCACCTCTACGGAGCCCAGCGCGGCTTCATCTCGCGCCTGTTCCAGCTGCGCTTTGCGCGCACCGCCGGGCTGGCGGGCTTGCTGGGGGCGGGAGCGGCGGCCATCATCGGCGCGACAGCCCGACTCACCGGAGGGGGAATGGGCCTGACGCCGGTGCTGCCGGTGGCGTGGACGGACCTTGCGGCGATAGCGCCGGCCCCGCTGCTGGCCGCCGCCGTCGCCGCGCTCGCCGCCCGGCAGGCCTGCGTCGGGCTCCTAAAGGAGATGGGATGAAGAGCCTTTCCGCCCTTGTGATCGTGGTGATGATCTGGGCTGTCGGGCTGCTGGCCTTCGCCACCCGCGTGGTCCACTCCACCCCCGCCGCCGAGCCGCCCGTCGCCGACGGCATCGTGGCCCTCACCGGCGCCTCGGTGATCCGGCTGGAGGCGGCCACGAACCTGCTGGAGGAGGGCAAGGGCAAGCGCCTGCTGGTCTCGGGCGTCAACCGCCAGGCCAGCCGCGCCGACATCCTCGACGTCACCAAGGCCGGCAAGGGCGTCTACGACTGCTGCGTCGATCTTGGCTTCATGGCCGCCGATACCGTCGGCAACGCCCAGGAAACCGCTGAATGGGCGCGGACCAAGGGTTACGACAGCCTCATCATCGTCACCGCCGACTTCCACATGCCGCGCGCCATGCTCGAACTGCGCGCGGCCATGCCCGATGCGACGCTGACGCCCTACCCCGTGCTGACCGAGACGCTCGACACCCCCACTTGGTGGCGCCGCAGCGGCAGCGCCCGGTTCATGGTGCTGGAATACTGCAAGTACCTGGCCATCCTCGGCCGCGAGGCTCTGCTGGGACTGGGCCCCAAGGACGACGAGAAGGCCGGCGCCACCGCCGGGGCGAAGGCGTGATCTGGCTGCGCTCGCTGGTCTTCACCATCGTCTTCTATGCGGTGTCGACCATCGCCTCGATCGCCATCAGCCCGCTGCTGTTGGGCAAGCGCCGCTGGGTGGTGCGGGCCATCGGCGTCTGGGCGCGGGTGGTGATGTTCTTCCTGCGGTTGATCTGCGGGGTGAAGGTCGAGGTGCGCGGGCGCCAGCATATGCCCATGAGCGCGGCGCTGATCGGCGCCAAACACCAGGGCATGTTCGACACCATCGCCCCCTTCGCCCTGCTCACCGACGCCTGCTTCGTGCTGAAGAAGGAGCTGCTGGCCATCCCCTTCTACGGCTGGTTCGCGGTCAAGGGCGGCATGATCGCCGTCGACCGCGAGGGCCATGCGACGGCCCTGAAGAAGCTGGTGCGCGACACGCAGGACCGCATGGCCGAAGAGCGCCAGGTGATCATCTACCCCGAAGGCACCCGCAAGGCGCCTGGCGCCGCGCCCGACTACAAACCCGGGGTGGCGGCCCTCTACCGCGACCTGGGGCTGCCCTGCACGCCGCTGGCCACCAATTCGGGCGCCCACTGGCCGCCGCGCGGCTTCCTGAGGCGGCCTGGCGTCATCGTCTTCGAGTTCCTCGAACCGATCCCCGCCGGTCTGAAGCGCGGCGAGTTCATGAAGGAACTGCAGGGGCGGGTCGAGGCGGCGTCCAACGCCCTGCTGGCCGAGGGGCTGTAGCGCCGCGGTCTACGGGACCTTGGCCAGGACGCTTTCGACCGGGCAGCTGGCGCCTGAGCCCTTGAACGTCAGCTCACCGCCAAAGCCGTTCCAGTTGAAGTAGGCCTCTTCGCCCTCGGAATAGTCGTAGCAATAGATGGTCCGCAGATACATGGATCCCTGGTCGGCGCGGTAGAGGTTGTCCGCCTCTCGCGCGACGGCGATCTGGTAGAGGCCCACCTTCTGCACCGCCTGGACCAGAAGGATGTCGAGGTCGCAGGCAGCGCCGCTCCTGGCGAAGGAGACGCTGCCGCCGCGGCCATTCCAATCAACGGTGGCGGCGTCGTAGGTCGCATGCTCGTAGCAGGCCTTGGTGACCGCCCAGGCCTTGCCGCTGTCCAGCGAATACAGGTTGGGGGCCTTGCGGCTGGCGCTCAGCTTGTAGATCTCCGCGCCGGCAGGCTGGGCGGACAAAAACAGCAGCGCCAGGGCGGCGGCGGGGCAGCGCCGGTTCATCGTGATACTCCCTCCAGCGCAACTACATCGGCTGGCGGCGCGGTCAGTTCCGTGGCGTCCTAGCCCTCCCGCTCCTCCACCATGGCCAGCAGCCTTTCCATGCTGGCGTCGCGCACGCCGTCTTCGTGCAGGTGCAGGACGAGGTCGCGGAGGTAGTCGATGTTGCGGCCCGACAAGCCCCTGGCGCCGGCGATGAGGTCGGCCTGCTGCTCCAGGGTCAGCGCGCCGGCCCACTGGGGATGCTTGATGTCGGAGAGGAAGGTCAGGGCGCGGGCGTGGCCATTTCCGTCGATCTTCACCTCGCGCCAGGCTTCGAAGTAGGTCTCCGTCGGCTGCTCGCGCTCGCGCAGGTAGGCGTAGACTTCGGGCCAGTCGGCCTCGGCCACCTGATAGGCCGCGCCGCGCACCGAGCCGCCGGGCGCAAGGCCCAGGACCAGCCCCGGCCGCTCATATGTTCCCCGGTGGTGGACCGAGTAGATGCAGAAGGCGCGACGCCGCCCATGGAGCACGGCCGTGCGACGTTCTATGAAGGCAAAGCCCGGCCGCCACATCAGCGAACCGTAGCCGAACACCCAGCGTCCGCCGGTGGGATTGCGCCCCGCCTCTTGCATCAATGATTCTCAAGTCGAAGACGCCCTGAACATGACCCTGCACGATAGAGACGCGGCTCGTAAACCCAGCAGACGGGCATTGTACCTGCCCTTCATCCTGCTGCTGTTGCTGGCGGTCGGCTGGAGCTTCGGCTGGTTCTGGCTGAGGGCGCAGGCGCGCGACCGGATGGACACCGGGGCGGCCGAGCTGCGCAACGCCGGCTACACCGTCTCGTGGAGCGACCGCACCTTCGGCGGCTATCCCTTCCGCATCGACGCCAACATGACCAACTTCAAGATCGGCGAGCCGTCGGGCTGGTCGATCAGCGCGCCGAGCATCCGGGCCGAGGCCTTCGTCTACAAGCTGGGGCACTGGGTGGCCTATGCCCCCAGCGGCGTGGTGCTGAACCGCCCCGTGGGCGGGCCGGTGACCATCACGGGCAAGGCGCTGCGGGCCAGCCTCAGCGGCATCGACCAGACGGTGCCGCGCATCTCGGTCGAAGGGGCGAACCTGATGTTCGTGCCCGGGCCGGGGGCCCAGCCCTATCTCCTGCGCTCGGCCGAGCGGCTGAACCTGCACATCCGCCCCGGTCCCCAGGATCAGGGCGCGGTGCTGCTGCGGGTCGAAGGCGCCACGGCGCAGCTGCCCGGCCTGCTGTCGCGCATCGCCCAGGACGAGCCGGTGGCCATGGACGTCGAGCTGACCCTTTCGAAGATGAGCGCCATGCAGGGCAACGACTGGCGCTCGATGGTGCGCAGCTGGTCCGGCGCGGGCGGCACGGCGACCCTGAAGAACGCCAGCCTGACGGCCGGCGGCGCGGTGCTGGCCGCCCACGGCGGGGCGTTGTCGGTCGGCGAGGATGGGCGTGTCGAAGGCGGCCTCGACGTCGACCTACGCAAGGCCGGCGCGGCGCTCAGCGACATGAGCGGCGGCATGATCCCGCCTCAGGCCGCGTTCGCCGGCGCTTCGCTGCGGTTCGAGGGCGGCCAGACCATCCTTGGCCCGCTGCCGATCGCGCCGGCCCCGCGGGTGTATTGACGCAATAATCGTGCGGCGCGCGGCGGGGATTGCGCCCTCGCCCGCAATGACTAAGGTCCGCCCGCTTCGTATCGGGGGAAGAAAATGGGCCGGGACGTCCCGCCAGCCGCACCGTCTCTGGACGCTGTCCGGGCGCGCATCGACGCGGTCGATGGCGAGCTGCTGCGCCTGCTGGACGAGCGCGCCTCGCTCGCCGCCGCCGTCGCCGAAGCCAAGCGCGCGGCCGGCCAGACGGGCTTTGGCCTGCGCCCCGACCGCGAGGCGCACGTCGTGCGCGCCCTGCTCGCCCAGCCGCGCGAAACCGCCGACACCGCGCTGATCGTCCGTGTCTGGCGCGAGGTGATGGCCGATAGCCTGTCGCGCCAGGGGCCCTTCCACCTCAGCGTCTGGGGCGGCAAAAGCGAGGCCCATACCGTCGAGCTGGCCCGCCTGCGCTTTGGCGCGGCGCCGCCGCTGGCCCTGACCGCCAAGCCGGAAGAGGCGCTGGCCGCCGCCAGGACGCCCGGCGGTGTCGCCGTGCTGGCGCTCGAGACCGGCAGCGCCTGGTGGGGCCGCCTGCTGGCCCAGCCGACGTTGAAGATCTTCGCCACCCTGCCCTGCCTGGCGCAGTGGGGCCCGCTGTCGGCGGTTGCAGTTTCGGAAGTGCCGATCGAGCCGACCGGCGCCGACATGACCTTCTGGGTCACCGATGCGCCCGGTTCGGCCGCCGCTGTCCTCGACGCCCTGGGCCGTGACGGCGTGGCGGGCGGCCTGCTCGGCGAAGCCGGCGGCCTGAAGCTGTTCGCGCTGGCCGGCTTCTATCAGGTGAACGACGAGCGGCTGGCGCGCGCTCCGGGTGGCCTTTCCGGCGTGATCGGTGCTGCGCCGGAGCCGTTCGACGTGTAAAGGCGGCCCATGACCGCCTCCGCCACCGACCGTTTCGCCGCCGCCCGGCCCGTCCCCAAGGCGGGCATCCTCGACATCGCCCAGTACGTGGGCGGCAAGTCGAAGATCGAGGGCGTCGCCAACCCGATCAAACTGTCCTCCAACGAGAACATCCTCGGCTGCTCCGACGCCGCCAAAACCGCCTACGCCGAGGCCGCCGCGCGGCTGCACATGTACCCCGACGGCAAGGCCGGTCCCCTGCGCGAGGCGGTCGCGGAGCGCTATGGCCTGGAGCCCGAGCGGCTGGTGTTCGGCTGCGGCTCGGACGAGATTTTCGCGCTGGTCAATCAGGTGTTCCTGGAGCCAGGCGACAACATCATCCAGGGCGAGCACGCATTCGCGGCCTACGCCATCGGGGCGCGCGCCTGCCAGGGCGAGGTGCGCAAGGCGCGCGAGACCCGCTACACCGTCGATGTGGACGAGATGCTGGGGCTCGTCGACGAGCGTACCCGCATCGTCTTCGTCGCCAACCCCGCCAACCCCACCGGCACCTGGATCGACGGCGAGGAGGTCCGCCGCCTGCACGCCGGCCTGCCGCCCTCGGTGGTGCTGGTGCTGGACGGCGCCTACGCCGAGTTCGCCACCGACAGTTCCTACGAGGACGGCATGGCGCTGGCCCGTACGTGCGAGAACGTCGTCGTCACCCGCACCTTCTCCAAGCTGCACGGGCTGGCCGCCCTGCGGGTGGGCTGGGGCTACTGCCCGCCCCACATCAGCGATGCCATCGAGCGCATCCGCCCACCGTTCAACACCTCCATCCCAGCCCAGGAGGCGGCCGTCGCCGCCTTGGGCGACGAGGACTTCCAGCGCCGCTCGCTGGACCTGATGGAGCAGTGGCGGCCGTGGCTGACCCAGCAGCTGGGCGGCTGCGGCCTCGATGTCGTGCCCAGCGCCGCCAACTTCCTGCTGGTCGGTTTCCCCAGGACGCCGGGCAAGACGGCGGCCGACGCCGAACCCTTCCTTGGCTCCCGGGGACTGATCGTGCGCGCGGTGGGCGGCTATGGCCTGCCCGACCACCTGCGCATCACCATCGGCCTGGAAGAACACAACCGCGCGGTCGCCGACGCCCTCTACGCATTCATGGCGCCCGCATGAGCCAGCTCTACGCACGCATGGCCGTCATCGGCTGCGGCCTGATCGGCTCATCGGTGGTGCGCGCCGCCCGCGAGAAGGGCTGTGTCGGCGAGATCGTCGTCTCCGACGCCAGCCCGGACGTGCTGGAGCGGGTGCAGGCGCTGGGCCTGGCTGACAGGGTCGTCGCCGATCCTGCTGACGCCGTCGAGGGCGCCGACCTCATCGTCTTCGCCACGCCGGTGATGGCGGTCGCCGGGGCCATGAAGGCCGCCGCCCGCGCCATCTCCCCCGGAGCCACCGTCACCGACGTGGGCTCGGTGAAGGGCTCGGTCGCCGAGGCGCTGACGGCGGCCGCGCCAGACGGCGTCTTCGTCATCCCGGGCCACCCGATCGCCGGCACCGAGCACTCGGGTCCCGACGCCGGCCTGGCCGAGCTGTTCGAGGGCCGCTGGGTGATCCTGACGCCGCGCGAGGCCGACGACCCCGCCTACGCCGCCGCCGTCGAGAAGCTGTCGGCCTTCTGGGGGGCGCTGGGCGCCCAGGTGGACATCATGGACGAGAAGCACCACGACCTGGTGCTGGCCGTCACCTCCCACCTGCCCCACCTGATTGCCTACAACATCGTCGGCACGGCGGCCGACCTGGAACAGGTCACCCAGGCCGAGGTGATGAAATACTCGGCCGGCGGCTTCCGCGACTTCACCCGCATCGCCGCGTCCGACCCGACCATGTGGCGCGACATCTTCCTGGCCAACAAGGACGCGGTGCTGGAGATCCTCGGCCGCTTCACCGAAGACCTGCAGGCGCTGTCACGGGCAATCCGATGGGGCGAAGGCGACAAGCTCCACGAGCTCTTCACCCGCACCCGCGAAATCCGCCGCGGCGTGATCGCCCTAGGCCAGGAAAGCGCCGAACCCAACTTCGGCCGTGACCGGGGCAAGCACTAGGGCCTAAACGCCGTCCGGCCAGTCGCGGGTTTCGATCAAGGGCTGACCGGTTTCGAGCAGGCTCTTGAGGCTGGCCAGGAGGTGCGGCCAGCCTTGGGAGACCGCGTCGATCAGCATCGAGGGCTCGCGGTCGATCTCGTGGGTCAGGGTCAGCTTGACCGTCGCCGGCTCCACCGGTTCCAGTTCGTAGGTCAGCCGAGAGTGGCCCTCCTCGCGCATGTCCGGCATGAACTCGTTGCGCCAGGTCAGCACCAGGCGCCGCGGGTGGTCAACCTCGACGATCTCACCGCTGTCGGCTACGCGGCCATCGGGGATCATGGCCCGCCACGACGAGCCGGGCGTCCAGTCGCTCTCCTGCCAGGTCGAGGCCCAATAGAGCCTGGTGAACTCCGGTTTGGTCAGCGCGTCCCAGAGCTTTTCGGGCGTGGTGCGGATGTAGGTGACGTAGACGAAGCGGCTCATCTTTCGACCTCGGTTTGCAGGTTGGCGACGATGGTCGTCCAGCCGTGGGTGATCTTCTCGGCGAGGGCTGCGTAATCGCCGCTGACGTGGTGGGTGAGCGTGAGTTCGCAGCCGCCGTCGGTGGGCGCGATGTCGATGTCGACGCGGTCGAAACCCGAGCCGTTGGCCTGGAAGCGGAAGGCCAGGCGCCGAGGGCGCTCCATCTCCAGGTACTCGCCGCGATGGTCGGCGTCGCCGTCCGGCCGGCGGTCGACGATGCGGAACCAGCCGCGGACGCGGGCGTCGATCTCGCAGAGGATGACCTCGCCGGTCTCGGTGGCGAACAGCCAGCGGCCGGCGGTCTTCGGGTCGAGCCAGGCGTCGAACACGCTCTCCGGCGACACGGCGAAACGCTGTTTGATCACCAGCTTGGGATGGTCAGTCATCGTCCTTCTCCAGTTCCTTCCTCAGCGCCACCAAGGCATGGGCGGGGCCGCGCTCGAACTTGCCGATCCAGCGGTCGGCGATCTCGGCGATGGGGACGGGGTTGAGGTAGTGCAGCCTCGAACGCCCGCGCCGCACGGTGGCGACCAGCATGGCCTCCTCCAGTACGGCCAGATGCTTGGTCACGGCCTGACGGCTCATGGCCATGCCCTGCGTCAGCTCACCGAGCGTCTGGCCGTTGCGCGCGAACAGCCGGTCCAGCAACGCCCGCCGGCTTGGGTCCGCCAAGGCGCGAAAGACCGCGTCCGTATCCATCGGGAACAGAATAGGCAACCGTTTGGTTGCGAGTCAAGACTTGAGGAAGTCCGCCGTCGCTTCGATGGCCTCAACGAGCCCGACGCGTTGCAGCTCCACCCCCTCCGGCAGGCCGGAGAAGAGGCGGGTGGGGGCGGCGGCGTCGAGCATGACGAAGACACCCTTGTCGTCCTCGCGGCGGATCAGGCGGCCGAACGCCTGGGCGATGCGGCCGCGGGCGATGGCGTCGTCATAGGTCTTGCCGCCAAAGCGCGCGCGGCGGGCCTTGTGCAGGATGTCGGGGCGCGGCCAGGGCACGCCTTCGAGGACGACCAGGCGCAAGGATTCGCCGGGCACGTCGACGCCGTCGCGAAGCGCGTCGGTGCCGAGCAGGGAGGCGCGCGGATCGTCGCGAAAGATGTCGATGAGGGTGCCGGTGTCGATCGGGTC
>Ga0190272_10000655_pt1 | contig 17471 bp, 16 predicted proteins | sample Popmic504T_FD_133746 | JGI IMG/M metagenome (GOLD analysis project Ga0190272, IMG submission 133746) | Populus adjacent soil microbial communities from riparian zone of Shoshone River, Wyoming, USA - 504 T | ecosystem: Environmental > Terrestrial > Soil > Riparian zone | place: USA: Wyoming... | reverse complement strand
TACCGGGCCGTGTAGCGAACCGGGCGATCGCGCGATGTCTCTGACGTGACAGAACCAACAGGCGCATCGGCGCAAAACGGCTCGTCCAGCCAAGGCGTACCCGACTCGGACGAGTGGAAGCCCCGCCATCGCCACTGGCGTATCACCACGTTCGTTGCAGCCACCTCTGCACTGGTGGCTGCGGTCAGTGCTACTGCCGCTGTGGTCACGACCACGCGGGCACCTCAGACGCCGAGGGTGATAGCAGAAGTCAATCTTCCTGAGATTGCGGGAAATCCTGGCGTGGCGACACCATCGGCATCTCTATGTACCGATGACAGGTCCAAGCTTCTCGTCGGCTGGGGGCCTGGGCGTCCTATGCACGGGGAGGAAGGGAGTGCGTACATCGGGTTTAATTCGGTAAAGAGCAATCCCAACATCGGTGACGAACGAGCGTTCTACGGCGTACGAGATAGCTCCACCCAGAATCTTTGGAGTCACAAGATAACAGTGGAACGCGGTAAGACATACCGACTCAGGGTTTTTGTGCACAACGGCAGCAGTTCAGCGCTCGCCGCAGAGGAAACGCTTCTGAAAGTGAACCTACCAACTTGCGCAGGTCACAGCATTGGCACCGTGGCGTTCTTGAGTTCCCGGGACACCTACCCCGCGGAAGTTTACGATGGCGTGACCTTCCAGTCGGAGGACTTCTTCAATCTTGCCTACGTGGAAGGCAGTGCGCGACTGAAAGGGAATGCGCTCGGTGTGCACGGCCTGCGGGTAGACGGAGTCGACTTCCTTTCCATGAAAGGATCACCCATCGGCACCAATGGACTTGATGGGAAGGTCTACGGTGGCTATAGCAACGCCGTGTTCTTCACATTTCTGGTTCGACCGCAATTTGCCGGCTGATGCCCGACGCCGCCGCCTTCACGGTGACCATGACCGACCTCCTTGCACCACTGCCTGGCTGGTGATCAGAACCCTCGCGGTCACGAGGTTGCCGGGACGTCGGCAACCCCCGCACAGTCGACGTGTGGGTCGCCGAGAGCGGCGCGGCCGGCTTCCAGACGCGCTATCGGCACCCGGAAAGGCGAGCACGAGACGTAGTCGAGGCCCGCTTCGTGGAAGAAGTGGATGGAGTCCGGGTCGCCGCCGTGCTCGCCGCACACGCCGAGCTTCAGGTCCGGGCGCGTGGCCCGACCCTCGCGGACGGCGAGGCGGATCAGCCGGCCGACCCCGTCGACGTCCACGGTCTCGAACGGCGAAGTGGCAAAGATGCCGCGGTCCAGATAGCGGGCGAAGAACGCGCCCTCGACGTCGTCGCGGGAGAAACCCCAGGTGGTCTGGGTCAGGTCGTTGGTACCGAAGGAGAAGAACTGCGCGGACTCGGCGATCTGCCCCGCGGTCAGCGCGGCCCGCGGTAACTCGATCATGGTGCCGATGAGGGCGCCGAGTTCCACACCGTGCAGCTCCGACTCCTCGGCCAGGACCGCGGCGGTCTCCTCGGCGATGACCTGCAGCTCCTGCACAGCATCGACCAGCGGAATCATGATCTCGGGCCGGACCTCGACACCCTCGCCGCGCAACGCCGCGGCCGCCTGGGCGATCGCGCGGACCTGCATGCCGAACAGGCCTGGCACGACGATGCCCAGCCGTACGCCGCGCAGCCCGAACATGGGATTGTCCTCGTGCAGGCGGCACACCGCGGCCAACAGCGCCACGTCCCGGTCGTCGACCACACCCCGTTGCCGGGCCAGCGCCACCCGGACGGACAGCTCGGTCAGGTCCGGCAGGAACTCGTGCAGCGGCGGGTCGAGCAGCCGGATGGTCACCGGCAACCCTGCCATCGCGGTGAACACCTCGACGAAGTCGGCCCGCTGCAGCGGCAACAACTCGGCCAGCACCTTGTCCCGCTCAGCGTCGGAGTCGGCCAGCACGAGCCGCTCCACCTGCTCGCGCCGCTCGCCCAGGAACATGTGCTCGGTACGGCACAGCCCGACGCCTTCGGCGCCGAACCGACGAGCCCGGGCCGTGTCGGGGCCGGTGTCGGCGTTGGCCCGCACCGCGAGCCGGCGCCGGCCGTCGGCGTGGCCAACGAGCCGGTGTACGGCGCGGACCAGGTCGTTCGCCTCGGGCGCAGCGGGGTCCAGCGTGCCCTCGAAGTACTCCATGACCGGGGAGGCCACGACAGCCACCTCGCCCAGGAACACCTCACCGGTACTGCCGTCGATGGACAGCAGATCGCCTTCGACGACCACGACACCGCCGGGCCCCACCAGCCTGCGGCCGGCCACGTTGATGTCGAGCGATTCGGCGCCGCACACGCAGGTCTTTCCCATGCCGCGGGCGACCACGGCGGCGTGGCTGGTGCGCCCGCCGCGGCTGGTCAGCACGCCCTGCGCGGCGATCATGCCGTGGAGGTCGTCGGGGTTGGTCTCGCGCCGCACCAGGATCACCCGCTCCCCCGCCGCGGCCCTGGCCACGGCGGTCGCGCTGTCGAAGACGGCAGCGCCGGTGACCGCGCCCGGGGAGGCGTTCATGCCGGTCGCCAGCACCTTCATGTCCGTGTCGGAGTCGAAGCGGGGGAACATCAACTGGGTGAGCTGGGCGCCGGTCACCCGACGCAGCGCCTCGTCGAGGTCGATGATCCCCTGGTCGACGAGCTGGCAGGCCACAACGAACGCCGCGCCGGGGGTGCGCTTGCCGACCCTCGTCTGCAGCATCCACAGGGTGCCGCGCTCGATGGTGAACTCGATGTCGCACAGGTCCCGGTAGTGCCGTTCCAACGTCGCCATGTTGGCCAGCAGGCTGCGGTAGGACGCGGGGTCCAGCCGCTCCAGCTCCGTGAGGGGCAGGGTGTTGCGGATGCCGGCGACGACGTCCTCGCCCTGGGCGTTGGGCAGGTAGTCGCCGTAGACGCCCTGCTGTCCGGTGGCCGGATCCCGGGTGAACGCCACGCCGCTGCCCGAATCGGGCCCGAGGTTGCCGAACACCATGGCCATCACGTTCACCGCGGTGCCCAGGTCGGCCGGGATGTGCTCCTGCCGGCGGTAGGTGATCGCCCTGCGCGAATTCCACGAGTCGAAGACCGCGCGAACCGTCAGCTCCAGCTGCTCCCGCGGGTTCTGCGGAAACTCTCGACCCGCTCGCTCCAACACGACTGCCTTGAAGGCCGCGACGATCGAACACAGGTCAGCGGCGTCCAGGCCGAGGTCGTCCTCGACGCCCCTGTCGCGCTTCGCGGCGTCGAACACGGCGTCGAAGTGTTCGGTGTCGATGCCGAGGACCGTCCTGCCGAACATCTGCACCAGGCGCCGATAGGAGTCCCACGCGAAGCGGTCGTCGTCGGCGATCCTGGCCAGGCCGCGCACCGACTCGTCGTTGAGACCGACGTCCAGGACGGTCTCCATCATCCCCGGCATGGAGAACGCCGAGCCCGACCGCACCGAGACCAGCAGCGGATCGTCGGCGTCACCGAGACGCTTGCCCATCGCGGCCTCCAGAATCGCCAGGTGTTGGTCCACCTGTCCAGCCAGCTCTTGCGGCTGACACCCGGAGGCCAGGTAGGCCCGACATGCCTCGGTGGTGATGGTGAACCCGGGCGGAACCGGCAGGCCGATGTTGGCCATCTCGGCGAGATTGGCGCCCTTGCCTCCCAACAGGTACTTCAGGTCCTTGTTGCCCTCGGCGAACGCATACACGTACTTGGCCATACCACCAGGCTGCAGGGCTCAGGCCGTCGTTCGCAGGGCATGGGGTCCCCCGGACCCGGGACCTAGCGCCCGGACCCGAGGGACCCAATGCCGCTGCTGGTCGCCGGCCGGCTTGGGAAGGGTCTGACGTAGAGGGCCGCACGGCGTAGAGGACAGAGAGGGTGATCACGCGATGACCAGCCCCGCGAGACGAGAGGAATCGGCTGGGGACGCCGACCGCCCCGACCGACCGACGATGGCGGCAGCGGTCGAGCTGGCCTGTCGAGCACCTTCGCTGCACAACAGTCAGCCGTGGCGATGGCGGCTCGACGAGCACACCGTGCACCTCTATGCCGACGAGTCCCGGCTGCTCCACGTAGCCGATCCGTCGGGGCGCGAACTCGTGATGAGCTGCGGGGCGGCGTTGCACCACAGCCGGGTGGCTTTCGCCTCCATGGGCTGGCGCACGTTCGTGCACCGCCTGCCCAACCCCGCGCAGCCGTCGCATCTCGCCGCGCTGGAGTTCGTCCGCTTCGTCGACGTACCACCGTATGCGGTGACGCAGGCCAGGGCGATCGAGCAACGGTGCACTGACCGTCGTCCTTACCTGCCCGAACCGGTGCCGACGGCGGTGCTGGATAGGCTCACGGCTGCGGCCAACGCCGAGCACGCCACCCTGACGGTGGCCGACACCCTCACCGCGCGGCGGGAAGTAGTGGTGGCCATGACCACGGCCAACGCCGAACAGCGCAACGACCCGGCCTATCGCACGGAGCTGGCCACCTGGGCCGCCCGGGGGTTCGGAGCGGTGGACGGGGTGCCGGTCAGCAGCCTGCGGGCGCCGGATCCGCTGGCGCGGCCGCTGCTGGCCAGGGACTTCTCATCGGCCGGCCCGGGCGAGCTGGCCTCGGCGCCGATGGACGACGGCGCCCTTCTCGCCGTGCTGAGCACGCGCGGCGACGACCGCCGCAGCTGGCTCACCGCCGGCGAGGCCCTGTCGGCGATGGTGCTCACAGCCACGGCGGCCGGCCTGGCGAGCTGCCCGCTCAGCCAGGTCGTCGAGAGCGACCTTGCGCGCGAGACGGTGCAGTCGGCCGTGCTGGGCGGCCGCGGGCAGCCACAGCTGCTGGTCCGTCTGGGCTGGCCGCCCAACCGCACCTCCCCGATGCCCCGGTCGCCCCGCCGGCCCTGTGCCGAGGTCATCGCGGAGACCGCATGACTCTGGTGCCGCGCCGGGCCAGCCGGACACAACGGCCGATCGGTTGAACGTTGCGCCCCCAGCCACGGCGACCCGCCGGTCACCGACGCCCACCCGAACCCATCGGATGCCGACCGGCGATTCGGCTCACCGAGTCAGTCGTGCAGCGGCGCGGTCCAGCGCAGGTGGGTGCCGCCGCCGCGACGGGCGGTGATCTCGAAGGTGCCGCCGCATTCCGTGGCGCGTTTGTCGAGGTTGAGCAGGCCGCTCCTGGTGGCATCGGCGGGCAGGCCGCAGCCGTCGTCCTCGATGTCGATGGTGAGCGCGTCCCTCGCCTCGATCGTCACGACGATGTCGGAGGCGCCGGAGTGCCGGATCGCGTTGCTGACACCTTCGCGCACCACCGCGGCGGCGTGGTCGCCCACCGACGCGGGTACCAGCGCGTCCACCGCGCCGGCAATGCGCACCGCGGGAGCGCGACCGGCGCCGTCGCTGGCCTCGGCCACGATGTCGAGGAGGCGTCGGCGCAGGCTGGCGGGTGCGGTGGTGGGTGGGGTGTGGAGGTCGAAGATCGAGGTGCGGATCTCGCGGACGGTCTGATCGAGCTGATCGACGGTGTCCTGGATGCGTCGGCGCACATCTGGTTCGGTGATGCGCTGCTGGGTGCCCTGCAGGTTCATGCCGGCGGCGTAGAGGCGTTGGATGACGTGGTCATGCAGGTCGCGGGCGATGCGGTCGCGGTCGGAGAAGAGGTCGAGCTGACGTTGTGCGCGTTGCTTGTCGGAGACCTCCAGCACGACGGAGGCCTGGTCGGCAAGTGAAGCGAGCAGGGGCAGGGCATCGGGCCGGAACTGCTCACGGCCGCTGCAACGCAGCGCCACGATGACGCCGATGCTGTCCTCACCCAGGCGCAGCGGCACCCCGGCTATGGGCCCGAACCCGGGCAGCCGCGGCTTCTCCCGGCTGATGTTCAGGTCGGCCAGCAGCGGAGTGCCTGCGGTGAGGACCTCGGTCAGCGCCAGGCCGACCGCGCGACCGGTGAGTTCGTCGGGCAGCCCGACCTGGGCCACGAGTTCGTTGCCCGGCGCGGCCTGGTGCAGCAGGATCGCGGCGGCGTCGGCCTGGGACAGGTCCGCCGCGTGCCGGGCGACGACCTGCAGAACGTGTTCCCTGGTGGCGCCGGTCAGTACCGCGCTGGTGATGTCGCCGGCGGCCTCCAACCGGTGCTGGCGGCCCCGGCTCTCCTCGAACAGGTGCGCGTTCTGCACCGCGATCCCGGCGGCGGCCGCCAGCGCCTGCACGACCATCTCGTCGTCGGCCGTGAACTCCCCGCCGCCGTTCTTCTCGGTCAGGTACAGGTTCCCGTACACCTCGTCACGCACCCGGACGGGGACCCCCAGGAAGCTGTGCATCGGCGGGTGGTTGGGCGGGAAACCCACCGATACCGGGTGCTTGCTCAGGTCCGGCAGCCGCAACGGCTTCGGATCACTGATGAGCTGCCCCAGCAGCCCGTGTCCCTGCGGCAGCTCACCCATGGTGGCGCGGGTCTGCTGGTCGATGCCCACGTACACGAACCGGGCCAGGTAGTTGTCCGAGCCCAGGACACCGAGCGCGCCGTAGCGGGCGTCCACCAGTTCGATGGCGACCGCCACAATGCGGCGCAGGGTGGACTCCAGCTCCAGCCCGGACGCCACCGCCAACATGGCGTCCAAAAGGGACTGCAGCGAATCGCGGGTGTTGACGATCTCGTCGAGACGCTCTTTCATCTCGACGAGCAACTCGTCCAACCGCAGTCTGGCCTGGCTCGCCGGGCTGCCTCCGCCAATGGAAGGTGAGCTGGTCACGAGCAGCCTCCCGCAGATGTCCGGTGGTGGGCCACTGGACCTTTGAGCACGCCGCTCGACACTAGTCCACTTACGCGGACGGATCGGGATCCGGGGCGATTTCCGCGATCGCGCTCACCTGTCGGTGTGGAGTGGCCGCGGTGGGCAGCGCCGACCCGAGCCGCAGCATCAACTGCGGCCACATGGCGGTGCCGGTGACGGCGCGCAGTTCGGTCCTGATCGCCGGCACCTCGACCGGGGCGCTGATGGACGCCCCGACGCCGTGCTCGGCGGCGACGAGCAACGCCCGTTGCAGAGCCTGCCCGCACCGCACCTGGTCCAGCGCCGTGTCACCGGGCGACATCAGCAGCCCGACCAGCGGGTCGGCCTCGTAGGCGTGCACCGAGCGGGGCACGTCCGGTGCGAAGTCGCGGATCGGCAGCGCGGTGCCCGGTTCGGGCCGGGGGCCGCTCGCCGAGAGGGGCACGCCATCGGTACGGTCGCCGGTCGAGAACGTCCAGCGGGCCAGTTCGGCGCGGTAGTCCTCGTCGTCGCCGAGCAACTGGTCGGCCTTGCGGGCCAACGCCGTGATCGACCGCATCATCGCCGGGTCCTGTACCAGCCGCAGGTACCCGCCCTCCACGGCCGCGGCATACACGATGGCGCTCAGCGCCGCCTGCGGGACCGGCGCGGAGTGGAACGGCCGGCGGTGGCTGCGCCGGCGGCGGATCGCCGCGGACAGTGTTAGGTCGGCCGAGGTGGGCCGCCGGCGCCGCACCGGTCGCACGACCGCCAGCAGGGTCGGGTGCCCGCGCCGGGGCAGCAGGCTCACGGTCGTTTCGATCCCGGCCGCCTGTAGCGCCACCCTCAGGTTCAGCAGCGCGGCACCGCAGCTCAGCCGCGCGGAACGCCCATCGGGATCGGCGACGGCCAGTACCCGTGCCAGGTCCAGGTGCAACTCCACCACGTCGGCACGCACTGCGAACCGCCACGGCTGCGTGTTGTGCACCGAGGGCGCCGCGCCTGCGGCGGCGATCACGGCCGGCCATTCGTCGGCTGTGAGCAGCGGGTCCACGGCGTGACCGCTGTGCGGTGGCGCGGTCATCGGCTTCCTCCATCGGTTGGCGTGAACTCCACCGTGCGCCCGGCGTCTCGGCGCGTCATCCGACAAGGATCCTTGATCGGCGGGCCTTTCGTCCCGGCGTGGTTCGTCGCACAGTCGAGCGTCGCCCCGCGCCGCGACCCGACTGAGCGAACCGGCCGAGGCCATGCCGACCGTGGTGCGCAAGGCTGGCATCGCCGCTGAGGTACGGGACCGCGCTGCTGGTCGGCATCGCGGGCGACGACACCTTCGGCCCGCTGGTCCTGCTGGGCCTCGGCGGAATCGACGCCGTACGGCCGAGCCGGGCCGGCGACCTCTACCTGCGTCGCCTCCGTGGGTGAGCACGCCGATGGTCCCGCGCGGCGGGGACCATCGACCGCGGGGACGGGGACGGGCGACCGAAGCACCCGGGTGGGTCGGATTCCTACCGTGGATGGCATGACCGCTACTGATGCGGCCGGACACCCCGGCCAGATAGTCGTCGGGGTCGACGGCTCCGACTCATCGCTGTGGGTAGCCAAGTGGGCTGCCGACGAGGGCATCCGCCACCGCGTGCCGGTGCGTCTGGTGCACTCCTACTTCCAGCCCTACCTCTACTACCCGCCGTTCGCCACCTCCACCACGGCCAACAACGAACTTCTCGCCCACGCCCACCGCGACCTGGACGCGATCACGGCGGCGGTACGGGCCGCCCGGCCGGGGGTCGAGGTGCACGCGGCGATGCGGACCGGACACCCGGTGCCCACCCTGCTGGACGAGTCGTCGGCGGCCAGGATGCTGGTGCTCGGCGCACGCGGCCGGCACGGCTTCGACGAACTCATGCTCGGCTCGGTCGTGGCCCCTGTGGTCGCGCGGGCCCTGTGTCCGGTGGCGGTGTTCCGGCCGATCGCCGACGAGCAGGACGGCGGCCCGGTCGTCGTGGGCGTGGACGGTTCCCCGGTCAGCGAGGCCGCGGTGGCCATGGCGTTCGACGAGGCGTCCGCCCGCGGTGCTGGCCTGACGGCCGTGCACGCGTGGAGCGAACTGCCCGAGGAGTGGCTCTACCCGATCGTGTACGGGCCGCGCGAACTGCAGGTCGCCGAGGAGGACGCGCACCGGCTGCTGGCCGAGCGACTGGCAGGCTGGCAGGAGAAGTACCCGGATGTGGCGGTCGAGCGGGTCGTGGTCCGCCGACGGCCGGCGCCGGTGCTGCTGGAGCTCGCCACCCGTGCCCAGTTGCTCGTGGTCGGCAGCCGAGGTCGTGGCGGCTTCGCCGGCATGCTGCTGGGCTCCACCAGCCGCGCCGTGCTGCACCGTGCCCCGTGCCCGGTGATCGTGGCCAGGCCGACCAACATCTGAGCGGCACGCCGGGTAGTGGATGCTGACACACTGCGTGACAGACCGCCGCTGCCCGGCCTGGCGGTGCTGCGCCGGCACCGGCGGAGCTGGCTGAGGCCGGAGCTGCTCGCCGGGATCACCGTGGCTGCCTACCTGGTGCCGCAGGTGATGGCCTACGCGGAGGCGGCGGGGCTGCCGCCGGTGGCCGGGCTGTGGGCGATCGTGGCACCGCCGGCGATGTACGCGGTGCTGGGCTCGTCGCGGAAGCTGTCGGTCGGGCCGGAGTCCACGACCACCCTCATGACCGCGCTGACGGTGGCGCCGCCGGCGGCCGGCGACCCGGCCAGGTACGCCGCGGTGGCGGCCGCGCCGGCGCTGGTGGTCAGGGCGCTGTGCCTGGTGGGATGGGCGGCATCGTGTTCGCCATGGCCAGGGTCAGGCAGGAACTGCCGGCGCAGTTGATGGCGGCGGGCTGGTGGACCGCATGGGCCACGGACTTGATCTTCCCGACGTTTGCCGACGGCCGTGCGCGCCTACGCCCGCTGGTACACCGACCGCCACGGCGACCCACCACCCGGTGTGCCGACGGAGGCCGACCCACCCGCTCCGACCGTCGGGACGTAGTGCCCTCGACCGCCGATCATGGCCCGGTACCCGCCGCAGGCCACCCCGCCGACGCCGGGTGGCGAACGACGGAGGTGCGCGTCCCACCATCGGTGGGACCTCTGTCCACCGACACGGGCCCGTCCCGCGATGACAGAGCACGCGACAGGGTCGACACTGGGGTGGTCACAACCGTGGACTCGCCCTGGACAGGTGGAACAGATGCTGGTGACACAAGCCGCCGACGACACGTCCACCCAGCGGGTGCGGGTCTTCCTGCTCGACGACCACGAGGTGGTCAGGCAGGGCATCACCGCACTGCTGGAGGTACAGGACGACATCGAGGTGGTCGGCGAGGCGTCCACCATGGCCGAGGCACTGACCAGGATTCCCACGGTCCGTCCCGACGTCGCGGTACTGGACGTGCGGCTGCCGGACGGTGACGGCGTCCAGGTGTGCCGCGAACTCAAGGACGTCGCGCCCGACACCGCGTGCCTGATGCTCACGTCCTACTCCGACGACGAGGCCCTGTTCGACGCCATCATGGCCGGCGCCGCCGGCTACGTCCTCAAAGAGGTCCGAGGCGGCGACCTCGTGCACGCCATCCGGGCCGTCGCGGCCGGCGAGTCCCTGCTGGACGCCACCGCCACCGCCCGATTGCTGGCCCGGCTGCGCTCCACTCCCACCGAGCCCGCGCCCGACCCACTGGCCGAGCTCACCGAGCAGGAACGCCGCGTGCTCGACCTCATCGGCAAGGGCATGACCAACCGGGAGATCGGAGGCGAGCTGTTCCTGGCGGAGAAGACTGTCAAGAACTACGTCACCAGCATCCTGTCCAAGCTCGGCATGCAGCGCCGCACCCAGGCCGCTGTCCTGGCCACCCAGGTCCATGAACGCGGACACCGCTGAGCGGCGCGACAGCCACGAGCTGTCGTTGGTGGACGCGTACTGGCGGGCGGCGAACTACCTGTCGGCCGGGCAGATCTACCTGCTGGACAACCGCTGCTGGCCGAGCCGCTGCGCCGCGAGCACATCAAGCCGCGGCTGCTGGGGCACTGGGGCACTGGGGCACCACTCCTGGCCTGAACTTCGTGTACGCACACCTGAACCGAGTGATCCGCGCACACAACCTGGACATGCTGTTCGTCACCGGCCCAGGGCACGGCGGTCCCGCGCTGCTGGCCAACACCTGGCTGGAAGGCAGCATCACCGACGCCTATCCGTCGATCCGGCGCGACTCCGGTGGGATGGCGCAGCTGTTCCGGCAGTTCTCCTTCCCCGGCGGGGTGCCCAGCCACGTGGCACCGGACGTACCCGGATCGATCCACGAGGGCGGCGAGCTGGGCTACTCGCTGGCGCACGCGTCCGGCGCGGCGCTGGACAACCCCGAGCTGGTCGTGGCCTGCGTGGTCGGTGACGGCGAAGCCGAGACCGGTCCCCTCGCCGCGAGTTGGCACGCGAACAAGTTCCTGGACCCGGTGCACGACGGTGCGGTGCTGCCGATCCTGCACCTGAACGGCCACAAGATCGCCAATCCGGCAGTGCTGGCCCGCATCCCGCGCGAGGAACTGGACGCCCTGCTGCGCGGTTACGGCTGTGCGCCGCACTACGTCGAGGGCCACCAGCCCGCGGTGATGCACGCACGGATGGCCGAGGTGCTTGATCTGGTGGTGACCGAGATCGGCGAGATCCGTCACCGCGCCCGGCGCGAGGGCGGCCACCAGCGGCCCCGGTGGCCGATGATCGTGCTGCGCAGCCCCAAAGGGTGGACCGGGCCGGCCGAGGTGGACGGGGTGCCGGTGGAGAACACTGGCGCTCGCACCAGGTGCCGCTGGCCGGAGTGCGCGACGACCCCGAACACCTGCGGCTGGTGCCGGACGGTCCAAGGCGGATGGGCTCGACCCCGCACGCCAACGGTGGCCTGCTGACCCGCGCGCTGCCGCTGCCCGACCTCCGGGACCACGCCACCACCACCGACGGACGCGGCGGCACGACGTCGGAGCCGGCCAACGGTCCGCGGACGTGCGGCCCAACGTCCCGCGAGCCAGGTCCGATCCGGCCCTGAAATCGACCGGCCCAGCGCGCAGACCATGGACACCTACCAGAACGTGGGTGATCAGACATGCTTGGCACCGAGCTTCCCGCCCGCCACCGATCCCTGCTCATGGCGGTCGCCCAGGGCCGCGCCCAGCTGACCGCCAGCCAGTACCCCTGCCTGTCCGTCGACGGCCGGTGGTGCGACCAGATCGCCGCCAGCCAACTCGTGCGCGACGGGTTCGTCCGCGCCGCACGCGCAGCGCAGGTCGGCACGCTGGTGCCGGCGGTGTTGACGGACACCGGTGCCACCGTGGTTGCCACCGTCTCCCGTGCCGGTCGGGCCGCTGGCCTCGTGCTCGGTGGTCTGTGATGACCCCGGCGGTGCGCACCACCGGGCTGGCCAAGAGCTACCACGGCCGCCCGGCGCTGCGTGGAATCGACCTCGACGTGCCGGCCGCCGTGGTGTTCGGCTGCCTCGGCCCCAACGGTGCCGGCAAGACCACCACCATCCGGCTGTTGGCCGGACTCATGCGTCCCACCGCAGGACGCGCCGAGGTGTTCGGCGTCGATGTGGTGCGGCAGCGGGAACAGGCCCAACGGCACATCGGCTACCTGCCCGGCGACTTCGTCGCCTACCCCCACATGACCGGCGAGCAGTACCTGCGCTACCTGGCCAGCCTGCGCGGCGGGGTCGAGCGTGCGGTCGTCGAGACCCTGGCCAAGCGCCTCGATCTCGACCTCACCGCCCGGATCGGCGGTCTGTCCCACGGCAACCGGCAGAAGATCGGGATCGTGCAGGCCTTCATGCACGGGCCGGACCTGCTCATCCTCGACGAACCCACCACCGGGCTCGACCCGCTCATACAGCGGGAGTTCCTGGCCATGGTGCGCCCGCAGCCGCTTGGCGGACGAGTGGATCGATCGACTGCGGGCGCCGGTCCGGCACACCAACCAGTTCGAACGTGGCCCCACCGAGCAACGGAGGACACCGTGAAGATCGACGGTTCGCCCGCCGGACAGGCGGCCCTTGCCTGGGCGGCTGCCACGCTTGGCCAGACGCTGGAGGTCCTCCGCTGCTGGCGAGAGCCCGAGCGGCTCATGGTCGCCCTACCCGGCGTCCATCCAGGACGCGGCGCCGCCCAGCTGGCCCAGGCGGCTGCCCGACTGTCCTCGACGAGGCGCTCGGATGGCTCCGGGAACATCACCACACCCTCCCGGTGAGCACCGAGCTGCGACACGGACCGGCCGGACCGTGCCTCGCCGCTTGCCCGCGCTGAACAGCTACAACGGTCGCACGGCCAGCTGAGCGGTGTGGCGGCGCACCAGGTCGACGGCCGGGTCCAGCCAGGCTCCGTTGTGGACGACGCTGCCGAGCACGATGGCGTCGTGGTCGTCGATGCCGTGGATGTCGGACACCGCCAGAACGGTGACCTTGCTGCCGCTTCTGGTCAGCTGGGCGCGCTGATGTGTTCGGCGATACTCCTGGTGGATCCGTGGTCGCTGGCGTACCCGACCAGCACGGACTGTGCCATGACGTCTCACTCCTCCGGTGACGAGGTCGGCGACCCGGGCGACCTGGCCGAAACTGGCTTCCCAGCGGGCGGCCAGGGCGTCGCGACCGCCCTGCTCGGTGATCGTGGCGGATCGTTGCGCGCCGGCGTGGAAGGCCGCCAGCAGACGGGCCAGGGCCGGTACCTCACCGGTTCTTCAGCTTGTAGGCCCGGTCTGCGATCAGGAACACCAGCCCGGCATGGGTCTCCCGCACTTCGGGCAGCTCATCAGTTACGGCCGCCGGCTCCCTTCACCTGCACCACGGAGACACCGGGAACAGCCACCGCCAGCACGTGGACGACGTGTCGATCGGTGGGGTCATCGCGATCGCGATCGTCAGTGATGGTCACCACTCCCGCTCGCGCGGTTACCGTCCAGCGACCGGGGCCGCTGTAGAGGTCCAACCGGCGCCGCACGTCGGCGGCCACCAGTGCGTCCTCCCGGCTGATGCAGCGCATCAGGTCGCGGCGGGTGAGGATGCCGACCAGTCGATCTCCTGGCTCGCGGCCGCGGAGCACCGGCACGGTCCGCAGCCGCCGGTCGACCATGGTCCGGACGACCTCGGCGACGTCGGAGTCCTCCGTCACCGTGACCACGTCGGTGGTCATGACCTCGCCCACGGTTTGGGCTGGCGGCGCCGAGGGGACGTGTACGCCACGGGGGTCCGGCAGGATGCGCCCACGCATCACGTCGGCCTCGGTGACGATCCCGACCAGTTCGCCGTCGTCGTCCACGACCGGCACCGCGGTGATGCCGTGCCTGGCCAACACGTTGGCCACGTCCCATACAGCATGCCCCGGCCCGACGGTGATGACGGGCCGGGTCATCAGATCCTTCACGCGCATGACGGCTCCTTCACCGTCGTGCGGTCAACCGTCGTTGCCATCGAACGTGCTCCTCTCACGGATCGGTGGGCGGGACCTACGGCCGGACGGTCTCCGAACGGACCACCACCACCGGGCACGGCGCGTGGTGCACCAGCGCCTGGCTGGTTGAGCCCAGCAGCAGCCCGCTCAGACCGCCGCGGCCGCGGGATCCGACGACCACCAGCTGAGCGCCGACGGCGGCCTGCAACAGGCTGTAGGCGGGGCGGCCCTCGGTCACCACGCGGCGCACGTGCACCTCGGGGTACTTCTCCTGCCAGCCGGCCAGCCGCTGGGCGAGCAGTCGCTGCTCGTCGTCCTCGACGATCGGCCACTCGAACGTTGGTGGGCCTGGGACGAACGAGGCGGGAATGGACACGTCGCTCCAGGCGTGCACCGCGATCAGCGTGGCCTTGCGCAACGACGCCGCCTCATAGGCGAAGGCGATGGCCGCCTCGCCGGCCTCCGATCCGTCGACGCCGAGCACGACCGGCCCGGACACCGGTGGCAGCTCGTCGTCCGGCCCGCGCACCACCGCCACCGGGCAGTGCCCGTGCGCGGCGAGCACGACCGCGGTCGACCCGAGCAGCAGCCCGGTGAAGCCGCCGAGGCCACGGGAGCCGACCACGACCAGCCTCGCCCGCTCCGACTCCTCGATCAGCAACTGGCCGGCGGTCGAGGTGATCAGTTCGGTCTCGACCTTCACACCGGGTGCGGTCGCGGCGGCAGCCTCGGCGGCTTGGCGCAACCACTCCTGAGCCGCGTCGCGGAGTGCCTTCTCGTAGTTACCGACCATCCCCGCCATCTCGGGCTGGTAGGTCCACGGCCAGACGTTGGCGTGCACCAGCCGCAGCGGGCAGCTCCATGCAACCGCCTGGGCGGCGGCCCACCGCACCGCGCGGATCGAGCTCGTCGAGCTATCCACGCCGGCCACTACCGGTCGGCGGCTGTCCTGTGTCGTCATGTCAACACCTCCGGACACGACTCTCGCGAAGACGTGGTAGCGGCGGCAGCGGCGACCGGTCCCGTCCAGCCAGGCCTTCCAGTCCCGCCATCGCAGGACCGAGGTCCGTACTTCGACGGACCCGCACCGACGCTGGCACAGTTCGTCGAGCTGCTCACCGGGCGGCTGCCGCTGATCCCCCTACCGGCAGAAGGTGCGCCAGGTGCCCGACGACCTCGGGGCTCCGGTGTGGGTGGACGACGAGCACTTCGACCTGGCTACCACCTGCGCCACACCGCGCTGCCCAAACCCGGCGGCGACGCCGAGCTGGCCACGCTCATGGGCCGACTGATGTCGGCACGGCTGGACCGGGACCGTCCGTTGTGGGAGTACTGCTGGTGAAAGGCTTGGCATCGGACCGTCGATGACTGGCGGCCCGGCCCGAGCCGTCCACGGCCCACCTGGTGGTGGCGGCGCTGCGCGACCTGCTACTGCTGGCCGTGGCGTCGTCGCTGTCCGGTCCCCTGTCCGCACAGCGGACGGTCACGTGGGCCCGCTCGACGGTGAGCGACGTGCGGGCGGTGCGGCACGGCCTCGGCGGCACCGTCAACGACGTCGTGCTGACCGCGGTCACCGGTGGCTTCCGCCCGTTGCTGCTGTCCCGCGGCGAGACCCCGCGACCGACGTCGGTGCGCACGCTGGTGCCGGTGAACGTGCCTGCTCCCGGCGAGGAGAACATCCGCGACAACCGCATCTCGCTCATGCTGGCCGAGCTGGCCGTGGACGTCGCCGACCCGGTGAGCCAGCTGGACGTGGTCCGTGCCCGGCTCGACCAGCTCAAGCACAGCGGCGAGGCCGAGGCCGGGGCAGTCGTCACCGGCCTGGTCCGCGCGGAAACCGACGACCACCTTCTGGGAGTCCTTCCGAGCCATCGTCCGCAGCGGCCGCGCAGCGCGCCGGACATGCCCACGGCTGAACAGCCGGCAGCGGTCGGGCAGTCTCGGCGGCTGCCGGCCAAGTTTGGGCACCGATGACACCCCGTCCCCGGTGACGGCCGCTCGACGCGGCGACTCGATCATGACGGCACGGCTGTGGGCCCCACCGAAGTGAGGCCCACAGCCGGGGACGTATCGACGCCTATCGGACCGTGGCCGGGGTGGGTCGTCCGGTCGTCCGGTCGACCGGAGCGAAGGCGCGCGTCGACGGTGTGCGCAGCGCGTGGACCAGTCCGGCCACGGCCAGCAGGGCCAGCAGCGCCGCGGCGAAGTAGGCCACGAGGGCGGCCGTGGCGGCCTTGGCGCCGAATTCACTGAAGCCGTAGGAGGTCAGCAGCAGGCCGCGCAGCGTCTCGCCCTTGAACAGGGTCTCGCGCTCGCCGGTGATGGTGGTGAGCTGCTGCTGCAGGTCGGCCAGCGCCGGGTCGTTCGCCTTCTGCGCCGCCTGCACCTGGGCGCGCAGCGCGGACTGCGGTTCGCCGAGGTCGGCGTAGGTCTTGCCGTCGGCGGTGGCCTTCAGGTGCAGGCCGATGAACTCGTTGGCGTAGCACTCTGCCTGCTTGCCGGTGGTCATCCGCTGACCGGCGTACTGCACGACGCAGGCCGATTCGCGCTCCTCGTCGGTAAGGATGTCAGCGGTCTTGAACGTGATGTTCTGCTGGGTCAGCTGGTCGGCGACGTAGTTCTTGGCGAAATTCGCGTTGCTGGTCAGCACCAGGCCGGCGATCAGCAACAGGCCGGCGAGGACGAAACCACCGACGCTGAACAGGATGTCGAGACTTCTGCGCTTCATTACAGGGACTCCTCGGGCGATGCGGCTCACGGTGCGATCCGGTCAGGACATGAGCCTGCGTGACGGCCTACCGCCCACGGCAGGGACGAGACGGCCCCTCGCTCGGACCCATTGGTCCTGAGGGCGAACGCCCATGGGCCCGCCGCCACGCCGACCCCACGCCGGCGGCCCCGGCCCGCGCCGGGCGGCGCGAGCCCGTGGCTGTCAAGCGCCGCTCGTCCGGGACGACCAGGTGCGCGGCCATCGCGGCGAGGAGCCCGGCCACGGTGGCGCCGTGGTCCTCACCGGTTCCCGCTGCACGACCGGCAGCGGGAACCGGTGGCCCAGCACGGCCGCAACCGACAGCATCAGCCGCACCGGGTCACCCAGGCGCCGCAGCCGGGTCGCGGTGCTGTCGACCACGGCGGACGGCACCTCGTTGCGCCCCCAGGCGGCCAGCTGCCATCCGAGCCGTTGCGGCGGAGCAGCCCGTCGGCGATCAGCCCGCGCAGCATCTCCTCGATGACGAACGGGCTGCCCGCGCCGTCCTCCCACAGTCGGTCGGACAGCCCGACCGGTAGCCGGTGCACGGT
>Ga0190272_10000654_pt1 | contig 17482 bp, 13 predicted proteins | sample Popmic504T_FD_133746 | JGI IMG/M metagenome (GOLD analysis project Ga0190272, IMG submission 133746) | Populus adjacent soil microbial communities from riparian zone of Shoshone River, Wyoming, USA - 504 T | ecosystem: Environmental > Terrestrial > Soil > Riparian zone | place: USA: Wyoming... | reverse complement strand
TGGTGCCGGTCGCCCGCCACGATGCCATGTTGTGCTCGGCGAACGCGCGCGCCTGGTCGACGTACCCCATTTCGGCGGCAGGACCGCCGCAGCACCACTGCTCGCCCATCAGCCCGAACTCGTATCCCGCCGCCTGCAGCACCTGGGCGACCGCCCGCGGCACCGAGGTGCGATAGAACGCGGCCTCGCAGTCGACGAAGAGGATCGACTCGCCGCCCACCGGGATGTCGAGACCCTCCGCCCAGTCGCGCACCGTGTCCTGCCCGACCGGCTGCTGGCCGAGCACCGGTTCGTGGCTGCGCTCGGCGGTCAACTCGTTCCACACCTTGTAGCCGGGCTGATGGATGCCGGAGTCCACCGCGAGAGCTCTCGCGGCCTTGACGACATCGACGGTGCGCGTGCGGAATCTGTAGAAGTCGCCGGTGAACAGCGTGTTCGGGCAGCGTAGCTCACACGCCCCGCACTGAGTGCAGTTGACGTAGTCGGCGGCGACGTCTTCGATGGTCAACTCGCCGCGCTCCATTGCCACGACGTTCGCGTGGAACGCCGTCGGCGTCCACGACTCGTTGCGGGTCTCGGTCATGACGGGGCAGACCTCGCGGCAGAACTTGTGCCCGGACGAGTAGCAGTTGTACGAGGCGTTGTGCCACTCCTCGACGAACTCGCGCGTCTTCACGTCGGCGACCGGGATCACCACGGTCCGGACGATCTCGTCGTTCGCGGTCATCTCGGCGAGCTCGGGCGGATTGCCCGGCATCCCCGGCGTGAACGGCCGCGACAACGGGTCGGCGGACGGCGGGCCGTCCTGGGCGAGGTCGGTCACGGGTGCCCCCTAGGCGACAGGTCCGACCCCGGTGTGTCCGGCGCTGGACTGAGTTGAGAGATATCCTGGCCGCCTGCCTCGCCGACTTCAAGGGGTGCGGCGAGTGTCAGCCCGCGCGATGCGGTCGGACATGCACTTCACGCCGGCAGACGAGGTCGCCCGCCACGTAGGCACCGGCGTCGCGCGAATCGATGTGAGAGCAGGGACCGTGAGTCTGGATGTCGCAGCGCTGCGCGAGCAGTTTCCTTCGCTGGAGTCGGGCATCGCGCACTTCGACGGTCCGGGCGGCACGCAGACCCCCGCCGTCGTGGGCGCCGCGATCGCACGCACCCTCACGCGGCCCCTCTCCAACCGCGGCACGTCGATCGCCAGCGAGCGCAACGCCGAAGATGCCGTCACTGAGTTCCGACGTGCGGTCGCCGACCTGCTCGGCGCCGACCCGCGGGGGGTCGTCTACGGGCGCAGCGCCACGCAGGTCACGTATGACATCTCGCGAGCGCTGGCCAAGACGTGGTCCGAGGGTGACGAGATCGTGGTCACGCAGCTCGACCACGACTGCAATGTGCGGCCGTGGATCCAGGCCGCCGAGGCTCGCGGGGTGGTCGTGCGCTGGCTGCGGATGAACCCCGATACCGCCGAGCTCGACGTGACCGATCTCGACGAGGTCGTGAACGACCGCACGAGGCTGGTCGCCGTGACGGCGGCATCCAACCTGCTCGGAACGATTCCCCCGCTGTCTCTCATTGCTGAGCGGGCGCACGCGGTCGGCGCGCTCGTCTACGTCGACGGCGTCCACTACGCGGCGCATGCTGCCGTCGATGTCGCAGCGCTGGGCGCGGACTTCTTCGTATGCTCGCCGTACAAGTTCTTCGGGCCGCACTGCGCGGCGCTGGCCGCCGACCCGGCGCTGCTGGAATCACTGCAGCCCGACAAGCTGCTCCCGTCGACGGATGCGGTCCCCGAGCGGTTCGAGCTCGGCACGCTGCCTTACGAGATCATGGCCGGTGTCACCGCCGCGATCGACTTCATCGCCGGACTCGCCCCGAATGCGGCAACGCGACGGGATCGAGTCATCGCGGCGCACCACCTCATCCACGACCACGAACTCGTTCTGCGCCGCCAGATCGAAGCCGGGCTCGATGGCTTGGGTGGCCGGGCGCACATGCACTCTCGTGCCGCAGTGCGCACACCGACCCTGTTCTTCACGTTTCCCGCGCACGATGCAGCGGAGGCGGCCCGGTTCCTCGCGGACCGCGGGGTTCTCGCTCCGGCCGGGAGCTTCTACGCGTATGAGCCGGTCCGCGCGCTGAACCTGCCCGGGGATGCCGGGATGCGCGTGGGCCTGGCCCCGTACAACGACCTGCGCGACGTGGACCGACTGCTCGACGGGCTGGCTGACTTCTTCTGACGCTTGCGTTGCCGCGGTTCGGGGGCCGAGTGCGGCACTTTCCTGCCAGTGCGGCGTCGCGCGACGTCGCACTCGCAGGAAACTGCAGCACTCAATCGCGGCTCAGAGCCTCGTCCCGAAGGTGTCGCACCAGACGTTCTCGTTGAACGTGCCCTGGAACTCCGACAGCCCCTGGATCTTCTCCACCGTTGCGCGGATCGTCTCGCGCGTGGGCGCGTGCGCGTGGATCACGGTCTTCACCATCGGCACATCGATCAGATGGTTCGGCAGCGACGTCGAGATGAAGACCGTGGGCACTTCGGTGGAGTACCAAGGAATCTCCGCCGCGAGCGAGGTCGACCAACGGATGCGCAGCGACGCTTCCTGCGCGAACCCGCTGACGTTCGCCACCAGGATCGCGGCGTCGTACTTCTCGGCATACTGCCCGTTCGCCTCGTCGCTCATGACCGTGTGCGGAAAGACCCCCTGCTCTCCTGCGGCCGCCCGGGCCGCGGCATCCCGGAAGACGTGCACTTCGAACCCGGCCCGCTCGAGTTCCTCGCGCACGATGTCGAGGTATCCACGTGGATCGGCGCCGGTGAAATCCGCGGCACCCGCCACCCCGTACAGCCTGATCCGCGGGTGCGTCGCCGGCGTGAGCGGGAGGTTGCCCTGAGTGTCCTTCACGAGCGTCACGGTCTTGTCGGCGATCTCGGCGGCGATCGCGTGATGCTCGGCCGAGCCGATCACCGAGAGCGCTGAGGGCGGCGGCACGAGATCCTCCCCCGCGAGCAGGTGCAGCCCGAGCGAGGCCTTCAGTCCCAGAATCCGCTCGAGCGCCTCCTGCAGTCGCTCCGAAGAGATCACCCCACTCCGCACGCCCTCGCGCATGTACTCGAAGTCTTCGTCGGCATTGCGCATGAAGAGGAACATGTCGCAGCCCGCCGCGATCACGGCCGGGACGAGTTCTCGACGCGGCAGCACCGACGTGAGCCCCACCATCGGTGACGCGTCGCTGACCAGCACACCGTTGAAACCGAGCTCGCCGCGCAGCAGAGTTCCCAGCAGTTCGGGCGCGAGCGTCGCCGGCATGATCTCCTCATCACGGATGCCGGGGCGCAGCGCTCGCGAAAGCGCGGGCGCTCCGATGTGACCCACCATGATCGACTGCGCGCCATGCTCGATCATCGCCCGATAGACCCTGCCGTACGTCGCGTGCCACTCGTCGACGCCGAGGGTGTTGTAGCTGCTCACCACATGCTGGTCGCGCTCGTCGACCCCGTCGCCTGGGAAGTGCTTGATCGCGCACACCGTAGGCGACTCGCTGATGCCATCGAAGAACTGCTTCGCACGCTCGATCACGACGTCGGGCTCATTGCCGAAACTCCGTGTCGCGACGACCGTATTGCGCCAATTCCGGTGGATGTCGACGATCGGAGCGAACGCCCAATTGCACCCGAGCGCCGTGCTCTCGCGCCCGGCGACCTGCCCCATGCGGTACGCGATCGAGGCATCCGCGTGCGACCCGGCCTGCAGTTGCGTGCTCACCAGCGTGCCGTCGTCGCTGCTGCCGAACCCTCCCATCTCGGGGTTGGAGGCGATCAGCAGCGGCACCTTCGAGCGCGACTGCGCGTAGCGGATGTGTGCCTGGATGGCAGCCGAACCGGCGCCGCGGTACCGCATCCCGCCGACGTGGTACCGGTCGATGACGTTATCGAGGTACCCCTCGTCGAACGAGACGTTGAGGTTGATGAAGAGCTGCCCGACTTTCTGCTCGAGCGTCAGGGACGCGATCGTCTCGTGCACCCAGCGCACGGCATCCTCATCCAAGCGGAACGGTGGCGCAGACAGATCGACCACGGTCATCTCCCCGCGGCGCTTTCCGCGCGCGCCCCGCGGACGAGCGCAGCGTAGACACCGGCGCTGTGCTTGGGGGTTCGCTCGAACGTCTCGTGGCCGACGCCGTGCAGGCCGAGCTTTTGACCGGGGGTGAATGCGGCGAGGGTCATGGTGAGCCTTTCAATGGGGAGAGGAGAGGGGTCACAGGCCGCGCGCAGCCCTCACGAGAGCGGCATACACCCCCGCGCTCGGCTTGGCCGTGCGCTTGAACGTCTCGCGGTCCACCTCGTGCAGGCCGAGCTTCGGGCCGTAGCCGAAGATCCACTCGAAGTTGTCCATCAGCGTCCAGTGGCAATAGCCGAGAACCGGCACGCCGTCAGCGATCGCGCGAGCCAAACCCTCGAGTGACGGCTCGATGAAGCCCGCACGGATGCTGTCATCCGGCGTGCTGACGCCGTGCTCGCTCACGAGCACAGGCACGCCGCTCACGGCGTGCGCGTACTCGACGGCACCGCGCAGGGAATCCGGATCGACAGGGGTGCCCATGCCGTTGAGTACGGCCCCCTCGGGGGAGGGAAGAAGCCCGTCGGCACCGTATCGCAGGCGCTCGTAGTTCTGCACGCCGACGAAGTCGTCGTCGGATGCCAGGCGCAGCCAGTAGTCGTAGACCTCGGCGCGCTTGCGGGTCACCAGCTCTTCGCCGCCGGGCACCGCAACGTCGTCGCACATCGCGAGCGAGAGGCCGACGGGAAGGTCCGCGCGTCGGGCTTTGATCGCCGCCTTGCCAGCGATGTGCGCGGCGGTCATTCCGGCCCGCATCCCGGCGAACTCCTCGTGCAGCATGACGTTGCCGGCGCGGTAGCGCTCGACCCCCGCATCCTTCTCGGCCGCCGCCAACGTCGCGCGCTCGAGCTCAACGATGAAGCCGGGCAGACCCGCCCAGGTCAGCATCTCGGGCAGGTCGGGCTCGTTGAACGTGACAGCGAGACGGATGCGGTCGCCGAAGCGATCCATCACGACGCCGCAGTATCGAGCGAAGAGTTCCGGTGCTTCAGCATCGAGCCACGCTCCGCGTGCCGCGAACCAGTGCGGGGACGTGAAGTGGTTGAGGGTCACGATCGGCGCGAGGCCACGGCCGATGCACCCGTCGACAAGTGCCTCGTAGTGCGAGAGCGCCTCCTCCGAGAACTCGCCCTCGACGGGCTCGATGCGCGCCCACTCGACCGAGAAGCGGTACGCGTTGAGGTTCATCCCGGCGACGAGGTCAAGGTCGGACTCCCACAGCTCCCACCCGTTCGCGGCCTTTCCCGAGCGTTCCTGGAAGACAGTGGGCTTCACGTTCTCGAGGAACCACGTGTCGCTGTCGACGTTGTCACCCTCGTTCTGGTGGCCGGCGGTGGCGACGCCCCAGAGGAAGTCGGCGGGAAAGCGGAAGAGGGTCACGTCGTGCCTTTCGGGTTCGGTCGAGAGCGAGCCATAAACAGATCTGATGACGGCCATAGCAGACCCGGGATTCCCTGATGATGGTGGACCGCTGAGGCTAGAACTCGACAGACCGTTACAGCGTTGGGCGTGGGCTGCACTCGGATGTTCGCACTTGTTCATTCTATGAAAGCGTGTTTCACTAGCTCTCGTCAAGTGCGACGCCGCGTTAGGCGCTCCCTAACGAATAACAGCGTGGATCCGAATGGCCAAAAAGGCCGGACCGGGTCAACCTGTACCGAAGGATCGCATCCCGATTGCGATCCCAGACACCGAAGTCCGCAGCAGCACACCGATCACAGGAGATCAGGATGTCCCGAATCACCACAGCACGTGGCGCCGCCGTCCTTGCGGCAGTCGCCGTATCAGCCCTCGCGCTCAGCGCATGCACCGGTTCGAGCGGAGGTGGCACTGACAGCGAAGCCGCCGCCGACACGGAGAAGATCATCATCGCGCTCGACTCCGACATGGCCGCGCTGGGCTACGACCCCGTGCGCTACGGCAGCGGCCAGCGGATGTTCTTCGAGGGCATCTACGACTCGCTCTTCGTCCTTGACGAGGACGGCCAGGTCGTGCCGCAGCTGGTCACGTCGTTCGAGTTCAACGAAGACCAGACGCAGCTCACTCTAGACCTTGACACCAGCGCCACCTTCGACGACGGGAGCACGCTGACCGCTGACCTCGTGAAGCAGAACCTCGATGCGCGCGGCACGGTCGACCTCTCGGCATACTCGGGCTTCGCCGTCGGGGGCGAGAACGAGATCACCGACGTCGCCGTTGTCGACGAGGACACCGTCACCCTCACGTTCCCCAGTCCCAAGCCCGGGTTCGAGGCGAACCTGGTGATGCCCGGTGGCGCCATCGTCGGACCCGTCGGCGCGGCCGACCGTGCGTCGCTCGACTCCACCCCCGACGGATCGGGCCCCCTGAGCGTCGACCTCGACGCGACAGTCAAGGGCAACTCCTACCTTCTCGTCAAGAAGGAGGACAGCGCGGCAGCCGAGGACTACCCGTTCGACTCTTACGAGTTCCGACCCATCCTTGACCCGCAGGCACGCGTGAACGCTGCCATCTCGGGTGAGGTCGACCTGGCGAACGTCACGGCTGACACGCAAGCCCAGGTCGAGTCCGCCGGCACGGGACTCGTTGCCAATGGCGGCACTGTCCAGAACATCATCGCGTTCGACAAGGTCGGCGCGATCGCCCCGCAGTGGGCCGATCCGCGGGTGTACCAGGCGCTCTCGATGGCGATCGACCGCGACGCGTTCGTGGCCGGAGTGCATCCGGGCGAGATCGCGACCGCGAACGCGCTGCCCGCCGATAACCCCGGCTATCTCCCGGAGCTCGACGAGGAGTACGCCTACGACCCCGAGGGCGCCAAGGCCCTTCTCGCCGAAGCCGGCTACCCCAACGGATTCGACTTCGACTTCACGATCAACCAGGCCAGCCAGCGCGATCTCGAAGCCCTGCAGCCCTACTGGGAGGCGATCGGCGTGAACGTCAACCTGAAGAACGCCGCCTCCACGGAGGAGCTGTTCGCCGTCGTCTCGACCGAGCCGCTCGGTGGCCCGCTCCCACTGACATGGACCAACCCGCTCGGCAATGTCTTCGGCGTGCTGTTCGGTTTCGCGAACTACCACAAGGCGCAGAACCCGGAGATCCAGGCCGCTGCAGGAGCGTACGGTGCGGCGCAGGGCGACGAGGCGGCGCAGACGACGGCGCTCCAGGACCTCAACCGCGCGATCGTCGATTCGGGATGGCTCATCCCGCTGTTCGAGCAGCTCGCGCCGTGGGCGTACAACACCGAGAAGGTCGCTGAGCCCACTTTCCCGGGTGCCGAGGCCTTCCCGATCCTGGCGTCGATTCAGCCCGCGTCCTGACCTGATGTCGGTGCCGGCGGTTTCGCGCCGCCGGCACCGACATCGCTGGGAGTGATGATGCTCTTCTTCATACTGAAACGGGTTGCCTGGGCGATTCTCACCCTGCTGATCGCGTCATGGATAGCCTTCGTGCTCGTTCACCTGTCGGGCTCGACGCCCGGGGGCGTCGCACTCGGTACGCAGGCCTCGCCCGACGACATCATCGCCTACAACGAGTCGACCGGCTGGTACGACCCCTGGATCCAGCAGTATCTCGCCTGGGTCTGGCAGGTCCTGCAGGGCAATCTGGGCGTCTCACTGATCGATGGGCGCCCGATCGGCCCTGACATCGCCAAGCGACTTCCCGTCACGGCGGCACTCGCGCTGGGGGGCGCACTCTTCAGCGCGGTGATCGGCATCATCCTCGGAGTGATCGCCGCCGTGCGCGGCGGCGCGGTGGACAGATTCATCACGATCCTCACCGGCATCATGCTGTCGCTGCCGGCGTTCTGGGTCGGCATCCTGCTGGTCTACTTCTTCGCCGTGCAGATGCGACTGCTGCCGGCCACCGGCTTCGTGCCGTTCGACGTGAGCCCTGAGAAGTGGTTCAGATCGCTGGTACTGCCGGTTCTGACGATCGCCCTCACCTCGGCCGGCTTCGTCGCGCGCCAGACCCGCGCGTCGATGGCCGAAGCGCTCGCCCAGGAGCACATCCGCACGCTTCGCGCCGTCGGCACGCCGACCTGGCGCATCGTGTACATCCACGCGCTGCGCGGTGCCAGCCTCCCGATCCTGGCCACCATCGCCGTCCAGTTCATCGTCCTGTTCGGCGGCTCGGTCATGATCGAACTGCTCTTCGCACTCCCGGGCATCGGACAGGCTATGCAGGCCGCCGTCGGCGCAGCCGACCTGCCGTTCGTCCAGGCGCTCGTCCTCGTCGCAACACTCGTCGTCGTCGTCGTCAATCTGCTGCTGGAGACCCTCAACCGCACCCTCGACCCGAAACTGCGCACCTCATGACCGTCTCGACCACCGCGATCCTCACGATCCGCCGCTCAGAGAAGAGACGAGGCGGAAAGCTGTTCCGGTCGCCCACCGCGATCATCTCCCTGATCTGGATCGTCGGGCTGGTTCTCGCCTCGCTCACCTCGCCGCTCTGGCTGAGGTACGGGCCGCTGGAGCAGGACCTTGCTGCTGTGCTCCAGGGACCGTCCGCCGCGCATCTCCTCGGCACCGACGAGCTCGGCCGCGACCTGCTCTCACGGATCATGACCGCAGCGGCATCCACGCTCGCGATCGCGACCATACCTCCCATCGTCGCGGTGGCGATCACTGTGCCCGTCACGCTCTGGGCGGTGCGCAGCCGGCGCGCCGAAGGAATCATGAACCGCGTCAGCGAGATCGTGATGTCACTGCCGGGAATGGTCATCATCCTCGCGTTCATCGCGGCGGTCGGCACGAACATGCCGTTGGTGATGGCCCTCTTCGGTGTGCTGCTGTTCGGCGCCCTCTACCGGATCCTGTTCGGTCAAGCCAAAAACCTGCAGAAGCAGCTGTTCGTCGAAGCTGCCGCCGTCGACGGCGTCAAGCCCACAGTCGCCAGCTTCCGCCACGTGCTGCCGAACATGTCCACGACCGTCATCGTGCAGTTCGTGCTCTTCTTCGGTGTCGGCATCATGATGCAGGCGGGCCTCGCCTTCATCGGCCTCGGGCCGCAGCCGCCCGAGCCCACGTGGGGTGGCATGATCCAGACCGCGTCGCGCTTCATCTTCCAGCAGCCGTGGATGATGGTGCCAACGGGTGCCGTGCTCGCGCTCACGATCATCGCGGCCAACGCGCTCGCCGATGTCCTCGCCGGCGGGGCGGCCACCCCACCGCCGCTTGTCGCCCTGCGAAGAAAGCGCAAGAAGGCGACTGCGGATGCCGGATACGTCGTTGCGGTCGGGCCGGCGCAGCCCGCAGCATCCACCCCGGCCGAGGCGACAGTGCTGTTGCCTGTGGAGCCCATCACCGATTACACCGATGCGGTGGAGATTCCTGCGGACACTCCGAGTACGAGTGGCCCTGATCTGACCGCGCACCCCGCGCCCGGCGCGCGGGCCGTCGAGGGTGAGCTGATCGTCGAGGATCTCGTGCTCGGGGTCGACGGCGGGCCCGCCCTGGTCACCGGTGTCTCGTTGCACGTGAAGCCCGGCCGCGTGATGGGCCTGGTGGGCGAGTCCGGGTGCGGAAAGAGCGTCACCTCGTACGCGCTGCTGGGCCTCTTGTCGCCGGGCCTGTCGGTGCGATCCGGCCGGATCCAATGGGGTGCGACCGATCTGGCGCAGGCCGACGAGAAGACCCTCGCGAAGGTGCGCGGCCACGAGATCGCGTTCATCTCGCAAGAGCCGAGCCGGGCGCTTGACCCGATGTTCACGATCGGCTGGCAGCTCGCCGCGAGCATCAAGCGACTGCGAGGAGTCGGGTCAGGCGAGGCGAAAGGCATCGCGAGTCAGCTGCTCGTCGACGTCGGCATCATCGACCCGCCGCGCGTGCTCAAGAGCTACCCGCACCAGATCTCCGGCGGGATGGCGCAGCGCGTCGCCATCGCGCTCGCGCTGTCGGGGTCGCCTCGCCTGCTCGTCGCAGACGAACCGACCACTGCGCTCGATGTCACGATCCAGGCCGAGATCCTCGGGCTGCTGCGCGGCCTGATCGCCGAGCGCGGCATGTCGATCATCCTCGTCACTCATGACCTCGGCGTGGTGGCCGACCTCTGCGATGACGTGTCGGTCATGTACGCAGGGCAGATCGTCGAGACCGGATCGGTACGCGACGTACTCGTGCGTCCCGAACACCCGTACACGATGGCGCTCCTCGCGGCGGACCCGCACGCGATCATCGACTTCGAAGGAACCACGCGACTCGCATCCATTCCCGGCCAGGTGCCTCTGCCGGGATCGTGGACGAGCGGATGCCGCTTCGCCCAGCGCTGCCGCTTCGCCCGAGACGAGTGCATGACGGCCGTTCCGCTCGATCCGCGTGTCGAAGGCATCGGGGGCGTGCGCTGCGTGCGCCGCGACGACGTGCGCGGACGCCAGGAAGAGTGGCGGACGCCCGTCGTGATCGGAGGAGGAGACCTGTGACGATCGCACAACCCACCGGACGGTCGACGGATGCCGCGCCCCTGCTCGAGGTGCGCAACCTCGTCGTGAGGTTCAACAAGAAGGGTCCTGCCGCAGTCGATGACGTATCTTTCGCGATCGGGCGCGGCGAGACTCTCGGGCTCGTCGGTGAGTCCGGCTCGGGCAAGACGACGATCGGCCGGGCCATCTTGGGCCTTCAGCCCGTGACCAGCGGGCAGATCCTGTTCGAAGGTCGCGACATCACGAAGGTCAGCGCATCGCAGCGCCGAGCGCTGCAGGGCGACCTGCGTGCCGTGTTCCAGGACCCGTTCTCGTCGCTGAACCCGCGACGGCCGATCGGCGACGCGATCACCGAGCCGATGCGGGTCGCAGGCGTGGCGCGCACGGAGCGCGGCCGGCGCGTCAAAGAGGTGCTGGATGCCGTCGGGCTGGCTCCGGGATCGGAGGCGCGCTACCCGCGCCAGTTCTCCGGCGGCCAGCGCCAGCGCATCGCGATCGCTCGGGCACTCGTCACCGATCCGCGGCTCGTGGTCTGCGACGAAGCAGTCAGCGCGCTCGACCTGTCGACTCAGGCGCAGGTGCTGAACCTCTTGGCCGACCTCCGAACCGGCAAGGACCTCGGCTACCTCTTCATCGCCCACGACATGGCCGTGGTCGAGTTCCTCGCCCAGCGCATCATCGTGCTCAACCGCGGCAGGCTCGTGGAGGAGGGGCCGACGATCGAGGTCATGCGCAACCCGCAGGCGCACTACACGCGCGTGCTCATGGCCGCGTCCCCCGTTCCCGACCCCGACGAGCAGGCGCGGCGACGTGAGGCGTGGCTGGCCCTGAAGGCATCCGCACCCGCAGCCTGACCTCAATGGAAGGTCGCGTCGACGAGCGGCGAGAGCGCCTGTGCGGTCTCGCGGAACGTCCTGACCATCGGGTTCGGCGAGTCGCTCAGGCTGCACAGCACGATCGTGGCCGGCTCGATGTCGGACACGGGCACGAAGGCGAGTTCGTCGCGGCGGTACTGCCGCGACGCCGACTGACCGGCGATGTTCACCCCGGCGCCGGCCGCGACGAGCTCGAAGAGACCGTCGACGCTGTCGGCCGTCGGCCCGCGCCTGGGCCGCGATCCATCTGGCCGAGGATCGACGATCCACCAGTCGACCACTTCAGGCACGCCTCCGGCGACCGCGACGAAGACCTCGTCGTTGGTCTCGCCGATCGTCACCGACTCGCGCCCGGCGAGGGGATGCTCCGCGGGGACGACCAGAACGCGCGGTTCGAGCCACAGCGGTTCGATGCGGATCCGCGGCGGCAGCCGCATCGGGGAGGGTGCGAAGACGACGTCCACGCGTCCGCTCTCGAGTTCGGACGCGACGTCGAAGAAGCCCAGCCGGCGCATCTCGATGCGCGCGTGCGGAATCGCCTGCATCGTGGCGGCGATCGCGGCTGTCGTGAGGGCGCCTGCGCCGGCGGCGGCCACCCCGACACGCAGCAGGGGAGTGCGCTGATTGCGCTTGATCGACCGGCCCCACTCGAGCAGCTGATCGTGGTCGTCTTGCACCCGCCGGGCGAGGGGAAGCAACTCGCGACCGTACGCGGTGAGCTCGACCTTGCGGGGGCTGCGATCGAAGAGCTTCACATCGAGCTGCTGCTCGAGCCGGCTGATCTGCTGGCTCAGCGACGGAGGCGTGATCGAGAGGCGCTCGGCGGCGCGGCCGAAGTGCAGCTCCTCGGCGAGCACACAGAAATAGCGGATCACGTGGATAGGCACATCCATGCTCGGATCTTAGCCGCAGGCTAACGCCGGGTAGGTAGCTCGAACTTCCCAAACCCCGCACGTACTCACGAGACTTGACATATCTGGAGCGACCCACAGGCAGGACCCGACGCTCCATCTGCCTAACGGCACACGTGTTCTTACGAGGAGGTAAGCATGACCATTTTTCCCGCCGACGACCCCGACAAGGTCCCCTTCGCCGGCATCCTTCCGGCATCTCCCCGGCCGTACGTGCTGGGCAACGGCGAGGGGGAGAAGTCGCTCGTCTTCGACCAGCTGTTCGAGATCCTGGTCTCGGGCGACGAGACCGACGACCAGTACGGCGCCTGGACGATGAAGGCGCGCCAGGGCGACCGCATCCCTGCGCACGTGCACCACAGGACCCACGAGTTCTTCTACGTGGTGGACGGCGAGATCTCGGTGTGGATGGACGATCAAGCGGATTACCACACGAAGGCCACGCTGACCACGGGTGACTTCGCCTACGTCCCGGCAGGCATCGTGCACGCCTTCAAGATCGAGAACACCACCACCGTGTTCGGGGCGGGCAGCGCCGGGTTCGAGCGCTTCTTCCATGCGATCGGACAGAAGACCGACGCGACCGAGCCGCAGGGCGTGTACGTTCCCGACTTCGCCGTGATGCGCGCGGCCGGGGAGAAGTACTGGACGCAGTTCATGCCCGAGTTCCGGTTCCGCGACTGACGTGCCCTCGATCCTCGAGATCGACTTCGCCCAGCCGGCCGGATTCCGTCCACTTTCGCTCGATCTGCGAACGCCCAGCGCCGCCGGTGCACCCGTCGTCGCGTTCCTGCACGGCGGCGGGTGGCTGCGCGGCAGTCGCAAGGTCTTCACGCCGGGCATCAGCGACGAGCAGTCGTTCGATCGGATCGTCGCCGCAGGATTCGCGGTCGCCTCGTGCGAATACCGGCTGAGCGGCGAAGCGCACTTTCCGGCGCAGTTGGACGATGTGGATGCCGCGCTCGCGTGGCTGCAGACGCACGGGTCCGAGCACGGGGTGGATGCCGGCCGCATCGTGCTCTGGGGAGTGTCGGCGGGAGCCACCCTGGCGTCGCTCACCGGCCTGCGCCGCGACGACGTGCGAGGCGTTGTGGACTGGTTCGGTCCGGCCGAGCTGTTCGCGATGGCCGAGTACGACACGGGCGAACCGCCCGAGCAGACCCGGGAGGCGCAGTGGCTCGGCGCCCCCGCGGCGATGCTGCCGGATGCCGCACGGCTCGCGTCTCCGGCACTGCAGGCGCACGGCGCAGCTCCGCCGTTCCACATCTCGCACGGTACCGCCGACGAACATGTTCCGTTCCCGCAGAGCGAGGCGCTCGTGCAGGCTCTCCGTGCCGTCGACGCTGACGTCGAGTTCCACCCGGTCGACGGCGGCAAGCACTTCTGGGAAGGGCTCGCTGACACCGGTCCGGTGTTCGACCGCGCCATTGCCTTCATGCGCCGGGTCACCGCGCATTGACACCTCAGCAAAGGACTCCGAGATGACCCACGCGAAGATGATCGCGCCCCTCAATCCCACCGAGGCGGCTCCGCTGCTGCGACGAGAGTTCGCGCTCGACGAGGGTCACGGCCCGGTCGCGCGGGCCACCCTCCGCGCGAGTGCGCTCGGCCTGGTCGAGGCGTGGGTGAACGGCATCCCGACCTCGGATGAGCTGCTGGCACCGGGATGGACCAGCTACGAATGGCGCGTGCGCGTCGTCGAGCACGACGTGACGGATGCTGTCGCCGCGCACACCGTGATCGGTCTGCGACTGGGCAACGGGTGGTACCGCGGCTGGCTCGGCTTCACGGCCCAGCGTGCGGTCTACGGTGACGAGCGCGCCGGGTACGCGCAGCTCGAGGTCGTCTTCGCTGACGGTCACGTGCAGACCGTCGTCAGCGACGACTCGTGGCGCGCCTCGACCGGCGAGGTGCTCGCCGACGACCTCTACAACGGCGAGACGATCGACGCCCGCCTCGCCGACGACGGGTGGCGGCATCCGGGATTCGACGACAGCGACTGGGATGCCGTCCATCTCGTGAACTTCGATTCGGGACGTCTCACCGCCGCGGCGGCGCCGCCCGTGCGCCGGCTCAGCGAGCTCGGAGTGGAGCGCGTCTGGACATCGCCTTCGGGCGGGACGCTCGTCGACTTCGGGCAGAACCTCGTCGGCTTCGTCCGCATGGCGGTCAGCGGCGCAGTCGGTACGGAGGTCGTGCTGCGTCACGCCGAGGTGCTCGAACACGGTGAGCTCGGTACGCGTCCGCTGCGCCGCGCCGCGGCGACCGACCGCTTCATCCTCAGCGGCGGCGACGACGTCTTCGAGCCGACGCTCACCTTCCACGGGTTCCGCTACGCCGAGGTCACCGGCTGGCCGGGCGAATTCGATCCCGCGGCCCTCACCGCGATCGTCGTCGGCACCGACGTCGAGCCGATCGGCTCGTTCGCGTGCTCCGATCCGCTGCTCAACCAGCTGCACAGCAATGTCGTGTGGGGCATGAAGGGAAACTTCCTGAGCGTACCCACCGACTGCCCCCAGCGCGACGAGCGCCTGGGGTGGACCGGCGATCTGGCCGTCTTCGCGCCGACGGCGGCATTCCTCGGCGACGTCGAGTCGTTCCTGGCGGACTGGCTGGTCGACCTCGAGCTCGAGCGTCGAGCCACCCCACACGGGACGGTTCCGGTCGTGGTGCCGAACGTCATGAAGTTCCTCGACACCGGCTTCCCCGAGCCCGGCGCCACCGCGATCTGGGGTGACGCGGCGGTCTGGGTGCCGTGGGCGCTTTGGCAGGCCTACGGACACGAACAGACGCTGCGCGACGCATACCCGCTCATGACCGCGCACATGCGCAGTGTCGCCGACGTGCTTGCATCCGACGGCGTGTGGGACACCGGCTTCCAGTTCGGCGACTGGCTCGACCCGGATGCCCCGGCTGACGATCCCGGCAAGTCCAAGGCGCCGTCGGAGGTGGTCGCGACGGCCAGCGCGTTCCGCAGCGCCACCCTGATGGCGGAAGCCGCCGACGTCCTGGGGGAGCTCGGGGACGCGGCGGAGTTCACCGCCCTGCGGGATCGCATCGGCGAGGGCTTCCGCGCCCGCTACGTGCGCGACGGGCGCGTCGAGAGCGACAGCGCGACCGCTTATGCGCTCGCGATCGTCTTCGGGCTTGTGCCGGATGCCGATCGGCAGGCCGCCGGTGATCGCCTCGCCGAGCTCGTCCGCGCCGCGGGCCATCGCATCAGCACCGGCTTCGCCGGCACGCCGTTCGTGAACGATGCACTCACGATGACCGGCCACCTCGATGATGCGTACGCTCTCCTGCTGCAGCGCGAGGCCCCGTCGTGGCTCTACGCGGTCACGATGGGGGCGACGACGATCTGGGAGCGCTGGGACTCGATGCTGCCCGACGGCTCGATCAACCCCGGTGAGATGACTTCGTTCAACCACTACGCGTTCGGCGCGGTGGCGGACTGGATGCACCGGACGGTCGGCGGCCTCGCCCCCCTCGAGCCCGGCTACCGCCGCATCCTCGTCGCGCCGCGACCCGGCGGAGGGCTGACCTGGGCGTCGACCAGCCTGCAGACGCCGCATGGGCTCGCGGCGGTGCGGTGGGACCTCGGCGGCTCCGAACTGCGCGTCGAGGTGACGGTGCCCCAGGGCGCCGAGGCGGTGTTGCGCCTGCCAGGGCTGGAGGACCAGATCATGGGTGCGGGCACTCACGTCCGCACCGCAACCGAAGGAGTGATGGCATGACCGGAACCCACGACATCGCACTGACGGGCGGCGACCACGACTTCCGCGTGCGGGTCTACCCCGCACAGGAGCCGAACGGCGCACTCCTGGTGTGGCTGCACGGCGGAGCCTTCATGTTCGGCACGCTCGAGATGCCGGAAGCCGACCAGGTCGGCCGGCGCCTCAGCGCCGCGGGCATCACCGTAGTCTCGGTCGACTACACGCTCGCGCCGTTGGATGCGCTCGAGGTGCTCGGTCCTCCAGACCCTGACGCGGACATGCCATCTCCCGAGGCGATCCGCGCCGAGATGGAGGCGGCGGGCCCGCGGGCGCGGTTCCCGGTCGCGAACCTGCAGATCGTCGCCGCCTTCGACTGGGCTGTCGAGAACGCCGGCAGCTACGGCGCGGACCCCGAGCGCGTGTCGCTGGGCGGCGCGAGCGCCGGAGCGAACCTGTCCGCCGGCGCCGCGATGCGGCTGCGCGATCGCGGCACGACCACACCACGGGTTCTTGCTCTGGTGTACCCGTCACTTCACGACGGCATCCTGTCGCCGAACGCCGAGACCGCCGAACTCCTGCGCGACGTACCGCCGGCGCGTCTGTTCACGTCCGAGAGCCGGTCCGCGATCAACCGCAACTACCTGCCCGACGGCCACGACCCCGACGGCTACGCCTTCGCGGGCGGACACGATCTCGTGGGCCTGCCCGAGGTGCTGATGGTCAACGCCGAGCTCGACAGCCTGCGACCCTCGGGCGAGGCCTTCGCGGCCGAGCTGGCCTCGGCGAGCGTCGACGTGCGCGTCGTGCGAGAGAGAGGCGCGATGCACGGCTACCTCAACGAGGTCGGCCATCCGGCCGCCGAGCACACCCTGATGCTCCTCGAAGCCGCCCTCGCGGTGCGATGAGCCCAGGGATCTGCATCCGGCGGCGTCAGGTCGAGCGCAGCAGGCGCGAGATGTCGTCGGCCGTGGCGCGCAGGCGCTTCAGCAGCGGACCGCGCAGCGAGGCGACGTCGTGACGCGACGACGCCACAGCGATGTTGATCGCGGCGGCGGGCGTGGCCGCATCGCGCCCGAAGACCGGCACCGACACCGAGCGCAGCCCGGCGGCGACCTCCTGGTCCTGCAGCGCATACCCCTGCTCACGGATCGCGGCCAGCCGCTCGCGCAGCTCGCCGATCGACTTCGCGGCGTTGGGGCCGGCATCCGCCCCGAAGTCGTGGTTCGCGAGCGTGCGGGCAAGCTCCGCATCGCTCAGGTACGCCAGGAGGAGCTTGCCCATCGACGTATACGCGGCGGGCAGCGTGGAGCCGACCTGGATGTTCGCGGTCACCAGGTCGGAATTTCGCAGCCGCGCAAGGTAGAGCACCTGGTCGCCGACGAGCACTCCGAGGTTCACCGTCTCGCCCGACTCCTCGGCGAGGTGGCGCAGCGGCTGCTCGCTCAGCTGCACGAGACTCGAACCGCGC
>Ga0190272_10000653_pt1 | contig 17493 bp, 15 predicted proteins | sample Popmic504T_FD_133746 | JGI IMG/M metagenome (GOLD analysis project Ga0190272, IMG submission 133746) | Populus adjacent soil microbial communities from riparian zone of Shoshone River, Wyoming, USA - 504 T | ecosystem: Environmental > Terrestrial > Soil > Riparian zone | place: USA: Wyoming... | reverse complement strand
CCACCGGCGGCACCCGCACCCCAGCCGGATCGAACTCGGCGACCCAATGATCGACCCGATCCTTCAGCTTATTTTTGGACAGCTTCATCCACTTCTCGCACCGGCGGGCGATCGCCTCATCCAACCCGGCGATCACGGTGTCTTCGACGTTCTCGGTGCGCGCGATGATCGTGGACACCAACCGGAAATCGATGGTGCCGCGCACAAACACCTTGGCCACCTGCGGGAGCCGCTCCCGCAGCGTGCGCCCATAGGAGATCTGACCGACCGCGCGGGCGTGACTGATGTTCTGCACCGCCGAGATCTCCGCAGCAGCCCAATCCGTGGCATCCCTGCTCCACAGACCCCGCTCCACCAACTCCACCGCACGGCGGGCATACAACTCACCCACGGCCAACAACCGCAACGCAATCGACGTCGACTCATCACGCGTGGCCTCACCCATCACCTCAAGGAGATCCACATCCGAGCCATCGAACATACTTTCGATTATGCCACCCGCCACCGACACGCGACGCAGTGATTCGCAGGGCGCGGATGCCCTACGTCGACACCACTCCCCGCAGGCCGTCCGCCCCGAAAATCGGCTCGAGCATGGCCGACATATCGGGTCCGCGCCGCAGCATGTGCCCGCCATCGACATTGATCACCTGTCCGGTGATCCAGCTGGCGGCGTCACTGAGCAAGAACACGGCCGCGTTAGCGATGTCCTCGACCTCGCCGGGCCGCGGCAACGGTGTGCACGCCGCATAGTCGCCGCTGATCTCGGGCGAACTCAGAATGGGCGCAACAAGATCCGTACGAATCAGTCCCGGCCGAATGCAGTTGACCCGCACCCAGGACGCGCCAAGCTCGTCGGCCGCCAACATCATCAGGTGGTCGACGGCCGACTTGCTGACCCCGTACGCACCGAACCATCGGTGGGTGTTGCTCGATGCGATCGACGAGATGCCGATGAACGATCCCCCGCCGCCGCGAACCAACTCGCGGGCCGAATGCTTGAGCACGTACATCGAGCCGTTGACATTCAGATCGACCGTGCGCCGCCACGCGTCGGAGTCGACCTGCGTGATCGGGCCGATCGTCTCGCTGCCCCCCGCGCAATGCACCACACCGTGCAGCCGTCCTGTCCACGCCGTGGCGGCCTCCACCACACGGGCCACCTCGTCTTCGTTGGTGACGTCGGCGGGCTCGTACAGCACCTCACCATCGCCGCCCTGCGCCTTGATCTCGTCCGCGGCCCCGGACAGCTTGTCGGCATTGCGGCCGACGAGCATCGCCCTGCCCCCTGCGGCGACCACAGCGGCGGCCACGCCCTTGCCTATCCCGCTGCCACCACCGGTGACCAATACCGTTTGATCCGCCAACGACAGCTGCACAGCGACCCCTTCGTCCGATAACTAGAACAGGTTCTAGTTATACGTCACGGCTGATCGCGCCGGGCCGGCTTGGGCGGTCCGAGGGTCTTCCAGTCGGGAACATTGGGCGGCAGGCCGATCGGATAGCGGTTCTCGTTGTGCGCCGCCCAGTGCGCATGCCCGAGTTCGTGAATGTGGAACCCGTGCCGCAGCGCCTCGGTGAAGCCCATTGCGTCGCTGGCCGCATTGACCGAATCCTTGATCAGCAGCGCCGCCATGGTCGGGCGCTCGGCGATACGGCGGGCGAATTCGAGCGTCTTGTCCTCGAGTTCGTCGCGGGCAAAGATCTTGGACACCATGCCGAGTTGATAGGCCTCTTCGGCGTCGATCGAATCTCCGGTCAGAAGAAGTTCTTTAGCCTTACGCGGGCCGAATTCCCAAGGGTGCGCGTAATACTCCACCCCAGGCATGCCCATCCGGACTCCGACGACGTCACTGAACTTGGCATCATCGGAAGCCACGATGAGGTCACATGCCCAAATCAGCATCAGCGCAGCCGAGATGGCATTGCCTTGCACAGAGGCGATGGTGATCTTTCGCAGATCCCGCCAGCGTCGGGTGTTCTCGAAGAAGAAGTGCCACTCCTGTAGGTACGTGCGCTCCGCGACGGCGGGCACCGTCGCCCCGTGCGAACGGAATGTCGGATGCTGCGCTGGGCCGGGTTTGCGCTCGAGTAGCGCTTCCTCCGAACCGAGATCATGTCCTGCCGAGAAGTTTTTGCCCCTGGCGGCCAGAATCACCACGCGCACCTGATCGTCGGCCTCGGCGCGGCCGAACGCCTCGTCCAATTGCACCAACAACGTTCGCGACTGGGCGTTTTGGGCCTGCGGTCGGTTGAGCCAGATCCGCGCGATCCGACCCTCATCGAGCGTTTCGTAGGTCACCTGTTGGGGCGCATCGCCTCCGGCCGGTTCGGCATTCACGAATTGCACATTACGGTGCCAATAAACGCAGCCTCGCAGCGGTGCCACAGCAACTTTACAGCTACCTATCAGAAATAGCACTCGCGCACCACTTTTATTAACGATGAATCGGCATTTCCCAGTGAGTCGGCGTAAAGTTCGCGTTAGCAGTCGGCCTCGCCCATCGTAATTCCGGGACGGCCACCGCATTGGTCAGCAAACTAGAGAAAGCGCAACGATGGCGACCCTTCAGCTCCCTGCCCGACGGCTCAAACTTGCCGGTGGATTCGCGGTCGCAATTGCCGCCACCCCGGCGATCGCCGTCTTCGCTCTACCGGCGCACGACGCCACATCGGTGGCTCAGTGCCCCGCCGGTGAGGAGACAGACACGTTCACCGGGACCTGTCTTCCCCACTTGGTGCCGAACTCGCCTGCGTTCGGGACGACTTCGCCCACCGGCGGCCTTCCCACGATCGACGGCATCCCATGCTCGGGCGCCAACTCGGGTCAGTGCATCGGCCTCGCCGAGGACCAGCAGGCCCAAGGACCCCAACCGATTCCGCGTTCCACGGTCAGTTCCAGCCCGTAGCACCACCCAGGACGAGACGGCCGAGGCGCTCTACGCGCCTCGGCTTTTTCGTGCCTACCCGTCGGTAACTGTGCTGGCCCGCGCCTAGTCCGTCGGACACAAGACCGCAACTTCACGCGACACATTCTCAGGGAACTCTCCGAACGTATGCAGATTCCTTTCAGCTTCCATAGAATCCACCCGACGACTTGGTCAATAACTACAGAAAGCGTGACGATGGCGACCTTCCAGCTCTCCGCACGACGTGTGATCCTTGCCGGTGGTTTTGCGGTCGCAGTTGCCGCCGCCCCGGCGATCGCTGTCTTCGCTGTGCCCACCCCCGAAGCCGTACCCATGGCCCAGTGCCCCGGGGGTGAAGAGGCAGACCAGTTCACCGGCGTATGTGTCCCTCACACGGTCCCGAACGCCGGCGCGCAGTTCAGCAGCATTCCCGGCAACCCGAGCATCCCCGCAGTGAACCTGCCTGGCGGCGGCGGCGCGATCCCCTGCACCGGGCACAACTCGGGTCAGTGCATCGGCCTCGCCGAGGAGGCGGCGGCAGCGGGCCCGCAGGCGGTGCCCGAGTCCACAGTCGGCTCGAGCCCGACGGTGACCGGCTCAATCGGCTAGTTTCCGCAGGCGGCGGCCCGGGTCCAGCCCGGGTCGCCTAGAGTTGGGGTATGCCTGCTAAATCAGATCCCGCCGAACTCGGCGACGTAGAGCCCCTAGCTGACAGCACGGCACGCCAGGCCAGGCGTGTGGTGGCCGCGTACGCGACCGATGCTGATGAGTGCCGGGTATTCCTTTCCATGCTCGGCATTGGGCCCTCGAAAATCGAGGCGTAAGTGGCGCCGCGGGGCGGCCAGGTGGCCGGCTCCGGGGATTCCGACTTCGTCGTGGTGGCCAACAGGCTGCCCATCGACATGGAGCGTCTGCCCGACGGCAGCACGGAGTGGAAACGGAGCCCCGGTGGCTTGGTCACCGCGCTCGAGCCGCTGCTGCGCCGCAGGAGCGGTGCGTGGATCGGCTGGGCAGGTGTGCCCGATGCCGACGAGGACCCGATCGACGACGACGGCCTGCAGCTGTACCCGGTCCGGCTGTCTGCAGACGACATCGCCTCGTACTACGAGGGCTTCTCCAACGCCACCCTGTGGCCGCTGTACCACGACCTGATCGTCAAACCCATCTACCACCGCGAGTGGTGGGACAGCTACGTCGAGGTGAACCGGCGGTTCGCCGAAGCGACCGCCAAAGCGGCGGCGGAGAACGCGACGGTGTGGATCCAGGACTATCAACTGCAGCTGGTTCCGAAGATGCTGCGGATGCTTCGGCCGGACCTCACCATCGGCTTCTTTCTGCACATCCCGTTCCCCCCGGTCGAGATCTTCATGCAAATGCCATGGCGCACCGAGATTGTCGAGGGTCTGCTTGGCGCCGATCTGGTCGGCTTCCACATGCCAGGTGGCGCACAGAATTTCCTGGTGCTGGCGCGGCGACTGGTCGGTGCGAACACCTCACGCGCATCCGTCGGCGTGCGGTCCAGGTTCGGTGAGGTTCAAACCGGCTTTCGCACTGTGAAAGTCGGCGCCTTCCCGATCTCCATCGACTCGACAGCGCTGGATCAGCAGGCGCGCAGCCGGGCGGTCCGGCAGCGGGCCCGCCAGATCCGCAATGAGCTCGGCAATCCCCGCAAGATCCTGCTCGGGGTCGACCGCCTGGATTACACCAAGGGCATTGACGTTCGGCTGCGGGCGTTTTCGGAGCTACTCGCCGAGCATCGGGTCAAGCGCGACGACACCGTGCTGATTCAGCTCGCGACACCGAGCCGCGAACGCGTCGAGAGCTACATCGAGATGCGCGAGGACATCGAGCGCCAGGTCGGCCACATCAACGGTGAGTACGGTGAAGTCGGCCATCCGATCGTGCACTACATCCACCGGCCTGTCCCCCGTGACGAGCTGATCGCCTTCTTCGCGACCGCGGACGTCATGCTTGTCACCCCGCTGCGCGACGGTATGAACCTTGTCGCCAAGGAGTACGTGGCCTGCCGCAGCGACCTCGGCGGTGCGCTGGTCCTCAGCGAATTCACCGGCGCCGCAGCCGAACTCCGTCAGGCCTACCTGACCAACCCGCATCACCTCGAGGGCGTCAAGGACGCGATCGAGGCGGCTCTGAATCAGGCACCCGAAGAGGGCAGACGACGGATGCGCGCCCTGCGCAGGCAGGTTCTGGCGCACGACGTCGACCGCTGGGCACGGTCGTTCCTGGATGCGTTGGCGTCGACGAAGGACGGCGCGGCTAAATCGGAGTGATGTAGTTGATCAGCCACTTGCCGTCAATGCGCTTGTACTCCACCCGCAGTCGCGCGCCGTCATAGATGGGCTGGTCGCGATTCGACTTCTCGGAAACCGTCCGGTTGATGTACACCATCACCGCCGCCGAGTTGCGCTGCGCATCCATGACTCCGACGCCGACAACATTGGCTTGGCTCACCACTTCCCGCTGCCGCGCCTGCGGAATGATGTCGGAATTCGCCCTGTTCTCGAACTCCCTGCGGTAGTCGGGCGTGAGCATCGTGTATGCGTCGGTGAGGTTCCGCTCGACGGTCTTGTAGTCGTAGTTGAACACGGCAGGGATCTGCTGCTGCGCAAGCGGTGCGAGCTCCTCGCGGGCGAGTTGCCCACTGCGCGTTTCCACCCGCTGCCAGTACAGCCAACCGCCCACCGCGGCCAGGCCCACGAACGCGGCGGTCATCAGGCCGGCAATCGCGCCGACAAACCAGCGCATCAATTGCCGCCGTTCGGGTAGTTGAGGTCGTAGGACGTCATCCGCCCTTCCTCATCCTCATGCACGATGATCCGCAGCCGGTAGGGCTGCGACGGCTTGTTGTTCCCGTTCTGGTCGCTCGCCGTGACCCGCGCCGAGACCAGCACCGATGCGTTATTGCTTACGCCATCGATGCCTTCAAGTGCGGCCCCGTTGATCACCGTCTCCGAACTGCCGCCGGTGTCCCGGAAAATCGCCTTGAGGTTGTCGATGTTGCCGGTCTGGCTCATCATGTCGCGCAGCGGCCCACTGGTGCTGTCGTAGAACCGGTCGACGCTCTCGTCGATGGTGTCCTGCTTGAAGCTGAACATGTTCATCACGGTCTGCGTAGCGGTGTCGACGAACCGCTGGTTGCGGGCCTGCGTCGCTTCTGCGTTGTTTTTCTGGACGATCATTGCCGCCACCACAGCGCCGAGCGCACCCATCGCAAGTAGCCCGACCACCAGCGCAACGGTCGCGACCAGCCTGCGGTGCGCAGGCCGGCGTGGCGGTGGCCCTGCCTTACTGGGCCTTCGAGCACCCGTTGTGCCTGCCGAAACCGGAGTCTCAACAACTACGGCGGTGGCCTCGGCTTCCGTGCCGGTGGCCGGACCGGCGGCCCTGGATGCGCGGCGGCGCTCAGCCTGCCGCGGACGCGTCGGAGTCGATGTCATCAGCTCTGCCTCGGATACAGCATCAAATCTAGCCATGTCTCTTGTGGCCGCATATTAGCGGCACCTGGCGCGAACACCCCAGTTCCGCCGGCAGGGTCGACGAACACACCGGTGTTCTGGTCGTACGTGCCGTAGGCGGCTCCGCTTGCCTGCGGCTGTGCCCCCGCGGGAGGCGGCGGTGCCGGAGCCGGAGCCGGAGCCGGGATGTCATAGGGCCCCGCGAACAGCGGCGGCGGGCTGTAGGGCGGAAAGAACGCCGGTGTCTGCATCGGCGGCGGTGGCCACGCGTCAGGGAACGGCGCCGGTGGTATCCAGGCCGTGTACGGAGGCGGCGGCCCGTTGTTGTTCGGAGGCGGGATGTACGGCCACGGTTGATGCGGCGCAGGCCCAGGACCGAGCGGCACCCCTGGCGGCACCGCACCCGGCGCGACGGGATATCCGGGGTCCGGGTCGTTCTCCGGCAGAATGTATGGAAACTTGTTGGGCGGCAAGATATTTCGTGGGTCAGTTATCGGTGTGTCGACCGGCACCGGCGGCCCGCGCCACGGGTTGTTGCCGATCGGCACGTAGCCCGCGGGATCGCGGCAGAGCTGGACGGTGGGAGCGCGTTTACCGGGGAACTCCTGGCACGGGTAGTTCCTCGCGCCGCGCGCCACGCTCGGATTGTTCTGCGGCACTTTGCAGTACATATCCGTTGGCAGATCCCGAATGGTCGTGTCGCCAGGTGACCGCTGCTCCATCGGTGGCAGGAATCCTACGTTGCACGGGGGCGGGTCATTGATGGAGATCTTGAAGTCCTGCTTGCCGCCTTCCTCTGCGGGAAGCTGGCCGCCGATCGTGTTGAGAGAGGCCTGCAGCGCAGGGAAGATGACCAGCGCCTGCTCGATCGACCGGTGATAGATGACACCGATGCGGCCGAAGTTGGCCAAGTTGGCCGCGAGCACCGGGAACGACGGGCGAATGCCCGAGAACGTCTCGGTGGCTTCGGCGGCCGCGCCCGGCGCGGTCGTCAGCAGCGCCCGCACCTGCGGATCGGCGTTGACCACTTCGCTTGTGAGGCGCGCCAGGCCGTCGGCCGACGACAGGATGTCGTCGCCGCTGCGGATCTGCGCGTCAAGGAACGGCCCAACCTGGTCGATCAGCGCCGAGGTCTGCGGCCAGCTCGCGTTGGCCTCATCGATCAGCAACCGCGCCGATTCGATCATCCGCGCCAGTTCCGGCCCTGAGCCGTTGAACGCCTTGAACGCCTCGCGCAGCAGGTCCTGGAGCCGGGTGTTGTTGAGGCCACTCACCAACTGGTCGGCCTCGTTCAGCAGCTCCGCCACGTCCTGCGGGAGCGCGGTCCGCTCCTTCGGGATGGAGGAACCGTCACCCAGAGTCGCCTGCGATGGGTCGTCGGGCGGAACCAGATCGACGTATTGTTCGCCGATCGCAGACACGCTCTTGACCGTGGCGGTCGAGTTCGCCGGGATCTTGATACCGCTGTTGAGCCGCATGTGCGCCACGACGCCGTCGTCGGTGAGCTTCACGGCCTCGACGCGTCCGGCTTGTACGCCACGGAAGGTGACGTTGGCGTTCTCATACAGGCCGCCGCCTGCGATGAAATTCGCCGTGATCTCATACGCGCCGATTCCCAGCCGGGCGGGGAGGCGCAGGTAGAACAGCGAGATCGCGCCGACGGTGGCCACGGTCACGATGGCGAAGACCAACAGCTGGATACGTGCAGTTCGGTTGAGCATTACTCGGGCGGCACCTCCTGGCCCGACGCGGTACCGGGCGGGATCTGGAATGGATCTGCAGCCTGCCCGGACAGGTTTGCCATCTCCCCGACCAGAAAGTCCGGCGGGTTGATGACTTCGTTGAGGCGTTTCATGTTCGGGTCGAAGAACGACGTCGTGAAGATGGTCTCGCCGAGCCTGCGGACCGACACATCGAAGGTGGCGAAGACATTGAAGTAGTCACCCCTGGCAACTCGATTCAAGTTCTTACCAGGGAACGGGAAAGTCGCAAGGCTGTCCAGGTCGGTCACGAGGGCGCCACGATTGTCGTTGGTCGGCTTGATGACCGCGTAGAGGTCCTTGAGGTCCGCGGCGAAATCGTCCTTCGTCTCGGCAAGGATGCGTGCCCCGACCGTGGCGAAACTCTGCAGCGCGCCGAACGCGTCGACGATGTTCGTCCTGTTGTCGTTGAGCACCTTCAGCGCTGCAGGAAGAGTGTCCAGGGCACGACCCAGACTGTCCCTGTTGCGCGCGAGGACTCCGGCGAAACGGTTCAGGCCTTCGGCTGCGGCGATGATGTCGTCGGTCTGCCGATTCAGCGACACGGTCAGCTCAGCGAGCCGCGGAATCAGGTCGGCGAACTGGCCCTGACGCCCTGCCACCGCGTTGGACACCTCATGGGTGATGTCTTGCAGCGCACCGAGATTGCCCTTGTTGACGACAACACCCAACGCGGAAAGCACTTCTTCGGTGGTCGGGTAACGGCCGCCCTGACTTAGCGGTAGCTCGGACCCTTCACGTAGCTCGCCAACCGGTGGCTGGTCCACCGGAGCCGATAGCGCGACGTGCTGTGACCCCAAAAGTGATGTCTGCGCAACCATTGCCCTGGCATTGGCAGGCAACTTGACGTCGACTTCCAGGGAGAGTTTCACCGCAGCGTAGAAGCTGCCGTCCGCCCGCTGTACGGCGTCCACCCCCGACACGCTGCCCACGGTGACGTCGTCAACCATCACCGGCGAATTCTGCGGCAGCGTGGCCACGTCCGGCAGCTCGACGGTGATTGTGTATGAGCCCTTGCCGTGACCGGCGGTGCCCGGCATGTTCAGCGAGTTCAACCCGCCGAACTGGCAGCCGGCGAGCAGTACCGCGCAGGAACCGACGGCCACCGTGCGGCCCGTTGCGCGGCCAACGCTGCTACCCAACGACTTTCGGGTCATCCTCCGCCTCCGACCGGTTGCATTGGCGGGACGCCTGCCTCGGCGGGCAGCGGGGCGGGCTGCGGGCCATGCGCTGCGGGCGGCGGGGCGGGCGCCTCGGCCGGCAGGAAGCCGGGGGGCGCCGGATCCGGGAACGGGACGGCCGCTTCGGGCGGGAACGGGAAGGGCAGGGGTGGACCTGACGGTGGCACCGGCTGCGCCGGTGGCGGTGGGCCAGGAACCGTGTTGGGTGGCAGCAGCAGCGAAGTGATATCCCCATTCTCGCCTGCCCTTGGCGGGAACTTCCCGTCCGAAGGTACCCACTCCAAATACGGCATGTAGGTCTGTGCCTTGGCCTGCGTCTCCGGGGTGTCGTAGATGATCTGACCCTTGTACGCGGAGATCGTGTTGACCCCGTGCGCCATGATCGGCGGGTAATTCATCGTCAGGCGCCTCAGGACCGGAGCCATCCGCTGGCGGCAGATCTCGGCTCGCTTGATGTTGTCCATTGTGCCTGCGGCGTCGAAGCTGCCGCAGATGAACTGGATCGGGTTGGTGAACTCCGGCAGGCCAAGCAGACCGTTCGCGGTGCCCTGGGCCGGGTTGTAGATGTTGTAGAAATTCGCCATCGCGTTCGGGACGACGTGCAGTATCTGCTCGAGGTCGTCGCTCTGGTTTGACACCAGGCTCGTCAAGTCGGTCAGCTTGTTGACACTGCCGATCACCGTCTCGTTGTTCTCATCTAGTAAGCCGCGGACGTCCGACAGGGCCTGGTTGAGGGCGCCGAGAGTGTTATCCAGGTCCGCCGAACTGTCGGCCAGCACCTGCGACACCGAGGCCAAATGTCCACTGAATTGGACGATTTGCTCGTTGCTCCTCGACAGCGCATCGATCAGGATCTGCAAATTCTTCACCGTGCCGAACACGTCGGTGCGTGAGTCACCCAGCCGCCCCGCGGTCTGCGACAACTCGCGCAAGGCTTGCCGGAACGAGTCGCCGTTGCCGTCGAAGGTATCGGCGGCCTGGTTGATGAACATGTCCAATGGGCCCTGAACCTGGCCGGCCTGCGGTCCGAGCTGCTGGCTGAGCTGGGTCAGTTCCGTCTTGACGTCATCCCACTCCACCGGCACGCCCGTGCGGCCCAACTCGATACTGCCGCCGTCCGCCATCGCCGCGTCGCCCTGTTTGTAGGTCGGGGTGAGCTGAATGAACCGAGCCGCAACGATGTTCGGCGCAATGACAACCGCGCGGGCGTCGGCGGGCAGTTTGACGCTGTCCTGCACCCTCATCGTGATTTTGACGGCATCGGGCTCTGGCGAGATCGATTCGATGGTGCCGATCGGTACCCCGACGATGCGGACCTCGTCGCCCGGATACAGGCCGGTTGCCGACGTGAAGTGGCCAACCACCTTGTAGGTGCCGACCCTGGGCCACAGCACGTACATGCCGCCGATCAGCGCCACCGCCAGAGCGGTGATGATCCCGTATCGCAACCAGCGGCTCATGGCGACTTCGGCCTTATGATCAGCCGCTCGGAGATGAATCCGCGCAGATTATCGGCCAGGCTGTCGGGAAGTTTGCCCGGTTGGAAGTAGAGGTCCAGAAGCAGCTCCTCCTGCGGAATGTTTGGCACCGCATTGGGCAGGTTGACGCTGAATCCCGGACCGGAGCCGACCGACTCGCCGAGCGCGGTGGCATAGGGCGGCAGTCGGCGCAGCGCCTGGCTGATGTGCTCGCGGCGTTCAAGCAGGTTGTCCAGCACGAGGTTCAGTTTCCGTAGGGCCGGACCGAACTCGCGGCGGTTGTCGGCCACGAATCCCGAAAGCTGCTGTGACACTTCATCGATGCCGGCGATCAAACTGCTCAGCGCGGCACGGCGCTCGTCGAGCGCGGCGAACAGCATATTGCCGTCGTTAACGAGTTGGTTCACCTGACCGGCCCGGTCGGCGAGCACCTTGGTCACCGAGTTCGCGCGCGCCAGCAGCTGTCCCAACGCCTCGTCGTTGGCGTTGATGCTGCGAGACAACGCGGCCACCCCGTCGAGCGTTCGACGCAGCTCCGGGGTCGCGTCGCGAAGCGAATCGGTCAGCACACCCAACGCCTGGGTCAACTGACCCTTGTCGAGGTCGCTGGAGTTCTGACCGAGATCCTGCAGCGCCATGTTCAGCGTGTACGGAACTGTCGTGCGGCCCACCGGAATTGATGTTACCGAGCCGCTGCCTTTTGGGGTCACCGCCAGCGACCTCTCACCAAGGACGGTGTCGGTCTTGATCGATGCCAGCGTTTGATCGCCCAACCTGACGTTGCGGTCGACGGTGAATGTCACCTTCGCGACGTCGCCTGCGAGTGCGACCTCGCTCACTTTGCCGACCCCGATGCCGGAGACGTTCACGTCGTTACCCGGCGAGATGCCGCCTGCGTCGGCGAAGTAGGCCTCGTACGACTTGCCTTGCGGATAGAACGGCAGACCGTTGTAGCCGAACGCGACCATCACGACACACGCGACGATGACGAGTCCGAAGGTGCCTGCCCGGAGGGTCCTATCCATTGTCTGAGCACCTGCCCTTCGACGGGTCGGGGACTCCGCCAAACGGCAGGATGATGTCGCTGCCCGCTGGACCGGTGAACTTGAAGTTCGTCGAGCAGATGTAATAGTTGAAGTACGCGCCGTAGGAGCCAAGGGCGTTGAGCCGCAAGTAGTTCTCCGCGAGCGGCTCGAGGACCCGGTTGACCTCACCCTTGCGGTTGTCCAGCTCGGTGGCCAGTGGGCGAAGGTTCTCGAGCACCCCCTGCACAGGCCGCCGCGAGTTCACCAGCATGTCGGTCAGGTCCGCTTCAGCGGACGCCAGCGGCGGAATGGCTCCCGCGATCGGGTCCCGGCCCTCCGCCAGCCCAGTGACCAGCTTCTGCAGCTGGTCCACGCTGGCGTCGAACTGGGCGCTCTTCTCGTCAATGGTCCCCAACACCGCGTTCAGATTGTGGATCACCTCCGAGATCACCTGATAGCGATCGGCCAGGGTTTGGCTGAATGTTCCAGTCTCCGAGAGCAATTGCGACAGCGCACCACCCTGGCCCTGCAACAGCTCGAGGATCGCGTTGCTGATCTGGTTGACCTGCTCGCCGTTGAGGCCCTTGACCACCGGGCGCAGTCCACCGAGCAACGCATCGAGATCCAACGCCGGCTGGGTGTGGTCGATGTCGACCGTGCCGCCGGGCGGCAGCTTCCGAAGCTCGCCGGGGCCCGAGGTGACCTCCATGTAGCGGTCGCCGACCAGATTCTCGTAGCGGATCAGGGCACGCGTCGACGTGTACATCTGATACTTCTTGTCGACGGTGAACGCCACATCGACGGTGTTGTCGGGGTTGAGCTTCACATCTTGGACAGACCCCACCGGAACGCCGGAGATCCGCACGTCGTTGCCGCCCGTCAACCGCGCGGCGTCGCTGAACGTGGCGTGGTAGGTGCGGGTCGAGGCGAACCGGAACTCGCCGAAAATCACCACCAAACCAGCAGAGACCAAGAGCATCGCCACGGCGAAGATGCTCACCTTGATCAGGACTCCCCTGTGGCCCATCAGAAGTCGTCCCGTTCTGCGAATGCGCCGTTGAAGAGGAACTGCAGGGTATTCGGTGCATCGACCTGCACCTCGGTGAACGGCTCGTACGGGATGAGAGCGTTGTCGGTGACCAGGAATGGCGACCTGAACCACGAGCCACCGTACTGCTTGCTCGGAATGTCGGGCAGTCCGCGGCAGTTGGGTCCACCGGACGCGTTCACGATGGGCAGGCTCTCTGGATACGTGTACGCGGGCGCGCCGGGGATGAAGCTGGCACTCACCATCGCGCCCGGCTTGATGCCACCGACGAGGCGGCCGGCCCGCTCGCTGCCGGCCTTGATGCCCTGCAATACGCAGCCGATTTCCGGCGAGTAGTCGCCGAGCACCTTCAGCGGCGCCCTGAACCGCTGGATCGCGGCGATGTAGTCGTCGGCGCCCGGCTCCAGCGTGGCGGTGCCCTCGTTCGCCAAGGCGATTGTCGCCAGCAGCGTCGCGTTCAAGTTGTCCTGCTGATCGATGATTGTGTTGTTGATCGTCGGCACGTTGTCGATCACGGTGACCAGATCGGGGGCGGCATCGCCGTAGATGTTGGCCACCGTCGCCGTCTGCGCGATATCCGACTCAAGCGTCGGCAACTTTGGATTCAATTGCGCGAGATACTGATTCAGGCCCGACAGGGTCGCCCCGAAATCGTCACCATGGCCACGCAAACCCTCGGCGATCGCCGAGAGTGTCGCGTTCAGGTGTATCGGGTCGACCTTGTGCAGCACATCGATCAGGGTCTGGAACAACGTGTTGGCTTCCAACTGCACGTCTTCAGCGTGGACGGCGTCGCCGGGACGCAACGGCGTGCCTGTCGGCTGGTCCGGCGCAAGGAATTCCACTGACTTCGCGCCGAACACCGTCGTGCTGCCGATGCGCACCAGAGCGTTCGACGGGACGTAGCGCAACTGGTCGCGGTTGATCGCAAGCGTCAACTTCGCCTCGTTACCGGTATACGCGATGTCTTCGACCTTGCCGATCTGGATGCCGCGGTACTTGACCTTTGCTTCCTTGTCCATCACCAAACCGGCCCGCTGCGATGTCACCGTCACGGTGTCGGTCGGGGTGAACGCGGCCGAGTACGCCAGGTAGGTGTACACGGTGGCGGCCAGCAGGATTGCAGCCAGGATTGCCGCAGCGATCCTCACGTGGCTGCGCTTGGCTTCAATGTCCGACATCGTCTTGCCCTACCCGGAGAGGTTGAAATTGCCGGACACTCCGTACACGGCGAGTGAGATGAACAAGGTGATGGTCACGACCACGATCAGGGAGGTGCGCACCGCCTGACCGACCGCGATCCCGACCCCGACGGGTCCGCCGGAGGCGTTGTAGCCGTAGTACGTGTGCACCAGCATCACCGCGACCGCCATCACGATGGCCTGGGCGAACGACCACAGCAGGTCGGTCGGTATCAAGAACGTATTGAAGTAGTGGTCGTAGAGACCGCCGGATTGTCCGTTGATGTAGACGGTGATGGCGCGGGCGGAGAAGAACGAGGCCAACACGGCCAGCGAGTACAGCGGAATGATCGCGACCAGCCCGGCCATGATGCGCGTGGACACCAGGTAGGCCACCGAGTGCACGGCCATCGATTCGACGGCATCGATCTCCTCGGCGATGCGCATCGCGCCGAGTTGGGCGGTGGTACCGGCGCCGATGGTGGCGGCCAGCGCAATGCCCGCGATGATCGGCGCGACGATGCGCACGTTCAGAAAGGCCGAGAGGAACCCGGTCAGCGCCTCGATACCGATGTTGCCGAGCGACTCGTAGCCCTGCACCGCGATGACGCCACCGGATGCCAGGGTCAGGAACGCCGCGACGCCGACCGTGCCGCCGATGAGGATCAGCGCACCGGTGCCCAGCGTCATCTCGGCGATCAGCCGGATCGTTTCCGTGCGGTAGCGCCGCAACGCGTGGGGGATGTATCGGATCGACTCGGCGTAGAACAACGCCTGCTCGCCGAAGGAGTCGATGGACCGGGGCAGCCATCGGAAGGCCCGCCGCAGCCGCAGCGTGATGTCATAACTCCCCAGTTCGCTCACCGGGCCAGGACCCGGACGCCAATTGCCGTCATGAGCACATTGATCACGAACAGGCAGATGAAGGCGTAGATGACGGTCTCGTTGACGGCTTCTCCGACACCCTTGGGTCCGCCCTTGACGGTGAGGCCGCGGTAGCAGCCGACGAGCCCCGCCATGACACCGAACAGGAGGGCCTTGAATTCTGAAATTATCAACTCGCCCAACCCGGTCAGGATGGTCAGGCCGCTGATGAACGCGCCAGGGTTCACGCCCTGGAGAAGCACGGAGAATACGTAGCCGCCGGACAGGCCGATCGCGATCACCAGACCGTTGAGCAACAGCGCCACGAGCGTCGACGCCAGCACGCGAGGCACCACGAGCCGTTGAATCGGATCGATGCCGAGCACCCGCAACGCGTCGATTTCCTCACGGATGGTGCGGGCACCCAGGTCCGCGCAAATCGCCGTCGCCCCCGCGCCTGCGACGACGAGCACCGTCGAGACCGGACCCAGCTGAGTCACGGTGCCAAACGCGGTACCGGAACCGGACAGGTCCGCAGCACCGATCTCGCGCAGCAGGATGTTGAGGGTGAATGCGACCAGCACCGTGAACGGAATCGAGATCAGCAGCGTCGGAATGATCGAAACCCTTGCGATCATCCAGGTCTGTTCGAGGAACTCCTCGAATTGAAAGGGGCGACGGAACATGGCCCGAAAAGTCTCGAGGGACATTTCGATGAACCCGCCGACGGCCCGAGCCGGAACGGCGAGTTGTTCCCTCAACCTCGGCTCCGTTTCTCGCAGCGGGTGGTTCCGGTACGCCTTGGCGAAGAGTTCGAAACTGTTCGCGGCGGCGGGTCTCCGAACCCAGGTTTAAGCAGTGCTCTTAGTGAGCCGGCTCATACTAACTAGAACAAGTTCGCAGTGTCAAAGAACGGCAATATCCGTCGAAATTGTAATGTTTACCGAGGTCAGAGCGGGTGTGACGCAGGTCATTCTGAAACGTGTTCTAACGGCTTCTAAGCCATGTGAATCGAGACTGTCAGTCTCAAGACTCCATCAATGCCACTGCCGAGAAATTCCGCTCAGGATCACGGCCAGCAAAGTATTTGCGCATCGTTGCGCTGAGGTCCGCCGGGTCCCACGCGTCGGATTCCGCAGTGAATCGTGTCTCGGCGATGGGGGCGGCAACCAGCGTCACAGTAGGACCGTAAACGATGAACAGCTGTCCGTTGACACCTTCTGACGCCGGCGACGCCAGGAAGCGCACCAGATTGACGACGTGCTCCGGCGACAACGGGTCGACCTGACCCTCGGCGAGCTCGGGCTCATCGCCGAACACGTCGGCGGTCATCGCCGTGCGCGCCCGCGGCGCGATGGCGTTGGCCCGCACCCCGTAGCGCTCGAGCGCGCGGGCGGCAGTGAGCGTCAGCGCCGTGATGCCTGCCTTGGCGGCGCCGTAATTGGCCTGCCCGACCGGGCCCGCAAGACCGGCCTCCGACGATGTGTTGATGATGCGGCCATAAACGGTGCCGTCGCCTTCCTTGGCTTTCGCACGCCAATACGTCGCGGCGTTGCGGGTCAGCAGGAAGTGGCCGCGCAGATGCACCGCCATGACGCTGTCCCAGTCCTCGTCGGACATGTTGAACAACATGCGGTCGCGGGTGATCCCGGCGTTGTTGACGACGATGCTCAAACCGCCAAGTCCGTCGGCCGTTTCGACCAGCTCGTCGGCGGTGGACCGCTCGCTGACATCGCCAGCGACGGCGACGGCCTTGGCCCCTGCCGACGTGATCTCGTCAATGACGTCGGAGGAATCCAGCGCGCCCGCGATGTCGTTGACGACGATCGTCGCGCCCGCCCTCGCGAGACCGATGGCCTCCGCGCGCCCGAGTCCCGCGGCCGCGCCCGTCACCACCGCGACGTGACCGGAGAGGTCAGTCGCTTCGTCATAGTTCGTCAATTTATGAATACCTCTAGTCTCGTCGATACAGGGCCGCTCGCGGGCATTCGGCGATCGCTTGTTCGGCCAGTTCTTCCTGGTCGCCAGGCACCGGGTCGGCCTTCACCACGGCGTAATCCTCATCGTCGAGATCGAAAATATCCGGCGCAACGCCGAGACATACCGCGTTGCCTTCGCATCGATCACGGTCCACATCAACTCGCACGACACCCTCCTCGAGGCTGGGCTGTTGGCCTCGCCGTCAGAATACGACTCACGCTCGCTGGACCCCAAGACTAGAACGTGTTACAACCGGGGGGAAACCCGGGTCAGAGAGGACGAGGCGATGCGGATCGGCTACAGCCCCGAACAAGAGGAGTTGCGCCGCGAGCTGCGGTCCTACTTCACCAAGCTGATGACGCCCGAGCGGGCCGAGGCGCTCAGCTCGAGCGACGGTGAGATGGGACGCGGCTCCGTGTACCGCGACACCGTCGCGCAGATGGGCAAGGACGGCTGGTTGACGCTGAGCTGGCCGAAGGAGTTCGGCGGTCAGGCACGCCCGCCGATGGACGGCCTGATCTTCAACGACGAGGCCTCGATCGCGAACGTGCCGGTGCCGTTCCTGACGATCAACAGCGTGGCGCCGACGAT
>Ga0190272_10000652_pt1 | contig 17548 bp, 19 predicted proteins | sample Popmic504T_FD_133746 | JGI IMG/M metagenome (GOLD analysis project Ga0190272, IMG submission 133746) | Populus adjacent soil microbial communities from riparian zone of Shoshone River, Wyoming, USA - 504 T | ecosystem: Environmental > Terrestrial > Soil > Riparian zone | place: USA: Wyoming... | reverse complement strand
GGCCCAGCAGGACGCGCTGCTGCCGGCGGTCGAGGAGGGGTTGCTGACCCTGATCGGGGCGACCACCGAGAACCCCTACTTCGAGGTCAACTCGGCGCTGCTCTCGCGCTGCCAGGTTTATGAGTTGCGGCCGCTCGAGCCGGAGCAGGTCGAGGAGCTGCTGCGCCGGGCGCTGGCCGACCCCGAGCGCGGCATCGCCGACCCGCCGCCGGTCGAAGACACGGCGATCGAGATGCTCGCCCACCGCTCCGGCGGCGACGCCCGGGTCGCGCTCTCGGCGCTGGAGCGGGCGGTCGAGCGGGCGCAGGGCAAGGCCGTCGACGTGGCCGCGATCGAGGACGCCCTGCAGCGCAAGGCGGTCGACTACGACCGCCAGGGCGACCGCCACTACAACTTCATCTCGGCCTGGATCAAGGCCACCCGCGGCTCCGACGTCGACGCCTCGCTCTACTACCTGGCGGTGATGCTGGAGGGCGGCGAGGACCCACGCTTCCTCGCCCGCCGGATGGTCATCCTCGCCTCCGAGGACGTCGGCAACGCCGACCCGCAGGCGCTGCTGGTCGCCGATGCGGCGGCCCGCGCCGTCGACCGGGTCGGGCTGCCGGAGTGCGCGCTCAACCTGGCGCAGGCGGCGGTCTACCTGGCGCTGGCGCCGAAGTCCAACGCCTCCTACAAGGGCCTCTCGGCCGCCCGCGCCGAGGTGCGCGAGAACGGCGCCAGGACCCCACCCGACTACCTGCGCGACGCCCATTACCCCGGCGCCGAGTCGCTCGGCCGCGGCGCCGGCTACCGCTACCCGCACGACGAGCCGGGCGGCGCCGGCGACCAGCCGCTGCTGCCCGAGGAGCTGCGGGGGCGCAGCTTCTACGCGCCCACCGACCGCGGCTTCGAGGCGGAGCTGGGGCGGCGGCTGGCGGGCCTGCGAGAGAAATTCCAGAAGCCTTAGTAACCGGCGCAACTTCCTCTCCGGCCGGGGGTTTTAAGGGCGGCTTTCCAAGCTAGAGCCAGGGAGAGCCGACACACCCGCCGGAAGCCTGGACTGGGGGCCTCCGGCGGGGACTTAAAAACAGGGGGAGGAGGGCGCCGAGGGGGACTAGCCTCGGCGCCCTCCGTCGTTCCCTATCTTCTTTGGATGGCTTCCAAGGCTCGCCCCGATCGGCTCCGACTCGGCGGCATGGCGCTTCGCAACGGATTGCTGATCAACGGGCCGACCCACTGGGCGGCCGCGGTGCGCGACGGCGGCGGCGGGATCCAGGTCGCCTCCGAGCGCAAGCCGGAGCTGGCCCCGGAGCTGGTCGCGAAAGCGCCGGGGCTGCGCGGCCCGGTGAAACTGGCGGAGGCGATGCTGGTCCTGCCGCTGGTGCGCCGCCGGCTGCCGGCGGCGCGGCTGCCGTTCGAGGACTGGCGGGTGGCAGGGACCGTCGCCGCCACCCTCGGTGCCGCCGCGCTGGTGCGACGCAAGCTGCCGGCCGGCGCGTTCCGCGAGGGCCTGGCGCAGGCGCTCGGCGCGCTGCCGGCGGTGGTGGCGCTGACCGACCGCGACCTCGCCGCCTACCACGGGGTCGAGCACAAGGCGATCGCCGCCTACGAGCAGGGCGTCGAGGATCCCGCCACGGTGCCGAAAGAGCACGACCGCTGCGGCTCCAACCTGATCGTGCCGATGATGCTGCTCTCGGCCGGCGGCACGCTGCTGCTCGAGCGGCTGGTCGAGAAGCCCGGCCAGTTCGCCCGCGGCGCCGTCGGCCTCGGCGGGGCCTCGCTGGCGGTCGAGATGTTCGCCTGGAGCGACCGCCATCACGGCGAGCCGCTGGCGGAGGCCTTCCACACGCCCGGGCGGGAGATCCAGCGCCGCCTGGCCACCAAGGAGCCGACCCCCGAGCAGCTCGAGGTCGGGGTCGCGGCGCTGGCCGAGATCCTCCGGGTCGAGCCGGCCCCGCCGAACGGGAAAGAGCCGTTGCCCCCGGCTGCATAGACTGGCCGCCTTGTTCGGAAGGATCGACCACATCGGAGTTGCCGTCGAGGATCTCGAGGCGGCGATCGCTCTCTACGAGCAGAGCTTCGAGATGACGCTGGCGCACCGCGAGACGGTCGAGTCCCAGGGCGTCGAGGCGGTCCTGCTCGACGTCGGCGACGGCCACGTCGAGCTGTTGCGGCCGCTCGGCCCCGACACCGCCGTCGGCAAGTTCCTGGCCCGCAAGGGCACCGGCCTGCACCACGTCGCCTACGCGGTCAACGACATCGACGCGACCCTGCCGCGGCTGAGTGCCGCCGGGATCGAGCTGATCGACTCCGAGCCGCGGGTCGGCATCCGCGAGAGCCGCGTCGCCTTTCTTCACCCTCGCTCGACTGGCGGGGTCCTGACCGAGATCGTCGAACCAGCGGGAGGACACTGATGGCGGAGGCGCAGCGAGTCGAGATCGGCTTCGAAGGCGGGCAGGTGATCTCCGCCCGGCTCGCCGAGGCGGACCTGAAGGACCTCCGCAAGCAGCTCGAGAAGGGCGGCTGGCACGACCTCCACACCGAGGACGGCGTGATCTCGCTCTTCCTCGGCAAGGTCGCCTTCCTGCGGATCGCCTCCGGCGAGCACCGGGTCGGCTTCGGCGGCTGATGCGGTCGCGCCGGCTACTCGGCGCCGCCGCCCTGGCCACGCTCGGCGCGGCGCTCTGGTGGCGTAAGAACCCCTCGGCTTGCCCCTACGGACAGCGCTTCTGGGTCGAAGCGCCGCACCCGATCATCACCCGCGAGCGGCTGCGCTCGGTGCTGCGGCCCGAGGCCGGGGAGCGCCTGCTGGAGATCGGTCCCGGCACCGGCTACTACAGCCTCGACCTGGCCGGGTGGGTGGCCCCGAACGGCACCCTGGAGCTGTTCGACCTCCAGCAGGAGTTTCTCGACCACGCGATGCGCGCCGCCGGCGAGCGCGGCCTGACCAACCTGGTTCCGACCCGGGGCGATGCCACCGCCCTGCCCTACGGGGACGCATCGGTCGACGCCGTCGTCCTTACCGCCGTCCTCGGCGAGATCCCCGACCCCGCCGCCGCCCTGCGCGAGATCGCCCGGGTCCTCAAGCCCGGGGGCCGGCTCGTCGTCGGCGAGCTGTTCGGCGACCCCCACTTCACGACGCTGGCCAGCCTGAAGCGCCAGGGGGCCGAGGCCGGGCTGGGCTATGAGGGGCACTCCGGCAACTGGTTCGGGTACTTCGCGCGACTCGGCCGCCGGTAGGGTCCCGGCGGTGAGAGACGGACACGCCCACCGCTCCCCGGCGCTCCGCTTCGCCACCCTGCTCACGGCGGCGCTCGTCCTGCTGGCGCTCGCCCCCGCCGCCCCCGCGGCCGAGACCGCCGAGTGCGCCAATCTCTCGCCCTGCACCTCGCTGCCGAACACGCCCTGGGTCGCGATCCCGGCGGCCAAGCGCGGCTACGACGAAGAAAACCAGATCCTCGACCAGGCGGGCACCGTTCAGTGGCGGGTCGAGTGCCCGGTCACCGAAGTGCCGGCCGGCCGCGACTTCAACGTCCAGGGGGAAGAGGGGCAGATGATCGTCAGCGCCTTCCTGCCGCCCTTCAACGGCGGCCTCACCGGCAGCCCCTTCGCCTTCTTCTTCGGCTACTCGCAGGCGGGCGAACCGAACTCCTTCCAGCCGCTGGTCGGCTGCATCCCGAAGGAGACCGCGAAAAGCGCCCGTGCGGCCGTCGCCGCGAAGAGCGGCGGACGCACCGTCCGCACCGTCGTCCGCAGGATCGAGGCCGGCCAGGACAAGACCTTCACCCACCGCTGCGCCAAGGGCGAGCGCCTGCTCGACTCCGCCCACGGCGTCGGCTTCTACACCCGGAAGCCCCCCACCCGCAGGGAGTTGGGAGACCTCGAAGTCGAGCGCACCGAGCGCGGCAACCGCATCGCGGTCCACGTCCGCACCGGCTCCAGCGCCGGCGACCGCGAGCGCGTCGAGCTGCAGATCCACGCCACCTGCCGTTAGCTCTCAGATGGCCCGGCAGCGCTGGCGCCAGTAGCGGCAGGTGAGGCGGGCGGCTTCCACTCTCCGCCCTTCTTGCGAGGAAATGTTCCCTCCACAGGGCCAGACGGGAACGCTAACAGCGCTCTGCCCCTGCAGTTAGCGCTTTTCAGGGAGTTTTCCCCAGCCCACTGCACAGTGGAAATTACGGAACAGTGAAGCTCTGAATATGAGTTATCCACAACCCCACTTGAACCCTCCCCCACCTGACTGCGCTAGTGATAGTCCACGACGTGGCCGCAGACCTGATTCACAAAGAATCGATCTTTGGAGGATGGCTGGACGATGGGAGCGAGACAGGAGAGCCTTTACCGGCTAGCAGTTGCCAGCGCCCTGGGCGGCCTCTCGGCTGTTCCCATCTCCGCAGGCTTCGCATTGCCACCCGGCTCTGTCAGGACCACTGCCTTCGTCGTTGGCGGCGTGCTCTGGGTTTGGGCGATCTGGATGGTGATGGCGAGCAGCATCGGAGCGCGGTCACGGGCTTGGGCTGCGCGCTGGGTGAGGGAACGCGAACGTGACTAGATGCTTCTGGACTGGCACTTTCGGCACCAGTAGGTGGTGCGGTTGGCGTCGCCCTGGCCGCGGTTTCTGATCAGGGAGTGGCAGGTGGGGCAGGGCTGGCCGGCGCGGCGGTAGACGGAGCGGGGTGGGCGGCCGGTCGCGACCGAGGCTTGCATCAGGTCGCGGGCGACCTGGAGGGTGCGCTGGAGGTCGGCGTCGCCGAGGTCGGAGATTCGGGCCCAGGGGTCCATCCGGGCGGCGAAGCAGGACTCGCTCTTGAAGATGTTGCCGATCCCGGCGACCAGGCTCTGGTCGAGCAGGGCGTCGCCGAGCTCGCGGTCGGGTGCCGAGCGCAGGGAGGCGACCGCGGTGGCGAGGTCCAGATCTTGGGCGAGGATGTCGGGGCCGAGGCGGGAGAGCTCGAAGCGGAGGCGGGCGGTGGGCATCACCCGCAGGGTCGGCCCGCCGAACTGGACCGCCTCGCTGCGCTCGGCTCGCAGCAGCGCCCAGGCAGCGCCCGGCGGCTTGCGCCAGCGCGCCCCGCGCGGGTAGACGTGCCAGGAGCCGTTCATGCCGAGGTGGCTGTGCAGGGCGAGCTCGCCGAAGTCGAGCAGGAGGTTCTTGCCGTGCGACTCGACGCCCATGACGGTGCGGCCGTCGAGTCGTTGCAGCCCGGCCGTCCGGCCCCGCGGTCCGGGCGCGGAGGCCTCGATCCGCTGGCCGGCGAGTGCCTCGCCGAGCCGCCGCGCGGCGCGCAGGATCGTGTCGCCCTCGGCCATCGGGCGTAACTATGGCTCGCTCAGTAGCGGGGAGGCTGCGGGGGCGGAGGAGGCGGGGGCGCGGGCTGGCGTGGATCGCGCGCCGCCTCGGCCGCGTCGATTTCGCGCCGCCTAGTCCTCGACCAGACCGTCTCCTGAAAGATGGCGACGATCAGGCCGGCGGCGCCAGCGATCATCAGGATCAGGCCGACCGTGTCGACGCTGACGCCCTCGATATGGAGGTTGGTCGCGTAGCGCAGGATCGCGCCGACGGCCAGTAGGAAGATCGCGCCCGCGAAGGTCATGGCCGCACTGGTACCCGGCCCGGAGGGGCCGAAACCGGCGCCGGACGCTCAGCTGCCGGTGGTCGCCTTCTTGACCAGGTTCTTGAGCCGGGTCCGGTCGCGCTTGGAGACGTTGCCGGGGCGGCCCTTCGAGTTGGCGACGATCGCGCGCAGCTCCTTGCGCTCGGCCTCGGTGAGGTTGTCGTCGAGCTTGTCGCGACCCTTCTTGATCAGCCACAGCGCGGTGGCCCACAGCTTCACCCAGGGGACCCGTTTGGCAAGTGAGAGAGCGACCGGCATGACTGGTTCATACCCCACTGAGGGCGGTCCAAAGCCGCTCCTCGGCCGCGGAGACCGCTGCGGCGGTCTCGTCGACGTCGCGCCAGAGCCCCGCCTGCGGCCGTTCGCTCTCGCTTGCCGCCCTGAACGCCTCCGCCAGTTCGGTCCACTTCGCCCCCGCCTCGGCCGCCAGCGGCGCCTCCTCCCGGCCCGCCTCCTCCAGGAAGCGTGAGTACATCGGCCGGAAGGCGCCGCCGCCGGTGCCGCGGCGCTCGATCACCTGGTAGGCGAAGCGCGCGCACCACTGCCAGTCCTCGGCCGCCTTGGGCCACGAGCCCGCCTCGGCGGCGAGCCGGCGCACCGCCGGCAGCCCGGCGACCTCGCCCCAGGCCGGCTCCAGCATCTCCCGCGCCGCCCGGGCGATCGCCTCCGGCACCGCCGCCTCGAGGCGCTCGAGGTCGACCCCCTCGGCGACGGTGAACATCTGGCCTTCCATCTTGAAGGTGGGGTGGCCGCTGTTGCGGGCCTTGGCGAGGTTCTCGAGCCGGGTGGTCTGCAGCTCCTCGAAGCCGGTGTCGGAGAGCCGCGCGACCTCGTCGTCGTAGCCGGCCAGGACGACGGCGTGGCCGGGGAAGTGGGCCGAGTTGCCGTAGTGGTCGAGGTGGTAGATGTCGGTCAGCAACAGCGCCGGGCTGCCGGCGTCCACCTCTGCCCGCGCTGCCTCCCAGGCCGCCGCGTCTTCGCCCTCGGGGAAGGTGCGCAGCTCCAGCGCCGACCCGGTCAGCTCCCGGAAGCTCTCCTCGAGCCGTGCCGTGCGGCCGTTGAACCAGCGGGTGGGCGAGGCGTCCTCGAGGGCCAGGTAGTAGAAGCAGGCGCCGGCGCCGAGCCCGAACGCCATCTCCTCGCTGAGCGCGATCCCGTGGAAGGCGAGCAGGTTGCGCAGCGCGGTTGAGCCGCAGTGGTGGCCGGGGGTGTGGACGTAGCCGGGGACCGAGGGCATGGCAAGCGGATTATCCTGCTCCGCCGATGCGCGACCTCGACCTGAAGCTGCTGCGCGCGATGCGCACCCGCGGCCACACCCCCGGTCTGGAGGCGGCGGCGAAGGCGCTCGGCAAGGCCGGCAACAACGGCGCCGTCTGGCTGGTGCTGGGAATGGTCTTCGCCGTGCTCGACCCCGAACGGCGCGAATCCTGGCTGATCTGCGCCGCCCTCGGCCCGATCGCGATCATCCTCAACTACGGGATCAAGCTGCTGGTCAAGCGTCCGCGCCCGGTGCTGGAGGGCCTGCCGCCGCTGGGCGGCGCCCCCAGCTCGCTCAGCTTCCCCTCCGCCCACGCGCTCTCCTCGTTCGCGGTGGCGACCGCGATGTTCCGCGTCGACCCCGCCACTGCGGGTGCCTTCGCGGTGGCGATCGCGCTCTCGCTCGGCCGCCCCTACCTGGGGATGCACTACCCGTCCGACGTCCTCGCCGGCGCCGCGCTCGGCATCCTCCTGGGGCTGCTGGTGCCCCTCTCCCTATGAAGGTCGGGATCGTCGGTCTGCCCAACGCGGGCAAGTCGACCCTCTTCAACGCGCTCACCAAGGGCGGTGCCCAGACCGGCGACTACCCGTTCACGACGATCGAGCCCAACGTCGCGATCGCCCAGGTGCCCGACGAGCGGCTGGAGCAGGTGGCGGCGACGGTGCGCAGTTCGAAGTTGGAACCGGCGACGATCTCCTTCCACGACATCGCCGGTCTCGTCAAGGGCGCCTCGGAAGGGGAGGGGCTCGGCAACCAGTTCCTCGCCTCGATCCGCGAGACCGACGCGATCTGCCACGTGGTCCGCTGCCACGACGACTCCGGGGTGCCGCACCCCGACGGCCGCGTCGACCCGCTGGCTGACATCGAGACGATCGAGACCGAGCTGGCGCTCGCCGACTATGACCAGGTCGAGCGGCGGCTGGGCCGGGTCGGCAAGCAGGCGAAGACGGGCGACGCCGAGGCGATCGCCGAGCACGGCTGGCTGCAGTCGGTTCACGCGGCGCTGGCCGAGGGACGGCCGGCGCGCTCGGTGCCGGTTCCCGACGCCGCCCCCGACGCCGCCCGCAACCTCCAGGGCCTGACCACGAAGCCGACCCTCTACGTCGCCAACGTCGACGAGGGCGACGCCGCGGTGCCCGAGGGCGTCGCCGCCCACGCCGCCGCGGTCGGGGCCGGCGCGGTCGCGGTCAGCGCCCGGATCGAGGGCGAGCTGGCCGAGCTGGACCCAGCCGAAGCCGAGGAGATGCGCGAGTCATACGGGGTCGAGGGCTCCGGCCTGGCCCGCCTGGTTCGCGCCGCCTACGACCTGCTGGAGCTGATCACCTTCTTCACCGCCGGCGAGGACAAGGAGGCGGTGGCGCGGCCGCTGCGCCGCGGCGCCACCGCCCTGGAAGCGGCGGGCACGATCCACACCGAGATCATGGAAGCCTTCGTCAAAGCCGAGGCGATCGGCTGGCGGGAGCTGGTCGAGTGCGGCGGCTACGCGCCCGCCCGCGACAAGGGCCTGCTGCGGATCGAGGGTCGCGATTATGTGGTCGCCGATGGCGACGTCATCACCATCAAGGTCTGAGGGCCCTGCAAACCGGCGCATCTCGGCGTCCTCGGTCGAGCGCTTTGCTCACGCGCTGATGTGCGCTCGCGTCAGCACTCTCCCTGCGTCCACCGACCTGCTTGGTTTTCGGACCCTCAGGGGGGGTTAGTAGCTGCAGTCTTTGGGCGTGTGGACGTAGTGGAGGGGGCCGATTTTTTCGGGGGTGCCGCTGCCGGCGGTCGACTGGTAGGCCCCTTCGACCAGGCCCGTGGTGGAGACGCGCCATTCGAAGGACGAGTGATAGCCGTACCAGGCGACGACCTCCTGGAATATCCAGGAGCCATCCGGTTCGATCCGGGCGTTGGTAACGCCGTATTCACCGACGCTCTTTACGTCCGAGCCGGAGCTGACCTTCAGCAGGCACATGTAGAAGGAGTTGTCTGCCCAGTGGCTGTAGCGATCCTCGAAGCCGCCGCAGCTCGGCCAGCCGGTGACGCAGTCGGTGAAGGTCGAGTTGAGCAGGTATTTCTGGAGGAACGGTTTTGCGGCCTCGCCTTCGAGTTTCTGCCCCGGCGGGTCGAAGAGGTGATTTGTAGGCGGCGGCGGAGGAGGAGTGCACGAGGCGCTTGCCCGGCAGACGATGTGCGGTTTCTTTTTCTTGCAGACTTTGACTTTCTTGCCGTTCCGCGTGACCGTGACCAGCTTCTTGCCTTTCGGGCATTTTTTCCCTTTGGCTTTGCCTTTCTTCGAGGCGGCGGCCGGGGCCTCGGGGGAGGCGGTCGCGGAGACGGCGGCGACCGAGCCGACCATGGCGACGACGAGGGCAAGTGGGACGAGGCGGCGTAGGATCGGCACGCGCCGGAGGGTACCGGGGCCACGGCGCATCGGCAAGCCTCTTCTAGAGTGCGGCCATGGACGAAGGAGCGCGGTTTCCGCGCGTGGCGGCGAAGGCCGGCCACTACGAGAGCTTCTACATCAAGGCCTGCCAGCCGGGCGGCGGTCGCGGGGTCTGGATCCGCCACACCGTCCACAAGCGGCCGGGCGCCGAGCCCAACGCCTCGATCTGGTTCGTCCTCTTCGACCGCGCCGCCGACGGCCCGCGGGCGACCAAGGTGACGGTGCCGGCCGGCGAGCTCTCGGCCCCGCCGGGATCGTGGATCCGGGTGGCGGGCGCCGAGGTAGGCCCCGGCCGCGCCCGGGGGTCGGTCTCCACGGAGGCGCTCGACGCCTCTTGGAGCTTCAGCTTCGATGCCGACTCCGAGCCCTGCCGTTACCTGCCCGCCGAGTGGCTCTACGAGGCGCCGCTGCCGCGGACCAAGTTCGTCGCGCCGGTTCCCGCTACCCGCTTCGAGGGGAAGCTGGAGGTCGGCGGCGAGACGATCGACGTCTCGGGCTGGCCGGGGATGATCGGCCACAACTGGGGCAGCGAGCACGCCGAGCGCTGGGTCTGGCTGGAGGGCAACGGCTTCGAAGACGGAGCCCCCGGCGACTACTTCGACGCCGGCGCCGCCCGGGTCGCGATCGGCTCCCGCGCCACTCCCTGGATCCCCTCCGGGATGCTGGTCTTGGACGGTGAGCGGCACCGGCTCGGTGGCCTCGGCGCGATCCGCTCGGCCCGGGTCGAGGAGTCGGCCGGCGCCTGCGAGTTCGTCCTGCCCGGCAAGGACGTCGTCGTCCGGGGCAGGGTCTCGGCGCCGGTCAAGGACTTCGTTGGCTGGGTCTACGCAGATCCCAAGGGCCCCGAGCACAACACGATCAACTGCTCGGTCGCCGACCTCGAGCTGACCGTCGAGCGACCGGGCCACCCCGCTCGCGAGCTGAAGCTGCCTGCTGGGGCCGCCTACGAGCTGGGGATGCGCGAGACCGACCACGGCATCCCGATCCAGCCCTTCCCGGACGGGTGAGGACGGGCGCGGGCCGCTACTGGCCGGTCTGGATCGCGGTCGCCCCGGCCGCCGCCTGGGCGCTGGTGCGTGTCTTCGGCCTCGACGGCGGCTCGCTGCTGGCGCCGCTGATGGCGTTCACGCCCTACGCCGCGATCGCGGCACTGCTGGTCGCCGGCACCGCCGCGGCGCTGCGCAACTGGACGGCGGCGTCGGTCGCCGCGCTCGCCACCCTCTGCCTTGCCGCTGCGGTGCTGCCGCGGGCGATCGGCGACGGGACCGAAAGCGCCGCCGGCCGCGAGACCTTAGAGGTGCTCTCTTCCAACATCCTGCACGGCAAGGCCGAGCCGGAGGCGCTGGTGGCACTGGTCGAACGCCTCGACCCCGACCTGGTCGCGATCCAGGAGCTGACCCCGCCCTACGTGCGCAAGCTGCGCGTCGCCGGCCTCGATCGCCTCCTGCCGGAACGACTGCTCGCGGTGGACCCGGAGCGCCCGCGGCTGCCGGGGCGGGGGATCTACTCGCGGCTGCCCCTGCGGCGGCTGGGTGCGATCGGGCCGCTCGGCCTGAGGACCCAGGCCGCCGCGGTGAGTCTGCCCGGCGGCAACTCGGTGCGGGTCGTCAACGTCCACCCGCACACGCCGAAAGTCGGCCACATCGGCAGCTGGCAGCGCTCGCTGGAAGGGCTGCCGAGCGCCGGCACCGGCCCGCCCTGGGTCCTGATCGGCGACTTCAACGCCACCCTCGACCAGTCCGAGCTGCGCGACGTGATCGAGCGCGGCTACCGCGACGCCGGCGACGTCGCCGGCCAGGGGCTCGAGCCGACCTGGCCGCAGGGCCGCGGCGACCTGCCGCTGCTGGTCACGATCGACCACGTCCTCGCCGATCGCCGCCTCGGCATCGTCGAGTACTCGGTCGAGCCCCAGCCCGGCAGCGACCACCGGGCCGTCCGGACGGTGCTGGCGTTGCCTAATAGGGATTAGCCCTGGGGCCCGCTGATCTTCTGGAACCGCATCCAAGTGTCGTAGCCGCCGAGCGCGACCTCGAGCTGTTCTCCGGTGACGGTGCTGACCCCACCGGTGCCGATCAGTTTGGCGGTGACGATCCGCGGCGAGACGCCGCGCTTGGTGACGACGACCTGCTTCAGCCGCCCGTCGAGGTAGGCGCCCAGCCGGGAGCTGATCTCCGGACCGGTGAAGCGCAGCGTCCACTTGTGCAGCGGGCAGTGGTAGTCGTAGGGGTCGGGGACGCCGACCAGGTAGGGGACCGCGGTGCCGAAGACGTTGACGACGCTCTCGGTGTGCCCCCCCGAGCAGGCCGAGTAGAAGGTCTGGGCGACCTCGTTCCCGTACATGACGACCTGAGCGCGGGTCGCGTCGACGGCGGCGTTGGTCCGCGCGTCCTCGCTCTCGAGGCCCTCGTAGACCTGGCTGCGGGTGTCGTTGTAGAGGTCGAAGCCGTTGCCGCCGACGGCCCCGGTGAGGGCGATCGACCGCACCGCCACCGACTGCGCCTTGAGCTCCTCGACCGGCCACGAGGCCGGCACCTCGTTCGGCATCACCCCTTTCACGTACTGCTCGAGCGCCAGCGCGTTGACGACGTTGAGCGAGCTAGCCTCGCTTTCGGTCGGCACCGACTCGAGGGCGCCGCGGAAGCGGCCGACGCCGGCGATCTCGATCGTGCCGCTGCCGGCCGCGCGCAGTTTGGGGCCGCACCCCGCCAGCCGTTTGCCGCCCGAGCTGCGCAGCACGACCGAGTTGCCGGAGCGGTGCGCCTCGTAGCTGCGGGCGGGGTCGAGCGTGACTCCGCAGGCGCTGGTGGCGCGGCTGAAGCCGATGTCGCCGGGGGAAATCTGGAGCAGGACACGGACGACCCGCGGTTTGTCCAGGGTGCCCAGCGTCGTTCCCCGGTAGTAGTGGCCGAGGATGAAGCGGTAGCTCTTGCCCTCCAGGGCGAAGCCGTAGGCGCCGTAGGCGCTCATCCCGACCCCGTGGCCGAAGCCGCGGCCGTGCACGACCCAGTTGACGGCGCCGGCGGCGCTCGCCGGCAGGGCGATCGAGACCAGTAGGGCGAGGAGGATGGCGAGCGATCGGTTTCTCATCTGCAGGGGGAACAACTTCGCGCTGGACGAGTCGCGGCCTGCTCTACCCTGTTTTCTAGATGGCGACGCAGGCGATCGACGCGGTTGACCACCGGCTCCTGGCCGCCGGCGAGTGGGTCGAGACCGGCGAGTGGGGCGAGGTCGCCAGCCCCTACGACGGCAGCCCGGTGGGGCGGGTGGCGCTCGGCGACGCCGCCACCGTCGACCGCGCCGTGAGGGCCGCGCGCGAGGCTTTCGAGACCGCTGAGTTCCCCCAGCACGAGCGGGCCGCGGTGCTCGACCGGGCCGCCGAGCTGGTCGGCGAGCGGGTCGAGGATCTGGCCCTGACGATCAGCGCCGAGGCCGGCAAGCCGCTGAAGACGGCCCGGGTCGAGGCGCAGCGCTGCGTCGACACGCTCACCTTCTCGGCGGTCGAGGCCCGCAAGCTGACCGGCGGCACGGTGCCGATGGAGGCCTCGGCCAGCGGCGCCGGCAAGCTCGGCGTGATGCTGCGCGTCCCCTACGGCGTGGTCGGTGCGATCAGCCCCTTCAACTTCCCGCTCAATCTGGTCGCCCACAAGCTCGGGCCGGCGATCGCGGCCGGCAACGCGGTCGTCCTCAAGCCCGCCGGGCAGACCCCGATCTCGGCCCTGAAGCTGGCCCGGATCCTGGTCGAGGCGGGCCTGCCGGAGGGCTGGCTCGCCGTCGTCCCCGGTCCCGGCGGCGAGGTCGGCAACGCGATCGTCGAGCACGAGCTGACCGCGGCGCTCAGCTTCACCGGCTCGGCCAAGGTCGGCTGGGACATCCGCAGCCGCGTCCCCCATAAGAAGGTCAATTTGGAGCTGGGGTCGAACGCGCCACTGATCGTCCACGCCGACGGCGACTGGGAGGCGGCCGCCGACAAAGCCCAGATCCACGCTTTCTCGCACGCCGGCCAGAGTTGCATCTCGATCCAGCGCATCCTCGTCCACGAGGACGTCGCCGACGCCTTCGTCGAGCGGCTGGTCGGGAACGTCGCGAAGCTGAAGGCCGGCAACCCGTTCGACGAGGAGACCGACGTCGGGCCGCTGATCACCCCCGGCGACCGCGACCGGGTCAAGGACTGGGTCGAGGAGGCGGTCGGGGCCGGCGCCGAGCTGCTGGCCGGGGGAGAGCTGGTCGACGAGGGTCGCTGCCTCGCCCCGACCCTGCTCGGCGCGCCTCCCAAAGACGCCAAGGTCTGGTGCGAGGAGATCTTCGGGCCGGTGGCGACGATCGACCGCTACGCCGAGTTCGACGAGGCGCTGGCACTCGCCAACGACTCCAAGTTCGGCCTCCAGGCGGGAGTCTTCACCCGCGACCTCGGCCGCGGCCTCCAGGCCGCCCGCACCCTCGAGTTCGGCGGCGTCCTGATCAACGAGGTCCCCACCTTCCGTGCCGACCAGCAGCCCTACGGCGGCGTCAAGGACTCCGGCAACACCCGCGAGGGCCCCGCCTTCGCCGTCCTCGAGCTGACCGAGGAGCGCTTCGTCACCCTGCAGGGCTGACTTCAGACAGATCTCAATCCCAACTTTAGTTGGGATATAAAAGATATAGTTGGGGGCATGGACTTCCTACGTCCACTCGGCGTTGTCACGCCAACCTTCGACGGCGATGTGCTTGCCGCGCTTGCGGGCGCGGAAGAGGAGTTCACCGGCCGGCGGTTGCATCGGGTGATCGGCCGCGGCTCCGAGCCGGGGATCCGCAAAGCGGCCGAGCGTCTCGTCGACCAAGGAATCGTGCTCAGGCGCCAAGCGGGACAGGCGAAGCTTTACCGACTGAACCGGGAGCACCTCGCAGCTCCTTATCTGGAGGGTCTTGCCTCGCTTAGGCAGGAGCTCGTATCCCGTCTCCGGGATGCGGTTGCGGGTTGGAGTCCGCCGGCCCGTTTCGCCTTCCTTTTCGGTTCGGCTGCCCGTGGGGAGGCGGTTGCCCAAAGCGATCTCGATCTCTTGGTTGTTCGCAGGGCCGATACGGATGAAGAGGACCCGAGCTGGCGAGACCAGCTTGTCCGGTTCGAGCGGGACGCGACCGCTTGGACCGGAAACGAGGCAAGAATCCTCGAGTACGGGGAGGAGGAGCTCCTCGACGCCTCCGTTCGGGAGCTGATCGAACAGGTGGTTGCGGAGGGGATCGAACTGAACGGATCTCGCCGCGAGCTCCGCTCCGCGCTTGGAGGGGCCGCCAGATGACGATCCGCCTGCGCGATTGCGACCAGGCGATCGTCAGCGGCAGGTTCGCCAAGGCCGAGCAGTTCCTCGATGCGGCCGCCACGGTGCGCGATCTGGCCGACGATCAGGCTGACGTTGGCGATGCGATGGTGACCCTCTGTGTCCACGCGGGTATCGCCTCCGCCGACGTGATCTGCTGCACGGCGCTGGGTCACCACGCCCAGGGCGACGACCACCTCCAGGCGATCGCCGAGCTGACGAAGGTGACGCCGGACGGGGCGAAGCTTGGGAAAGACCTGCGAGCGCTGTTGCAACTGATGGTCACAGCCGGCTGATTGGCCGCCGTCGCCTCCGGGTAGTCCCCGCCTCATGAAAGGCGGCGCCGGGGCGAAGCGAGGATGAGGGCGGCGGCTCTGAGCGGAGCCGTGACCCTCCTGGTCGCGATTGCGACCGCCTCGCCCGCCGCCGGCGCGACCAACCCCTTCGGGCTGACCACGCTGGAGCAGCGGATCCTCCCCGACGGGGTGGCCGGCTTCAACCAGCTCGGAGTCGGCCCCGGCGAGGGCTACGTGGTCCGTGAGGACGGGCTCGGCGCGGCACGGTCGGGCCGGGAGGCCAGGCGCGTCCCGCTCGCCTACTTCGGCCAGCTCTCCGACTTCCAGCTCGCCGACGAGGAGAGCCCGGCCCGGGTCGAGTTCCTCGACCTCGCCGGCGCCCCGGTCGAAGCCGCCTACCGGCCCTGGGAGGCGCTCAACCCGTTCATCGACGAGGCGATGATCCGCCAGGTCAACGTCTTCGCCGGCGCCGCGCCAGTCGCCTCGGGGGACGGCTCGCGCGACACGATGAACTTCGCGATCGACACCGGCGACTCGGCCGACAGCCAGCAGCTCAACGAGACCAGGTGGGTGCGGGCGCTGCTCGAGGGCGGCCCGCTCAACCCCAACAGCGGCATCGACCCGAGCGCCTACTCGCACCCGCTCTGCCCGGCGCTCGGGGTGCCCGGCGCCTCCGAGGCGGCCGCCTACACCGGCGTGCAGGACTACGACGACTACGCCGAGGGGGTCTCGCCCTACTTCTACGACCCAGACGACCCGCGCGGCGCGGCCACCGGTTGGCCTTCGTACCCGGGGCTGATGGACCGGGCGCAGCAGCCGTTCACGGCGAGCGGGCTGAACGTACGGAGCTACGTCGCCTTCGGCAACCACGACGCCCTGGTCCAGGGCAATCAGGCCGCCAACGCCTCCTTCGAGCAGGTTGCGACCGGATGCGTCAAGCCGATGGTGGCGGTCCCCGGCCTCGAAGCCCTCGCCGACCTGGATCCGGCGACCCTGCTCGGGCTGCTCACCTCCAACCCGGCCGCGACCGCGTTGGTGCCGCCCGACCCAGAGCGGCGCTTCGTCTCCAAGGCTCAGTACAAGCAGATCTTCCGCGAAGGGATCCAGCCCGACGGGCACGGGTTCGGCCACGTCGACCCGGCCGAGGAAGCGGCCTCGGGCGGGGCCGCGGGCTACTACTCGTTCGTCCCCGTGCCGGGCCTGCGGATGATCGCCGTTGACACCGTCTGCGAGGGCGGCGTCACCGGGCCCTGCGCCGACGGCAACGTCGACGATCCCCAGTTCCGCTGGATCGAGGCCGAGCTGAAAGCGGCGACCGCGGCCGACCAGCTCGTCGTCCTCTTCAGCCACCACGCGATCCCGAGCTTGACCGCGAACGTGCCCGACGAGCTGGCCGGCCCCTGCACGGCGTCGGACGAGCATGGCCACGACCTCAACCCCGGCTGCGACGTCGACCCGCGGCCCTCGACCCCGGTCCATCTCGGCGAGGAGATGGTGGCGCTGCTGCACCGCTACCCGCACGCGATCGCCTGGGTCGCCGGCCACAGCCACGTCAACGACGTCACCCCGTACCCGGCGCCGGCCGGCAGCGGCGGCTTCTGGAGCATCCGGGTCGCCGCCGAGGCCGATTGGCCGCAGCAGACCCGGTTGCTGCAGGTCTTCGACAACCGCGACGGCACCCTGTCGCTGTTCGGGACTATCGTCGACCACGCCAGCGAGGCGACCGCCCCACCACCGGGCACCGCCGCCGCGAGCCTGACGCCCACCGACCTCGCCTCGATCGGCCGCACCCTCTCCTACAACGACGCCCAGACTGGCGGCCGCGCCTGCGAACCGCAGGCCTGCGGCGAGGGCGGCCCCGAGGACCGCAACGTCGAGCTGTTGCTCGCCGACCCGCGCCGCTCCGGCGGCCGCAACCGCGATGCCGCGATCCGGATCGGCCGCGACGGCGCCACCGCCACCCACTGCGTCAACCGGGTCGCCGGCACCCGCCGTGGCGAGCGGTTGCGCGGGACGCGCGGCTCCGACCTGCTGCTCGGGCGTGGCGGTGCCGACCGGATCAGTCCCCGCGCCGGCGCCGACTGCGTCCGCGCCGGCCGGGGCGACGACGTGGTCCGGGCCCGCCGCGGAGGCCCCGACCGGATCCGCTGCGGCCCCGGCGACGACCTCGCCTACGTGAGCGGCCGCGACTCGGTCAAGGGCTGCGAGTCGGTGAAGCGGCCGCGCCGGCGCTGACTCGCTCCGCCCTACTCGTGCGGGCGGGCCATCTTGCGGTGGTTGAGCGCCTCGTCCAGCACCTCGGGCTCGACACCCTTCTCCAGCGCCACCTCACGCAGCAGGCGCCCTGAGCCGGCCGCCTCCTTGACGATCTCGGCGGCGCGGTCGTAGCCGATGTGGGGGTTGAGGGCGGTGGCCGTCGCCAGGGTCGCCTCGGCGTGGCGCTCGGTCATCTCCTCGTTGGCCTCCAGGCCGGCGACGCATTTCTCGTCGAGCAGGCGCGAGGCGGAGGCGAGCAGCTTGACCGAGTCGAGCAGGTTGCGGGCAATCAGCGGTACCCGCACGTTGAGCTCGAACTGGCCCTGGCTGCCGGCGACCGTGATCGCGGCGTCGTTGCCGATTACCTGGGCGGCGACCTGGATCACCACCTCGGGGATCACCGGGTTGACCTTGCCGGGCAT
>Ga0190272_10000651_pt1 | contig 17560 bp, 12 predicted proteins | sample Popmic504T_FD_133746 | JGI IMG/M metagenome (GOLD analysis project Ga0190272, IMG submission 133746) | Populus adjacent soil microbial communities from riparian zone of Shoshone River, Wyoming, USA - 504 T | ecosystem: Environmental > Terrestrial > Soil > Riparian zone | place: USA: Wyoming... | reverse complement strand
GCGGGTTTCGCTGACCCCTTCCTGACCCATCAGCTGAACGAACCCGGTCATGCACTTGCGGTCGTCCCACCAGCCGAGCTCGATGGTCCTCAGGTCGGAGACGGCATATCCCCGGTGTATCGGCACACCAAGGCCCGCCATCCACTCGTCGTACACGAACGTTGTGCGCGGTTGAGTCGACGTTGCTTCGACCGTCATCTTCGATCTCCTTGTCTATTGGGGTCTCTCGGGGCATTCGTCGAGCGCCGTCGATCAACGAGTGAGGAAGGTCAGTGACTTCACCGTGACGGGCACCGTGAGGCCAGGTCCGAGTGGTCTGCCGATATCGATGTAGTCCAGATCGCCGACGGCGATTCCGTCTACGACGACGAGAGGCGCCGACCATCCGAGTTCGACACGCAGGATCCGGCCGAGAGCGTGCGCGACGTCCGCGTCGACGATGAGGAAGAGCGCGCGGCCGGGCTCGGCCGCCGAAGCGATCTCCTCGGCAATCGCACGCAACAGGTGGTAGTCGACCGGCGCGTCGATCGTCAACGCGTACGCCAGTTGCGGTGTCACGCCGTCGAGTTCGAATCGCTGTGCGGTCGACGTGAGCACCTGTCCGAGACCTGCCGGGTCATCGACCCGAGCCGCCACCACTTTGAGGGCGGCGACCGGGAGCACCTGTTCGTCAAGGAAGCTCGTGATCCCGCTGGCCTGGAGACTGTGCTGGCCCGCACCGAGAACTGTCGCTCGAATGCCCTGCGCTGGCCGCTCGATCGTCATCGCCGGTGCGGCCGCCTCGAGCCGTCGCTGCACTGCGTTCCCGAGCCGCACGCCCAGGTCGCCGTAGTCCGTGGAATCGCGGCCGTAGATGTATTCCGAGACGCCACCCGAAAAGACGATCGAGCCGATGCCGGCAAAGAGTTCCGGCGCAAGATCATCCGTCACCCACAATTGGTCGAGCAGGGCATCGCGCGGACGCTGCAGGATGACTTGCAGCATGAGGTCTGCCATCAGGTCCGCGAGCTCGTCCTGAAGCTGTGTCGGTAGGACATCGCCGACATCGACGGTCGACCCGAGGTGGTCGAGCATCCACCGGCCCGGTGGTTCGACCCTGGTCAATCGTTGTGACTCGTCGTAGGCGATCAGCCGGGCCCCGACGCTGAAGGCTCCCGTGTGGACAACGGCGCCGTCGATCACCAGCGAGAGCTTCGTCGTCCCGCCTCCGACGTCGACGTTGAGCACCGGTGCGGTCGTTCCGCTGGATATAGCGACCGCACCCGAGCCGTGGGCGGCAAGCAGAGCTTCGTAGTGGGGGCCGGCAGCGACACAGATGAACGAGCCCGAACGCGCCGCGAATCTGGTGGCGAGCTCCTCGGCGTTGGGTCGGTTCGCCGCCTCCCCGGTCACGATCACCACACCGGTATCGACATCTGAAGGCGTGAATCCCGCGCTGCGATAGGCATCGTCGAAAAAGGTCTGCAGCCAGTCCGCATCGATTCGGGCATCGTCGCGGTATGGCGTAAGGGCCACCGCGGATCGGTACAGCTCAGTGCGCTCCACCACCACCCATTGACTCGACAACTCCGCACCCCGACGTCGCAGGACCACGCGCGAGATGGTCATGTGCGATGTCGCCGACCCGACATCCAAGCCCGCCGAACGCAGTGTCAAGCGCTCGAGTCCGTCTACCGGCTGCGCGTTTTCCGGAGCGTGGGCGAAGTCGAAGCCATGTTGATGGTCGTGTTCCGCGTCGGCTTCGCGGTAGCGGCTCGGCGCGGTTGATGACCCCGTGCGGACAGTCGTCTCTTCCACGCCTCTCCAGTCAGCTCGAGAACGGAAACGTCTTCGGACTTCCGTCCCGCCCGTTCTTCACATTGCGGCCTGATGGAATTACCATTGAACAATATGATGTCTATCACACGACGGCCGGTGGTGGGAAGCGAAACGGCCGACCCCTCCGGCTTCACGGCCCTCCCGGCCGACCGCGCGGAGCGCTTCCGTGTCCAGAAGGGGTTCCGCCGCCGATTCGCCGTGTGATAGAAACCACATATGGAATAACGATATGACCTTTATACCAACCGTGATCGCGAGGTGGCCCTGACGTAGAGCCGCGGAAGCCCTTGCATGCCAACGATTTCCGGATATCCAGCCTTCGACGACTCGGTGCCCACCCAACTCGAGCGAAAGTGGTTCGAATGCCTCACCATCTCCGAAGCCTCATCGCCATGGCGGCCACGGTTTCACTTCTGGCCGCATGCGGTGGTAGCGAGTCGAATTCCGGCGAAGGCAGCGGTGCTGCCGCCCAGGCCTTTACCTACTCGGGGAGCGATCGCGACGCCTACTTGGCGAAATGCGCTGCCGACGAGGGATCGCTGACCTGGTATACCTCGCTGGCAGGCGATGTGGTCGACGGAATGGTCAGGAAGTTTTCCGAGAAGCACCCGAACGTCAAGGTGGAGACGTATCGGGGCGAGCAGACCGACATCGTGTCGCGGGTGTATCAGGAAGCGCAGGCCGACCAGCTGCAGGGCGATGTTGTCGAGGTGACCTCGGACGGCTTCCGGCAGCTGGCGGAGATGCAGACCATCGGCGTGTTCTCCAGCCCGGTCATCGCAAACGCCCCAGAACGATTCACGCTCAAGGATGATTCGGGCGGCATTCTGGGTGTCGGTGATCGCGCCTCGTACGTATCGTTCGCATACAACACCGACAAGCTTCCGGCGTCCGCCGTCCCGCGTACGCTCCAGGATCTACTCGCCCCCGCCCTCGCAGGCAATATCGCGCTGACCGACAGCACGACGGGCGTCCGTTTCGTTGGGAACGTGCTCCAAGCCCTCGGAGACGAAAAGGGACGGGATTTCCTGGAACAGCTTGCGGCGCAGAACGTCCGGATCGAGGCGGTCTCGGGGTCGGCGCTGGCGGGCATGATCGCGACCGGGGAGGTGACGTCCTCGCCGGGCATCTTTCGTAACCACGCCGAGCAAGAGACCGCCGATGGCGCTCCGTTGAAATGGGTCGCCCTCGAGCCGGTGACCGCCAACGTCGGCTATGCCGGTGTGTTCGCCAAGGCGGCGCACCCGTGCGCGGCGATGCTGTTCCTCGACATGCTCCTCGGGAACGAGGGCGGGCAAGTTTACGAAAGTCTCGAGTACCCGCGGCCCAGCGACGATCTCGGGTTCACGTCGTGGGTTCCCGACGAGACCTTCAAGACGACTGACGAGTACAACGAGGCATTCAACACGTGGCGCTCTTTGTTCGAGGAGGACTTCCGCTGATCGGCCTTTCCGTGCGCTCCGTCGCGCTGTCGTGTCATCCGACGAGCCGTGGGTCGGCCGGAAACGGAACTGCCTCATGACTGTTGTTTCGCAGACCCCCGCCCCACAGGCGCCGTCCTCGCATGCCCCGTCGACACGCAAGTCACTATCAGTGCCGCAACTCGGTGCGAACACCTGGTTCGTCGTCGTCGCCGGAGTGGCGGCGGCGCTGGTCCTGCCGCCGCTGGTGCTGATGGTCTGGACAAGCCTGACGCCCGACGGCACGCTGACCAATCCATCCGCGGCGACCCTGCAGGCCTACCGCGAACTCTTCACGTCCACGTCATTCAAGAAAATCGCGATGGACACCCTCGTGTTCACCGTGGGAAGCAGCGCGCTCGCGCTCGCGCTCGGAATTGTGATGGCGTGGTTCGTGGCGCGGACGAACATGGCGGGTAAGGGGCTTGTGTACGCATGCGTCTTCCTGTCGTTCGCCATACCCGGCATGATCGAGGCGACGGGCTGGATCCTGCTTCTCGGTAAGGGAGCGGGGGTGGCGCGCGAGCCACTTGAGCGCCTCATCGGCTTCGCACCGGTAATCCAGACCATGCCCGGAATCATTGTCGTCCAGGCACTGTCATGGGCGCCAATGGTGTTTCTGCTTCTCGTGGGGGCCTTCCGGGCGATGGATGCCAGTCTCGAAGAGAGCGCACTGACCTCGGGGGCGGGGCGGTGGGCGGTGCTTCGACGTATCACTGGACCGCTCATGGGTCCGAGCATCCTTGCGGTTCTCATGCTGGTCGTCGTTCGGGCTGTCCAGGCCTTCGAGATTCCGCTCTTCCTCGGAAGTTCGGCAGGCATCCGGACGTTCACCACCGAGATCTACAGCGGCCTGCGTAAGAGCTTCGTTCCTGACTACGCACGAGCGGCGGCCTACGGAACAATGCTGGTCTGTGTCTTGTCGGTCGGGCTCTACCTCTATCACCGCGCGACGAAGATCGGTTCCCGTTTCATCACGGTCACCGGCAAAGCGTTCAGGGCCCGCGAAACCGACCTCGGCCCGTGGCGGTGGGTCGCAGGCGGAGTCGCGGCCCTGGTGCTTGTCCTGTACATCGCCCCTGTCTTGACGATGCTGCTGACGTCGTTGTGGCCCCAGATGGGACGCGGCGCCGGTCTCGGCGAATTCACCTGGGAGAACTACGAGCAACTGGCCAACTACCGCGACATCTGGCGCGGTGTGAGGAACAGTCTCTTCGTCGGTATCGGCGCAGCGAGCCTTGCGACCCTGCTGTGTTTGGCGGCGGCGTTCCTGATCGTCCGCACGAAGATTCGTGGCCGCCAGAGTCTCGATCACCTGTTGTCGATTCCCATGGTGATCCCGGGAACCGTTCTCGGGCTGGCGTTCCTGATCACCTACCTGCGTGTACCGATCGGCATTTACGGCACGCTTTGGCTTCTCGTGCTCGCCTTCATCGCGCACTACTCGCCATACGCGATGAGGTATCTGCAGCCGACGCTGTTGCAGATCAGCCCGGACATCGATGATGCAAGCCGGGTAGCCGGGGCCAGCGAGATGACCGTGTTCCGCAAGATCCTGCTCCCGTTGGTCATGCCTGCCGTCATCGGAGCGTGGCTCTACATCTTCTTCCATGCGTTCCGAGACGTCTCGATCGCGTCGATGCTCTACACCGCGGGCACACCGGTCGTGGCGACCCAGTTGCTCGACATGTGGCAGGACGGCACGGCCGGCGTCCTTAGCGCATATGGCTCGCTACTGTCCATCGCGAGCATCCTCGTCGGTGCCTTCGCGTTCAGACTGTCCAAGCGATTCGGCTTCCAGCTTTAGCGGAAACCGTTGTGCTATCTGCTCAGTGACTGCTCTCGCAGTAGGCGTCGACACCGACAACGCCGTCGCCTGCCGCCATCACGAGGATGGGATTGAGGTCGAAGCTCGACACCGTCGACTGCGGATCCGCCACGGCGGCGGAGACGTTCGCGATGACGTCGGCCAGCGCAGGAACGTCCCTGGGCCTCTCGCCGCGGGCTCCCTGCAGCAGTTGCCAACCTTGCAGCGTTTCCAGCAACGCGATTGCCTGAGCCGGTGACACCGGCGGGACGGCGTATGCGACGTCCTGGAGCACCTCCAAGAAAATGCCTCCCAGCCCAAAGGACATGATCCGTCCCAGAATCGGGTCCGAGTGCATTCCGACGAAGAACTCGGCTCCGCCTGCGGCCATTTCCTGGATCTCCACGCCGACGGGCCCGGCATCCGGTTCGTCGCGCAGCGCGGTCATGCGGTCGAACAGTGCCTCGAGCCTCGACTCGAGATCGGTCGCGTCGCGGATCGAAAGCTCCACCAGGTCGAGGTCGCTCTTGTGCGCGACACCTTCGACAATTCCTTTCGCCACAAGGGGATAGGCCATGGTGCTCGCTTCGATAAGCGCCTCCGACGCGCTCACGGCCTGTGCGGTCTTTGTGAACGGCACCCCGGTCTGCTCAACCCAGTCCATCGTCTCGCGCCACGACATCACCCGCGTGGTGGCAGGTTCCTGAACCAGGTCGGGAACGGCGGAGAATGAACCATCGTCGTTGACGAATCGGGCGTTCTTGCTGTGCCCCTGGAGATTCGCGAACGCTTTGAGCGCGCCGTCGTAACTGGTCAGGAACGGAGTCCCGAGTTCGGCGAAGAGGTCGTACCAGCGCTCAGAGGAGACCTCCTGAACCCGAGACATGAAAACGCATTGGGCGCCGTTCGCGCGGATGTGCTCTGCGACTTTCCGATACATCTTGTCGTGTGCATCGGTCGGGCTCTGCGCCAGGTTGAGACGCAGCGCGACCGTCGACACAAGCGGATCGGCGGCAAGTGCGGCCAGGCTCGCCCAGTACGCGTCGGGATTCGAGGTGCGCGTGTTTCGTACATCCAGTGGATTCGCGAGAATGTCGGTGCGAGAGAGCTTTTCGTCAAGGATCGCCTGTGTTGCGGGGATGACCTCGCTCAGCTGGAGGTTCATCGCCTCGGCCATGTCGCTGAGCAGGCCGCAGTCGCCGCCTGAGATGGTCGCCAACGCAAGTCCGCCACTGTGGTGGGCGGCGGGCAGGCCCGAGGCCAGACACACCGTTTCCATGAAATCCGACAGGCTGTCGACCACAATCGCGCCGACCTGACGAAACAGGGCCGTCCACACCCGGTCCGATGTGGCCATCCGGCCTGCGTGAGATGACACGTTGCGCATCCCGCGCTCCGACTTCCCGATGGACAGGACAACGACGGTCTTCCCGCTCCGGTGAGCGTGATGCAATGCCCTTGCGAGCGCGCGCGGACGTGTTGTGCTCTCCAGGACGATGCCGAGGACGTCGGTCTCGGCATCGTCGGCGAAGGAGCTGATGAAGTCGGCGAGGTCAAGGACGGCCTCGTTTCCGACCGAGACGGCAGCAGCGAGACCGATACGGCGGTAGGCGATTTGGCCGAGCACGAGGTTCAGCATTCCGCTGGACTGGAAGGCCAGCGAGACCCGGCCCGCGCTGAGGCGCTCGGGTACCGCCCCTGCGACCCAGGCGGCGACGCGGCGGGAGGGGGCAACGTAGCCGAGGCTGTTCGGCCCCAGCAGCGCGACGCCGTGCCTGTTCGCCTTTTCTGCGAGGGCGGCCTGACGCGCCGTCCCTTCTGCGCCCATCTCCGAGTAGCCGTCGGCGATGACGAGCATCGCGGGCACTTCGGCCTCGATGACATCGTCGAGCACCGCATCGACGCGGTCGACCCCAACCAGGGATATCACCAACGAGGGCCGTTCCGGCAGTGCTTCGATGCTTGGGTAGCAGCGATGGCCGTCGACCTCGTCGTACTTCGGATTGACCGGACAGACCTGGTCCGCGGCCAGGCCGAATTGTCGGAGATTGATGAGTGCGCTGCTCGAGTAATGCTTGCCGGGGGACGCCCCGACCACCGCCACGCTGCTCACATCGAACAGTGCCATCGGGTTCGGTGGTTTCGCCGGGGTTGTCAACGCGGAAGTCACTGTCGTCCTGTTCGTGTCGTGGGTGGCCAGGGGGTCGTTTGTTGCGACGCAGGGAGATTCAGGCGAGCGAGATTCCGAGGCCAGGGTCGGTCGGGACGCTGATCCCGCCATCGAGCACTTCGAGTCCGGTGGCCACGTCGTTGGTCAACCGTGCAAACTCGCCCAGTTCGGCGAACGGCTCGATGTGTGGCAACGCCGCGGCCGCATGCAATGCCGCGGCGTTCATGATGCGGCTACCGACATGCGCCCCGATTCTCGTGCCCACACCCTGGGCGGCACAAAGGTTGGCCGCCAACAGAAGTGAGTCGATCCCGCCGAGCTTGCTCAGTTTGAGCGAGACGGCATCGACTGCGTCGTGGCGCAATAACGCCGTGATCGCCTCAAGGGAGTCGGCGCTCTCGTCGGCCTCGATGGTCAGATCGGACCGGTCGCGCACCCAGCGCAGAGCTGCGATGTCACCGCGTGGGACCGGCTGTTCGAAGATTTGGACGCCGAGACCGTGGATGGCGCGGCCAAAGGTCACCGCTTCTTTCGCGGTGTAGCTCTGGTTGGCGTCGACGGTCATCACCGCGGCGTCGCCTACCGCCTCGCGAATAGCGGCAACCCTGGCGATGTCGAGTGACATCGGGCGGTTCTCGACCTTGATCTTGAAGTGGTCGTATCCTTCGCCCTTCAGTCGCACTGCGACTGCGGCCATCTCGTCGGGAGTCTTGAGCGCCACGATTCGATTGACGCGCAGCGTGACGTTCTCAGCGCCACCCAGCAGGCGGTAGAGGGGCACGCCTGCGATCTTCGCCAGGCGGTCGTGCCAGGCCATGTCGAACAACGATCGCACCGGCGCAGGCAGCGTCTGTCGCCACGGGGAGCCGACCACACTGCGACGGTCGAGCGCGGGGGCCGCAAGGACCCCCCGCACTCGGGAGGCGACAACGGCCTCCATCACATCGATGTCGTAGCCCAGATGTGGAACTTCCGATGCATAGCCGAGTCCGACGATCCCGTCGGCATCCTCCATCTCGAGAAGGATGCCGACGGACTCGGCGCGGGCGCCGAGTGCGAACCGCCAGGTCGGATCGTCCTTGGGCATGACCGATCGCCGGAACCGAACGTCGGTGATCGGCGCGGTGGCGTGCTCGCGGGCCAGCGCGGTCACTCGTCGATCAGCTCGAATCGTGGCAGCGTGAAACCTTCCTCGGGGTGGTCCTCATAGGCGATCCTCACGCGCCGTCCTACGTCGGCAATGACCGACGTCGGCTGCTTGCCGATGATCGTCGAACTGATCAGCGGTCCCTCATCGAGCTCGATGAGCGCGTAGAAGTAGGGCACGTCCTCCTTGAAACCCGGGTGGAACGAATATTCGTGGCGGTTCATCGCGAAGATCCGGCCGAGTCCGGTCGACGGCTGCCATGACATGTTCTCGGCGAACTCGGTGTTCTCGTGGTTGATGCAGTAGGACTTCGGCCAGTACGCCGTCTGGCACTTTTCGCAAGTCCAGAGCAAGAGCTCGTGCCGGGTCAAGCCGTCCCAGAACTCCCGACTGTCCGCGTCGATGTTGGGACGCGGTTTGCTCCAAGTCTTTTCGTCTGTCATCGCTTTCCCTTCGTTCGTCGTCGTCAGTCGACCGCGAGGATCGTGCTGGTGTGGATCGAGCACATGCCGGGGGAGACGAGCTCGCCACCATGGCCCGTGGTCAGTGCGACCTTGCAGTCGTCGATCTGCCGGTCGCCGCCCTCGCCGCGCAGCTGCGTGACGGCCTCGGCGTATCCGGTGAGGTCGCCGAGGTGCCAATTCGACAGCAGGCCGCCACCGGTGTTCACGGGGATGGTGCCGCCGCGGCCGATGTTGCCTGCGGCCACGAACTCGCCGCCTTCGCCCTTCTTGCACCAGCCGTAGTCCTCTAGCTGGAAAAGCACTTCGGCGGTGAAGCAGTCGTAGAGCTGTGCGCAGTCGATGTCCTCCACGCCGTTCAGCCCCGCCTGCGCGAAGGCCTTTTCTTTCGCGGGTGCGACGGCCATGTGCGTGAAATTCTCCTTCTTCCACCACAAGTCGGCCGCCACCTCGCCAAAACCCTGGCCGCTGACGTAGACGGGTGTCCGTGCACAGTCCTTCGCCCGGTCCTCTGTCGTCAGCACGAACGCGATCGCACCGTCGGAGATGAGGCTGACGTCGAGCAGGTGGTAGGGCTCGACGACCCACGGGGAGGCCTGGTGATCCTCGATGGTGATCGGCCTGCCGTGCATGCGGGCCTCCGGGTTCAGACACGCCCATGCCCGTTGGGCCACCGAGATCGCCCCGAGTTGCTCGCTCGTCGTCCCGTACACCGCCATGTGACGTGCGGCCATCCAGCTGTGGTGGCTCGCGGCGCGCAGGTCTCCGAGGACCTTGCCCCAGTAACCCTCCTTCTCGGTGTGCGACATGCCCCGGTGCCCTTGCTTCTTCGCCGCTTGGGCCTTCGTCCAGTCGTCGACCGCGCCGACGCACACGATGTACTTCGCGAGCCCGCGGTCGAGGAAGCCGGTGGCGGCCGCCGTCGCGAGGCCGCCGAGTGCGCCGCCTCTGCCGATGGTGAAGTAGAACTGGGCGGGCAACCCGAGGACCCGAGTGAAGGCGTCGGTGTAGCTGGCGCGGTCACCGCCTCCGCCGGTGCGGCGCAAATCGATGGCGCCATCGATGTCACTGATGGAAAGCCCCGCATCCGCGATCGCCCGCCGCGCGGCCTCGGCCGCCATCATCCGCTGGCTGGTGCCCTCGGGCGCTTGGTGGACGGTCCCCAGACCGACTACCGCGATCCTGTTACGTGTCGTCATGCGATCCTCCCCGGCCGGGGCGACCCAGCCGCGTTAGGGCCCATCACATGTGACAGGCGGTCGGGTTGTGGAATTCGGCGTGTGGTCTCACCAACGCGCTTGCGGCACTGGGCCGGACGCCTGGATGTCACCGGGCCGTCGCTGTGGTCTCTAGCCCGCCGTCGGCCTGGGACAGCGGCGCGACCCGCCGGCCGAGGTAATTGCATTCCGACTCGTACAGCAACGCGGAGACGTCGGCGGCGGTCATCGTCTTGATGAGCTGATCGACCTGACCGGTCAGCGGCAACACGAGCCCGCCGTTCTGCGCCAAGTCGATGGCGAAGTCCATGTCCTTTTCCTGCCAGGTGAACCGCGTGCTGTCCCACCGGCGCAACGTCCCGTTGTCGCCGGGGCACTTCAGCAGGACCTCGCGCATGCGTTGCGCGTCGACCCCGTAACGCTTTGCGATGGCGAGTGCTTCGAAATTCGCGACGCAGTGAATCCAGTGCAGCAAGTTGTTGCACGTCTTGGCCAACTGGCCGGCACCAAGCGGCCCGACGTGTTCCACTCCTCGGCTGTAACTCATCATCACCTGACGTGCCCGTTCGACCTCGGCCGCGTCACCGCCGCACAGCGACAGCAGGTTTCCATCACGGGCGCCTTGGGCACCGAACACGACGGGCGCGTCGATGAGTCGGATGTCCTTCGGCTTGACGATGCCTGCGAGTCGCTGCATGAATTCCAGGCTGTGGGTGCCGGTCACCACGATCAGTTGACCAGGCTTGCCGTGGGTGACCAATTCTTCGGCGACGGCCTCCATCTGGTCGTCGGTGCGCAGGCATGCGATGAAAATGTCGGCTTTCTGGGCTATTTCCGGTAATCCGGATGCCGTTGCGGCGCCGCCAGCCGCGGCCGCGGCCAATCGATCCGGGTCGATGTCGTAGGCGATGACGTCGAAGCCGCCGCGGGCCACCATGTGCCCGCACATCGCGAGCCCCATATCCCCGACGCCGATGATCCCGATCATGTAGTTCCCTTCTTTATTTGGACGCCCCCTGAACGAGGCGGGTATAGCGGTCGTTCCACTCGTTGGCTTGGTCGAGATAGGTGGAGACGTCGACGGTGACGGTCTCTACCCCTTGGAGGGGATCGTGGTCGGTGAGCACCGATCCGAGTTGATGGTTGTCGGCCACGATCTGCTGACCTTGTTCGGAGAGCAGGAAATCCATGAACAGCACGGCTGCCGCGGGGTGGGCGGCATTCGCGACCACGCCTGCGCCGTTGGGCCGCAACACGACCGGCTGAACGGGCTTAGCCGAGGGCGGGCGCCAGGTGATCGGCGCGCCGTCGTCGGCGGCAGTGTCGACGTTGTGTGAGTATGCCGATGCCGCCACATCGAACTGGCCCGCCCCCAACAGCTGCACCTGCGTGGTATGTCCGTTGACCACCTTGGCGTTCGCCGCGATGGCGGAGAACAGCTTGTCGACGTCTGCCTGCGTTCGCCCCTTGTCGAGGAAGTACTGGTAGAGGGTGGCGTACCAATCGGTGTCGGCCACTTCCAGACTGACCCGGCCCTTCCACGCGGGATCGGCGAGCGCCTCGATAGAAGCGGGCTGCTGCCCTTCGCTGATCTTGTCGGTGTTCCACGCCACCACGAACATGTTGAATCTCGTTGCGGTCCAATCGTCTAGCTGCCCTTCTGGGCGGACTTCGTCGCGCAGCGCGCTGCGATAGGGATACAACGTGCCGTCGCGGCCCAGGACCGTCAGTTCGGTTCCGTTGGTCTCCACGATGTCTGCGCCCTGATGGTTGGCCTTCGATTCCTGCGTCATCCGCTGCAGAATCGACTCGGAGGTGGCCTGGTAGACCTTCACCGGGATCGAGTACTTCGCGGTGAAGGCGTCGACGAAGCTCTGCAGTGAGACGTTGGAGGTGTAGAGCGACAGCTCACCCTCCTCCTTGGCCATCTTCACCAGCGTGTCCTCGCGTTCCTGACCCGAGAGCGAGTTCATCTGGTCGTAGACCCGGGTGGCCGCGTGGTCCTGCTGTTGGCCGTCGGTCGGCGAGGTGGGGCTGCCGCCACACCCGGTCACCAGTGCCGCCACGACCACAATGCTCAGAAGAATCCGCGTCATCGGTGACTCCCGCCCTTCTCGTACGAGTGTGGATGCGGTCGGTGTGTCCGGCCATACGGTAATACCATTATGTGATTGCTATCACGCTTGGGCGGCTGGGACAAGGCCCGTTGACAATGGACTAACCAAAAAATAGTCTGCTATTTAGGAGTGCCGCAGATCACAGCCACTGCCGTCTGTCCAACCTAGCGGTCCGATGAAGGAGATTGCCTGAAATGTCTGCACGCAGAGTCGCAATCGTGACGGGCGCAGGCCGCAACATCGGGCGCGACATCGCCTTGACACTGTCGCATCAGGACATCGCGGTGGCCGTCATTGACCGCGACGGTGCTCTGGCGGTGGCAGTCGCCAAGGAGATCACGGAAATCCACGGCGAAGGGTCGGCGCTGGCCATCACCTGTGACGTGACAGACGAGACCGAAGTGCAAGCCATGGTAGCCAACACCGTCGACGTGCTCGGCGGCGTGCATTACTTGGTCAACAACGTGGCGGCGACCGACCGTGGGGCGACGGTGCTGGACTTGTCGCTGTCCGAGTGGAACAGGATCTTCGAGATCTGCGTGACCAGTACCTTCGTCTGCACGAAGTGGGCGGCCAGGCAGATGGTCGAACAGGGCGCAGGCGGAGCGATCGTCAACATCGGATCCACTTCGGGCTACTACGGGCGCGCCAATGCGCTGGCCTACCCGACGGCCAAGAGTGCCCTGTTCGGACTGACCAAGTCCATGGCGATTCAGCTCGGCCCGCACGGCATCCGGGTCAACCTCGTCGCGCCCAACCGGGCCGGTTCGCCCGTGGGTCAGGACGAGATCAACCCGGCTCGCAAGACTCCGAACCTGATCGGTCGAGCGGCCCAACCGGCAGACATCGCACACGTCGTCCGGTTCCTGCTGTCCAACGAGGCCGGTTTCGTCACGGGCGCAGACCTGCTCGTCGACGGCGGCGCCCTCCTGGTCGGAACGGGGAACTGAGCGCAACCATGACGACGGCCGAAACCTTCTACCGCGTCGCCACGGACACCGGCGGCACCTTCACCGATTTCGTCGTCTTCGACGAACACGCGAACGACTACACGATCATGAAGGTGCCCTCCACGCCAGATGATCCGTCCCGGGCGGTGGTCGACGGCCTCGAGGCCTTGTGCGCCCGCGGAATTCGGCCGGATCGCATCCGGGTATTCATGCACGGCACCACCGTTGGCACCAACGCTCTGCTCGAAGAGCGCGGGGCCCGTACCGGACTGGCCATCACCGCCGGCTTTCGCGGCATCTACGAGACCATGGAGCAGAGCAGGCCATTCGGTCCCGCCGTGTTCGACCTCGGCTACACCAAGCCAGCGATGCTTGTCCCGCAGTCCCGCACCGTCGAGGTGCCCGAACGCGTGACCTTCACTGGTGACGTACGCGTGGAACTGACCGACGAGGCGATCGGCGAAGCGGTTGCGGCCTTGGAGGCCGCCGGTGTCGACGCCGTCGCAATCTGTTTCCTGTTCTCGTTCATGAACACCGACCACGAAAACCGCCTTGCCGAGGCGTTGCGACGGGCACATCCGGAGTGGTTCGTTACGACGTCGGCCGACTTGCTCCCGCAATTGCGTGAGTACTACCGGCTCAGCACCACGGTGATCAACGCCTACGTTTCGCCCGTGTTGGCGAATTACGTAGCGCGACTGTCCGACGAACTCGACGCCCGCAGCGTCGCTGTCGCCCGCCGGTTCACCATGCAGTCCAACGGGGGCTCGGCGCCGTTCGGCAAGACTGCCGAGCGCGGCGTCTCGACGATCCTTTCCGGCCCCGCCGGCGGCGTCACCGCCGCAATCGGGCTCGGCGAGATCACCGGTCGGGACAACATCATCACCTTCGACATGGGTGGCACCAGCTGCGATGTCGCGCTCGTCCGGCATGGAATCGCCTTGGTAAGCGATCACAACACCGTCGACGGCAGGCATCTCGCCGTACCGATGCTCGACATCAACACCGTCAGCGCGGGTGGCGGGACGATCGCGCGAGTCGACGACGGCGGCGGGCTCAGAGTGGGACCACGCAGCGCGGGCGCCGTACCGGGGCCCGCCGCGTACGGCCATGGTGGTACCGAAGCCACTGTCACCGATGCCGACGTCGTACTGGGTTATCTGAACCCTGCCTGGCTGCTCGACGGTGACCTGCCCGTCGACGCTGCGGCCGCGCACCGCGCCATCGATCGCGTCGCAGAAGGGCTTGGAGTCAGCACGCTACGCGCCGCCGACGGGATTGTCCGCGTCGTCAATATCAAGATGGCAGAAGCGATCCGGGCCATCTCTACCGAGCGGGGGTTTGATCTGCGTGAGTTCTGTCTGATCCCGTTCGGTGGCGCAGGCCCGTTGCACGCCTGCCAGATCGCCATCGACCTTGGCATACCCACCGTTGTGGTGCCCGCAACGCCCGGTGCCACATCCGCGCTTGGCCTGTTGATGTCCGACGTCCGGCACGATTTCGTCCGCAGCCTGCTTTCGCCGCTGGCGGAACTCGACCCGGCAACGGCCAACAAGCTTTTCGACGAGATGGCGACGGCTGCGCGTGCCCAACTGTCCTCGGAGGGCTTCTCCGAGGAGCAGACCACGTTGGAGTACTTCCTCGACATGCGGTACGCCGGGCAGGGATACGAGAATGCCGTGCGTGTCGAGAGACTGCCGCTGGGCGCGCAGGATCTGGCCCGCTATCGCCAGGTGTTCGACGAGGTGCACCGTCAGTTCCACGGCCACGCCGCCCCCGATCAACCCGTCGAGGTGGTGAGTTACCGGACCGTTGCCACCGGAGAGTTGCCCGATGTCCGGCTGGCGCGGATGCACGCAGTCGACACGCCGGTCGAGGACGCCATCATCGCGACCCGCACCGCGTACTTCCCTGTGGTCTCCAAGGAACCGATCGACGTGGATGTGTACGCCCGCAAGCGATTACGGCCAGGACATCGTTTCGACGGTCCGGCCATCGTCGAGCAATATGACGCCACCACAGTGGTCTGCCCCGAGCAGACGGTAGCGGTGGACGAATTCGGGAACCTGATCATCACCGGGACTCTCGCATGAGCGATATCGATGCGATCGAAATCGAAGTCGTCAGCCAAAGTCTCGTCGGTGTGGTTCAGCAGATGCAGAATTCGCTCTTTCGCACCGGTTATTCGACGATCATCAGGGAGTCGAAGGACGCCAGCTGCGCGATCCTGGACACCCGCGGCCGCGTCGTCGCACAGCACACCGTTCTGCCGCTGCATCTCGGCGCATTCCCCGCGTCCCTTGCGGCCGTGCTCGAGCGATACCCCATCGCCGACATGCGGGACGGGGACGCGTACATCGTCAACCACCCGTATTCCGGTGGCAGCCCGCACGCCAGCGACATGGCAGTCATCGCGCCAGTCATGGTGGCCGACGAAGTATTCGGGTTCAGCGGGAGCATCGCCCACAAGAGCGATATCGGTGGCCTGGTGCCAGGAACGAACTCGGGTCAGGCACGCGAGATCTTTCACGAGGGGCTGCTGGTGCCGCCGGTCCGGCTCTACCGTGGCTTCGAACTGATCGAGGAAGTCGAGGCGATCCTGCGGGCGAACAGCCGCACACCGCGCCTCGTCATCGGCGATCTGCACGGCCAGGTGGGTGCCGCGCGGCTGGCGACAGACCGCATCCGCGCGCTGTGCGGCAAGTACGGAGCGCACACCATAAGCTGCGCCTCCGACGGACTTCTCGAGCAGACGGAGCGTCGCGTACGGACCGCCATTGCCAGCTGGCCCGACGGCCGCTACTTCGGCAGCCGCAAACTGCACACCGAGGGCATCGAGGGCGGCAGGCCGGTCGTGATCAGGGTCGAGGTCACGATCGACGGCGACAGGATCTGCTTCGACTTCCGCGACTCCGATGACCAGGTGACGGGCCCCTACAACATCCGTCCGCCATTGGTCCGCGCGGTCTGCTACTACGCACTGAAATGTCTTGTGGATCCGGATATCCCGTCGAACGGGGGGCTGGCCGCGGCCGTCGACGCGACGTTCCGGCCCGGTTCGCTGCTGAGTCCCGAAATGCCCGCCCCGGTGAACACGTACATGACCGTTGCCGTGGCGACCGCAGACGCCCTGTTCGACGCGCTTGGCGATGCGCTGCCCACCGCCAGAATCGCCGAGAGCAGCAAGGGCACCAACGGCACGTTGTCGTATCTGGTTGGCCGCCAAGGCCAGCCGCAAGTGCAGTACGAGCTGCCCGCAGGAGCGATCGGTGCCCGCCATGACAAGGACGGGGTGTCGGCTTCGAAAGCACACGTGGCCAATGGAACCTTGACACCCATAGAGGTCGTCGAGAGCGAGTTTCCCGTCGAGCTCGAAAGGTTCGAGTTGATGGTCGACTCCGGCGGACCTGGTCGCTTTCGCGGGGGACTGGGTTATGTCCGGGACTACCGGCTGCTTGGCGATGCGAGGTTTAGCTCCCGCACGGGTAAGGACCTCACGCCACCTTCAGGCCGAGCGGGTGGGGGGTCAGGTGGTGGCTCGAGCATCGTCGTCAACCCGGGACGGCCGGAGGCCTTCGAGGTCACTGTGGCCGACGGTCCGGTGGCACTGAAGGCAGGCGATCTGCTGCGGCTCGCGCAGGCCGGTGCCGGTGGGTACGGCGATCCGCGCACACGGCCGATCGATGCCGTGGTCAACGACGTGCGGGAGGGCTATGTGAGTGCCGCCGCGGCCCGCGACGCCTACGGCGTGGCCCTCAACTCGGTCGATGACGACTGGCATGTCGATGTCGGCGAGACCGCCTGGCTGCGGCAAAGGCTTTAAAACCGAGCCAGGGGGTTGGATATAAAGCCTAATGGTCCTACAATTAGGTCGTTGCTGTTGAGCGCTGAGAGGATGGACGGTGCTAAGGCCCGAAATTAATGAGCTGTTGACCCGAACCGGTCCAGGTACGGCTATGGGCGAACTGTTCCGGCAGTACTGGATACCGGCGATGCTGGCCGAGGAACTGCCCGAGAACGAATGCCCACCGGTGCGGGTCAAATTGCTGAGCGAACGGATGGTTGCGTTCCGCGACAGCGATGGCCGCTACGGGCTGATCGACGAGTTCTGTGCGCACCGCGGGGCATCGCTGTGGTTCGGTCGAAATGAACAATCCGGTCTGCGATGCCCGTATCACGGCTGGAAGTACGACGTCACAGGGCAAGCCATCGAGATTCCGTCCGAACCAGAGCACAGCACCTTCTGTGCCAACGTCAAGCTGACGTCCTACCCGCTGGTCAAGGTCGGCGACCTGCTCTGGACGTACATGGGGGATCCCGAAAAGCAGCCGCCGCTACCCGAATTCGAATTCGCGACGGTGCCGCCCGACCAGACCTACACCTCGAAGCGGTGGCAGGAAAGCAATTGGCTGC
>Ga0190272_10000650_pt1 | contig 17577 bp, 20 predicted proteins | sample Popmic504T_FD_133746 | JGI IMG/M metagenome (GOLD analysis project Ga0190272, IMG submission 133746) | Populus adjacent soil microbial communities from riparian zone of Shoshone River, Wyoming, USA - 504 T | ecosystem: Environmental > Terrestrial > Soil > Riparian zone | place: USA: Wyoming... | reverse complement strand
CGGAGCCTCCGCGGTACGCCCGGCTCGCCGGGCGACAACTGAACAGGCGCCCGTAGCTCAACGGATAGAGCATCTGACTACGGATCAGAAGGTTAGGGGTTCGAATCCCTTCGGGCGCGCAAGACTCTCACCAGCGGAAACACCAGTTTCCAAGATCCACAAAACTCTAGTTTTTGATCTTCTGTCCATCCATCTGTCCATCCAGTGTGCTTACACTCTGGTGCATGGCAGCTACCAAGCGACGCCGCAGGGACCTCACCGGCATCCGCTCGCGGGGGTCCACCTACCAGGTTCGGATCTTCTCCGGGATCGACCCGGTCACCGGCAAGAAGGCGTATCTCACGGGCTCGGCGCCGACCGAGGACAAGGCGATCGAGCTTCGCGACAAGCTACAACGCGAGATCAATTCGAATACTGCGGCGCGTACATCAGTTACGGTCGCCTTTCTGCTTGACGAATGGTTGAGCAGCCATCACGTCGAACTGAAGACGCGTCAAAGTTATGAGTTGCTGATCGCCAAGTTCATCCGGCCCACCTTCGGCGGCATCACCTTGCCGAAGCTGGCCCGGCTCGGGCCGCAGGTATTCGAACGCTTCTATGCCGAATTGCTGCGGTGTCGCCGTCGCTGCGACCGCCAGCCGTTCATCGAGCATCACTCGCGATGCCGCAAGATCGCCGGCACCGGTGACGAATGCAACGCCGGATGCAGACAGCACGAATGCAAGCCACTCGCCGCGTCATCTGTTCGCCAGATCCACGCGGTACTCAGCGGCGCGCTCAGTACCGCTGTCCGCTGGGGCTGGATCGGGATCAACCCGATCGATGCCGCGATCAAGCCGCGCGCATCGGCGCCGCAGCCCAAGCCGCCATCCTCCGAGGATGCGGCGCGCATCGCTGCTGCGGCATGGGAGCAGGATGAGGACTGGGGCACCTTTGTTTGGCTCACGTTCGTGACCGGCGCGCGGCGCGGCGAACTCGTCGGCTTGCAGTGGAAAGACTTCAACCCGGTCACGTTCATGTTGACGATCGAACGTAGCATCGTTCGTGGAAATCATGAATTGGTCGTCAAGGACACCAAGACGCACCAGATGCGGCGGATCTCGCTGGACGAGACGACGGCCGAACTACTCGCCGAGCACAAGGCGCGGTACGTGGAAGCATGCGCAGAAGCCGGCACGGTGCCGTCTGACGACATGTACATGTTCTCCTACCAGGCCGACCACGCGCGGCCGTGCGATCCCGATGCGATCAGCCACCGGTACACCAAAATGACTGCTGACCTCGGCATCAAGACCCACTTGCACCAGCTCCGGCACTACAGCGCTACCGAACTTCTCGCCGCTGGCGTTGACCTCCGCACTGTCGCCGGCAGGCTCGGTCACGGTGGGGGTGGCGCTACCACGCTGAAGGTCTACGCGGCCTGGCACGCCGGAGCGGACAAGCAGGCGGCCGCGTTGCTGGCGTCGCGCCTCCCGTCCCGACCTGTCTCAAGGCCGGGCAAGCTGACCGGAGATCCGATTTCCCCGCCGCTTCAATCTGACTGACTCAGTCTGCGCCGCGAGCTGCAAAGCGCGGTCTAAGTGGGCCCGTGCTGAAGCGCCGTTCCCGTCGGTCACGAGCATCTCCGCCAAGTCCAACCTGATTGCCGATTCGGCCCTCGAAAAGCTCGGTTCGAGCGTAGTCAACGCACTTTCCAATAGCTCGACCGCCTGATGGTCGCCAAGCCGTGCCAGCGATCCACCGCGCCACCGCGCCAAGTGGGTCGGATTCAGGACGACAAAGGGTAGCTCTGGGTCGTGCGCTCCGTGTCGGATTGCGTGGGACGCCGAGTCAAAGGCGCGGTTGCACTCGTCGCGATTACCGTTGGCCGCGTGAATCTCGCCAGCGGCACCGGCTACCCATGACTTCAGGATGTCCGGCGTGTGGCCGTCCATACAGTCAAGCGCTGAATTTATGAGCCGTTCAGCGGTGGTGTGTTCGTCGACATCGACCAGCATTACCGCTTGCGCTGCCGTCGCGTACGCCTGTAGTGCCGTGGACGTAGATTCTCTGGCTGTGACCTTGGCTTGCTCGTAGTAGTTCCACGCTTGGACGTATTTTCCTTGATCCATCGACTGCCAGCCGGCGAGGGTGCAAGCATCGACTAGCACGGCGGCTAGTGCTTGCCGGACGTTTGGTGTCAGGCTGTATGCCAATCGGGCTGTCATGTGGGAAATCTGTTCGCGCAGTTGGCCGATAACTTCGGCCGCCCCGAGCTGTCGGTCAATCTGACGTGTGGTGTCGAGCTGTTGCTGAAAGAGCCTGATCAATCCGTTGTCCATGCTCTGCGAAGCGGCCAGTGCCGCCTTTAGCTCATCGCTCTCGACGCTGTCATCGCTCCTAGATGGGTTGTCGTTGATAGCTGGACCGAGTAATTCATCAATGGGGCGATTGAGCATCAACTCCAAGAGCCGCTGAGTGGTCGGGCGGAGTGGCCCGAGTGGTCGCCCGTCGGAGTGCCGGCCCGCCGCGAGTCGTTGGACGTGGCGCGGGCTGAGCGTCGCCTTCAGTCCGTGTTCACGGGCGACGTCCATGGCGTCGAAGCTGAACTCCTCGGCGGTTTGACGGCGTTGCCGCAGCAGTTCGTGCAACACGGTGCGAGCCGGTCGCTGTGACCTTCCGCAAGTAGGCACGACGCCACCCCCTGGTGTCAGATGTCAGCGCTGACATCATAGGTCGGCAGATGACGGTTTGCGGCGCGGTCAGGTCGTTTACGCGGGCATCGTGGCCGATGACTCTGGCCTGTGTCCGGCCGCTCTGCCTCACCAGTTGCCGCCGGGCGTGGGGTCGCTGTCGTGGTCGGGATTGTGCAGCCGTCGTCGGTCACGACAGCGACTCCTTGCGGGGTCGAGGGCCGGCCCTGGGTGTGAGGGATGGAGGAGATGTGATCAGGCAGGCGGTGGACTCGGAGCAGGGATCGGATGGAGACGTCATCCGGTGTGAGCTGGTGATGGCCGGGGATAGGACGGGTGTGACGGTGGTTCGTGGGGTTGGGTGTTCGCCGGCTGATGCTGGGGTGATGTGTCGGTTGGTGGCGGCGGGTGATCCGGCGGTGCGGGATGCGGACCCGAGGGTCGATGCGAGGACGGCGCTGGGACCGTTGGTGTGGCTGGGTGATGAGCTTCCGTTGATCGGGGACTACGCCGACCTGGTAGCGGCTGCCGAACGGGGTGAGTCCGTCGGTGGCCGGGTGCGGTGCGAGATCGAGTTGTTGCCGGGCGGGACGGTGACCGTGTTCCGGTCCCCGGCGTGCACCGACGAGTTGACCGGCGACCTGTGCGGGCAAGTGGCGGGTGGGTCGGTGCGGGTCCGGGACATGACACCGGGCGCGCGCACCACGGTCGGGGGTCGGCGGTGAGGCGCGGGGAGCCGGTGACGGTCGAGTTACGCGATTTCGTGCCGGTGGTGTCGGGTGGTCTCGAGGTGGTGGCGCCGGAGCTGTGTGAGGTGGTGGTTCGGGGGACGCGCGAGTGTGATGTGTTCGATGGGCTGGCGGTGTGGGTGCGCCGATATTACGGGGATATCGAGATCATCGATTTGTCGCGGGCGGAGGAGTGGGAACCCGATCCGCACGGCGCGGTCGCCGGTGATGTGCGGCCGGTCTATCTGGTGACGGTGCGGTTCAGGATGGGGGCCCAGCTCGATCACGATTGGGACGCCGACCTGGGCGACAAGTGGGCCATCAACCACGCTGACAGAGGCGATGAGCATGGCGACCCAGACCCGACCTGATGCCGCTCCGGTGTACCGGATGATGCTCAAAGACCTCTGGGACTGCTTGCCGACGGTGGTGGTGGCCGGGCCGAACCGGCGGCGGACATGGTTGTACGTGCACGCGTTGACACCGTTGGTGTTGCGATTGCATCCACCGGTGGTCCATTTCCTGCGGACCGTCCTGTCCGAGTTGGCTAACGAGCCGGACCGGGTGCCGGCCGGGCGGTCGCTGCCGGCCAACCCGCAACTGTCCTACCCGGAGTGTCGGGTCGTCGGGCAGGGCGACGACATGTGGTTGTACGTGTTCGCGGCGACACCGAGCGCGGTCCGGCTGTACCCCCGGACGGTGACCTTCCTCCAGGACGTGCTGGCCGAACTCCCGGCCCGCCCCGAACTGTGGGCCAACCACGTCACGAACACCGATCCAACACTGTTGCCCAGCGTCCTGAGACGGCGTCGGGGGAGCGATCTGGACGACATGTGACAGGTCCGGTCCACCCCGTCACACCCGTCACACGGCATGTTTCCACTGGTAGGGGTGCCGCCAACCCGTCACAAGAGGGTGTGACGGGTTAGCGGCGTGTGTGACGGGTGGGGACGGGTCCTGTGACGGGTTCACCGGTTGGCTTGGCGGTGCTCGTCGGCCGCTGTGCGGAGGTCGGCGGTGGTGTAGCCGCGGACCTGCCGGGTGCCGTCCTCGTCAGTGACGCGGCCGGGTCGGGGCCGGCAGCCGAGGTCGCCCATCTGCCGACCGAACACCGTCGGCTCGACATCGAGCGCGTCCACCAGCTCGGCCGTGGGCACGAACTCGCGGCCGCCCAGCTCGTCGCCGAGGTACGCCACGACCGATGCCAGCGGTTCCGGTAGCGCGGCCGCCCGGTGGGGCGCCGCCGAGCGCGTGGCGACCGTCGGACCGATAGACCGGGTAACCGACTCCGAGGTGACCTCGTCGTCGCTGCCGGTGGCGTGTCCGGAGAGGGTGTTGGCCTCGTCCCGTAGCGCCCGGCCACGCTCGCAGATCGACCGCCAATCGTCGTTGGGCATGTAGTACGTCCGTACCGTCACCGCGAGTACGTCAGCGCCTGTATCGCCGTCTGGTCGGAGAATGCCCACGCCTTTGTGTGAGGCGAGCAGGCGGCTGCTGTCGTGGCCTCGGGTGTTCATCTGCTCGCCAAGAACGATGTTGCTGTCGCGCCAGTCCATGACCCGCAGCGCGAACCGTGACCCGAGTACGGCGCGTAACCCGGACGGGATCGTCTGGGAGTCCGGCCGTTGGGTCGCCAGAATGAGGACGATTCCAGCGGCTGGCCCTTTCTTGGCCAGCCAGGTGAGCAGTTCGCCGATGTACTCGCCGGCCGGCATTCGTGCGCCGTCGACGGTGACGGGGGTTCGGTCCTCCAACGGCACCTGGACTTCGTCCACGACGATCGCGGTCACCGGCATGGCCGACGACGCGTCGCGAGACAGCTCCGGAGTGATCTTCGATTCCGGGCACACCAGATCGTCCAGGGCGCGCATCCGTCGGTAGCGACCCTGCACATCGGCGACCAGCTCAGTGAGCCACGCAACCAGGGCGAGGACGTGTTCGGGCTCGTCGCCGGCCATGAACCGGTGCGCCACCAGGCCGGCCGCGTCCCAGTCCTTGCCAGCCTTGAAGTCCGCCACGTACAACCGCGTGTACGGGTCAAGGATCAGCCCAGCGACCGCTACCCGCGCCGCGAAGGTCTTGCCCTGCCTAGGAATCGCACCGACGAGCAACGACGTCCACACGAGCGGCAGATCGATGCGCCGGTCTCGCGCGTCGCGGCCGAACGGCACCGGCCGCCACGCGTCCCACCGCCCGACGCCGAGCAGAGGTGTTCGGACCGGCGGCCGCGAGTACGGATCGGCGTCGGCCACCCACAACGCAACTCGCCCGGCATGGCCACCGTTGCCGCGCACCCGCTCCACCACGAGTTGCAGCTCGTCCACGGCCAGCGCGGATGCCAAGGCATCGCGGTTCTTCACCACGTCGGCCGCCTTGCGGGTCGCCGGCAGGTCGACCGTCACCGCCCAACCGTCGCCGACGCGGGTGGCCCGCTCAACGAGTCGCAGAGCCTCGTCCTTGCCGATCAACTTGGCATCGCGGAAGGCGTCCACGAGCACTTGCGGGTCCATCGTCCACGTCAGCGAACGCGGCCCGGCCAGCACGGGCCTACGGCCGGGACTGCCGTCCTTGCGCCGGCCTGCGACAGCCAACGCCACGGCAGCAACGGCCGCGACAATCCACAGTGGACGGTCGCCGTAGAGCAAGCGCGTCACCAGGACCGCCACGGCGACCAGGACCAGGACGGCCGCGGTGACCTTCCACCGGAACAGGGTCAGTGCGCGGATCTCCGTGAACTTGTCGGCCAGCTTGGCCGACTCCTCAGCCGCTGCCCGGAAGTCCTGCACGGTGACCCACCGGCGCCACCCGCGCACGGCCACCACGGCACCCCGGACGACGGCACCGAGCAGCCACCACGGCGACCGCACCCCAGCAGCAACCGCATCCTTGACGGCCTGAGTGGCGTGCTGACGGGACTTCAGCCACAACGGCACCCGAGTTGACCGGCGCCACCACAACGCCGCCGCAGCGGCCACCTGAGCCGGCCACGGCCGCTGTAGCGGGTCGAGCAGTTCACCTTCCAACACCGGATCAGGCAGCACCGGCAGCGCGTCCGGGAGTGGGGCGGGCGGGGTGGCCGCCGTGCGGCGGCCACCCCCGATCCCGTCCGACCCATGAAGTGGGGTGGTCATCGTCGGCCACCCCGACGACGCGGGTGCGGGTCGATCGTCGTGATCGTGAGCGCCCTGGTGAGAGTGTGCGCGGCGAACAGCGCCGGCAGGCCCAGCACCGCCAGCCGCACCCACTGGCTCGTGGGGTAGGTGACCACGATCCACTGCACACCAACGATCAAGCCGGCCGTGACCAACACCCGGCTGGCCAGCGACGCCAACCGCGCACCCTGTCGCGCAACGTCGGCCGCTCGGCGGGCACGGCGGACGCTGGCCCGCCACACCCACAACCCCGTCACTAGCACCCCGAGACCGGCCACCAGGTACACCGGGGTGACCTCGAACCCGGTCACGACCCACCCCCGACCTCGTCGTCACGGGCGACCCACAGCGGGTAGAGCGCGCGGCGCTCGTCCTCGGTCATGGCGCCCCAGATCCCGACCGTGGCCCGGCCTCCCTCGCGCAGCTCCAGTTCCAAGCACGCGTCCTGGACCGGACACCCCGCGCACATCCGCGCGGCCAACTCCCGATCCGTGGTGTCGTCACCGGCCTGCGCCAGCAGCTCGTCACGGTCGTAGGCCCACAGGCACAGGCCGTCGCGTGTCACCAGCTCCACCAGCACGTCACGCGGCACCCACCGCCACCGGTCCAACCGCGCCGCGATCGCGGCGAGCTGGTCGCGGCTCACCACGACCCACCGCCAGCGCGTCGGAACTCACGAGCCGTCCGCCGCTCGGCGGCGATGCCGGCGACGTCGACCACCTCACCGGACTCCGCCGCACGACGTGCCAGCTCGTCGACCGCCTGTGCTGGCACGACGAACCGTGCCCGTATCCGCACGGCGGGAAAGGCGTTCTCCTGGATCGCTCGATAGACCGTCGCCCGGTTGACTCGCAAGATCCGGGCTACCTCCGGGACCGTGTAGAAGGCGGGCCGCCGGTCTGCCGGAGGATCGACGCCATTGATGCTGTTCATGTGTTCTCCAAAGGCTGATGTTGCACGGCAATTCGCTGCTGTCAGCGTTGATTTGGCCTCGGTACCGCTGACATCAGCGGTCGAAGGTCAAGCAGGCTCGTTGCTTGCGTTGTCTGCGCTAACGTCGGCGCTGAGGCGGAGCGCGGAGGAATAGGTGACGGCAGAGGACTGGTCGGCGGTCGCGCGGGCGGTCCACGCTCGTGCCGTCGAACTGGATCTGAATCAGAAGGAACTCGCCGAGAAGTCGGGAGTTTCGCTGGCGATCGTGCGCGAGATTCAGCAGAACCGGATTCACCGTCGCCGGAACCCGCGCACGCTCGAAGCGCTGTCCGCCGCGCTGGGTTGGCACCCGGACCACCTCGGCGCACTGCTGCGGGGAGACACACCACGGGCAGCCGGCGCACCGCCGGTCGGAGACGATCCGGTGGTGGCAGTCCTGAACGTGCTGGTTCGTGAGGTCCGTGGAATGCGGACGCAACTGCGAACCATCAGCAACCAGCTCGGCGCGGGGGGCGCCAATGCCAGGACACCACCAGATACCGACTAGCCCCGCATTCGCGGGCTGCTTGATCCGTTCCATGACACCAAGGAACGGCACGGTGGCTGTGCACAACAATTGGCAGCGCTTAACGCGGGTCGCGTTAAGTGAAGTTAACCGCGCTGGTCACGGGCAGTACGGGAGTGCTGGCTGATGACCGCGAAGAGCAGGCTTCAGGGAGTCCGGCAGGCTCGCGGGCTGAGCCAAGCTGAGGTCATCACCCGATTTCTCGCCCGTGCTCAGGCTCTCCGGATCTCGACACCTACAACGTCGGCCCTTAAGACGATGCTGTCGCGATGGGAGAACGGTCACGACGAAGTAGCCACGCCGGAATACCAGCGGCTGTTTCGGGAGGTATACGGCTGTACCAACGCCGAACTTGGCTTTCCGGCTGGCCCTGAGGACGAGACAGTTACGGCGTTCCGTGAGCACTTGACGACGGCCCGGACGGTCGACGTCGAGACGGTTGAGCTGTTCCGCCAACAGATCGACACGACCCGCCAGCTCGACCGCAAGGAGGGCGGGGTGCCGCTGTTGGATGCGCTGAACCAGCACATCGCGGAGATTCAGCGCCGGTTGACGTACTCGACGGTGCACCGACATCGCGAGCCGTTGGCGGTGGTGCTCACCGACGCGTCGACGCTGGCCGGTTGGGAAGCGCTCGACCGTGGATCGCTCAACGAGGCATACCGCCATCATGAGATCGCCAAGACGGCCGCCCGTGAGGCGAACTCGGCGACGTTGTTGGCTCACGCCACCGCACAGCAGGCGTTCATCCTGCTCGACATCGGCCAGCCGGCCGAAGCGGTGGACATGCTGAGCCATGCACGACTGGTGGCCGACGGACACGCACCGCGGCTTCTGCTGAGCTGGCTCGCCGCGGCACATGGCGAGGGCTTGGCCGCGACTGGCGACCGAGCCGCCACTCTCCACGCGTTCGATCAGGCCGACGCGCTCTTACCGGTCGAGACCACACACCGAGTGCTGCCGTTCCTCGCGTTCAACACCAACCACCTGACCTGGTGGCGCGGTAGCGCGCTGACCCGGCTCGGCGACCCGGAAGCAGTCCACGATCTCACCCGCAGTCTCGCCGGCACCACCTTCGTCCGCGCGCAAACAGTCATGCTCGTCGACCTGGCGTACGCGCACGCCGCAACCGGCGACCGCGACGCCGCACTGCACTACGCACGCAAAGCGCGCCGGCTCGCCTCACAGATTGGCTCCGACCGCCAGCGCCGACGGCTTGCGGACCTCGAACTACCCGGAACGCCGCGTCAGTAGGTACAGCAGAAGCGGGATGATCGCCCCCGACCCGAGCACTTCACCGCGCTGCACCAGTTCAAGCATCCGGTCAACCGGTATCCACTCGATCCGCGCGGCTTCCTCGGCGTCGGTTGGCTCGCCGACCTTCTCGAACTGCCGCCACAGAAAGGCGTCAACTGGCGAGTCCACCATTCCCGGTAGCGGCTGGAAGCTCACTAGATGCTCAGGCTCACCGATCACCCGATATCCGGTCTCCTCAGTGACCTCGCGTGCCGCTGTCTGGGCTGGCTCCTCGCCGTCCTCGACCAGGCCACCGACCAATTCGTATCCCCACTGATCGGTGGCGAAGCGATACCGCCACAGCGTCAATACCCGGGCTTCGTCATCGACTAGTAAGGCGACTGCGACGGGGCGCATCCTGACAACATGATGTTCAAACCGGCGACCATCGGGTGCCTCGACGCCGGCCATGCTCAGGCGAATCCAAGGACTGTCGTAGAGAAGCTCTTCAGCATGAACTTTCCAAGCCAGTTCAGGCGAACGGTCCGTCATATGCTGTAGCCTACCAACCGGGTAGCGATGTAGTGCCGTACATGTCCCTGAACAGGGGCGTGCGTCAAGTTGGAGAGGCCAGTGCCGATCGAACCTCTTTCCGTTGCCGTGCCTGCGCTCCGGACGGCCAGTCAGGTACTAACCTGGCTCAACAAAAGCGTGAAGACGGCAGCCTCGCCGCTTGGCTCGCTTCAGGTGGACGTCTCTGCGGTTGTAGATCTCGATAATCCATCCGATAAGATGGTCATAACCGCCCAGCAGGTAGATCAAATCGAAGAATTCCTCTCGGACCCTGCGGTGGTGTCGCTTATCAGGCTCCTGTTCATATCGAAGCTGGCCCAACCCGAAGAAATCGTATTCCTCGAGGATGTCGCCAACGCATCGGCTTTCTTGCAGCTAGCGAAGACATGGTGCGCGGCGAAATCTCAGACGTGGCTGGGCATCGGTGAAAAGCTCTGGGATCAGATAAATGACGGACAAGACGCGTTGCTCGAGCGCTTCAGGCGTGGAACTGGTGGCGCGATTTCAATCAGCGACGAAGTAATTCATCGATTCTTTTTTGGTGCCGCACTGGGAGGATCCGCTCCAGAGTACGTGCGCCGTATTAACGAACTCGCCAGGAACCTTCAACGACAACAAGAACTGAATGATCTCCTAAGTGACTGCAATGCTCTCGACAAGAAAAAGGACTATAAGCACTTTGTGGTCATGGGAGTGGAGCAGGATGCCGTTACCTTCGAGAGTCTTTACATCGATAGAACGTTGTCTGATGCGGCCACCGGTAGAGCCTTAAGCGCCAATCTCGAGCTAGATATTCATCGCGCCAATCCTCGGATGGTCATAATTGGCGACCCGGGAGTAGGTAAAAGTACTCTTACCGCGTGGGCGAAGTGGCAGATTCATGAAAGTCGTGCTGTTGGCTATAGGCCAGCAGTCTTAACCCTGGTTTCGCGTTATGATTTGACAGATCCTGGCACGTCCTTGATGGATGCCTTGCGAGCTCGCTTCAGCTCTGATTACCTGGTAGATATTGAAGCCAGGACATTGGGCGATCTTTTGTCGACCGGCTGGATTTTGGTAGCCGTAGACGGGATTGATGAAATCCTAGACCACACCCAAAGGCGGAGGGTGGTAGTTCAGCTGAATGCCCTTGCCGAAAAGTATCCGTTCACTCCTATGTTGTGCACGACTCGGCGGACGGGGTTCGAGGTTGCGATGTTTTCTACATCGCAATTCAAGCTCGTAAATCTTGAGCAATACACCGAAAATCAAGTTGTGGAGTATTCTCGAAAATGGTTTGCAAGGCAAGGCGATGACATGAAGGCGGAGCGCTTCCTAGGAGAAAGCTGGAGCTTAGGAGAGTTGCGTAGGAATCCGCTGATGTTGGCGCTTCTTTGTACCCTGTATCGACAGTACGACTACATTCCTGAGTCGCGCCGGGACGTCTACCTCCGATGCGCCCAGCTGATGTTCTACGAATGGGACCCGCGGCGGGGGATTTCCATACCAAATTTGTTCAAGAAGGAAGGCGAGGCTCTTCTTAGGGATATCGCCTTGTTGTTGCATGCGGCCGGTCGGGGTTGGTACGTCTATTGACGAAAGCCAACTGACTGGGCTGATCAGATCGCACTTGGTTGATCGCGGGCAAGAGCCTCTAGTGGCTGGCCAGGCAGCCAGTGAACTACTGGAGCACTGCTCCAGGCGTGCATGGATTCTAACGAAGATAGGTAGTTCTGACGGAATTAATCGTTTTTCGTTCACGCATAGAACATTCTTTGAGTTCTTTGCGGCAGAAGCAATAATACGCAAAGTCAATCGAGAACGCGCACTTCCCAGGAATGAAGGGGAGGCTGCTCCACGTCTTGGTTCAGTAAGTCGTGTCATCCTGGACGTTTATCTACGGGATAGCACCTCCGTCATGCCTGAGTTGCTGCTCCAGGCGGCCGATGACCTAATGGGCGGCATGAGCACACCAATTCTTGGAGAACTGCAGCGTGAAGCGCAATTCGTCGAACCTGACGTGGGACTCGGTCTAATTGGGTTGTGCGTGCGGCTAGTTGCGGCGGGTGGCGCAAAGGCGGCAATGGTGGATCGCGTTTTCGACTCGGCCGCTCGGCGTTGGTCCAACCTGGACAGGATGGGGCCACCAGTCCATTTTGAAAAGATCTCGCTTGCTGATCTGCGGCCGCTGCTGGATGTCGCTCCTGCACATCGGAAGCGATTTATTCAACGTTGCTTGAAAGACAGCCGTGGGGTGGGTAGGTTCTTCTATCGGCGCTATGCCCGCCTCGCAGTTCGAGGGGAAACGGGACTTTACAGCGACGAGTGGAAGGAGTGTTCAGAGATTGTAGCTGGACGTGTTGAGTATGAACCATATGATCCTATTGAGGTTCGCTATCGATATCAGCTCGGTCGGATGAGTTTGGATACGGCGGTAAACCATACGATCGGGTTGGACCTACTTGCGCTCACCGTGGACGGTGAGCTTGTTCCGGGCGTAATTTGGGAAAGCTTCGCGGATCCTTCTCAGGTTGAATCGGCGACGCGGTATAATACGTGGGAGCGTGCGCTCCAGACACTCATTTCGGACGATCGAGTTCGGCGTACTGCTCCGCTGCCAATAGAAAAGCTCATGGATGCATGTCCGGGTGTAGTGAACTTCCCCGTGCCGAGTGCGTTGGCGTTGTGCATTGCTCTCTTGTCTCCAACTGCTCTAGGGGATCGATTGGCTCGCGTTACTGGCCAGCCACGGCTCATGGAAGCTACCGTCGCAGTGCGCACTCTCGAAAGAGAAGTTGCAAAGGTGTGGACCGAGTCACAAACTGCTTGGAGTGGCTGGAGTATTGTTCGTGCCAAGTTGTCGCAGACGTATAGTGAATTTGCTGGGACGAACTGTCCGGAATGGGTTAAAGAGTATGTCGCCGGACCGTACGCTCGGGCTGGTCGAAGTCTGGCATGGCCGGTATGAAGTCAAGTTATTTTCCGTGCCCGACTTCTGTGAGTCGGTGTGGTTCAGGGTGAACTCTCTGTCAATTTGGAAACGTAGGGTTGACCACCTTCGCGGATGCCAAATGGTCGTATGCCAGCGCCGCCTGTTCTCGGCTAAAAATTCGACCCTTCCTGTTTGACCACTCTTTAATTGCTGTGGCGACCGCGTCCACTGGGGGCGGATCGTCGTGTTGTGCCACCACATAGTGGACTGTCGCTAGGAGTTCAATTCCATAGGGAAACTCAAAACCATCAATTATCGTAGCCATTCGATCCAGCGCAGATTGGAGCCCATCATCGTTGCCAAGCGTACGGCGCGCTTCCGCAACGGCCTCCGGATCTATTGTAAGGGTTGCTTTGCTCCCGGAACTCCCGTCGCCATACCCATGTATGAAATGGCCCTCGACGTGACTTATAAATTGATCGATGGTTTGTGCGTAAGGTCCGAAGTGACTGGGGAAGAATTCGATTTTGCTCGGCCAGCCGGCAACCTGAAGGAAGTATGCGGCCTTCTGCGCCTCAACGATCGACATTTCGCCGGTATCGGAGATTCCAGCAGCCACGCTCTGCCGGATGTAGCGCTCGAAAGCCAGGATTAGGGCGGCTCGAGTTTGCGTCATGTTTGGTCGTTTTGTCCGGACTGGCATCGCCGCCGCAGCAGGTGCTCCAACTGGTGGGTACACAAGGATCTCGACCTCTGTCAGCTCTCCCAGGGCCCGTTGTATTGCAGGGTAAACGTCAGCCCAATCTAGTCCGCCGTTCCCGCAGCCCAATGGTGGTAGAGCGACTGATCGGATGTTGTACTTCTCGATCACTTCTCGCAGAGAGTCGAGTCCAGACTCGATGTCGACGAGCTTGGAGCGGGATTTCCAATGCTTTTTTGTGGGGAAGTTGATTACATACTTCGGGTTTGAGATCGCGCCGGTTGGATGTACAAACATCCGTCCTAGCTCAACCTCATGACGCTTGCAGGCCCTGACGTATGCGCGAAAATTTTCAGGGAAGGCGCGTTTGAATTGAAGCGCAATCCCTTTGCCCATGACACCTACCGTGTTCACGGTGTTCACCAGAGCTTCCGCGTCCGCTGCCAGTAGATTTCCGTGTGCTTCCTCGAGCATACGGCCTCCTCTCAGATGTAATAGCCAGGTCTGACTGCGGTCTCTACGCCCTGGGGCAAGGCCGTCTTGATCATATCAAGTACTTTTTGACTATGAGTCACGACGGCGAAGACCAGCGAGAAAGGGAAAAATTCGTGAACCAGGAACTCGGCCATGCGTCGTCGCTTACGGTCGCCATCCTGAGGGGTATCCGACCAGTATTGGTCCTTCATAAGTGGCCAGTCAATCTTGGCCTCTAGATCAACCCAAGTATTGAAGAAGCGTGTGATGCCGGTTCGAGCGTTCCCGTCGCAGCACGCCCAAGCAAGACCAGCGGCGTCCACCCTGACGATGGAGGAAACCAAGTAGACCAGGTTACGCGAGCTGGTATAGCCAGGAACGCGGCCGTGGCTGATGGCACTCATCATTGGAGACCGCGGAGCGTAGTAGAACGGTACATAGTCGCCGACGTACCCGTATGGTGCTACCGGCACGGGCTTGGTCCGGCGCGCGCCCTTGATCTCGACGGATGCGCACTCCGTGAACCCTGCGGAGTTCAATGACATCACGTTGTCGGGATGGATGCCGCCTGCGGCGATGATCTTCGGGACGTTCGCAACGTCCGTGAAGTGCAGGATCAGCCGGTCGGTCGCTGGGGGCACGCCCCACCGTAGCGCCTGCTCCTGACAAGTTCAGGACACCTGAGGGAGTCCCGCGCGTGGCAGACGATCACGGTTGTCGACGGAGCGCTCCGGTAGCGAGTCTCGCTGCGGGTGCCGGGTCGGTCCGGTCGCCTTCGGCAATGTCGAACTGGTGGGGCGAGGCAGCAGGGGGCTGGCGGGGCGCAGGTCCATGCCGCAGACAACACCCGCCGGCTGCCGCAGAGAGTAAGGATGGCCACCGAAGAACGGCTAAATCGAGATCACGCCGCGCAACGGCCCGGACGCCTTTACAGCTGCCAGGTGGCAGCTGGGCGCTCTCCTCACCGCCAGCTGGGCAAGCGGTGGTCCACCTCATGCGCTGCGGCGCGGCCCTGTTCGGTCTACGCGACCCTGTTGCAGACTGTCGCGTCACGCAGCTCGTCGCCGGCGGCTCTAATGACGTAGCGGTAGATCGCCGACCACGACGCCAGACGTGCGGTACTCTGTCGGCTCACAAGCTGAAGCCGACTGGGGTTATACAGTTGGTGGGTGCCGGAGCAACGTTATGAAGCCAGCCGCCAGACGATAGGCTCGCTTCTGAGCACTACGAGCCCGCTCATCGCGGTGCCGGAGTGGCAGCGGTCGTACTCATGGACCACCGAGGAGTTCGAAGCGTTCTGGCAGGACCTCGTCTCCTTCGATGCACGCTATCCGGACGACAACATCATCGGCGAGGAGTACTTCCTCGGATCGATCGTGCTCGTCACCGGTGGCGCCAGCAACCTGCTCCTTGATGGCCAGCAGCGACTCGCAACGGCAACGATCCTGCTGTCGGTCCTACGCGATAGCCGTCGCCTCTATTCAAACGACGCTGCAACTCGCTTGCAGCACAAGTACATTTCTGACTTCGACGATGCGACAGGTGCGACGAGGCACGTTCTCACCATGAACGTCTACGACCGAGACTTCTTTCGGTCCGAAATTCAGGATTACCCGCAGGGTCCCCGCGTCGCCACGACGGCGACCCTCAAGTCGCACCTCCTGATTCGGAAGGCTCGCGAGTTCTTCGCCGAGCGCATCGCGGAGGAGAGTGCAAAATTCGGTGGCGGCGAAGCCGCATTTCAGCGGAACTTACGCATCGGTCGGGTTCTCTACGATCACATGTCCGTCGTCACTGTCAGCTCGACAGACGAAGACAATGCCGCCGCCGCTTTTGAGACGCTCAATGACCGCGGCATTGGATTATCGACACCCGACCTATTGCGCAATTTGTTGCTTCGACGTGCACTGAACGACCCGACTCGTGACCGAATCGTGAGCGCCTGGCGGACAGTGCTGGAGATGAACGACGAGGCGAATGTCGAGGATTTCCTCCGCCACTACTGGGTAAGCCATCGTGGGGATGTCAAGGCAAGGAAGCTCTACCGCGAGATCAAGGGCACGGTCATCGCCGAGAGCATCGACTCTCTGACGATGTCACTCGACCTCGCCGAGACCTCGCTGGTTTACTGCGATATCGTCCGGGCCCGCGACGACGACGCAGAGCTGCGCCGGCTCCTCGACGGCATTCGCACTCTCGGCGCGAAGGTATTATACCCAGCACTTCTCTCGGGGTACGCTGTGGCCGAGGGCGCCGACGGAAAGCAAAACCTGCGGCGGCTGGCAAGCGCGCTCACGGTATTGTTCGTTCGCTTCAACGTCATCGGTGGCCGCGAGACCACCGTCATGGAAACGGCGGTCTACGTGGTTGCGGCCCAGCTCCGCAAGACGAAGGACTTTGATGCCGCCGTCGCCGCGATCGCTGCCGTGGCTCCCGGCGCGGACGACTTCATTGCCCGATTCCAGCGTGCACGCGTCAGCCGCATTGCCACTGCCCGGTACCTGCTCCGCGAAATCGAGCATGCCAAACGGCAGACACAAGAGGTTGCGGTCGAAGGTACGGACCGTGTCCATGTCGAGCACATCTACCCCCAGACGCCTGCCGGACCGAAGTGGCCAAACCATGCACAGGTCATCAACCGGCTCGGTAACCTGACCCTGCTCGGGAGCCGCCTGAACACCTCAATCAAGAACGCCGAATTCGCCAGGAAGAAGGAAGCCGGCTACGCTAGCTCGGACATTCTCCTTACTCGGGAACTCCTTTCCTGGGACGACGCCTGGGACATGGACGCAATCGATGAACGCCAGCGCCGACTGAGCGAATGGGTCTTCGACATCTGGAAGTTCCAGGGCGAGGCGCCTCCGAAGCAGCGTCACGCCGCAGCGGCGGCGGGGTCGATGGAGACGATCACTCCAGACGACGAAGTGCCAGATGAGTTCCCCGACGTGCCGTAATGGGCGCCTTTCAGCTGGCCGCGACGAGGCCAGGGACTTCCAATACTATCCGAGCGCGGCTGACCTTATCTCGCCACTGTCAAGGGTGACAGCACATCCCACAGATAGCACTGAGGGTCAAGATATCTCCAGCGGTGTGATGGTCAGGTGATGTCGAGCCAGGGGCCGAGGTCCGGTGGTGCTGCGATGGTGGGGCTCTAGGCTGGGTGTCGTCGGGGACTAGCTGTACGCTGCGGCCCGCCCACCGCCGGTCCGCGCACAGACCTGCAAGCAGGCCCGGCTCGGACCACAGGTTCTCGAGCGGTTCTATGCCGAATTGCTGCGGTGTAACCGTCGCTGCGACCACCAGCCCTTCATCTAGCACCACTCGCGATGCCGCAAGATCGCCGGCAACTGCAGCAGCTGGTGGGCTGCCGTGCAAGCAGACCGGGGTGAGTGGCTCCCCGTGAGTGCCCGCAGCCGGTTGGTGCCTCGACGACGTATTCGCAGGCAATGGTCTAGCGGTCGAGCGGCGGGCTTGTGCTACGGCACGACGCCGCGCCATATCCCCAGCCGCCTGTCAACGGCCAAGTTGTTGTCCCCGCTGGTGGCCAAGTGGAAGTCCCCACCCCTTTGGGGGTTGGTCAGCTGTTGGTGGAGCCTCCTTTTTGTCGGGTTCGGGCTTCGCGCATGCGGTAGG
>Ga0190272_10000649_pt1 | contig 17582 bp, 14 predicted proteins | sample Popmic504T_FD_133746 | JGI IMG/M metagenome (GOLD analysis project Ga0190272, IMG submission 133746) | Populus adjacent soil microbial communities from riparian zone of Shoshone River, Wyoming, USA - 504 T | ecosystem: Environmental > Terrestrial > Soil > Riparian zone | place: USA: Wyoming... | reverse complement strand
TGGTTCATCGCCCTTTGTCATGCATTTGTTTGCTATGATCATTTCCTCAGCTTTGATTTTTTCAATCTATTGGGTAGGAGCTAGGGTATTTACACCTATAGCTGCAGTTTACGCTGTATTGCTTTTTTGTTTACAGTCTGTTTTTATTGCCCAGTCATCCTTTGTGCTTCCGGAAGTACTTTTAACATTGTTGATGCTTTTAAGTATGTATTTTTTTATTTCCGGAATGAATCTATTGTTCATTTTTACTGCTGTGGTGATGTTGTTTACCAAAGAAACAGGCTTAATACTCCTAATATCCCTTGGAACATGGCACATAGTTACAAGCATATTTTCAAAGGAAATCGGTTCTAAAGTTTTTTTTATTAAATCCTTTGTAATTTTCCTTCCCGTAGGTCTTGCCTTTACTTATTTTATTTTACAGTATTATACGTATGGCTGGTTTTTATTTCCTGAGCATACAGGAATGATGGATTTTCAGTTAAATTCCGTGTGGAATAAGTTTCAAATTTGTTTCCGCGTTATTTTCAACAATCAGGGGAGGTTTCTTTTTACAGTTATTTCTGTAATATCAGTTGTTTTATTTCTGATAAAACATGATAATTTTTCTGAACTTCCTAATAAGAAAATGCGATTTGCTTTTGTCGCAATTTCATTGATCTTTATAGCCCTAATACTTGTTTTTTCTTCTGTCAATTTTTTTACCGACCGGTATTTGCTTTGCGCGCTACCCTTTTATATTCTTTCAGCTGCATACGTGATTACCGACGTAATTAAATTTGAAAAAAACTGGTTCTTAAATTTAATATACTTGATACCGGTTGCCGCTTTGCTAAAGTATAATACAGGAAGCTATCCGCCTGCAGATTATAATTTAAGCTATCTGGATGGTGTAAAAATCCAAAAGGATGTTACCTTATATGTTGAACAAAATAATTTTTATCGTAAAAAGATTTATGTTTCATTCCTTTATGCTGTTTGTTTAGGTGTACCTGAAACTAAATTTCGTTCAACGAAGGAATTATTTTATCATATTAATAACAATTTGTCCTGTGAAAATGACATAATAATACATAGCAATATTGAGGAACATCAAGGTTTCAAAGAGTTCGAGAAAAACTGTAGTTTGACCTTATTGAGAAAATTTGAACGGGGAAAAGTATGGGCTGATATTTATAAAGTTGAAAAATGAGTTTCGTTTTATCTGTAGATTTCATGAGTGATACAACGGATAAAAATTTATTCAATATTTGTTTTATTAATAATATATAATGGCCTGTTCCGCACATTAGCACTTATCCTGCTTATATATTCACCGATAATTCCAATACCTATAAGCTGGATACCCCCAATAAATAGAACCGTTAATATCAAAGAAGTCCAGCCAGGTTCGTAGGTCATCGAAATGAATCTTGACCATAATGCATAGATCATCATAATAAATGTTATTCCTGAGACAAGAAACCCACTGACAGTCGCAAATTTTAATGGAAAGTTTGAGAATGATGTGATTCCGTCTAATGCAAGTCTGATCATTTTATCATACGTATAACCTGTATTGCCTGCATTCCTGCCCTGTCTGTCGTATTGAATGTATGTCTGTTTAAAACCTATCCATGAAATTTGCCCTCTTAAAAATTTTTGTTGCTCAGGCATTTGCTTAAGAACCTCTACAACCTTTTTATCTATTATTCTAAAATCACCTGTATCAAGCGGTATTGAAATAGAAGTTATTTTTGACATAATTTTATAAAATAATCTGGCAGTCAATTTCTTAAAATAACTTTCTCCTTCCCGCGACTTCCTTTTTGCATATACAACTTGGTATCCTGATTTTAGTTTTGAATACATCTCACCTATAAGTTCAGGGGGATCCTGAAGATCAGCATCTATAATTACGATGGCATCTCCTTTAGCAAAATCAAGACCGGCCGATACTGCGATCTGGTGGCCGAAATTTCGGCTTAGATCAATATATTTTACACTATGATCGCGTGCAGCAATTTCCTGTATAAGAAATATAGACCTGTCTCTGCTCCCGTCGTTTATAAAAATATATTCACAGGATAAATCAAGTCCATTCACTACCTTTTGAAGCCTGTCAACGAGTTTGTATATATTTCCTTCTTCATTGTAAACCGGGATAATAACTGATAAATCCATAACCTTTAAAATTTAATTTACTGAAAGTTTCCCCATTTTTTCACTCAAAATCAAAACTGAGCAGAGAATCGGGTGGCCAATTTAATTTTTTATGAATGGGTCGATCGTAAGGTTTTATTAGATTGAATATTATTATTTAATTTTCCTGATGATAACCAACAAAGCTCCTGGTTAATACGTTCACAGAAATCAAAACGCATCAAATTTCGGCTTAATCGATTCTCTGTTTTTATTAAATCAATGTCCTCGCACCCAACGCGGTCACAATTTTTTTACGCAGGCAACTCCTGTTAATGGCAGCGTACACTCCGGGAGCAGTTTGGATTCACCCCCTTTATTCATATGCTGCATGGCAAAAGCAGGTTCCTCCTTCTTACAAACCGTGTTACACACTATGCTCATCTATGCAAAAGTAGTTAATATATGTTGTTTGTTAGCCGGACAATACCGAAATGTAAGCGAAAATAAATTTTTTCCGCTGGAAACGGTCATTTGTTCTATGTGGGCAAAATAAATCTATACTTTTGGTCAAAACTGCTTCATATGAAAAGTATTCTTTTGACTTTCTTGATCTTTTTATCCGGGTGTAATGGATACAGATCAAGACGTAATCTAACCTATAATGTGGATATTGATTGTCTTTTAGGTTGAGGGAATTTTTCAATGGTTATCAAATTTAATGGGCATTCAGGAAATTATGTTTCGAACGCCCCTTGAGGGATGGTATCATTTACTTGAAACGCTTGATTATAAGGGAGCAATGTCAACGGGTAAGGAAAAACATAAATAGGAATTTGGTTTTATGAACTATTCTGGTGATTATTTATAAATTTAGCCTTCCTTGATCAGGAGAAGTTTTAAATCCGTTAATTGTGATTGCTTGCTAAGAGAATCCATTTAACAAGTTCTGATGCTGTTTTTTTTTATATATAAACCTTAAAAGCATGAAACTGAAAAAACTATTTTATTTTATAAGCTTTGTATGCTTGACCTTACTTTTGGCCCATTTTGGTAAAGAGCATCACAGGCAATTTCCTTTGGGCGACTGGCGCTCTGAATTATGGGCTGACAATGCAGGTTATTATATTTATTTGCCAGCCACTTTTATTTACAATTTTGATGCAAGCAAAATCCCTGAAACTTACATTAAGAACAGCGGTCTGGGGTTTTGGCCTGATAGTGCCGGAAAAATATTTACAAGGTATACCTATGGTGTAGCGCTTGCCGAAGCACCTTTTTTTCTGGTAAATCATTTAAATCAAAAAATCAGGGGCAGCTCAACTGATGGGTTTTCCGAAACATATAACCGTTGCATTGATGATGCAGCTGCTTTTTATGCCTGCCTTGGAATTTTTACCTTAATTCTTTTTTTGAAAAAGTATTACGGGACAAGGGCAGGTATTCTAGCAACTATTACACTGTTTTTCGGAACAGGGCTTTATTACTATACTATTATATCACCTGGGATGGCCCATATTTATACTTTTGGTTTATTTGGATTGTATCTTCTCATTGCCCAAAAATTTATTTCGGATCCTTCGCAGGGGAAACTAATCTCGCTATTTATTTTAACCAGTATAATGATCCTGGTGCGGCCAACAAATGCCCTTTTTGCATCAATTCTATTCTTTATAGAAATAAACAGTTGGAAAGAATTCATTACAAGGCTACGGCTGATTTTTACAGTTAAAAATACTTTAGTACTGATATTAATTTTATCTGTATTTATGTTTCCTCAATGCCTGTATTGGCATTATATTTCAGGGAAATATATTTATTATTCTTACCAGGAGGCAACCTTTACAAATTTATTTAATCCTAAAATTGTGGAAGTTTTGTTTTCAGCTTCCAACAGTTTACTTTTTTATGGTCCTGTCAACATCTTTATCCTATCAAGTGTGTTGATGTATTTCAATAACCCCGGATGGCAAAATAAAATGCCATTAATCCTGCTTTCTATAATGATATATTTAACTGCTTCCTGGTTTACATGGAATTTTGGTTGTTCATATGGAGCGCGAAACTTAACCGAATGGTTAATAATAGCCGCCATTCCCTGGGCCGCGTTTTGGAAAAAACTTTTCCAGGAAAACGATACGGTCAAAATTTATTTCATAGCCCTCATTCTGGTTTGCGTATGCTGGAACCTGACATTGATTAGAAATTTTCCAGGCTGCTGGAAAGGAAAAGGTGATTGGGATTACACTCATTACTATAATTTGTTTTATTTTTATTGATAACCTGGAAGATTTTTTTATCTACATTATTCCAAAGATTATTCATCGGCTTGATTAGCCTATTTTACATAATAGGATATTGTGTAATTGCAGGAGTGCTTCTTTCTTTTAAAAGTAATCGTAACAGAAAAAATAAGAGTTTAGAAAAGAATGAAAGTGGTAATTTTACCGCTAAACACTCATTTCAGGGATATCTCCTTCAATGATTAATTTTCCTGCTGTTGCATTCTTTATTTCTTCCACACTCACACCTGGTGCGCGTTCCAGCAGGCGGAAGCCGTTTTCTGTTACGTCAATGACAGCCAGCTCGGTCACAATTTTTTTTACGCAGGCCACTCCTGTCAAAGGCAGTGTGCACTCCGGGAGCAGTTTGGATTCACCCGCTTTATTCACATGCTGCATGGCTACGATTATGTTTTTGGCGGAAGCAACCAGGTCCATGGCGCCTCCCATGCCTTTGACCATTTTCCCGGGGATCTTCCAATTGGCTATATCACCTTTTTCGCTTACTTCCATTGCACCCAACACCGTCAGCTGTACATGGCCTCCACGGATCATGGCAAAGCTGGTGCACGAATCAAATATAGCCGAGCCGGGCAGCATGGTGATGGTTTGCTTGCCGGCATTGATCATATCCGGGTCTTCCTCCCCCTGGTAAGGAAAAGGACCCATGCCAAGCAATCCATTCTCAGATTGCAGCACCACATTTATATTTGCCGGGATATAATTTGCCACCAGCGTTGGAATGCCGATGCCCAGGTTAACGTAATAGCCGTCCTTCAGTTCTTTTGCAATCCGTTTTGCAATGCCATCTTTGTCAAGCGCCATAATTATTTTTTTCTAACCGTCCTGTTTTCAATTCTTTTTTCATATTTAACGCCCTGGAATATACGTTGAACGAAGATTCCGGGAGTATGAATATTGTTTGGATCAAGCTCACCGGGTTCAACAAGATGTTCGACTTCTGCGATGGTAATTTTTCCTGCCATGGCCATCATCGGGTTGAAGTTCCTCGCAGTTCCTTTATAAACAAGGTTTCCAAGTGTATCCCCCTTCCAGGCTTTCACTATTGCAAAGTCGGCAACGAGCCATTGCTCCATCAGGTAATCCTTACCATGAAATTCACGGACTTCTTTTCCTTCGGCAACTTCCGTCCCGTAACCGGCAGGTGTAAAAAATGCAGGTATGCCGGCACCACCCATCCAGCAACGCGTGGCCAGTGTCCCCTGTGGAATGAGCTCTACCTCAAGCTCACCGCTGAGCATTTGTCTTTCAAATTCTGCATTTTCACCTACATACGAAGAAATCATTTTTTTTATCTGCTTGTTCTGCAGCAGGAGCCCCAGTCCGAAATCATCCACCCCGGCATTATTCGAAATGCAGGTAAGTCCTTTAATGCCGCTCTTTGCCAGCATGGAAATACAGTTTTCAGGGATCCCGCAAAGTCCAAAACCACCGACCATTAAAGTCATGTTGTCAGAAATGCCTTTGATGGCTTGCCCTGCATCTTTTACCGATTTATTTATGGCCATATCCTGTCAGGTTGTAAAATTCAAGGAAGTAAAAATAGTAAAAACGTTCATACCAAGCCGAAGGCTCTACCAGCCACCGGTATCGCTGTTGCCATGATCGGCGCCCGGCGAAATGTATTTGGAGCAATCCAGTTCAACGGAAAGCCTGGTAGCCGGCTTTTCGAATTCTCCTTTTGAAATTTCTATTGTTTTATCGGCATAAACCTTTTTCATATAGTGACCCCAGATAGGCAAAGCAGTGTTTGATCCCTGCCCGAGCTGCAGTGTCCTGAAATGAATGGAACGGTCTTCGCAACCCACCCAGCATCCTGAAACCAGGTCGGGGGTAATCCCCATGAACCAGCCATCGCTTTGGTCCTGTGTGGTTCCTGTTTTTCCCGCAATTGGATAATGCAGTCCGAATTTAGGTCCGCGCAGCCGGATTCCGGTACCAACCTGTACAACACCCTGCAGCAGGTTAAGCATCAGGTAGGCCGTTTCTTCGCTGATAGCTTCTTTTTTTTCAGGTATGAAATCCTGCAAAACCACGCCATTCTTATCTTCTATACGGATCATATACATGGGCTCTGTCCATACCCCTTTGTTTGCAAAGGTTGCATATGCACCCACCATTTCATAAACCGAAATATCCGGTGTTCCCAGAGCAATTGCCGGAACCGCGTCGATCGGGCTGGTGACTCCCATTTTACGAGCGATAGTTATCATGGCATCCGGACCGAATTGCTTCATCAGGTAAGCCGAGATACAGTTCACTGATTCGGCAAGCGCTTCTTTAAGCGTGAGCATACCCCCGTATTTTCCATCTGCATTTTTGGGTGTCCATGTTTCGCCTGTAACCAGCGGGATCGAAACGGGAATATTCGGAACTTTGTAGCATGGAGAGTACCCTTCCTGCATGGCAACTGTATAAAGAAAAGGCTTAAAAGTGGAACCAACCTGCCTTTTCCCGTCTTTTACATGGTCGTATTGAAAGTACCGGTAATCGTTTCCGCCGACCCATGCCTTTACGGCACCTGTATGAGGATCCAGGGACATAAAGCCGGTCTGTAAAAACATTTTATAATATTTTATCGAATCAAGCGGGCTCATGTTTGTGTCTTTTTCACCCTGCCAGGTAAAAACAGTCATCGGTACTTTGGTATCAAATACTTTCTTGATCTCTTTTTCCGATTTACCCTCTTCAACCAGTTCCTTATGCCTGTGGGTATTCTTCATGGCATCGGTAATGATCTGCGGCTGGGTTTCCCAGGGTATCTTCCCTTTCCAGTGTTCAAAAAAAGATTTCTGCAGGTCCTTCATATGTTCCATCACCGCTTCCTCCGCATATTGCTGCAGGCGTGAATCAATAGTTGTATATATGCGCAGTCCATCACGGTAAAGGTTATAATTGGAACCGTCGGATTTTTTATGTTCCCTGCACCACCTGGTAAGCTCAAGGCGAAGTGTTTCCCGGAAATATGTAGCCAGCCCCGAACTGTGCTCTTCAGCCTGGTATTTGAGCTTGATTGGAATTGCCCTGATGGAATCATAGGCAAGTGGTGTGATCAGGTCATATTTCCGCATCTGGCCCAGAACCGTGTTTCTCCTGAACAATGCATTTTTAGGGTTTCGTACAGGGCTGTATTTTGATGGCGCTTTCAACAAGCCTACGAGCAGAGCCGATTCCTGTATATTCAGCTGTGATGGTGTTTTATTGAAAAAGATCTGCGAGGCTGATTTGATACCGAATGCATTGCTTCCGAATTCCACTGTATTCAGGTACATGGCCATTATTTCCTGTTTCGTGTAATTTTTTTCAAGCCGAACAGCTATGATCCATTCCTGTATTTTCTGGATAATCCTTTCCCATTTGGTGCCGGGTTTTTCATGGAACAGGTTTTTTGCAAGCTGCTGTGTAATGGTGCTGCCGCCTCCTGCGTTGCGCTGGCGGAGTATGACTGTTTTAAAAAGCACCCTGAAGAGTCCGCGGATGTCGACTCCCGAATGCTCCTCGTAACGTATATCTTCCGTTGCTTTTAAGGCGTTTACGAGCGAGGGTGACAAATCCCTGAAATGTGTATTTGAGCGGTTCTGGTAAAAATATTTGCCCAGTATCACCATGTCGGCAGAATAAACCTCCGATGCCAGGCTGCTGTTTGGATTTTCAAGCTCTTCGAAAGAGGGCAATTCTCCAAAATAACCATTGGCCACAAGCGAAATAAAGATGATGATGAAAGCAATCGGCGCCAGTAAAATGCCCCAGAAAACAATAACGAGCTTTTTAAAATTCAACAGTTTTTTTTTAGCCAAGGGAAACTTTAATATTTGAAACCATCCGTTCTTTTATTTGCTGTACGGAATGTTATTCAGCATGACGGGTCAAAATTAATTTTTATTGCCTGACAGCGGGTGATTTTTCAAAATATTCTCTGATACTTTTAGACAGGAAGAGGGATCCGGGTGTAAAATGATCTTAAATCCGCCGATATTATTAATTTTGCAAACCATTTAAAAATGAGATTATGAACAAGGGACCGGTTTCACAGTTTATCGCCAGGCACTACCTGCATTTCAATGCTGCTGCACTCGTTGACGCCGCAAAGGGGTATGAAACCCACCTGGTTGAGGGTGGAAAAATGATGGTAACGCTGGCAGGGGCCATGAGTACGGCCGAGCTGGGGATATCGCTTGCAGAAATGATAAGGGCCGGAAAGGTTGATATTATTTCCTGTACCGGGGCAAACCTGGAAGAAGATATCATGAACCTGGTGGCTCACAACCATTACAAAAGGGTGCCCAATTACCGTGACCTGAGCCCACAGGAGGAGTGGGACCTGCTTGAAAATCACTATAACCGGGTAACTGATACATGCATACCCGAAGAAGAAGCTTTCAGGCGGCTTCAGAAGCACATATTCAAAGTATGGAGCGAGGCAGATGCTAAAGGGCTGCGTTTTTTTCCGCATGAATATATGTACAAGATGCTGTTGTCGGGGGACCTGGAGCAGTATTATGAAATTGATCCCAAAAATTCATGGATGCTTGCAGCAGCAAAGAAGAACATCCCGATTGTAGTCCCCGGCTGGGAGGATTCAACGATGGGAAATATTTTTGCTTCCTACGTGATAAAAGGTGAGATGAAAGCTTCGACCATGAAATCAGGCATTGAATATATGGTATGGCTTGCCGACTGGTACCGCAAGAATTCCGGGGGAAAGGGCGTTGGTTTTTTCCAGATAGGAGGTGGTATTGCAGGTGATTTTCCGATCTGTGTTGTTCCTATGATGTACCAGGACCTTGAATGGCATGATGTGCCGTTCTGGAGCTACTTCTGCCAGATCAGCGATTCAACCACAAGCTACGGCTCTTATTCCGGAGCAGTGCCCAACGAAAAGATCACATGGGGCAAGCTGGATATTAAAACACCGAAATTTATTATTGAATCCGATGCCTCCATTGTGGCCCCTCTTATATTTGCCTGGATATTGGGATGGTAATAATGGATGAATGCAGTATTAAAGCTTTATTAACCAAAAATAAACGGTCATTTTAATAGATTTGCCGCTAAAATCTAATTCCTGAAACACCGTTTTTTTAAAAAAGAAAATTTTGTCAGATAGCCTGGTTATCATACCTACTTATAACGAGAAAGAAAACATTCAGGCAATCATTCGCACGGTGTTTTCTTTGAGGAAGCCTTTGGATGTGCTGATTATTGATGATAATTCACAGGATGGAACAGCGGCGATTGTGAAGGCCCTCATGATGGCTTATCCCGACAGGCTTTTTCTTGAGCAGCGTGCCGGCAAGCTTGGACTGGGAACTGCATATATTCATGGCTTCAAATGGGCGCTGAAAAGGGATTACAGATTTATTTTCGAAATGGATGCAGATTTTTCACACAATCCTGAAGACCTGCTTCAGTTGCACAAAGCATGTGCGATTGATCACGCCGACCTTGCAATCGGCTCCAGGTATATCAAAGGGGTTAACGTGGTTAACTGGCCTATGGGCAGGGTGATGATGAGCTATTTTGCTTCGATGTATGTGAGATTGATCACCGGAATGGAAATACGTGATACAACAGCAGGCTTCAAATGTTACAGCCGCACGGTTCTTGAAAACATCGACCTCGACCGGATTAAATTTCACGGCTATGCTTTTCAGATCGAGATGAAATTTACCGCATGGAAAATGGGCTTTCGCATTATTGAAGTACCCATCATTTTTACCGACAGGAAGGAAGGGTATTCAAAAATGACAAGCGGAATTTTCAGTGAAGCGATTTTCGGCGTTATTGAAATGAAAATCAAAAGTTTTTTCAGGAATTACAAAAGAAAACCGGTTGCGGGTGTATAAATCCCGTGCCTTCATAACAATAATATTCCGTTTCTTCCGGTTGATTCCTTACGGTTAAATAAAAGCCGATTTTTCTTAGCTTTACCCAAAAAATTGAAAGTATGAGTGATGAAAGCAACCCGTGGAAAAAGCTGGATACAACCGTTGTATATGAGAATGACTGGTTAAGGATAAATGAGGACAATGTAATCACACCTGCAGGAAAAACCGGGATTTATGGTGTGGTGCATTTCAAGAACCGCGCAGTAGCCATTATCCCGCTTGATGAAGAATACAATACCTGGATCGTAGGCCAGTACAGGTACGCACCTGCAACATATGAATGGGAAGTACCTGAAGGAGGCTGCCCGGAAGATGAGCTCCCGGTTGAAACAGCCCGGAGGGAACTCCAGGAAGAAGCAGGACTGAAGGCCGAACATCTCGAGCTGATTATGGAAATGCAACTTTCCAATTCAGCCACTGATGAAATTTCATTCACCTATGTGGCTAAAGGACTGACCATAATGGATACAGGCCATGAAGAAACTGAAATCATCAGGGTGAGAAAGCTCCCTTTTGAACAGTTGTACCAGATGACCATGCGGGGTGAAATCAAGGATGCCCTGTCTGTAGCAGGAATTCTGAAGGTGAAATTCCTCATTGATCAGGGAAAGCTTTGAATCCTATATATTCACGACATTTCAATTTATTGTGCAAAAGATCCTGTTTTTTAAGCTCACCGCTTTAGCAATCATATTAATTCCATTCCACATGCAAGCCAGCCAGACACAACAATCCGAAGAGATAACGACTACCATAAACGATGTTCACTCGTTTTCGCGGCCCGATGAAGCTGCCGTTACCCACCTGTCACTTAAGCTGAAGGTTGATTTTGCCAGGAAGACACTTTCGGGGTCTGCTACGCTCACGATCATTAATAAAACCGGCTCCGCGCATCTTCATCTCGATGCGAAGGACCTTTTGATTGAAAAAGTAACGTTAGGGACAAACGAAGAAAAAACATCTTTCGATCTTTCGGAATCTCAAGGGGTTATGGGCAGTGATCTTAAGATCGCCATCCGCCCTTCAACCAGCATAGTTAACATTCATTATTCCACATTACCTGCAGCTGCTGCACTTCAATGGCTGGAACCGGCTCAAACTGCAGGGGGCAGGCACCCGTTCCTTTTCACCCAAAGCCAGGCAATACTTGCCCGTACCTGGATTCCTTTGCAGGACAGCCCGAACATCCGTTTCACCTATGACGCCGTTATTGAATGCCCGAAGGAGCTGATCGCGCTGATGAGCGCAGAGAACGGAACATCGAAAAGCCCCGATGGAAAATATTCGTTCCGTATGCCACAGGCAATTCCTTCCTACCTGATGGCCCTGAGCGTAGGGGATCTGGCATTTCACAAATACACTGACAACTGCGGGGTTTTTGCAGAGCCTTCCATGATTGAAAAAAGCGCCGCTGAATTCACAGACATGCCGGCAATGATAACTGCAGCTGAATCATTGTATGGCCCATACAGATGGGGCCGGTATGATCTGCTGGTGCTTCCTCCCAGCTTTCCTTTCGGCGGCATGGAAAACCCCAGGCTCACATTTGCTACCCCCACAATTATTGCAGGCGACCGGTCATTGGTATCGCTTGTTGCGCATGAGCTTGCACATTCATGGTCGGGAAACCTTGTTACCAATGCAACCTGGAACGACTTCTGGCTCAATGAAGGATTCACCGTTTATTTCGAAACCCGCATCATGGAGAAATTATATGGACGCGATTATGCCGACATGCTAACGGTTTTAAGCCATGAGGAGCTTAAACAAACCATAAGGGAAATGGGAGATTCTGATGATACCAAGCTTTACCTTGACCTGAAAGGCAGGGATCCGGATGACGGCGTGACAGATATCGCATACCAGAAAGGAAGATTTTTTCTTACCACAATTGAGCAGGCAGTAGGACGTGAGGCGTGGGACCGGTTTGTCAATACGTATTTCAATGAATTTGCTTTCAAAAGCATGGACACCAAACGTTTCCTTGAATACCTCGATAAGACGCTCATCCGGGGGAACAAAGAGCTTGAAAGCAAGATCAGGATTAATGACTGGGTATATGGAAAAGGTCTGCCCGATAATTGTCCGGTTGTAAGGTCCATAGAGCTTGAAAAGGCAGCACTGGCTGTAAAAGAATTCAAATCTGGCAGGGAGGCGTCATCACTTGACACAAAGGGATGGACTACTCACCACTGGCTTTATTTCCTGCGACAGGTAAATGACTCCTTAAGCCCCGGAAAAGTCGCTTCACTTGACGCCGCATTTAATTTTTCGGTTTCAGGAAATTCTGAAATACTGTGCGACTGGTTCCAGGTCTGTATCAAAAACGGTTATACCAATGCATATCCCGCGCTTGAACGATTCCTTATGGAGGTAGGACGGAGGAAGTTTCTGAAGCCTCTCTACGCAGAACTTGCAAAAACAGGCGAAGGAAGAAAATTTGCTTTGGATATTTACCGTAAAGCAAGAAAGGGATATCACGCCGTTACGGTGCATACTATTGATGATACCTTAAAGTACAGAGAATAACTTTTGTATTTCCGGGTTGTTACAAATAAGCATGCATACCGCGTTCGTGAGCTTTGAAAAGGTTTACCATGAAATATCTTATAATTGCCGGTTTACTGATATCAGTGTCTTTCAGATGTGAGGCACAGAATGAACTGCTGTCTTTTTCTGGCGTGCAGGTGAGTGATCACGTGCAGTTAACTTTTACAATGCGTGCGGGAATCACATGCAATGGACTTGTAATAGAACATTCATCGTCTCCGGCAGGGTTCACAGAGGCAGGCAATATCCCTGGTGTTTGCGGCAGTGCGTCAGAAGATCTTACCTATACTTTTAACGACAACATGCCACTTGTAAATGGGGTGAACTATTACCGGCTTAACCTTGGAAATCTTGGTTATTCAGACGTGATCCAGGTTGATTTTTTCAGGTATGATGAAAACGGGATTGTTGTTTTTCCTAATCCGGCGACGGATGAAGCGGTTATTTATTTCCTGAACCCTGCAAAAGGTGAGCATACGGTTATGATATACGATGCGACAGGTAAAAGGAAGAAAAAATTCATTACCAGGGCAGATAAAATCCGTCTTGAGAGGGGCAGTTTTAACAGCGGAGTTTTTTTTATTGAAATATTCCGCAACAGCGACCGGAAGATAGTTGGAACTGCAAAGGTTGTTTTTTGATTGCCTGGAATCATACCATCTTGAATAGAAAAATCATGCTGAATAAAACCTATTGATATTTTTTTGCTATCATTGGCATGATGATCATGCAATAAGTCATTTTCGTCTTCCTGTTTCTGATCCCAGGTTTCCTGACTGCACAGGATACACATTATTCCATGCAACATGCCGGACCGCGCTCATCCATTCTCGGGGGAGCAGTTGTTGGAGGAACGCGTGACAACAGTGCGATATTCTATAACCCGGGTGCAATGGGCTTCATAGAAAACAGGCATCTGTCCATTTCTGCCACCGGCTACCAGTTTGACCAGATATATATCAAAAACGGCGCAGGACCTGGTCTTGACCTGCAATCGAGGACACTACAGGCCATGCCGCTGATCATCTCCGGAATTGTACGGCATGAAAAATTTCCCAGGCACAGCCTCGGTTACTGCCTGATCACCAAGGACCAGTTCAACATCAAGCTTGCCGCCAGGCATGAAGAGACACTCAATGTCCTGAACGACCTGTATTCACCAGGATTGGAAGAATATATAGGCCAGTATACATTTAAATCCAGCGTATATGAAATGCTTACCGGCTGGGCATATTCATATAAAATATCTGAAAAATTCTCCGTCGGCCTGGGAAACTATGGCTCATACCGTTCCTACAAGGCCGATACATACATCGCCACGCGCGCGCTTCCAGTGACTACACAGAGTCAGCTAACAACCCGGATCGCGACCTTTGATGAAATGAAATCCATCGAACTGAAGAACATACGGACTGTTTTCAAGATTGGCCTTGCTGCTGACTTTAACAGGCTCAAACTTGGAGTTACCGTTACTAGCCCGAGCATAAATGTTTTCGGTTGGGCAACAGTGGCGGAAGACTTTACAGTGAATGATATTGATGTGCTCGGCATCGGTACACGCATAAGCTTTGTTGCAAGCGACCGCCAGGACGGACTTCATTCACAATACAGAACTCCGCTTTCAGTTGCAGCCGGAGGGCAATACCGGATTGGCAAAACAATTTGTTCCTTAACTGCAGAATGGTTCGACATCGTAAGCGCCTACAACATGGTTACTCCTGAGGAAAAAGACCTGGTAAAACCAACAGGTTTTATAAAGATTTCAAGCGCAGAATTCTTACGAATTGAAGAATATAAAAAAAGCGTATTCAACATAGCTTTGGGTATTGAACAGGAGTTTAACAGCAAATATGTTTTAGGTGGAAGCTTCCGTACGAACAGGTCGTTTACCCTGCGTGACAGCCTTAGTGATGTCAGGGTGAATTTTACTGACTGGAACATTAACCACGTGGTGTTGGGTCTGACTAAAAAGAAGGAAAAATTGGATATCAGTATCGGTTTAGCTTATGCATTCGGCCGGAAGAACCGTAATCAGTGGGTGAATCTTACAGAACCTCTTGAAAGCAGGTTTCTGACTGGGCAGCTTCAGCGAACAACAGTCAAATATGATTCAATATCGTTCATTATCGGATACACTTATCATTTCCGTTAAAAGTGACGGGTTGAATCCTTTAATAGTACATCATGCTTGCCAGCCTTGAAGTAAATTAACTACTTTTGCGCGATCAATAATTAAATTGCACAATTGAATGGCTACAGACAGGTTTCAGGCACCGGATTATTTTTTTCTTGATGAGCTTTTAACCGAAGAACACAAGCTCATCCGCAATACAGTGCGTGACTGGGTTAAGAAGGAAGTTTCACCTATCATCGAAGATGCTTGCCAGAAAGCAGAGTTCCCGAAACACCTGATCAAAGGCCTGGCAGAGATCGGTGCATTCGGTCCTTATATTCCCCAGGAATATGGCGGAGGAGGGCTTGACCAGATATCGTACGGACTGATCATGCAGGAGCTTGAGCGGGGTGATTCAGGAGTTCGCTCAACGGCTTCAGTGCAGAGTTCCCTGGTTATGTTCCCGATCTATACCTATGGCAGCGAGGAGCAGCGGAAAAAATTCCTGCCGAAACTCGCATCAGGAGAGTGGATGGGATGTTTCGGTCTGACTGAACCCGACCATGGATCAAACCCATCGGGGATGCTTTCGAACATAAAGGATAAGGGTGACCACTATATCCTGAACGGAACGAAAATGTGGATCAGCAATGCACCGTTTGCACATGTTGCCGTTGTTTGGGCGAAGGATGAGGAAGGTGTGATAAGGGGAATGATCCTGGAGCGCGGCATGAAAGGTTTTACAACTCCCGAAACCCACGGCAAATGGTCGTTACGTGCCAGCGCCACTGGCGAACTTGTGTTCGACAATGTTATGGTGCCGAAAGAAAATCTGCTTCCGAATGTAAAGGGACTGAAAGGACCACTCGGCTGCCTGAATTCAGCACGTTATGGTATTTCATGGGGGGCCATCGGCGCTGCAATGGATTGTTATGATTCAGCCCTGAGGTATTCAAAAGAAAGGATTCAGTTTGGGAGGCCGATCGGGGGTTTCCAGCTTCAGCAAAAAAAGCTGGCTGAAATGATCACGGAAATTACCAAAGCACAGCTGATGGTGTGGCGACTGGGTGTTCTGAAAAATGAAGGTCGTGCTACACCGGCGCAGATATCAATGGCAAAGCGAAATAGTGTCATCACCGCACTTGAAGTTGCCCGCGAAGCCCGGCAGATACATGGAGGCATGGGAATTACCGGAGAATATCCAATTATGCGCCATATGATGAACCTGGAATCGGTGATCACATACGAAGGAACCCATGACATACACCTCCTGATCACAGGAATGGACGTGACAGGGGAAAATGCTTTTTCTTAATTCAGGGCGACGGCAAGAGTCCGAATTGTTTCAGATGATGAACAGAATGCTTGTGTAAAAGCTGCACCCATTCTTCAAATACCAGGTCTCCGAAAACGCCATTGGTAGTTGACTTTCCCGGCTGATCCCGGAAATATTCGATAAAATCATTGATTTCCTGTTCAAGCTCACTGACAGCCTTTTCAAAATTTTCATTTACAACGGGCTCAGGCTCTTCTCCCATTAAAGCATTTCTGGTATTTGGCCTGAATTCCTTTTCACTCATCATAAATGTTTTGTAAGAAGCCAGGCGGTCGGGAGGTGTTTTTATTTCCTGTATGATCTTTTCATCGGCGATCCGAAACGACCCGGTCATGTGCTCAACCATTTGTTGCGGGTTCATTTTACCCCATAGCGGTTTTTCATCCCCTTTAAGCTTCTTTAAACGGGTTGGAAAAGTTTCACGCAGGAAGTTCAGTTTTTCAGCTATCATAAGGATTCGTTTTTACAAAATTAATCATTCTCACATTACAACCTGCATGGTCGCAGGGGATGGCTTAATTCACTAATACCGGATAATTTTGTAGGTTTGCGCACGTGAACAATTATTTACGCATCCTTTTTTATCTGAAGAGGCATAAGGGTCCTGCTCTGATGAACATCCTTTTCAATGTGCTGACAATAATGTTTTCACTTGTGTCGATGACGATGATTATTCCTTTTCTCGACCTGCTGTTTAAATCGGAGAAGCTGACCACGGAAGCACCACCTCTAAGCTTTAATCCTTCAGACCTGATCGACAATTTCTATTTTTTCCTCAGCAAAATAATCATTGAGCGTGGAAAGATCGATGCTTTGTTTTTTATCTGTATGGTGGTTGTTGTTATGTTTTTTCTGAAGAATCTTTTCCGTTACCTGTCCATGTTCTATATGGCAAAGATCCGGAATGGAGTGATAAGGGATGTAAGGTATGATCTCTATAACAAGGTGCTGAGCCTTCCGCTCAAATATTTTTCAGAGGCAAGGAAAGGCGATCTGATTGTGCGCATGACGAATGATGTCCAGGAGATCCAGTGGTCCATCATGAGTTCGCTTGAAGTTGTATTCAGGGAACCACTGGCCGTCACTTCATTTCTGATTACCCTGTTTATCATGAGCCCGCAGCTAACATTATTCGTGCTGATCCTGTTACCTGTTACCGGTTTTTTAATCGGAAGGGTAGGAAAGACACTGCGCCGGAAATCAACGCTGGGTCAGGAAAAGATGAGCGATCTTCTTACGATGATAGAAGAAACATTATCCGGGTTGCGGAT
>Ga0190272_10000648_pt1 | contig 17615 bp, 11 predicted proteins | sample Popmic504T_FD_133746 | JGI IMG/M metagenome (GOLD analysis project Ga0190272, IMG submission 133746) | Populus adjacent soil microbial communities from riparian zone of Shoshone River, Wyoming, USA - 504 T | ecosystem: Environmental > Terrestrial > Soil > Riparian zone | place: USA: Wyoming... | reverse complement strand
GTGCCGCCGGCGGCTGGATCGCCTTCGCCGATAAGAACGTTCTCTATGTCTCCGCGCAGCTTCTCATCGTCCTTGGCATCGTCATCCAGGACGTCATCGCCGATGCCATGACGACGGAAGTTGTCGAGCGCGAGCGCCCCGACGGCACGCCGCGTCCTAAGGCCGAGGTGGAGCGGGAGCTTGGTCTCGTCCAGGTGCTTGGCCGGCTGGCGCTCTGGTCCGGCGTCCTCTCCGTCGCTGGCCTCTCCGGCTGGCTCGCGCAAATCTTCAGCCACGAGACGATCTTCCTCATGGGCCTGGCGATCCCGGCGATTTCTGTCACCGGCGCGCTGCTCGTCCGCCTCGACGGCGCCGTTGGCAGGCCCGTGGACTGGCGCATCCTTGGCGGCGGTCTCGTCTTTGGCGCCGTGGTGATCGCCATCGGTCTTGGCCGCGTGCCTTGGGGACAGGAGCTGATCTTCCTCGTCTCCATGACGGCGATCTCTTTGATGCTCTATCGCATCGCCGCGGCGCTCGATGAGTCGCACCGCCGCAAGATCCTCTATTCGGCGCTTGTCATTTTCCTCTACCGCGCGTCACCGGGGCTGGGCGAGGGCTACCGCTGGTTCACCATCGATGTGCTCGGCTTCGATGAAGCGTTCTATGGCACGCTTGCGCAGATCGGCGCGGCTTTGAGCCTCATCGGCGCGTGGCTCTTCTCCGACGTCATCACGCGCCAGCCCATCGCCAAGGTTCTGCTTTGGCTCACCATCCTGACTACGGTTCTGTCGCTTCCCACGGTCGCGTTGTCGTTGCGCTGGGACCTCTGGACGGAAACGATGTTCGGGTTCGGCGCCCGCACCATCGCCCTTGTGGACACGACGGCCTCGTCGCCCTTCGCCGAGCTCAGCATGATCCCCGCGTTAACCCTCGTCGCCATCAACGCCCCCGCGGGCAGCCGCGCCACGTGGTTCGCCCTCATGGCCTCGCTCATGAACCTCGCCCTCGTCGCCGGCCAGTTGCAGACGAAATATCTGAATTGGATGTTCGAGGTCGATCGGGGCGCCTATGGCCACCTGCCGGAGCTTGTGATTGCCGCGGTGACCATCGGCTTTGTGGTACCCCTGGTAGGAATTCTTGCCTTTGGGCGCCGCGCCACCTAGCACCGGGTCCGCGCGGCCGCGCAGCCTCCCAGAATCGATCGGGAAGAACAAGCAAAGCTATTGCCAAGCTTGCCCTTGCAAATTCGCCACTTACGGCTTGCAGTGAGGATTGCCGCGACTCCCTATTGGCAAATGAAATCTCAACTGAGTAGGGAGGCTGGGAAAGCGGCGGGTCAGCCGTGTGGAAAGGGGTACAAACCTTGCAAGGTGTTCCCTTTCCGCGCGCGACATTTAGGCTGGGGAGCGTGTTGAGCGTGCTGCAAGAGCTGGCACAGAAGCTTTGGTATGACCGGCCCGTACGGACGCAACTTCTTGTCGCGGTCGGCGCCATCAATTTGCTCGCGGGCATCTTCGCGGCCTGCGTCTCCGTCCTCAATACCCGCACCGCCACCCGAGTCGAGATCGAGGCCTCGCTGGAGGTCGCGCAGCGATTCGTTGCTGCGACCATCAACGACATCGCAGCGCGTGGCCGCAGCGATCAGATGCTCCAGGAGCTGCCGCTTCAGTTGAAGCATCTGCGTCACGTGCGGATCATGTTCATGGATTCGGCGGGTCAGATGAACATCATCTCGCCCGAGCTCGATCGCGCCGACCGCGTCGAACCTCCCGGATGGTTTACCGATCTCGTGCGGCCTCAGCTTCCCGGCCGCGCCGTTCGCGTCGTCACATCGGATCAATCGAACCCGGTCATTATTGTCGGCGAGCCGCGCGACGAGATCGCCGAGGCCTGGCGCGACTTCTATTGGCTTGCGCTGGTCTGGCTTGCGCTGCAGGCGCTTATCCTCGTCATCCTCTACGCCGTTCTCGGCCGGGTTCTCGATCCGCTCGCGTCGCTCTCCAAAGGCATGCACAACCTCGAGGACGGTCTCTACGGCACGCGACTGACGCCGCCGAAAGTTCAAGAGCTCGCCCGCATCACCAATCGCTTCAACACGCTCGCATCCGCGCTCGATACGGCGCGCGAGGAGAACAGCAGGCTCTATCGCCAACTCATTTCCGTGCAGGAGGAGGAGCGCCGCACGATCGCGAACGAGCTGCACGACGAGGCGGGCCCCTGTCTCTTCGGCATCACCGCCAACGCCTCCTCGATCCACAACATCGCGGAGCAGGGCGATCGCTCTCGTCTGCCCGAGATTTCCCGGCGCGTCGGCGAGATCCTGTCTATCGCCGAGCGGCTCAAGATCATGAACCGCGCGCTCCTCAAAAAGCTGCGCCCGGGCCCTCTCGGGAGGGTCAAATTGGCGGAGCTCATCGACGAATTGATCGTCGGCTTTCAGCGTCGGCATCCCGATACCAATGTCGTTTCCAGGCTCGACGGCCTTGCGGACAGCTATGGCGAAGCGATTGACCTCACGATCTACCGCTGCATCCAGGAAGGCATCACCAATGCCATCCGTCACGGTAGGGCCACCAACCTGACCGTTGACCTCGTCGAGGAAGGCAGCTCCCGGGGCGGAGCGCGCCGCCAGCGCGGCGTCTTGAGCTTGACCCTGGCCGATGACGGCAAAGGCATCGCACCTTCGACGCCGAAGGGCTTTGGCCTGACCACGATGACGGAACGCGTGCGCTCCCATGGCGGCAGCTGCGTGATTTCGCCGGGCAGGGAAAAGGGCACCGTAATTCATGTCGAAATCCCCGTGCAACGCAGCGCCGCACGCGCTCGCGTGCCGGAACTTGTCGGAGGGCATCCGTGAGCCGCGTTCTCGTCATCGATGATCACCCCATCGTGCTACAGGGCTGTCGCCAGCTCTTGGAGGACGCAGGCGTTGAACAGATCGTGCAGGCGGAAAGTCTCGCCGATGGGTTTCGTCTCTATCGCACGCAGAAGCCCGACGTCATCATAGTCGATCTGGCGATGCGTACCGGCGCGCTCGGCGGCCTCTCCTTTATCCGCAGGCTGCGCTTGCACGATCAGAAAACACCCATCCTTGTCTTCACGATGCACTCGGATCCCGTCATCGTCAGCCGCGCTCTGGAAGTTGGCGCCACTGGTTACGTCTTAAAGGACACCTCGCCCGACGAGGTTTTGAAAGCGTATCAGCGCGTGCGTGAGAACAAGCCGTATCTCAGTCACGACCTTGCGTCTGAAGTCGCATTCATGGAGGCGAGGGGAACCACCAATCCGTTGCGCCGGATGACGGTGCGCGAACTCCAGACCCTGGCGCTGGTTGCCGAAGGCAAGCCCTATGGCGTCATCGCCGAGCAACTTCATGTCAGCTACAAGACCGTCGCCAATACTTGCACGCAGCTGAAAGCCAAGCTCGGCGTGCGCACGTTGCCGGAGCTCATGCGCATCGCGATTCAGCATTTGCCCAGCGCCACCAGCAAGCCACCGCGTCCTTAAAAGCGCGCACCCTTCGCTCGGGCCCCCTTCCGCCAGTTTTTTCTTGGCAATCGGCGCGGGCACTTTTCACCACGCGTGGCAGCACAGGTGGCAAGTACATCCGTGCACTTCTGGCAATCGATGTGATGCCTGTTTCCAACCACATTCGGTAAGGCCATGGCACCGCGCTGGGCTACGCTTTGCGCCTCGCGAGGAGTCAATGCGCAATGCGTCTCGGCAGACACTGCGATCCTCAAGCAGACATCGCGGATGGAATTCAGACTCAACGTCCGCGCTACCTGCCGACCGTACCACATTGTCCCTGTGAAAACTTGCAAGTCCGTTGGGCCGTCTTGGCAATCGTGCAAGAGGGCCCGGACAATAGAACAGCTCAGCTTCGTTCAGTGAACTGAGTGGCTAGGGAGAGGAGACAGAAATGAATTTGAAATTTGGTGTGCTGGCCGGCACCATCGTCGCTGTGACGATGGGTCTGTCCGGTCAAGCCATGGCTGGAACGGACGAGGAGCAGCTGGCCAGGATGAAAGATCCTGATCAGTGGCCGGCTCCTGGTCGTGACTTCGAGCTGACACGTCACAGCACGCTCTCGGAAATCAACACCAAGAACGTGAACAAGCTGCAGATGATCTGGCTGCAGGGCACGAATGCCCTTCGCGGTCATGAGGGTCAGCCGCTCGTGATCAAGGATGTCGGCGGCAAGACCATGCTGTTCATGGTGTCTGGCTGCCCCGCAATGTCCAACTGCAACGTGGTGCAGGCTCTGGATCTGACCGATCCTGACAACCCGAAGCAGGTCTGGAATTACGTCAAGAAGACCGACCGTGACGAGTCTGCCGTGCCGCGCGCTTGCTGCGACACCGTGAACCGTGGCGGGTCTTACGCGGACGGCAAGTTCGTGTTCGGGACGCTTGACGGCTTCGTCATCGCTCTCGACGGCCAAACCGGCAAGGAAGTCTGGGTGGTCAAGCACGCTTATCCTGAGAAAGGCGAGACCATCACGCCTGCGCCGTTGATCGCCGACGACAAGGTGTTCATCGGCTTCGGTGGTAGCGAGTTCGCGGCCCGCGGGCGCGTGACGACCTACAACCTGAAGGATGGCGCCAAGGTCTGGGAATGCCACACGACCGGCTCGGACAAGGACGTCTGCCTGACCCCCGAGACCAACAAGGCCAATCCTCATTACGGTACGGCCGGACAGGACCTCGGCATCAAAACCTTCCCGGGCGAAGACTGGAAGCTCGGCGGCGGCACGGCTTGGGGTTGGTACAGCTATGACCCTGAGACGAAGCTCGTCTACTACACGACGGCTAACCCCGGCCTGTGGAGCCCGCAGTTCCGCTGCCCGAACAAGACCCACGAAGAGTGCAACACCGGCGAGTTCGACAACAAATGGACTCTCAGCATGTTCGCTCGGAAGATTGAGACGGGTGAGGCCGTTTGGGCCTATCAGCTCACCCCGTTCGACCAGTGGGACTATGACGGCATCAACGAGAACATCATCACCACGATGGAAGTCGACGGTAAGAAGCGGAAGGTTCTGAGCCACTTCGACCGCAACGGCTTCGCATACGTTGTGGATGCCGCCGATGGCACTCTGCTCCGCGCCACGAAATACGTGACGACGGACTGGGCCGAGAAGATCGACATGAAGACTGGCCGTCCGGTGAAGGTGCGTGAGCACTCTCCGCTGGAGGTTGGCCGCAACGTCTCGACCTGCCCCTCTGCCATGGGTGGCAAGGACCAGCAGCCGGCGTCTGTCGATCCGAAAGAGCCGAACCTGTTCTATGTACCGACCAACAACTGGTGCATGGAGCTGGAGCCGCAGGAGCGCACGCACACGAACCAGGGCACGGTCTACGTGTTCGCGAACGTGTACATGTATCCTGAGAAGCCGGGCACGACCGGCAAGATCAAGAAGTACGACGTCTTGACCGGCAAAACCGTTTGGGAGATCCCGGACCAGTATCCGAACTGGAGCGGCACCATGGTCACCGACGGTGGTCTGATGTTCTACGGATCGCTCGGCGGTGACTTCCGCGCGGTCGACCGAAACTCCGGGAAGATCCTGTGGAGCCGCAAGCTTGGCTCCGGCATCATCGGCAACCCGATCACCTACAAGGTGGGTGGCAAGCAGTACGTTGGTGTCTATTCGGGCATCGGCGGCTGGATCGGTCTGCCTGTGACGGCCGGTCTCGACCTCGAAGACAAGTTTGGCGCCATCGGTGCCACGGCCATGACCAAGGCCGCCAGCCTGCAATATATTCCGCAGGGTGGTGAACTGAACATGTTCCGCATCTTCGAATAGTCGCGATGCTCTAGAAAATGGACGCCCGGTGCCTTGCAGCATCGGGCGTTTTTTTTGTGCCTGCCGTTGGGCAGGCAGCATGAATGCAGCGGATGCCTGCAGCGCCACCGGCCGTGCGCGCTCGCACGGAGCCGCTTGCTCCATTCAAACGCAACTTAATTCTCTGAAATGGCTCGCTGCGAGGCGCATCATCTATGATGCAGTGCAGCGAAAGAAAGCATTTGGCACATTTCCTTGCCGCTGGCACTTTTTCACTTGCAAACAGGTGACATTTGGCAATTATGAGCGGGCAGCTTGGCAAGGACTGGGACGTCAGTTTCCATCGATAATCGATGCAGCCCTCGTCCCACACTGCGTTAAGCTGAGAATCCTCGTGAGGTGTCAACGCGTGATGTGTTCATCGAAGAGCCCGCCGCCTAAGGCGGGTGCGAGGCTAGTTCGGTTGCTTCGGCATAATTCGGCAGCCTCCCATATCCACTGTGACACGCTGAAAACTTGCAAAGGCTCGGTGCTCTCTCGGCAATCCGCCTAGAGGCTTACCCGTGCTTTTGAGAACAAACTCAAGTTCGTTCGGTGAACTGAGTAGCTAGGGAGAGGAGATACAATATGAGTTTGAAATTCGGTGTGCTTGCCGGCACCATCGTCGCTGTGATGATGGGTCTGTCCGGTCAAGCCATGGCTAACTCCGATGAGGAGCAGCTGGCCAGGATGAAAGATCCTGATCAGTGGCCGGCTCCTGGTCGTGATTTCGAGCTGACACGTCACAGCACGCTCGCTGACATCAACACCAAGAACGTGAACAAGCTGCAGATGATCTGGCTGCAGGGCACCAATGCCCTTCGCGGCCACGAGGGTCAGCCGCTCGTGATCAAGGATGTTGGTGGCAAGACCATGCTGTTCATGGTGTCTGGCTGCCCCGCAATGTCCAACTGCAACGTGGTTCAGGCTTTGGATCTGACCGATCCTGACAACCCGAAGCAGGTCTGGAACTACGTCAAGAAGACCGACCGTGACGAGTCTGCTGTGCCGCGCGCTTGCTGCGACACCGTGAACCGTGGCGGTTCCTATGCCGACGGCAAGTTCGTCTATGGCACTCTCGATGGTTTCGTGATTGCTCTCGACGGCCAGACCGGCAAGGAAGTCTGGGTGGTGAAGTATGCTTTCCCTGAGAAGGGCGAGACGATCACCCCGGCGCCGTTGATCGCCGACGACAAGGTCATCATGGGCTTCGGTGGTGACGAGTTCGCCGCTCGCGGACGCGTCGCAGCCTTCAACCTGAAGGATGGTTCTGAGGCTTGGGTGTGCCACAGCACGGGTTCCGACAAGGACGTGTGCCTGACCTCCGAGACCAACAAGGCCAACCCGCATTTTGGCCAGGCTGGTGAGGATCTTGGTATCAAGACCTTCCCCGGTGAGGACTATAAGATCGGTGGTGGCGCTGCTTGGGGTTGGTTCAGCTATGACCCCGAGACGAAGCTGGTTTACTACTCGACCGGTAACCCCGGCCTGTGGAGCCCGCAGTATCGTTGCCCCGACAAGACCCACGAAGAGTGCAACACCGGTGAGTTCGACAACAAGTGGTCGATGACGATCTTCGCCCGCAAGGTCGATAACGGTGAGGCAGTCTGGGCTTACCAGATGACCCCCTTCGATCAGTGGGACTATGACGGCATCAATGAGAACATGCTCACGGACATGACTGTTGACGGCAAGAAGGTCAAAGCTTTGACCCACTTCGACCGTAACGGTTTTGCCTATGTCATGGATCGCACTGATGGCACCCTGCTCCGCGCCACGAAGTACGTGACGACGGACTGGGCCGAGAAGGTCGACATGAAGACTGGCCGTCCGGTGAAGGTGCGTGAGCACTCTCCGCTGGAGGTTGGCCGCAACGTCTCTTCCTGCCCGTCTGCTATGGGTGGCAAGGACCAGCAGCCCGGCGCCGTGGATCCCAAGGAGCCGAATATCTTCTACATGCCCACCAACAACTGGTGCATGGAGCTCGAGCCGCAGGAGCGCACGCACACGAACCAGGGCACGGTCTACGTGTTCGCGAACGTGTACATGTATCCTGAGAAGCCAGGCACGACCGGCAAGATCAAGAAGTACGACGTCTTGACCGGTAAGACCGTTTGGGAAATCCCGGATCAATATCCGAACTGGGGTGGCACCATGGTCACCGATGGCGGCCTGATGTTCTATGGCAGCCTCGGCGGTGACTTCCGCGCGGTCGACCGGAATTCCGGTAAGATCCTGTGGAGCCGCAAGCTTGGTTCCGGCATCATCGGCAACCCGGCCACTTGGAAAGTGGGTGGCAAGCAGTACGTTGGTGTCTATTCGGGCATCGGCGGCTGGATCGGTCTGCCTGTGACGGCTGGTCTCGACCTCGAAGACAAGTTTGGCGCCATCGGTGCCACGGCCATGACCAAGGCCGCCAGCCTGCAGTATATCCCGCAGGGTGGTGAGCTGAACGTCTTCCGCGTCTTCGAATAGTCGCGACGCTCTAGAAAAAATGGACGCCCGGTGCCTTGCGGCACCGGGCGTCTTTTTCCTATATAACACCCAGAACTCTGGTACCCCACGGCAGCCAGCTGATGGGATTTAGTCCCTTCGCTGGTGCCGCAACAGCAAGCGAAGCAACCCGTGCCCCAATCCCCCTTCCGAATGTTGGCCGCCGCTGCGGTTTGCGCCGCCGCAATCGGTCTCGCCCTCAATCCGGCTTTCGCCGCGGATAAGAATAAGGTCGGGCGTGATCAGAACAAGGAATTCGATCAGCTCACCCCGAGCGAGCACATCGCGATCCGGGCCGCCGCAAAGGCCGCCTACAAGGGTAAGAAGCTGCGGGTCCTCAACGTCTGCGCCGATCCCGGCAACATGCCGCTCTCCAACATCAAAATGGAGGGCTTTCAGAACAAGCTCGCCAAGCTTTTGGCCGATTCCATGGGCGCCCGCCTGAACTATCACTGGCAGCCCTTCATCGAGCGCGGCCTGACCCGCTCCACCTTCGACGAGAAGCTTTGCGACGTGATGTTCGACATTCCGGCCAACTATGGCCGGCTCTTGACCACCTTGCCCATCTACAAGACCCCCTACGTCCTCGTTTACCGCAACGACAAGGGCCTGGACCTGAAAGGTCTGGACGATCCGAAGCTCAAGGACCTCAAGATCGGCGTGTTCCAGACTTCCGGCATTCGCATGGCGCTCGCCAAGCGCGGCATCGTGAACAATGTCGAGCTGCAGACGCAGACCCACGACGGCGATATCGTGATCGAGAATCAGCCCTGGTATGTGTCGCAGCGGGTCATTGACGGCGATATCGACGTCGCCGCCGTGTTCGGGCCGTTTGCAGGCTGGCTCAAGACTATGAAGAACGAGCCCATCACCGTCCTCCCCGTCAATCTCGACGACGACACTGTCCCGATGGAGTTCGAGCTGGCGGCCGGTGTGCGCACCACGGACGCGTTCCTCAAATACATGCTCGATTGGGCGCTTGAGGATAACGAAGAGAAAGTCGCAGAAATCCTCAAGGACTATGGTGTGCCGCTTGTCCAGTGCAGCAAGTGCATCGTGGCCGGCGATCTGCCCGCACATGGCGGTTACATCCTGCCCAAGGATCAGGACTTCAAGGCGCGGCCCGATCTTGCATCGCCCGATCAGGTGGTGACGCGGGAGAAGCTGGAGCGCTGGCTCGAGGAGGGTGCCGACCTCAACCAGGAGCTCAGCAATGCGGTCATCGCGAGCGATGTCGACCGCATCAAGTTCCTCATCGAGAAGGGTGCCGAGATCAATAAGCCCGACAGTCAGGGCTGGACCCCGCTCGCCAACGCCGCCCGGCAGCGCAAGGACAAGATCGTCAAGGTTCTGCTCGACGCCGGTGCGGATCCCAATATCGCGAGCAACGGCATGACGCCGCTCATCGCCGCGGCGATGCGCGATCACGTGGCCTCCGTAAAGGTTCTCGCCGAGAATGGTGCGGATGTGGAGGAGCCGGGGCCTCAGGGCTTCCGTCCCTTGGCGCTTGCGATTGCCGAGCAGAGATATGAAGTGGCCAAGGCTCTTATGGAGGCCGGCGCCGATGTCAGCATCGCTTCCGGCGCTGATGGCCTCACGCCCTTGATGTTGATCGCCGCGCAGATGGCTGCGGCGGATGGCGCCATGTTTGTCCCCGGCTCCACGCGGCCGATCGATGTCGCGAAGGGGCTGATCGATCGCGGGGCAAACGTCAACGCGCAAGCCAAGAACGGCACCACGGCATTGATGGTCGCGGCGACCCATAACAATCCGCCGATGATCGGCCTCTTGATGGAGGCTAGCGCCGATGCGAATCTGAAGAACGACCGGGGACAGACGGCGCGCGACGTGGCGCAGCTGAATGGCAACGCGGAGGCGGCCCAGGCGATCCTCGTCCTCGGTAGCGCCAAGGCCGCCAGCGCGCCGAAGCCGGAAGGGGAAGACAAGACCCCGACCCCGCAATGACGCGCGCGCGGTTTTTGCGTAAGAGCTTTGTCACTCAAAAGGCCGCGGCGCTCGCCGTGGCCTTTTGTTTGCTCGGTGTGCTTCCCGCCGCTTCCGCCAATTACGAAGATTTCGACGATACGTCGGTGACGAAGCGGACGGAGCAGGTGATTGCCGAGCGCTCCAAGGACGGCGCCTTCGTGTTTCACGATCCGAAGCTCAATACCGATCTGCACCTTGTCTACGAGAAGGTGAAGATCGTGCGCGGCATGAAAGGCTACGGCTGGTTCGCCAATGCGATCTTCCACGACAAGGCCGAGCCGAAGAAGCAATACGCGATCGATTTCTGGTACAAGCCGGAGGCCACGGGCGACACGCTCAAGCTGATTGATATCCGCGTGCAAAAAGGTCCGAAGAAGGATGGTGACACCTACACGATGGTGACGCGCCTTCCTGTGGCGTGGTGGTGGCTCCCCGTGCAGGAGCATCCCGGCGACACGGAGGTGAGGCGCGCGTGGCACGTCATGAGTGCAGTGCACAATTACATCGCGGCGAACAAGAACAAGGATGGCGTGCTGGAGCTGAAGGACGACAAGACCGGCGAGACGGTCCCGCTCGAGTTCGTGGAGATGCACCAGCCCGTTCGCCGCCTGAAGCCGGACGGGCAATATTTCGCCTGCACGGACTTTCGCAAGCCCGGCAGCAAGGAGGAATATTACGACATCGATTTCTGGGTCGAAGACAAGGACGGCAAGCTCCGCGTCCAGGGTGTGAAAATTCACAAAGTGCCCGTTCAGGAAGACGGCATCTGGGTCCAGGAGCCGCGCTACACGTTCGAGGGCATGGACTTCGAGGTCACCAACTGACGTCCCTTTACCGCGCGAATTGCCAGGCAAATTGCCAAGTCAAAATGCCGCACCGCGAACCACCCGCCGTTCCAATGTTTACGATGTGCGCTATGACCTGCATCAAGATTCAGGCTATTTAAAACGTGCCGTTGTATAAGAGCACGAAACGGGGCTACGCCGAGCAGCTCCGACAAAGCAAGGGCTAGCTAAGAGCCGCAACTAGGGTAAGGAAAACGCAAAGTGAGAAATATCATTTCTGGAGTTTTGGGACTGGCTTTGCTGGGTGCCTTGGGCGTTGGCGGAGCAGTCGCCGCCGACACGTCCGCGCCCGCGGGTGATAAGCCTGCCGCCGGAGAGGCCGCAGGTGCTGCTCCGGCAAGCGGTGACGCCGCGGCCGGTGGGGAATGCTGCAAGCCTGGCGATACCACGCCGCCGCTTGATCTCATCAAGGCCACGCCGATCGGCGGTCTGCATAATCCCTATAATGACAAGATCGACGCCATGAGTGAGGAAGGCCATAAGAAGTATCTCTCCTTCAGCTGCAATGGTTGCCACGGCGGCGGCGGCGGCGGCGGTATGTGTCCGCCCCTCACCAATGACAGCTGGGTCTATGGCGCAAGCGATGACGCGATTTTCCGTCTGATCGCCCTTGGTACCGACGAGTTGAAGAAGCAGGGCTATAAGCGCATTAAGCAGGAGGTCGTGGTCGGCCCCATGCCTCCATTTGGCACCATCATCAAGACTTCCGACGATCTCTGGAAGGTGATTGCATTTATTCGCGCGAAGAATCCAAGCTCGCTGAAGCGAGCCGGGGAGGCGACGCAGCCCCTGGCGCCTGCACCGTAATCAAGATCGTCGGCTTAAATTTTGTTTAGGTTGACGCGAAGGATTGAGGAAATCCGAGGCCCTGCGGCGCCCGCTGCAGGGCCTCTTTTTTGGTCGATTGAAGCGCTACTTCAACTGCCTGAAAAGTTTGCCATATACTAGGCTTGCCAAGTGGCGCGCCGTCGGGGAAAAGTGCGCCTAAATGCTCAATGAAGTGGCAGCCGGTCTGCCCGAAAGTCTAGGGAAGTGTCGCGGTTCTCCATGCATAGTATTCAGTGCAGACCTGGTCGCCGGAGCCTCCCCGCAATCCTGAGTGTCGTCGCTTTGCTCATGGCGTGGGCGGCAGTGGCGCCGGTCGCGGCACAGGAACCCGACGCACCGAAAGCGGCGCCCTCAGGGGCTGCCGCACCGGCTAAGCCCGCTCCCTCGGCTGAGAAGCCTGCTGCCGGAGCCGAGAAGGCGGCTCCCGCGGCTGCGGCTGGCATGCCTCCGGCGCAGACCATCCCCATCGTCTATCTCAGCAAGAAGTACGAGGAGCCGCTTCCGCTCTCTTATGCGGAACCCATCATCACAGACAAAGGCATCCAAGGTGCCCGCCTCGGTATCACCGAGGGGACGCAAGCCGGCACCTTCGTCGGCCACGCTTTTGAGCTCGAAGAGGCGATCATTCCCGAAGACGGCGATATCGTCGCCAAAGCCAAGGAGGTCCTGGCCAAGGGCGACAGGTTCATCATCGCCGATCTGGAGCCGAAGGATCTGGTCGCGGTCGCCGATCTTCCCGAGGCCAAGAACTCCCTCATCATGAACGTCCGCTCCAGCGCAACGTCGTTGCGCGAGGACCAGTGCCGCGCCAACGTTTTCCATATCATTCCGGACTACGCCATGCGCGCCGACGCCCTCGCGCAATATCTGATCTGGAAGAAATGGCCGCGCTGGTATGTCGTGCGCGGCGACACCGAGTCTGACAAGAACTACTTCGAGATGGTGAAGCGTTCCGCCGCGCGCTACGGCGGCAAGGTTGTCGGCGATAAGGTGTACGATCTGCCCCCTGGCGCCCGCAATCTCGATTCCGGCCATCAGCAGGTGCAGACGCAGATTCCCATGGTGACGCAGGAAGCGCCGGACCACGACGTCCTATGGGTTCTCGATAGCGCCGACCATTTCGGCGACTACCTCATGTACCGCACCGCCTTGCCGCGGCCGGTCGTGGGGACGCAGGGCATGCAGGCGGTTGCGTGGGATCCGTCCTATACGGAATCCGGCGCCATGCGCTTCCAGAACCGCATCATCGATACCGCTAAGCGCAGGGCGACAGAGCGCGATTATACCGCGTGGCTCGGCGTCCGCTCCATCACGGACGGTGCTATGCGTTCAAGCAAGACCAAGCCTGATGACCTCAAGAAATTTCTTCTGTCCGATCAGTTCAAGCTCGAGGCGGCTAAGGGGCAGGCTTTGAGTTTCCGCACCTGGGACAACCAGATGCGTCAGCCCATCATTCTCGGCGGCGGCACGCGCGTGCCGGTGTCAATGTCGCCGCAGGAAGGTTTCCTCCACCCCACCAATCTGACCGATACGCTTGGCTTCGACGAGGCCGAGACGAAATGCGATTTCTAGTCCTGACCATCGCCCGAAGGTAAATCCCATGACCCGTTTGACCGCCGCCGTCGCGGCCTTGATGCTGATGTCCGCCGGCCCGTCTTTCGCGGCGACGATTTTCGTCTCCAACGAGAAGGACAACACGATCACGGTGATCGACAGCGAGACGCTGAAGGTCACTCACACCATCAAAGTGGATCGGCGCCCGCGCGGTATCGTCCTCAGTCCGGATTTCAAGGAGCTGTTTGTCGCCGCGGGCGACGGCGACATCATCGATGTCGTCGATACGAAGACGATGGAGGTCTCCCGCCAACTGGAATCCGGACCAGATCCGGAACTGATGGCGATCGATCCCACGGGCGAGACGATTTACATCGCGAACGAGGACGACAGCCTCGTCACGGTCATGAATATCAAGAGCGGAGAAGTGCTCGCCGAGATTCCCGTCGGTGTCGAGCCGGAGGGCATGATCGTCAGTCCTGACGGCAAGATCACCGTCGCGACGTCCGAAAGCACGAGCATGGCGCATGTCATCGACAACTCAACGCATAAGCTGATCGCCAATGTGCTCGTCGACTCCCGCCCACGCGAAGCCAAGTTCAGCGCCGACGGCAAGGAGTTGTGGGTGTCGTCCGAGATCGGCGGCACCATCTCCGTAATCGATCCGGCCACGTGGCAGATCAAGGAGAAGATTCTCTTCGAGGTGCCCGGCGTCCGCCCGGAGCAGATTCAGCCTGTCGGCATGGACTTCTCCCAGGATGGCAAGCTGATGTTCGTGCCGCTCGGTCCGTCCAATCGCGTCGCCGTCATCGATACGGCGAGCAAGAAGGTGATCAACTACATCCTCGTAGGCCAGCGGCCCTGGCACGGCGAACTCGGCCCGGACGGCAAGAAATACTACGTCGCCAACGGGCTGACGAATGACCTCACGGTGATCGATGTCGCGACGCAGAAGGCCGAGCGGTCCGTGCCGGTCGGACGCCTTCCGTGGGGCGTCGCCATCATGCCTTAGCGCTGAGCGCTTACGCGTCCCTGGTTAGTCCCGTCCGCGGTCGGCGCTCTGTCGGCCTAGAATCACTTCCGCGCCCCACCAGATCAGCAATCCGGCGACCAGCGCCAGGGCGAGATTGCCGATAAAGCCAGCCACCCCGACGCCGATAGCGAGCGCCCAATGCGCCGGGTGCGCGAGGTCCTTGAGCAGGGCGACGTGGAGAATGCCGGCAAGCGCGAGCAGGCCGGCAAGCACGGCGAGCGGGAAGCTCGCAAGAAGTGTAGCCAGGCTGGCGCCGAAGCCGATGGCCAGAATTAAAAGCACAATGCCGAGTATGATCGGCGTGCCTCCGCTGCGCGCGCCGAAACTATAGTGCGCCGTTAGGCCGCCAGCTCCGTGACAGACCGGCATGCCGCCGATGGCGCCCGCAAAGAGATTGGCCGTGCCGAGGCTCATCGCCAGGCGGCCTGGGGTCACGCGCTCGCCTTCCCTGCCGAAATAGGTCTTCGCGGCATCGGCCGTCGCAAGGCACGAGTTCGCGAATGTCAGCGGCAGCTGCGGCAGCACCAGCGCAACGGCGGCGGCGGCGAACGCGCCGGCGCTCAGTTCGGGCAATGGCATTTCGGCAGGTCCGAGTGCGAGGGTGCCGTGGAAGGTAAAGGCGATTGCGGCCACGGTAATCCCCATCAGCGCAAACGCCACGAATTGTCGCGGCAGTAGGAAAGCGGCGAGAACGACGGCAATGCCGCCGCCCGCCAAGAGCCAGGTCGGCTGGCCATGGTCCGCGAAGGCTGCAGGTGGCGTCATTGTCAGTTTCCACGCGAGACTGAGAAAGAGCAGCCCTACCGAAAGCTGGACGCCGCGGATGATCGGCTTCGGAAAGAACCCTGCGACGCGGTTGAGCAGCCCGGAAACACCGAGGACAAGGAAGATCGCTCCCATGAGCAGCGCTCCCGCCGCGATCTCATTGCTGCCGAGTCCTTGCGCGATGGCAATGGCGCCAAACGCCTTCAGCGGCTGCACCGGTATCGGCAGGCGGTAAATCAGCCCCGCTGCGATATAGAGAAGTGCGGCCGGCAAAAGCACCGCAGTTGCAGAGAGGCCGTTCGACACGATCAGGGCCACGGCGATGGGAACGAACACGCCGAGATCGGCGACCGTGCCCGCAAATTCCGCCCGGTCAAATCGCATCGCTGCCTCTCCTGGAAGCGGCGCTCTCCGCGCAATCAGCCCGCGTCGCTTGCGGCCTCGCCGCCCTCGGCCGGTGTCGCGGAAGCGGTGGCCTTGTCGACCGGGCTTGGCGGGTTGGCATCGAACAGATGCATGGCCTGCACGATGCGCGGGTTCACGCCGTCGGGCTGTTCCTGCACGAAGCTGCGGAATTCCTTCCGCATCCCCGGCGTCCAGAAGTTAAGGATGTGGTCGTGAATGCCCGCGACGGCCTCCTCCTCTGGATAGGGCCGGAAGAAGTCGGCGATCTGGTTCGCCATAAACAGCAGCTTTTGCGTCGGCTCGAGCATCGGAGATCCTGGTCGGCGCTTGCTGCTATTCGGCGGCGTCGAGATGCACGGCGACGCGCGTCATCGTGCGGCTGTCTGCCTCGAATTTCTCCTGCCAGTCCGACAGGCCGTTGGTGCGCCGCACCTGGACCGCCGTCACCTTGTATTCCGGGCAGTTCGTCGCCCAGTCGGACTGGTCCGTGGTGACGACGTTCGCGCCCGTGATCGGGTGATGGAAGGTCGTGTAGACGACGCCCGGCTGCACCCGCTCGGTGATGATGGCGCGGAGCGCAATCTCGCCGGAACGACTCTGCACGGCGACGAGGTCGTTCTCGCGGATGCCGCGGTTCTCGGCATCGAACGGGTGTATCTCCAGCACGTCCTCTTCATGCCAGCGCACATTCTCCGTCCGCCGCGTCTGCGCGCCGACATTGTAATGGGCGAGGATGCGTCCCGTGGTGAGGAGCAGCGGGAAGAGGGCGCCTGTGCGCTCCTCGGTCGGGACGAAGTCCGTCAGCATGAAGCGGCCCTTACCGCGCACGAAGCGATCCACGTGCATGGTCGGGGTGCCGTTCGGCGCGTCTTCGTTGCACGGCCACTGGATCGAGCCGAGCTCGTCGAGCTTCGCGAAGGAGACGCCGGAGAAGCTCGGCGTCAGCGCCGCGACCTCGTCCATGATCTCGCTCGGGTGATTGTAGTGCATGTCGTAGCCGAGCGCCTTGGCGAGCATCACGGTCGCCTCCCAGTCGCCGACGCCCGCCAGCGGCTGCATCACCTTGCGCACGCGGCTGATGCGGCGCTCGGCGTTGGTGAAGGTGCCGTCCTTTTCCAGGAACGACGCGCCCGGCAGGAAGACATGGGCGTATTTCGCGGTCTCGTTCAGGAACAGGTCCTGGATCACCACGCATTCCATGGCATCGAGGCCGGCGGTGACATGCTTCGTGTCCGGATCCGACTGGGCGATGTCCTCGCCCTGGATGTAAAGGCCTTTGAACTCGCCGCCGACAGCCGCGTCCAGCATGTTGGGGATTCGCAAGCCAGGCTCGCCGGACAGCGGCCGGCCCCAGAATGTCTCGAACATCTGCCGCGTGGCGTCGTCGGAGACGTGGCGATAGCCGGTGAACTCGTGCGGGAAGGAGCCCATGTCGCAGGAGCCTTGCACGTTGTTCTGGCCGCGTAAGGGGTTCACGCCCACGCCGATGCGGCCGATATTGCCGGTCGCCATCGCGAGGTTCGCCATGCCCATGACCATGGTCGAGCCCTGGCTGTGCTCGGTGACGCCGAGGCCGTAATAGATCGCGGCATTGCCGCCGGTGGCGTAGAGCCGCGCCGCTGCGCGCACATCCGCGGCGGGAACGCCGGTGATCTCTTCCATCGCCTCCGGCGAATGCCTGTCCTCGGCGATGAAGCGCGCCCAGCTCTCGAATTCCGGCAGCTCGCAGCGCTCACGGACATAGGCCTCATCGAGCAGACCTTCCGTCACCACCACATGCGCGATGGCGTTGATGATGGCGACGTTCGTCCCGGGCTTGAGCTGCAGATGATAGTTTGCCTGCACATGCGGGGAGCGCACGAGATCGATCTGGCGCGGATCGACGATGATCAGCTTCGCG